>Ga0247727_10001806_pt1 | contig 49833 bp, 50 predicted proteins | sample WisWelCaveWW1625_FD_202498 | JGI IMG/M metagenome (GOLD analysis project Ga0247727, IMG submission 202498) | Biofilm microbial communities from Wishing Well Cave, Virginia, United States - WW16-25 | ecosystem: Environmental > Aquatic > Deep subsurface > Groundwater > Cave microbial mat | place...
ATGCCTGGTCGGCGCCATTTATCGCAGGGGGCAGAAAGCGCGCGTGCTGCTCCTCGGTTCCGAACTTGACGATCGGCATCAGCCCGAAAATATTGAGATGGATCGCGCTTGCGCCGGAAAATCCAGCGCCGGACTGTGACACGCATTGCATCATCAGGGCAGCTTCCGTCAGCCCAAGCCCCGCGCCGCCGAAGCGTTCCGGCATGGCGACGCCGAGCCAGCCGCCGGCGGCGATGTCGGCGACAAACGCATCGGGAAATATGCCGCTATCGTCGGTCTTCAGCCAATAATGATCGTCATACTTGGCGCAGATCTTCTCGACGGCGGCTTTGATCGCGCTTTGGGCTTCGGTGAGGTCGATGGCGAAAGTCATGGCGGCTCAAATCGCTCCGGCGACAGCGCCGCCCATTCGGGAGGAAGCTCCGCGCCAAACACATATCCCGATATGATCTCCGCGGTAATAGGGGCCAGCAACCAGCCGTTCCGCGAATGGCCGGCGGCGACGAGAATTCCATCAGCGGTCGGCCCGATCATCGGCCAGCCGTCGGGCGACATCGGCCGGATACCCGCCCAAGAATGGTCCAGGCCGCGCACTTCGCCCGGGAACACCGCCTCCGCCGCAGCTAAGAGTTCCGCCACGCGAGCTGGGTTCACGCGCCGGTCGGTGCGGCCGAGTTCCATGGTCGAGCCCAGCACAACGTCCTCGCGCCGCCGCGCCAAGTAAAAATCGGGCGCGCGAAGGTTCGGCGCAAGCGTGCGCTTGAGCGCCACCGAAACCAGATGCCCCTTGGCCGGACGCACGTGTTTCAGCGCCGGCGCGGCCGCCAGCATGGACGCACTCGCCCATACGCCGGGCGCGATCACGACCGCGTCGGCTTCATAAACCTCGCCCTCGTGAGTGGTGACAGTGTTCACGCTCACCGTCGCGGCGTCGCGGCCATACGCCACCAAAACTCCATGCGCACGCGCCTGCATCGCCAGACCACTCATCACACGCAGCGGATCGGCGATACCCTCATCCGCGACGAACAGCGTGTGCTCGGTCATGGCCCTAAGGCCGGTTCGCTTGCGGAATTGAGCTGGAGAAAGCTGGGTAGCGGTGCGCCCAAGGCGCTTGGCATGGTGCACGATTGACCCGGCGCCTGCCGCATCGCGCGCAACCACCACACCGCCGTCGAAGCGCACGCCATCGGCCCATTGCGCGCCCTCACGCCAGCGCCGCCATAGCTCGAGTGAGGCAAACGCAATCCCCTCGTGCGTCGATGGTTCGGGCTCCATCGGCGCCAACATCCCCGCCGCCGCCGCCGAGGCGCCTGGACCTCTGGCGTGCTCGACCTCCGCTTCGACCAGCGTCACGCGCGCGCCGGCCTTGGCCAAACGCACCGCGCAGAAAAGGCCGATCACGCCGGCGCCGACAATCACCACCCGTTTCATGCGACGCGCATCTCCGGCGGGCGCACTACGCGGTCAAAGGAGAGTGACAGCGCTTCGTGCAGTTTACGCCGGAAGCTGCCGGCGCGCGGCAACGGCGCGGGGCCCACGAGTTTAGTCACTCCCGATTGCGCCGGGATCCAGAGCACCAAGCCGCCCTTTTCCAGCATCAGCGCCGCGACTTCCGAGGTGCCGCCCGGCCCCTTCGGCGGTAAACCGTTCCATACGCAGAGCAGCAAATCCGCCTTCTCGATCAAGGCGCGCCCCACCGCGGCATAGGGGGCAGCGCCGCCGCCGCCGACACTTGCCACCAATTCGTCCGACGCCGGCAGCACCCGCCGCGACGCCCAGAGCAGGCGCTGGTAATGTTCCTTGGATTCTTGGTCTGGAAAATCCTCTGCGTAGCGTTCCACCGAAAACGGCAGCGGCGTCACCAAGCGCCAAGTGCGCGCGAGCGCCGCGTCGGCGGCGTAGCGATCGGCGCCCTCTGCAATGGCCGAGTGCAGCACGCAACGCGCGGGCGCGCCGGTGGCCGCGCGCGCGGCCTTCTCCGCCTCGTCGAGCGCACGGACAATTTCCGCTTTAATGCGCGGCCGTTCGGCTTCCGGCAATTGGTTGAGCCGGTGGCCGGTGACGGCGACGATGAGCGAACGCCCAGCACTCACGCGGGGCGCCATTCCGCGAGGTCGAATTTGGGGTCTGGATAGGCCGCATCGACGAATGTCCGCCCAGCGCCAATGCCGACCTCCAACAGCAAATCCATGTTCGCCTTGGCGCCATTGTCCATCCGATCGAGCGCCTCCAGCGTTTTACTGTCGAGTTCGCGCCCGATGATGCGCTCGAGCATGGTCATGGGCGGAGCGGGATCGCCGCGTTTCTTGATTTTGGGCTTAGTGTCGAGTGCGACGTCGATACGCTGGTAGTCCAGCAAGGGCGCACCGCTCACGCAAACGCCGCGCATTTCACCGATCTCGGAATTGATCCGCCATGGCCGCTTCGGTTCGGACAACGCCTGCATCATCATCACGCCTTGCATTTGGGTGTCATACACCATGGCGCGCAGCGCATGCACGCCGCGCAAGCCTGGCGGCAATCCCTGAAACGCCTTGCCGTCCACGCTTGGCCGGCGGGCGCCCGTGCCGCACGAAGTCATCATCAAATTATCCGCGCCGGATTTCCAGCCGAACCGGTAGGACGGTTCCAGCGCCAGCATGAACAATTGCAGGCTGGGATTGTTGTTGGCGCTCACCGCGCCATCGACGAAATAGCCCTTCTGGGTGGGCCGGCGCTTCTCGTCGAATTCAATGTCGATGACCACTTCGTCAAAAAACGTCGGCGCCGCCGCGCTCGCCAGCACCAGATCGACCAGCCGATAGCGTTTGTTGGGAAAGACATCGCTCTCGGAGGGCGGATCGTAGAATGCGCCCAAGGGATGATTGGTCACCACCCACGCCGATCCGGTATCGATGCGCTTGGCGTGAAGGGCGAGGCCCGTCTGCAAATTCTGCGAACCCAAGGTTCTCGTCGAGAATACAGAATGCAGCGCGCGGCGGAGCCGGTTGGAGTCGAATTTCGATTGCAGGAACACGCCGTCGCCGGCATTACGCCCAAACACGTCCGGCCCGAGGCTCATATAAAATTCGATCAACTCGTCGATGCTTAAGCCCAGCGCCAGGCCAGAGGCGATAATGGCGCCGGTCGATGTGCCGCCGATCAAATCGTAATAATCCGAGAGCCGAAATTCCGAAGCGCCGCCGGCGCGCCGGCGCAATTCGTCCTCGATCGCCTTCAGCATGCCGAGCGTCAGCACGCCTTTCACGCCCCCGCCGTCGAGCGCGAGGATGCGCTTGGCCCCGGTGTCGGGCGACAGGTGCTCAAACAAACTCTTGGCCATGGATCCCCTCGCAGGCCTTCTACCCGCCCGCCGCTGTCAAAAGAAGACCAAGCTTGCCGGGTCGCGGCCAAGCTGCACCGCCTTAAACTCCGCGGCCAGGAATAGCCCCCCAGCCACGTATATGGCGGCCCCAGAGCCGCGCGCGCGCGCCAGCGCCAACCGGCGCGCCTCGGCCACGGACTCCGCCAGCATCAGTTCCGCGCTGTGATTGGCCGCCGAAGCGTACGCCGCGATCGCCGCTGGCGCCGCGCCCTTGTGCCGCGCCGCCGTGCAAATAATCGCACCGAAATCCGGGGCCAGCATGGCGATCATGTCGCCGGATCTCTTGCCATTCGAGGTTCCGCACACCAACACGCCCGCACGCGCCCCGCGCATGGATTTGAACCCCTCCAGCGCCGCGCGGACGGCTGCGGGGGTATGGCCGACGTCGATGACGATGAGCGGATCGTCGTTAATGGTTTCCAGCCGCCCCGGCCAACGCGTCGCCGCCAGGCCCGCGCGGATATCGCTCTCGCTCAGGTTCGCCATGGCGCGCGCCAAGCTCACGGCTAGCGCCGCGTTGTCGCGCTGGTGGGCGCCCGCGAGCGCGAGGTCCGCAAACACACTTGCCTGCCCTTGCTCTTGCGGGGAGGAGATGGAGAAATTGGCGTCAAGAAATTCCGCAATGACCCCGCGCGCTGCGCAATGCGCTTCAATGACCTCCCGCAACAATAAACAACTCGCGCCGACGAATACCCTCGCGCCCGCGGGCGCCGCATCGAGCTTGTCACGTGCGATACCTTCCAGCGTGGTCCCTAAGAGTTCGGTGTGCTCCAAATCGAGCGACGTGAGCGCCAAACGCCGCGCCGCGATCAACCGCACCGGGTCGAGCCGTCCGCCAATGCCCGCTTCCCACAATGTGTGGACGCACGAGCGCGCGGCGAACCAATCGGCGGCGATCAGAAACAAAAACTCAAAGCCGCCGAATTGAGCCTCGACACCCGCCGCTTTTGCGGCCGCGGCGACACGCGCCCAATGATGCTGCAATTCTTGGTCGGAAATTTCCACGCCGTCGATGCGAAAGCGTTCGTTGAGCACAAACAGATGCGGCGAGGTGAACAGGCCGACAGGTCCGTTCACTTGCTGCAACAGCGCCGCTGTCATCGCCGCGGTCGAGCCCTTGCCATTGGAGCCGACAATGACGGCGCCGCGCGCCCCGAACCCCGCAAGATCGACGCCGAGCCGATTCCCAAGCCTCGCCACCCGATCGAGGCCGGGCCCGGCGCCAAACTTTGGAAACGGAACGCGCCAAATCCTCATCGCAGCGCCGCGGCGAAATTGGCGCACCAGATCGTCTCGATCAAGTCGCAACGGCCATGATCTTCGAGGGTCGCAATCATTGGATTGGAATTCACCTCGATGATAGCCAGCTCCGAGAGATCGCCCGCCGCCGAAGTGTCGAAAATATCGACCCCCGCCAGACCCAGCCCGATCGCCTCCGCCGCGGCCAGCGCCAGGGCCGCCAAGTGCTCGGGCGCACCGTCGCGCAAGTCCGTCGAGCCGCCGCCGACGGATCGGTTGGCGGGCCCTTCGAGGGTGACGCGGGCGCCTTGGGCGACGACCTCGTCAAGCTCGACGAGCTGGCCACTTGCATTCCGCGCGCGCGCCATTGGCAGCGGCGCGTAAGGCTCCCGCGCCATGGCCTCCAACCACGCGCCCAATGTGCGAACACCATCGCCGGTCACGCTCGGTAAATGTTTGCGGTATGAAAACAGCGCCCGCCCTTCCAACACGAAAACGCGATGCTCCACCGCACGCACATAGGGCTGAACCAGAATGGCGAAATGTTCGCGCGCGACCCGCTCCATGTAGTCCGCGAAACCGGCCTCGTTTTCTATCCTTTCGGCATAAAATCCGTTCGAACCCGAAATCGGCTTGCAGAACAATGGAAACTCAGCGCTTGCGACATATTCCAATGCGTCTTCCGGCTCGCGCCCAGGGCCGCGCATATCCGCCCAACGCTTGGTGACGAAGAACATTCGCCCCGGCAACGCCGGCAACCCCGCAGCGCGCAGCACGTCGGCGCAAAACGCCTTATCCCGCGCGATCGAGGCCGCGCGCGCATCGTTGAGCGCATAAGGCGAGCCGGCGCCGGCGGCGAACACAGCGCGCCGGCCGCGGTCACTGATCTCGAACAAATAGCCATCGGCGCCGTCGAGCGATCTGAAATTATAGCCGCAAGCGGCAGCCGTGCGCGCAGCGTAGCGGGCGTGAGCGCTGAGCGGACGTTGGCTTGTGATGAGCAATGGTACCGCCTCCCGGGCTCGAACCGGGGACCCCTGGTTCCACAAACCAGTGCTCTAACCAACTGAGCTAAGGCGGCCCTTGGGGACACTTTGTCCGGCGCGCGGAAGCTAACGCCGCGCCCCGGCCGAAGCAAGGCGCGCCTTCGGTTCGTTCAGACCGGCCCCCAGTTCCGCTGGTTGATGTAGCCGCGGATGCGCTCGATGCGGTTGGCGGGGTCGGGGTGGGTGGAAAGCAATTCCGGCGGGCGCGAGCCGCCGCCCGTAGCCATCGTGTTCCAGAACGGGATCGCTTGGCGCACATCGTAATTGGCGGCGTGCATGTAATTGAGACCGAGAATATCGGCCTCGCTTTCCTGCTCGCGCGAGAAGGGCAAGCTCAGCCCCACTTGCGCGCCGAGCCCGAGCGCGGCCATCGCCACCCGGCTGCTGATCTGCGTGCCGGCGACTTGCAGCGCAGTTTGCGTCACCATTTCGCGGCTGTAGCGCTCGGCGGCGTGACGGCCGGTGACGTGGCCGACTTCGTGCCCAAGCACGGTGGCGATGTATTCGTCGCGCGGGCTGATCTCCATCAAGCCGCGATAGAAGCCGACCTTGTTGCCCGGCAGCACGAACGCGTTTTTTTGCGGGCTGTCGAACAGCGCGAATTCCCAGGCTTGATTGCCGCGACCGGCGCCGTTCGCGATGCGCATGCCGACGCTTTCCAACCGCTGCCGCGCGGTGGAATTGTTCCAAATCGGGGTCTGCTGGCGCTGCTGCGCCCACGCTTGCAGCGCCATTTGCTCCAGCTGGCGGTCGTCGATCAGGATCAGCTGACCGCGCCCGGTTTCCGGATTGGTCGAAGTTTCGCAACCCGGCAACGCCAGCGCCGCTGCGCCGCCGGCGAAGGCGCGCATTAAGTCGCGCCGCTTCCAGGGCCCGTTCACGCGCGCGACGGCATCGCTCCGCCCATCACAAATTTCGCACATGGATCGTGCCTCCTTGGCGCGGTGCGGCGGTCGGCCCGCCTTAGGGCGCATTTACCACGGAACACTTGGGTCAATCCATGCTCCAGTGCGGCGCCAATCACCCCCGGCGTGGACACGGCCGGGGGTGATCGGTATAGACCCGCGCCAGGCTCCTCGTCGTAGGTGGACGCCTGGGTAGCTCAGTCGGTAGAGCAGCGGATTGAAAATCCGCGTGTCGGCGGTTCAATTCCGTCCCCAGGCACCATTTTTCGTTCAATTCCCCGCCCGCGAGGCTGTCTCCACCGTCCGCACCCGCGCCAAGATTTCCCGTTGTGCGCGTTCGCTGGGCTCCCAAGTGTAGGCAAATTGCCCCCATGTGCCGCGGATCGAGAACGGGAACGCCAATCCTCCGCGCGGCGAGCGCGGCGTCAAGCGCAGATCGAGCCGGCGCTGGGGTAGGTCGATGATTCCGATGCCCGGGATGCGCAGATCGGTGGTGCTGAAACTGAGGTCGTCGCTAGCCAGCACCCCGTTGGCGATCGCGAACGTCGCCGAAAAACCCTGGAACGGAGATTTTGCTTCCGGTGCGATAAGCTCGCCCCGCAAAGCATTGCGGATGGTGCGCGACACCCCGCCCAGATCGACGCCGTGCAAAGTTCCAGACACCACTTCCAGATGCACGCCGCCATCGGCGGCCGCTGTCATTGCCGCTCGCGTGCGGCCTTGGGTGCGCAGGTTCAAGTTTAGTTCGGCGCGGCCTTCAATGTTGGAAAAATTGATCGCGTCGGTGAGGAAGCGCCGCGCATCGAGGCCGCTGAAGGCCAAGTCTTGCACGATGCGTGGTTCACCCTGGCGTGCGTCGATCTCAAAACGGCCTCGCCCCGAACCGCCGTAAAGCGAGAGGTTTTGCAAAGTGGCGGCAAGATAGCCGTCATTGATGACGAGGTTCGCGCGCGCGCCGTCGATACGCAGGTGCTGGATCAGCACGGCGGCGGTGACCAATTCGAGGTCAGCGTTGAACGCTTGGAGGCCGGAAAAGTCGATCGGCGCATCACCGGGCGCGGCCTGCACATCGAGCGCGCGCGCCGGCGCCGCCACGGCGGCGATTTCCGCGCTCGGCGCGCTCTCAGATGCGCTCGCGGCCTCGGCCGTGGGCGCTTCCACCCCATTGGCTGGCGCAACCTCGCCGGAAATGTAGGGATTAAGATCGAAATCCATTACTTCGAGCCTGCCGCTCAAATAGGGCTTGCCGCGTAGTTCCGAGAACACGAAGTCCCCGCGCCCGCGCATGCGATCCAGGGCAAAGCCAGCATTGGAAAAATCGTAGCGCCCGCCGGCGATGACGATGCGGCCTGTCACCGCGAAATTCTCTAGCCCCACCCCGCCTTGCACCGGGGCGCCGGTCCACGCCGCCAATTGCCGTAAGCTCGGCCCTGACGCGCGCACCGCGCCGGCCAGCTCACCCGACGCCGCTGTCGTCTGCCCCTCGAAGCTCGCAACCAGCAGGTCGCTTTCCAGATCGAATTTGAGCGCGGTGGATCCGCCGCGGATCGCCGCGCCTGGCCGGCCAATTTCCACGTCCAATTCGATCGGCGCGTCATTGTAACGGACCGCGCCTTGCACCCGCATCGGCGCGTCGAGGCTGGTCAGCGCGGTGCGCAATTCCACCTCACCCACTACCCAGCCGGCGCCGCGGCGCGCGTCGATAAAACTGACTTCGCCGCCATCGATGCGCACTTCGCGCAAGGAGATGCGCGCTGTATCGACCACGGGCTCGCTCGGCCGCGTTGTCGGCGGTGACGAGGGTCCCTCGCGCCGCGCCGGCGCCAGCACCCAATTGGGTCGGCCCTCGGAATCCACCTCAAGGGCGATGCGCGGTCGCTGCAACACCAGCCGGCGCACCACCACTTGGCCGTCCAGCAGCGGGCGAAGCTCGACCCCAATTTGAACGTCCTCGGCGGCGATGAGGGCCGGCGCGCGTCCTCCTTCCACGTTGGCGAGCGAGGATTGCGCCGCGTGCAGCCCCAGCACCGGCCAGTAGCTCACACCCACGCCGCCGGCGATGGTGAGGTCGCGCCCAGTTGCGCCCTCCACCGCCCGCTCCACCTCCGCGCGCACGTCAAGCCGTGACACCAGATAGGCCAACAGGCCCGCCGCGATCAAAGCAGCGGCCACCAGGGCGCCCAATATCCACAAAACCCAGCGCAACCAGGACTTCATGCCGGCCTCCCGCCTCATTGAGCCCCTAACCTAGCCGCTGGCGGAGCTTGCCGAAATAGCTATCTAAGCCCCCATGACCCAACCCGTCCCCGTCACCGTGCTCACAGGGTTCTTGGGAGCGGGCAAAACCACTCTCCTGAATCGCATCCTCACCGAGCCACACGGCAAGCGTTACGCCGTCATCGTCAACGAGTTCGGCGAAATCGGCATCGACAACGACTTGATCGTCGATGCCGACGAAGAAGTGTTCGAGATGAACAATGGCTGCGTCTGCTGCACCGTGCGCGGCGACCTGATCCGCATCATCGAAGGACTGATGAAACGCATGGGGAGATTCGACGCCATCTTGGTGGAAACCAGCGGTTTGGCCAAACCCGCGCCGGTTGCGCAAACTTTCTTCGTCGATGCCGAATTGCGCGCGAGAACCCAACTCGACGCCATCGTCACCGTGGCGGACGCCAAACATTTGCCGCATCAACTCGCCAGTTCGGAAGAAGCCGTTGAACAGATCGCGTTCGCGGATGTGATTTTGCTCAACAAGACAGACCTGGTTTCCCCCGCGGAACTTACCGCCATCGAGCGGCAAATCCGCGCCATCAACTCGACCGCGCGCCTCTATCGCATGTCGCGCGGCGACATTGACCTCGCTCATATTCTCGACATCGGCGCTTTCGACCTTGCGCGCATCACCGAAATCGATCCGCATTTCCTGCCCGATCACGATTGCGATGACGCCTGCGCGCATCACGAGCACGAGCATCACCACGATCGAGCGCACGACCATGTCGCCACCGCCGGCATCGCCAGCGTGTCGCTCGCCACGGAAAAACTGATCAACCCAGACAAGCTGCTGCCCTGGCTCAATCAAATCACTCAGGAACGCGGGCCCGATATTCTGCGTCTGAAGGGCATTATCGCGTTTCCAGATGAGCCCAAGCGCTTCGTGATTCAAGGCGTGCACATGATCCTGGAAGGGGACACCCAGCGCGATTGGCGCGATAACGAAAAGCGCATCTCGCGGCTGGTGTTCATCGGCCGCAAGCTGGACCGCGCCGAACTGGAGGCAGCGTTCCTCGCGTGCGCGGCGTGACCGCGCTTGGGTATAAGAATAGCCGCAGGCTGGCGCTGAGCGCGGCGGCCATTTCGGCGCATTGGATCGGCGAGGACGCGCTTTTTGCGCTCGGCGATGGCGCGGTGCATGTCGCGTCGCGCGAAGGCGAACCGCGCCGAATCGTCGTCCATAGCGGCGCCATCCTGAGCGCGGCGCTCCATCCCGACGGCGAGCGGCTCATCACCGGCGGCGACGATGGGCTTGTGTGCTATGTCGCGCCGAACGGCGCGGTTGAGGTTCTGGCGCACCTGCGCAAATGGGTCGATCACGTCGTCGCTAGCGATGCCTCCGGAATCATCGCCGCGGCGGTCGGCAAGCAGGCTATTGTGTTTCGCAATGGCGTTGAGGCGCACCGTTTCGCTTATCCTTCGAGCATCGGCGGACTTGCGCTCGACGCCAAAGGCCGCCGGCTGGCGGCGAGCCATTATGGCGGCGCCACCTTGCGCTACGCGCTGACCGCCGGCGACAAGGGAATGGCGCTGCCATGGTCGGGCTCGCACTTGGCCGTCGCCATCTCGCCGGACGCGGACTATATCGTCACCGCCATGCAGGAAAACGCGTTGCATGGTTGGCGCTTGCCGGACAAGATCGATTTGCGCATGGACGGCTATCCGGCCAAGACGCGCAGTTTTTCCTGGGACAGGCGCGGCCGCTGGCTCGCCACTTCCGGCGCCGACAGCGCCATCGTCTGGCCGTTCGTCGGCAAACTCGGCCCGCAAGGCAAACCGCCGCTGCAATTGGGGCCGCGCGAAGCGCTGGTCACCGCCGTTGCGTTTCATCCGAGCGAGGAAGTACTGGCAATCGGCTATAGCGACGGCGCGGCGACCCTCGCGCGCTTGTCCGATCTCTCCGTGCTCGATTTGGTTGCGCAAGGCGACGGCCCGGTCAGCGCACTCGCCTGGCGCGGGGATGGCAAATGGATTGCCATCGGCGACGAAGCCGGGCGCGGGTCAATCGTTAGTTTTGTACAGGACTGACGAGCCGCTACACGGCCTTGAGGATGACCCAAGCAAGCGCCGCAAGCCCCCACAGGCCGAAACTCAATTCCATTGGCATGCCAGCCAGGGAGGCCGCCAAACCCGCCGCGCCGAGCCCGAGCCCGATCACGCGGTGATGATTTTTCTTGCGTGAGCCGCCCGCCTCGGCGCGCAATTGCGCAAGGACCTGAGCTTGGGTCGGGGTGGGATGCATCGGCGCATTCTAGCGCGGCGCTCTGCACTTGGCGTTAAAAGGCACGGTAAACAGCGCGCTATTGGCTGAGCGCCCGCAGGCCGTCTGCGACCCCAATCACCGGGCGATAGCCGAGTTCGGCGCGGGCTTTGTCGTCACTGAGCACTGCGTCGCGTGACATGATCATAGCGGAAAAGCGGGTCAGCGGCGGGCCGCCCTTGAGCGGCAAGAGCATCCATAGAGCTTCACAGCAAGCGCCAATCGTATCCGCCGCCCAAGCGGGAACCGATTTCTCGCCAAGTACGATACCGCGCGAGGCGGCCATGGCGGCGAGCATATCGCGCATCGACCGCACGCCCTCGTCGAGCACGAAATAGGCTTGCCCGCCCCGGCCTTGGCTCAGCGCCAATTCGATCGCGTGCACGAGATTGGCGATGTGAGTGGTGGAGGTTTGCGCGCGTCCGCCATTGATCCACATGAATTTCCCGGCGCGCGCCATGACTTCGATGGTCGGCAACAAGGTGGTGTCGCCGGGCCCCCAGATGAAACGCGGGCGCAGCACGATGGTTTCAAAACCCCGCGCGTTAGCCTCGCGCACCAACATTTCCGCCTGCGCTTTGGTTGATGAATAAGGATAGGGCGAATTCGGCGCCAGCGGATAGGTTTCGTCAACACCGCGCAGATGCTGGCCATGGAACAGCGCCGCTTCGGTGCCGATATGGATGAAGCGCCTCGCGCCCGCTTCGCGCGCCGCCATCAGCATCCGCGCTGTGCCATCGACATTGAAGCGCCTCCACGCCTCGCGCGGGCCCCATTGCTCGACAAACGCGGCGCAATGCAAAACCGCTTCCGCATCGCCGATATCGGCGGCTTTGACATTCTCCAGATCGCAGCGCACCGGCGCAGCGCCCAGCGCGCGAATGGCGTCGTCCGAACGCTCAGCGCGCGACATGGCGTGCACTTCGTGGCCGGCGGCGACGAGTTTTCGCGTCGCCGCGCCGCCGACAAATCCAGAAGCGCCGGTGACGAATATCCGCATCAAGCGCCCCCTTTGATTTGCGCCAGCGCCGCCGCGAGCTTGGCGCGCTTTGTACTTTCCTCGTCGCGGCGCTCGCGCAATTCCTCCACCACCTCCTCCGGCGCCTTGCGCACGAAGTCGCCATTGGCGAGCTTTGCGTCCATTTTCGCGACTTCGCCGTCAAGCTTGGCGATGTCCTTGGCCAGGCGCGCGGCCTCGACCGCCAGATCGACGACCCCCTCCAGCGGCAGCGCCACCGTGGCGCCATCGAGCACGAACATCACCGATCCCTTGGGCGCGGCTTCCGCACTCGTGGAATATTCGAGCCGCGCCATGCGATCGATTAGATCCTGATAACGCTCGAGCCGCGACTCGGTCGCCGTATCGGCGCCGATGAGCAGCAGCGGAATTTTCGCACCGGCGGGGACGTTGAGTTCCGAACGGGTAGAGCGGGTTTTCTCGATCAGCTGCACCATCCAATCAATCTCCGCCTCGGCTTCCGCATCGATCAGATCGTTTGAGAGCTTCGGCCAAGCCTCGGCGATCAGCATGCCGGAGCGCTTTTGTCCGTACTCGCCCGTGCGCGCCCACAATTCCTCGGTAATGAAGGGCATGAACGGATGCAGCAGGATCAGGATTTGGTCGAAGGTCCAGGCCGCCGTGCGCCTGGTTTCCAGCTTGGCGGCTTCGTCCTCACCGTTGAGCAACGGCTTGATGAATTCGAGATACCAATCGCAAAACACGTTCCAGACGAAGCGATAGAGCGCGCCGGCGGCTTCGTTGAAGCGCCGCGCTTCCAGCTCCTGGGTGACCTGCGCCGCCGCTTTCGTGGTTTCGCCGACGATCCACCGATTGACGGTTTGCGCTGGGCTGCGCGGATCGAACTTGTCCCACACCGCGCACTCGTTCATCTGGCAAAAACGCGCGGCGTTCCAGAGCTTGGTGCCGAAATTGCGATAGCCTTCGATGCGCTGTTCGCTGAGCTTGATGTCGCGCCCCTGTGCGGCCATCGCCGCCAGCGTAAAGCGCAGCGCATCGGCGCCGAATTTGTCGATGAGGTCCAAGGGATCCAGCGAATTACCCTTAGATTTCGACATTTTCGCGCCGCTCGAGTCGCGCACCAGCGCATGGATATACACCTCGCGAAAGGGAACCTCTTTCATTAGATGCAGCCCAAACATCATCATCCGCGCCACCCAGAAGAAGATGATGTCGTGCGCCGTGACCAAAGTTGAGGTCGGATAAAAACGCTTCAACTCCGCTGTTTTCTGCGGCCAGCCGAGCGTGGAAAATGGCCACAGGCCCGAGGAGAACCAAGTGTCGAGCACGTCCTCGTCTTGGTATATCGGCACTTTGTACGGACTTGGCCGCGTCATTTGGTCAAACGCGAAATCCACTGCTGCTTGTTTGTCGGCGACAATCACGATTTCCCGACCGAAATGTTTCTGGGCGGCTGCCATTGCGGCCGCTTTGGATTCTTCGACAAATATTTGAGGAGAATTATAGTTGAACTCCCATGTGGCTCCTGGGTCTTTGGGCGTCGCCGGCCCGTACCACGCTGGAATACGGTGCCCCCACCAGAGTTGGCGCGAGACGCACCAAGGCTCGATGTTGCGCATCCATTGGTAATAGGTCTTGGTCCAATTTTCCGGCACGAATTTGGCCTTGCCATCCTCGACCGCTTTGATCGCTGCCTTGGCCAGTTCGCCGGCGTTGACGTACCATTGCTCGGTCAGCATCGGTTCGATGACCACGCCAGAGCGATCGCCGAATGGCTGGGTGATTTTCTTGTTTTCGACTTTGGCGAGCAGGCCCAGCGCTTCGATGTCGGCCACGACCGCCTTCCGCGCTTCGATGCGGTCCATGCCGCGATATTGCGCCGGCACGTGTGGGGCGTCGGCCATACGGCCCTTGGCATCCATCAGCACGTAGAGCGGAATATTATTGCGACGCGCGACTTGATAATCGTTGAAATCATGGGCGCCGGTGATTTTCACCGCGCCCGAACCGAAGGCAGGATCGGGATATTCATCGGTGATGATTGGGATGTAGCGGTTCGCCAGAGGCAGCAGCACGCGCTTGCCGACGATTGGCCCATAGCGCGCATCGCTCGGATGCACCGCGACAGCGCCGTCCCCGAGCATGGTTTCGGGCCGCGTTGTGGCGATAGCGATATAATCGCGCGTCTCCCATTCAGTGGGCTTGCCGGATTCATCGCAGGCGATCGGGAATTGATAGGTCTCGCCGTTTTCAAGCGGATATTTGAAATGCCAAAAATGGCCATTCACATCGGTGGACACCACTTCGAGATCGGAGATCGCGGTTTCAAAGTGCGGATCCCAATTCACCAGGCGCTTGTCTTTGTAGATCAGCCCTTCCTTGTGCAGCTGCACAAAAGTCTTCACCACCGCCGCCGATAAGCCCTCGTCCATGGTGAAGCGCTCGCGCGACCAGTCGCACGAGCAGCCGAGCCGACGCAGCTGGTTGAGGATCACGCCGCCGGATTTTTCCTTCCAGCTCCACACCCGCTTCAGGAATTCCTCGCGCCCGAGCGAGCGGCGATCTTCGTTGACGCCGCTGGCCGCCAGCTGACGCTCGACCACCATTTGCGTGGCGATGCCGGCATGGTCCATGCCTGGCTGCCACAGTACCGATTTTCCGCGCAAGCGTTCGAACCGCACCAGCACGTCCTGCAGCGTGTTATTGAGCGCATGGCCAATATGCAGCGAGCCGGTGACGTTGGGCGGCGGAATGACGATGCAGAAGGCATCGGCGCCGGAATCCGCCTTGGGCTGGCACGCGCCGGATTTTTCCCAAGCCACGCTCCAGCGCGGCTCGACTTGTTTCGGGTTGAACGTGGTTTCGATCATGACGGCCCGGCTATAGCAGGCCGGGTGACCAAAGCGCGAGGGTGAACCAAAAACACGCCGTCACCCCGGGCACGCCCAGCGTGATCCGGCATCCAGGGATCAAGGGGCGGTGGGCGAAGGCCATGGGTCCCGGGTTCGTGCTTCGCGCGCCCCGGGATGACGGGCGCTTTTACTTGTTATTCAAACAGCTATCGCGCCATGCGCGCGATGCGCTCCAGTTCGGCTTCGACGCGTGATTCGACGATCGCGGGCAGATTGTGGTCGAGCCAGGCTTTCAGCATCGGCTTCAGCAATTCGCGCACCACGCCCTCGACCGTCTGGCCTTGCGTATCGGATATGCGCAGGGTGCCGGCCAGCCGCGCTAGCGCGCCGGCGGCGGCCGAGGCGGTCGGCGCCGAGAGGATAGCTTCCGCGGGCGGGGCGGGCGCAGCGGCGTGCACCGGCGCCGGCGCTGGCGCCGCGGCGACAGGTTCCTCGGCTGCCTCGAAAACAATATCGTCTTCCGCTTCCGCTGCCGCGACCGGCTCATCGGTTTGCGTCAGGTCGAGCACGGGCGCGACTTCGGGCGCCTGCTCCTCTTCGGAAATGATGCGCCGGATCGAGGCCAAAATCTCTTCCATGGAGGGTTCGGCTTGCTGTTCTTGAAGCGCCATCTCGATCCTCGCACAAATGCAAAATGAGTCGTTCAGCTCACAATTTAGGCGCCGAGCCGATTCCCGTCCACCGGGGCGCTGATGGAATCGACCGCACGCGCCCAAGCATGTGGGTTCAACCGTATAAGACAAAGTTAACGCCGGGGCGGACGAAGCTCGTTCCACTTTCGCAATGGGCGGCGATCAGAAACTAAACGCTGGCGGCCGTTCCAGGCCCGGCGCCAGCGGCGGGCTTGCGTCGAAAACGCTGCGATAGGCGGCCTTGTCCTCGCCGCGTGTATAGATGCGCGCTGCGCCCGCCGCGCCCTGGCGCTCAATAACAGCAAGCCGCCCGCCCGGCGCCATTTGCGTAAACCACGCTTCCGGCACGATCTCGGCGGCGCCGTTGAGCATGATCACATCATAAGGTGCGCCGTCGCGCCAACCTTGCGCGGCGCCGGTCGACACGGTTTTCACGTTCACGATGCCCGACGATTCAAGCGCGGCGCGCGCGGCGAAGGACAGGCTGGAATCGGGGTCCTGGGCAACTACTTCGCTGCAACACGCCGCCAGGACGGCCGCTCCGTAACCCGTGGCGCCGGCGATTTCCAGCCCACGCTCGTGGCCTTGCGGGGCCAGCGCCTGCAGCAGTTTCGACAGATCGCGCGGACGCAGCAAGGTGCGGCCCCGGGCCACCTCCACCTCGATATCGGCATAAGCCAGCGCCCGCTTTTGCGCCGGAACGAAGCGCTCGCGCGGCAACGTGCGCATGGCGTGCAGAATACGCGTGTCGGTCACGTCATTGGCGCGGACCTGGCTTTCCACCATAAGCTCGCGTGCGCGCGCGATATCCATCTAGAACTTCTCCTAAGCCCGGCGCCGGTTAAGCCGCTCCAGCCCCGCCCGCAAGCGCGTCATTTTGCACTTCCCGGCGCAAACCGCTACCCACCGGGTCAATGGCCGGGCGAAACAACATCTCTTTTTGGGACTTGGTGCTCTACGCGACGGAGATCAATTTCGGCATACGCTGGCCGGCGACAGCAGCCGCCGCCGGTCCCGCTTCGCTGCCGATCTGGCTTCTGGCTGCTTTGGGCTTCCTCGCCCCGCTCGCCATTGCCACTGCTGAACTGGCCGGCCGCTACAAGAAGGAAGGCGCTCTGCGTGGACCGGGGCAAGCTTCGGCCCATGTGCCGGCTTTGTCTGCGGATGGCTCTATTGGGTCTGCAATCTGCCATTCTTCTCCAGCATTCTCTAGATGGCATCAGAGGTCGGGCATTTTCCTAAACGGCGCGTGTTCGCTCAGCACCTCGGCCTCTTCGACCATTGCCGGCGTTTCCGCATCCAGGTAACGCGCGACCGCGTCACGCAGGCCGGAGTGTGCGATCCAATGCGCCGAATAAGTTGGCGCCGGCACGTAGCCGCGCGCGAGCTTGTGTTCGCCTTGCGCGCCGGCTTCGACGCGCGGCAAGCCAAGCTCGATCGCCAGTTCGATGGCCTGGTAATAGCAGAGCTCGAAATGCAGGAGAGGCGCCTCGGCCAGCCGCCCCCAATAGCGCCCGTAGAGCGCTTCGCCCCCGACGAGATTGAGCGCGGAGGCGATTTGGCGTCCCTCCGCCTCGGCTACGAACAGCACGCAGCGCTCGCCCATGCGCTCGCCCAATTGCGCGAAGAACTCGCGGTTGAGATAGGGCGAGCCCCATTTGCGCGATCCAGTGTCCATGTAGCAGCGGAAGAAGAAATCCCAGTCGCGCGCTTTTATATCGCCGCCGCGCAGTCGCTTGACAAGCAATCCCTCGCGCGCCCGCGACCGTTCGCGGCGAATATTCTTGCGTTTTTGCGAGGACAGTTGCGCCAGGAAATCGTCGAAACTCGCGTAGCCGGGGTTGAACCAATGATATTGCAGCCCCACGCGCGTCATGTACCCAAGCGGCGCCAAACGCGCGCACGCTTCCGCGCTTGTAAACGTCGCGTGCACCGAGGACGCGCCCGCGCGCCGTGCTAAGCCGATCGCGGCTTGCGCGAGCGCTGCCTCGACCTCCGCGTCGCGCGCGAGAATGCGCCGCCCCGACACCGGTGTGAACGGCGCCGCGCATAGCAGTTTCGGATAATAGCGGCCGCCGGCGCGCTGTAACGCATCGGCCCAGCCATGATCAAATACGTATTCGCCGTAGGAATGGTCCTTGGCGTAGAGCGGCATGGCGCCAACGGCTTGGCCATTTGAAGCGCGCGCTATCAAATGCGCCGGCTGCCAACCCTTGGCGGCGCTGACGCAGCCGCTCTGCTCCAGCGCCTGCAAAAAAACCCAGCTCAAAAACGGATCGAACGGCGCGCCGGCGGGATTGGCGAGGCCGTCCCAGGTGGCGCGGTCAATGTTGGCTAGATCGCCAAGGACCTGAATCGTGAGAGCGCCGGCGCCATCCATGCACGCAGTTTAGGGACCCGGACCGCCGGCTGCCAGCCGCCAGCGAAGCAAAAACAAGCGCCGGCAAGCCGCCGGCGGTCCATGTGGCGTCACTCCAACTCAAATATCCCATCAACCTCCACGGCGTAATTCAGCGGCAGATTGGCCGTGCCCACGGCTGACCGCGCATGCCGCCCCGCCTCGCCGAACACCTGCACCATCAGCTCCGAGCAACCGTTGACGACAATCGGGATCGGATCGAAATCCGGGGTTACGTTGACGAAGCCGCCCAGTTTCACCACCCGCTTGACCTGATCGAGATCGCCCCCGCACGCGGCCTTCACTTGCGCCAGCAAATTCAAACCGCACAAACGCGCGGCGGCCTGGCCTTCCTCGACCGCGATGGCATCGCCCAATTTGCCTTTGATGCCGCCATGGGCGTCCACCGACACTTGCCCCGACACGTGCACCAGCTTGCCCACCACCACGAACGGCACATAGGCCGCCACCGGCGCCGGCGGCGTCGGCAAGGTGATGCCCAGTTCCCGCAGGCGTGTTTCAACCCGACCCATGAATGTACTCCCTAATGCTTGCCCGTTACTAGCTGCTCCAACACCTCCCGTCATCCCGGACACGCGAAGCGTGATCCGGGACCCAGGGGCAAATGATGCGCTCTACAATCCCCTGGTTCCGGGCTCTTGCTTCGCGAGCCCTGCAATGACGGAGGGAGGGAGGTTATTGTTAATCCTGCTCGCGCGCCTTCAACGCCCTGCCCGTCACCACCGCGTCCTTGCCGAACTTGGCCCGCGCGCTGGCCATGGCGGCTTCGGCGGCGGCGCGCTTGGGGGTTTCGGTATCGAGCAAATCGCCCTTGTCGGCTTCGGCGGCGGGGCTGAAATCGGCGAGCCCTACGCCAATGAGGCGGAACTTGGTGCGCCCGTCGGCGTCGCCGGCGAGTAATTGGCGCGCGACCTCAAACATGCGCGCGGCCAGCAAGGTGGGCTCGATCAATTGTCGCCGCCTGGTGATGATCTTGAAGCGCGCGTCGCGCAGCTTTAACGTCAAAGTGCGCCCCGCCGCGTCGCAAGCGCGCGCCCGCGTCGCCACTTTCTCGCACAACGGCCAGAGAATATCTTCCAACGCTTCGATCTCGGCGATGTCCTCGAAGAACGTGGTTTCGGCGGAGATGCTCTTGCGTTCGCCGTCGGGATCGACGCGGCGCGTATCGTTGCAGATCGAGAGCGCAAAGAGGTGGCCGCCCCAATCGCCGTGGAGCGCGCGTAAGCGTTGTTCGCCTGCGGCGCGAAGGTCGCCGATGCGCTTTAGGCCGTTGCGTTCGAGCGCCGCGGCGCCGGCTGGCCCCACACCTGGCAGTGTCGACACCGAACGCGGCGCCAAAAACGCCAACGCTTCGGCGCGCCCAATCACGGAGAATCCGCGCGGCTTATCGAGGTCGGAGGCGGTCTTGGCCAGGAATTTGTTGAACGAGAGCCCGATCGAAACGGTGAGATTGCGCTCGGTCCAGATGCGGTTTTGCAATTTGATCAACGATTGCGCGGGCGCCCCGCCATGCAGCGCTTCGGTGCCGCCCAAATCCATGAAGGCTTCGTCGATGGAGATCGGCTCGACCAGCGGCGTCAACTCCTGCATCAAGCGGCGAATGATGCGGCCTTCCTCGGCGTATTTGCGCATATCGCCGCGCACGACCTTGGCTTGCGGGCACAATTTCAACGCCTTGAACATCGGCATCGCCGAGCGCACGCCGTAAGCGCGCGCAACGTAACAACAGGTGGAAACAACTCCTCGCTTGCCGCCGCCGACGATCACTGCGTGAGGTTGCAGACCGGGATCGTCGCGCTTTTCGATCGAGGCGTAGAACGCGTCGCAATCGAGATGGGCAAGGGAAAGTTGCGCAAGTTCCGGGTGCTCAATGCTATGCTCCTCGCCGCACGCGGCGCAGCGCGGTGTCTCAGTTTGCGAGGCGCAAGCGCGGCAGAGGATCATCTTACATGGACCGCCGGCGTCCTCGCCGGCACGGTGAATTTTGTACAACGATGCCGGCGAGGGCGCCGGCGGTCCATAGGTTCATTTCGCCTCCTCCGCCGAAAACAACCACGCCGCCCCGCGTACGCCGGACGAATCGCCGTGCTTGTTCTTCACGATCTTGGCGGCAATGAAATCGGAAAACACATGCGCGATGAGCTTGCCGCGTATGCTTGCGTAGAGCGCATCGACGTTGGAAACGCCGCCGCCAAACACGATCACATCGGGGTCTAGAATGTCGATCATAACCGCGAGCCCACGCGCGATTTTGTCGGCGAGATGATCAAGCGCCAGGCGCGCCTTGGCATCTCCCTCGCGCGCGGCGGCATCGGCTTGTCTCGCGCTGATACCGGCCCAGCGCTTGAAGCCCGAGCCTGAAATCCAGGTCTCCAAGCAGCCCCGACGCCCGCACCAGCAGCGTACCGGCGCCTCGTCCGCACGCGCCCACGGCAACGGCGTGTGCCCCCATTCGCCGCCTATGCCGCTGGCGCCGGCCATCACCTTGCCGTCCACAATTACGCCGCCGCCGCAGCCGGTGCCGACGATGACGCCGAACACCACGCGCGCGCCGGCCGCGGCTCCATCCACGGCTTCCGACAATGCAAAGCAATTGGCGTCGTTCTCCAGCCGAACCGGGCGCGCCAGCGCGTTTTTCAGATCCTCGAAAAATGGCCTGCCGTTGAGCCAGACCGAGTTGGCGTTGCGCACCAAGCCAGTCAGCGGCGAGAGCGAGCCTGGCATGGCTACTCCGATGACCTTGGCGCGCGCGTCCGCTTCTTGTTCAATTGCTGAGGTCAAATCCGCTACGGCGCGGACAGCGGCTTGGTAATCCCCAGGATTGGGCACACGCTGACGCGAACGGATTTCGCCTTGGGAATCAAGCAGCGCCGCCTCGATCTTGGCGCCGCCGAAATCCACGCCCAAACGCATGGTCAATCCTCAATGATTTGTTAACGACAAGCGCGAGATTGCTGCGTTTGCCAAGGGTTGTTAAGGCCTTGGCGCTATAGGACAAGCGGTGGCTCCGACGCCTGAACCGGGCGGGAGCCGCAAGGCAAGCGGGTTATGGCCAAGACAGTCCTCATCGTGGAAGACAGCGAACTGAACATGCGCTTGTTCAATGACCTCTTGGAGGCCTTTGGCTACCGTACGGTCAAGACCAAGGACGGCCGCCAGGCGTTGCCCCTGGCGCGTGAACACAGGCCCGACCTGATCGTCATGGACATTCAGCTGCCGGAACTCTCGGGGCTCGAAATCACCGACCGCTTGAAAAAGGACACCGCCCTCAAATCCATTCCGGTTGTGGCAGTGACAGCTTTCGCCATGCGCGGCGACGAACAGAAGATTCTCGCCGCTGGCTGCGACGCCTACCTGTCTAAGCCGATCTCGGTGACCACCTTTCTCGAAACCATCCGGCGCTTCATCGGCTAAGGAGGCGTGAGCATTGAGCGCGCGCATCCTCGTCATCGACGATATCGAGGCGAACCGCCGCCTGATCCAGGCTAAACTTTCGGTTGAATATTACGAGGTGCTCACCGCGCGCCGCGGCGAGGAAGGCGTGCAGCTCGCCAAGCGCGAACGCCCCGACCTCATTCTGCTCGACGTCATGATGCCCGGCGGCATCGATGGCTTCGAGACCTGCCGGCGGCTCAAAGCGCTGCCTGAGACGCGCCATATCCCAGTCGTGATCATCACCACGCTTGACGACCGCGCCAACCGTGTGCGCGGGCTGCAGGCAGGCGCGGAGGAATTCCTGACCAAGCCGATCGATGATGTGCAATTGATGGCGCGGGTGAAGAACCTCATCGGCCTCAAGGTGGTGATCGACGAATTGCGCGCGCGCGAAGCCAGCGGCAGGCGCCTCGGCGTTATCGACGAGGAGCGCGGCGATCCGCTCGACCGCCACCGCCTGGTCGCCAGCAATGTGCTGGTTATCGATGACAATGCCAACCAAATCCGCCGCATCAGATCAGCCCTCGGCGTAGAGAATCGGGTGTTCCTGCTCGGCGCCGACGAGCCGCCAGGGCCGCCCGACTTGGCGATTGTATCGGTCACCGCCAAGAGCTTCGACGGCTTCCGCGTCATCGCCCGCATGCGTTCCGGCGAGCCGACCCGGCAGTTGCCTATCCTCGCCATCATCGATCCCGACGAACGCGCCCGCGCCGTGCGCGCGCTTGAACTGGGCGCTCACGACATCATCGTCCGCCCCATCGACGAAGAGGAAATCATTGCCCGCGCACGCACCTTGATGCGCCGCAAGCGCTATTTGGACGCCATCCGCGCGCGCCTCGACCAAGGCCTCGAACTCGCCATCACCGACCAGCTCACCGGGCTTTATAATCGCCGCTTCCTGTTCACCCAGCTGAGCCCGCTGGTCATGCGCGCGCAGTGCGGCGGTGAGGCGGTGGCGGTGATGGTGATCGACATCGACCATTTCAAGCGCTGCAACGACACTTACGGCCACGATGTGGGCGACGCGGTGCTGCAGGAATTCGCCGCGCGCATCGGCACGAATGTGCGCCCTTCGGACTTCGCCTGCCGGCTGGGCGGGGAGGAATTCGTGGTCATCATGCCACACACCAACGGCGACACCGCCTGCCTCGCGGCCAAACGCCTGCGTCGACAAGTCTGCGCCTCGCCCTTCCGCGCCAGTGGCCTAGAAGCGCCCCTTGAGATCACCGCCTCGATCGGAGTGGCCTGCTCCGAACACGGCGGCGACACCGCTGAAACCCTGCTCAAGCGCGCCGACGAAGCGCTCTACGAAGCAAAGCGCGGCGGGCGAAACCGCGTCGTCGGCAGAAATGGGACGCAAGCGGCGTGAGCGCCCATGGACCGCCGGCGCCCTCGCCGGCATGCTCGGCGCTGGCCGCCGAAGGCGCGGGCGGGCCATAGACGTTTCACCGCGGGCGCCTATGTTATGAGGCGCACTTGGAGCATAGCATGAATTTCGTCCAGGCCGCCAACGCGCCCGAGAGCCGCACCGGCCAGATCAAGATTTACGATCCCGACGAAGCCTTCCCCGGCATGGCGGCGGCGGGGCAGCTTGCGGCGTCGTGCCTGGACATGTTGGCGGGGGAGGCGCGCGAAGGGGTCACCACGGCCCGCCTCGATAATCTCGCGCGCGCGTTCGTGCTCGACCACGGCGCCTTGCCGGCCTGCCTGTTTTATCGGGGCTACCGCCACACTATTTGCACTTCGCTCAATCACATTGTCTGCCACGGCGTCCCCGGCGAGCGCGCCTTGCGCGACGGCGACGTGCTTAACATCGACGTGACCTTGATTCTCGATGGTTGGCACGGCGACACCAGCCGCATGTTCGCCATCGGCGATACCCCGCGCAAGGCCCGCCGCCTGATGGACATCACTTACCAAGCCATGATGCGCGGCATCGCCGTTATCAAGCCGGGCGCGACATTGGGCGATCTTGGACACGCCATCCAATTCTACGCCGAATCCGAGCGCTGTTCGGTGGTGCGCGAGTTTTGCGGTCACGGATTGGGGCGCGTGTTTCATGACGAGCCCAACATTTTGCACTACGGCAAGCGCGGCCAAGGCGAATCGCTTCGACCCGGCATGATGTTTACCGTTGAACCGATGCTCAATGCCGGGCGCGCGGACGTGAAGATATTGGGCGATGGCTGGACTGCGGTCACCAAGGATAAGAGTTTTTCAGCGCAATACGAGCACTCGGTCGGCGTGACCGAAACCGGGGTGCGGATTTTTACTGTTTCGCCGGCCGGCATCCATCAACCGCACGCGCTGGCAAGCTGAGGGCCGCGATGGTTGGGCGCTCGGGCAAAGACAAGGGCGAAAAACCCGAGCCGCCGCGCGCGGTGGAAGATTCGGAACTGTTCCCATTCCGCCTCGACGACATGGCGCCGATTATCGTCAAGCGCGCAAAGGCCAAGGCGCCCGAGCCCGCGAAACTCCATTACCACGACCACCGCACACGACTACGCAAACGCTTCGAGCAAGCTGGCGCCGGGGCGTTGGCCGATTACGAAGTGCTGGAATTGCTGCTGTTCCGCACCATTCCGCGCCGCGACACCAAACCCCTGGCAAAAGCGCTGATCGCGAAATTCGGAGACCTTGCCGCCGTGCTCGCCGCGCCCGCCGGGCGCATCGCCGAGATCGAGGGGGCGGGGCCAGCGGTGGCGCAGGATTTGAAGATCGCGCAAGCGCTGCTGGAGCGCGCCGCGAAGGCCCCGTTGACGCAGCGGACGGTGATTTCATCGTGGTCGCAGCTGGTGAATTATTGCCGCATGAGTATGGCGCACGCCTCGCGCGAACAATTCCGCGTGCTGTTCCTCGACGTGAAAAACCAACTCATCGCCGACGAAGTCTTGAACGAAGGCACCATTGACCACGCCCCGGTCTATCCGCGCGAAGTGGCGCGGCGGGCGCTCGAACATTCCGCCGCCGCCATCATCCTGGTGCACAACCACCCCAGCGGCGATCCCAAACCCTCCGCCGCCGATGTGGCGATAACACGCGAAATCGTAGCCGCCTTGGGCGCGGTGAGCGTCAAGGTCCACGACCATTTGGTGATCGGCCGCAACGGCGCGGAAAGCTTCAAGAGCTTGGGTTTGCTGTAGCGCCCAGGCACCCTCGCCAGCATCGTTGTTTCAAGCGCTAACAAGCGCCGGCGAGGGCGCCGGCGGTCCATATTCGGCGCCTGATTTGACCGCCGCGCCGGCGCCCGCCAAAACGTCTCCACCAAGCGGGGAGCCTCCATGACCGACGCAGCGCTGACCTATCCCGGCCATGGCACCAAGACCTATCGCGCATATGTACTCGGCGCGCTTCTGGTGGTGTACACCTTCAACTTCATCGACCGCATTCTGCTCGGCGTGGTGCAGGAGAACATCAAACACGATTTGGGAGTCAGCGATTTCCAACTTGGGCTGCTGGGCGGGCCCGCCTTCGCCATCCTTTATACCCTCATGGGCGTTCCGATCGCCCGCTACGCCGAACGCGGCAACCGTATTACCATCGTCGCCATCGGCGCGGCGGTGTGGAGCGTGATGACCGCGGCCTGCGCGTTTGCAGGGAGCTTCTTGCAATTGGCCGCCGCGCGCATCGGCGTCGGCATCGGCGAAGCGGCCTGCACGCCGCCATCACATTCCGTGATTTCCGATTATTTTCCCGCTTCGCGCCGCGCTTCCGCGCTGAGCATATGGAGCCTCGGCATCCCGATCGGCACGATGTTGGCGGCTGTGGGCGGGGGCTGGCTCGCCGCCAATGTCGATTGGCGCGCGGCGTTCTGGCTGCTCGGCGCGCCCGGCGTGCTGGTGGCATTGATGCTCAAGCTGACGGTGCGCGAGCCGCCGCGCACAGGCGCGGAGGTCAAAACCCCGAGCTTTGGAGAAACCCTCGCCACACTAGCGGCCAAGCCCTCGTTCTGGCACATCGCTATCGCCGGGGCGCTGATGTCGTTCGTGGGCTATTCCACCGCGCAATTCCTGGTCTCTTACATCGTGCGCAATTATGGGCTGGGCGTCGAGCAAGCTTCGTACGCCTTCGCCGCCATTGCCGGCTTCGCCGTCGCCATCGGCGCCTTCTCCGGCGGTTTTGTGAGCGACCGGCTCTCGCACCGCCATCCGCGCGTCTATGTCTGGCTGCCGACGATTGGCGTGCTCATCGCCGCGCCGCTCTACTTGCTGGCTTTCGCGCAGAGCGATTTCTGGGCGGGTTTCGCCTTTTTGATGGTCGCGCCAATTTTCCACTACCTCTATCTCGGCCCCGGCTTCGCCATCGTCCAATCCATCGCGCCTCCGCGCATGCGCGCCACCGCCACCGCTGTGCTGATCTTGATCATCAACCTGATCGGCTATGGGCTTGGGCCGCCCGCCATGGGCGCTCTCTCGGATTATTTGGCCAATGCCGAGCTCGGCGGGCTTGGTCTGTCGCTCGCCGCTTGCAAGCTTGACGGCGCGGCGGCGGCTTGCGCGCCCGCCATCGCACATGGTTTGCGAACCGCCATGATGGCCATCGTGTGCGTCATGGTCTGGCCGGCGCTGCATTTCTGGCTCGCCGGGCGGACGCTGCTGAAGGACCGCGTCGGTTGACGCCAGCCGCGCCCGGCCGCATCAAGCGCGCATGATTCCGCGTTACGCCCGCCCGGAAATGACAGCGCTCTGGTCGCCGGAGAGCCGTTATCGGATCTGGCTGGAAATTGAGATTCTGGCAATGGAGGCGATGGCCAAATTGGGGACCGTCCCCAAGGATGCGGCGAAAGCCTATCGCGCCAAGGCCAAATTCGATGTCGCGCGTATCGATGAAATCGAGCGCGAAGTAAAACACGACGTCATCGCGTTCCTCACCAATGTCGCCGAGCACACCGGGTCAGATTCGCGCTTCGCCCACCAGGGCATGACCTCGTCGGACGTGCTTGATACTTGCCTCTCGGTGCAACTCGCGCGCGCCTCTGACTTGCTGATCGCCGGCTGCGAGCGGGTGATGGCGGCGTTAAAGTCGCGCGCCATTGAACACAAGCTCACCGCCTGCATCGGGCGAAGCCACGGCATCCACGCCGAGCCGACCACGTTCGGCTTGAAGCTGACGGGGCACTATGCCGAATTTGCGCGCAACCTCGAACGCTTGCGCGCGGCGCGCGCGGAAATCGCCACTTGCGCCATTTCCGGCGCGGTGGGGACCTTCGCGCAGATCGATCCGCGCGTCGAAAAATACGTGGCCGAGAAACTCGGCCTCGCCATCGAGCCGGTGTCCACCCAAGTGATCCCGCGCGACCGCCACGCGGCGTTTTTTGCTACGCTCGGCGTCGTCGCCGCCGGCATCGAGCGGCTCGCCACCGAGGTGCGGCATTTGCAGCGCACCGAAGTGCTGGAAGCGGAGGAATATTTCGAGCCCGGGCAGAAGGGCTCTTCGGCCATGCCGCACAAGCGCAATCCGGTGTTGAGCGAGAATCTCTGCGGCCTGGCGCGCTTGGTGCGCAGTGCGGTCACGCCAGCCATGGAAAACGTGGCGCTCTGGCACGAGCGCGATATTTCGCATTCCTCCGTCGAACGCGGCATCGGGCCGGATGCGACCATCCATCTCGATTTCGCGCTGCAGCGCATAGCTGGCGTGATCGAAAAACTGGTGGTCTATCCCGAGAACATGGCGCGCAATCTGGCGCTGCTCGGCGGCCTGCACAATTCGCAGCGCGTGATGTTGGCGCTGACGCAAGCCGGTGTGGCGCGCGAGGACGCTTATCGGCTGGTGCAGAAAAGCGCCATGGCGGTCTGGCAATCGCCGCCGCCGCGCGCGGGGAGTGCGTTGCTCGACAAACTCAGCGCCGACACTGATGTGACCGCCAAGCTCGACGCGAATGCGCTCGGAGCTTGCTTCGAGGACGCACACCATTTTGCCCGCGTGGAAGAGATTTTCGCACGCGTATTTGGCTGAACACGAGAGGAGAGAAACATGACCGAGACCAGTGCAGCGCCAGCGCGTACGCCGTGGCATCTGTGGGTGGTGGGGGTTCTGAGCGTGCCTTGGAACGGGTTCGGCGCTTACGATTACGCCATGACGCAAATCGGCGGCGAAGCCTATCTCCGCGCCGCCGGCATGACCGACGCGCAGCTCGGTTATTTCAACGCCATGCCGGCTTGGATAACGGCGGCATGGGCGATCGGCACTTGGGGCGCTCTCGCCGGCTCGGCGCTGCTGTTGCTGCGCAGCAAATGGGCGCTGCCCGTGTTTGTGGCTTCGCTGGCGGCGTTTCTGGCGAGCTCTGTCTACACCTTCGCTTGGTCCAACGGGGCTGAATTCGCCGGTGAGCAAGGCTGGATCATGTACGGCGTGATTTTAGCGGGATGCCTGTTCTTCGTCTGGTACGCCTGGGCGATGCGCAAAAGCGGCGTACTGCCCTGAAGCTGGCGCTCTCACGCCCTACACCCCCGCCTGCACCTGCGCGCGCGCTTCGTTCAGCGCATCGTCCATCTTGGCGCGGATTTGGTGGTCGGAGAGCCCAACGGCGTGCTGGTCGAGGTCGGCGCGGATTTTGCGGAACAGGTCCTCGACGCCGGCTTCTTCCAGATCGGCAATCACCACCGATTTCGCGTAATCGGCGGCGGCTTGGTCCGAAAGACCCATATGGCCGGCGGCCCAGAGCCCCACCAGCTTGGCGCGGCGCGCCTGGGCCTTGAACTCAAGGTCTTGATCTAGTTGAAACTTCATCTCTTGGCCGCGCTTGCGGTCGTCGAAATCGCTCATGCTGGGAAGCTCCGTCGAGTTCGCGGCATGAATAGAGGGGCGCCGTCATCCAATCAACCGCAGCGCCCAATTGTGGCGGCGCAGCTTCTCCCCTAAGTTCTGTTCATATTGGCGAGACGGTCCGATTCCGGCCCGTTTGAGCCATTTGAGCCACCCGGCACTCCCCGCCGGCGGCCCCCTCGAGGAGGGAGCTCAGCAATGTCCCGTCGCAAGAAAATCTACGAAGGCAAGGCCAAGATTATGTTCGAGGGGCCCGAACCGGGCACCTTGATCCAGTATTTCAAGGACGACGCCACCGCCTTCAACGCCCAGAAGAAAGCCATCCTCGAAGGCAAGGGCGTCATCAACAACCAGATCTCCGGGTTCATCATGCAGAACCTGAACGCGATCGGCGTGCCCACGCACTACATCAAGACCATGAACATGCGCGAACAATTGGTGCGCGAGGTCGAGATCATCCCGCTGGAAGTGGTGTGCCGCAACGTCGCCGCGGGTTCGCTCTCGACACGGCTCGGCATCGAGGAAGGCACGCCGCTGCCGCGCTCGATCATCGAATTCTATTATAAAAACGACGCCCTCCAAGACCCGATGGTGGCCGAGGAGCACATCACCGCGTTCAATTGGGCATCGACGCAAGAGATCGACGATCTGATGGCGCTGACGCTCAGGGTCAATGATTATATGTTCGGCATGTTCGGCGCGGTTGGAATTAAGCTTGTCGATTTCAAACTCGAATTCGGCCGGCTCTATGAAGGCGACATGGTGCGCACGGTGATCGCCGACGAAATCAGCCCGGATTCGGCGCGCCTGTGGGATGTGCAGACCAACGAGAAAATGGACAAGGACCGCTTTCGCCGCGACCTCGGCAACGTCACCGAAGCCTATGTCGAAGTGGCGCGCCGCTTGGGCATCGTCAAGCACGCGGCGACCGGTGGCGGCGGCGTGGAGAGCGTGCATTGATTCCTCCCTCTGAAAGGGGGAGGTGGTGAGCGAAGCGAACTGGAGGGGGTCCGCTTGCAGGCATTGCGCTGGACCCCCTCCTGACCTCCCCCTTTCAGGGGGAGGAAAGCGGGGGAGCACATGAAGGCGATCGTCACCGTAGGGCTAAAGCCCGGCGTCTTGGACGTGCAGGGCAAGGCCGTCGCCGGCGCGCTGAAGGAGTTGGGCTATGCCGCGGTGGAAGACGCGCGCGTCGGCAAACGCATTGAAATCCAGCTTAACGGCGATCTCGATCCCGCCACCGCCGAATCCCAGGTGCGCGAAATGTGCGAAAAATTGCTCGCCAACACCCTGATCGAAAGTTACAGGGTCGAGATAGCCGCCTAGTTGTCGCGGTCCTCGCGCCCATAATTGATGCGCCACAACACCCAGGTGAGCCCAGCGGTAACGGCGATGGTGGCAAGCGCGGCGAGAATGAGCCATTCGGGCATAGTTTCTCTTAGCAAAACCCAGCCGCGCGCCACAAGTACGCCGCCACTTTGATTTTGGCGCGACGCACTTTATGTAACGGGCCATGAGGTCAGCGGTCATCGTCTTCCCCGGCTCGAACTGCGACCGCGACGCGGCGCGTGCGCTGGAGCGCATTTCAGGGGCGCTCGCCGCCATGGTCTGGCACAAGGAGCTCGAACTGCCTGAGGGAACCGATCTGGTTGTGCTCCCCGGCGGATTTTCCTACGGCGATTATTTGCGCTCGGGCGCGATGTCGGCGCTCGCGCCCATTATGCGCGCGGTGGTGGCACATGCCGAACGCGGCGGGCTGGTGCTAGGCATTTGCAATGGCTTCCAGGTGCTGACGGAAACGCGGCTGCTGCCCGGCGCTTTGTTGCGCAACGCGGGACTGAAATTTGCCTGCAAGGAAGTTCCACTGGCCATCGCTAACGGCAACACCGCCTTCACCCGCGCCTACCGCGAAACTCGTGAGACCAAAATCCCCATTGCGCATGGAGATGGCCGCTTCGTCGCCGATGAGGCCACGCTCGATGAGCTTGAAGGCGAAGGCCGCGTGGTGTTCCGCTATCTCGACAACCCCAACGGCTCGGCCCGCGATATCGCCGGCGTCGTCAACGCGCGCGGCAACGTGATGGGCATGATGCCCCACCCGGAACGGGCCTGCGATCCGGCGCTCGGCCGAACCGGCGGAACGGCTTTGTTCCAGAGCCTGTTGGAAGCGGCGTAATGGCGAAGAAATCCGAGCGAGAAACACCAGGCGATTTCGACGCCGACGTCGATACCGCGCGCAAGCGCCTGGAGGCGGCTTTGACCGAGGATGCCGTGTTCGATGATCTCGCGGCGCTGCAAGCCTTGGCGCCGATCCTGGAAAAACGCATCGCCTCGCGCCGGCTCGCCTTCACCTTGGGCGATGACGACGACGAGGAAACCCAGATCGCCATCATCCATGTCGGGACCGACGAGGAACTCGGCTTCATCTTCGCCGAGGACGGCGAATACGTGTTCGAGTCAAACCACCCCGATTATTTCGACGATTTCGTCGACGAAGAAGCCGCGCGGTTTGTCGAGCGCTTGTACGAAACCCTGCGCGCCGATTTGCCGAAATACGAGGTGGAGAATAAGGGCTAGCTCCTATTCGGGCCACCCGCTTCCAGCCGGCATCTTACTTCCAAACAACAAGAAGATCAGCGCACCTCAACCCGCTCGCCCTCCGCCCGCGCGCCCACATCCTCTTCGCGCAGCGCCGCGAGGGCGCGTTGCAGGCGCGGATCGGAGAGCGCCGCGTTGAGGCGCGCGAGCGCTTCCACGCTTTGCGCCGACACGCCGAAGAAGCGCTCCAGCGCTTGGAACGGATTTTCTTCCGCCGGAAAGAAGCGCAGCTCGACGCGGGCGTTTTCGTCGATCTCCGCCAGCGCACGCGCCCGCGTGATCGCAACTTGGAAACCGCCCAGATGATCGACCAGCCTGCGCTCCCGCGCTTGCTGGCCGGTCCACACTCGCCCACGCGCAAGCGCGCGCGCTTGTTCGCGGGTCAGATCGCGGCCTTCGGCGACGATGCCGATGAAGTCCTCGTAGGCGCGGTCGATGAAGCCCGAGAACGCGGCGCGCTCGGCCTGGTTGAACGGGCGCTCGGAAGTGAACATCTCCACGAGCGGCGAGCCGACCGTGATCGTCTCGGTATTGGTCGAGAGGTAATGATCCAACGCCGGGCCGATGATGAGCTTGCCGCCGACGACGCCGATCGAGCCGGTGATGGTGGTGGGTGAGGCGACGATTTCATCGGCAAAGGCGGAGACATAATAGCCGCCGGAAGCCGCGACATCGCCCATCGACACGATGATGGGCTTGCCGCTTTGCTGAGCCGTGCGCAGCGCCGCCAGGATCTGGTCGGAGGCGACCACCGAGCCGCCCGGGCTCGACACCCGAAACACGATGGCCGCGACATCCTCGTCTGCGGCGGTGTCTCGCAGCGCCCCGGCGATGGCATCGCTCTGCATCATGTGCTCGCCGCCGAAGATGTCGTCCTCCTCGGGGCCGGAAAGGATCGGGCCTTCGCCCTGCACCACCGCGATCACCCGCCCGCCGCCGCGGCGCGGGGGCGTGTAATCGGCGATATCGACGATCTCGGAATTCTCGGCGCGCGCGAGCGCGGCGCGTTCGGCGTCTTCCGGGCGCCCCAGCTGATCGACCAGTTTTAGCTCAACCGCGCGCTGGGCGGTGAACGGACTGGCTTCCACCGCGTTACGCGCCTCAGCCGGCGTAATGCCGCGATCGGCGGCGATGTTGGCGAGCATGGTATCGTAAAGGCCGGTCATCAACAAGGTCAGCTCTTCGCGGTGCGCGGGTGTGAACGTGCGCTGGGTCAGCGTGTTAGCGTAAGTTTTGTATTCCTCGCGCGCCTCGAACTGCGCTTGCAGGTGATAACGCTGCAAGGTGCCGGCGAGGAACGTCACTTCCGCCGACAGGCCCATCGGCATGAACTCGCTCGATTGCTGTAGCCACACTTCGTCGGAATCAGCCACCGCCATGTAGCCGGGCATCGACATGCGCACGCCGTCATTCTGCAAGTGTGCGATGACGAACTTGCCCGAGGCGCGGAACCCGGCGAGCGCGGCGCGCACTTCTTCCGCCTGCGCCGGGGCCATGCCGCCGGTGTTGGCGCGAATGAAAATGCCTTCAACGGCATTGTCGGTGCGGGCAGCCTCGATGCGGGTCAGCAGATCGAGCAGCGCCGGCGCCCCGCCGAGGCTCGCGAATGGGTTGGCGGGCCGCTGGTCGGTCATTTCCTCGCGCAGATCGAGCGCCAACACCATGCGCGGAGGCTGAGCGGGGCCATCGCCCATCGAGGCCGCCAGTACCGAAATCAGCACGAGCGGGCCGATGAACAAGAACAGCACCAGCCCGACCAATACGCCCGCTACTGTAATCAGGAATTGCTTCACGGAACGCTCCAACCCGGCCCCGGCGCCGGTCTTATCGATAAATGATATGAGCTCTGTGGTTTGGCAAGAGGGAATATATCGAAAAATGATAAATTAGGATTGCCACCAGAAGGCCCCCCATCCGACTTCACCACGACTTGAGGGATCGAGCGGTGGCGGCTTCGGCTTGAGAATTGGTTGCCGCTGCGGAGCGGATCGCGCGCTAACTCAACCTGCCAATCAACGATTGCCTCTATCTCGCGCTGAGCGAAGTGCGTTGCGCCGGCCCAGTTTTACGCCCCCATTGATCAACTCCGCTCCGAAAACCAGACGGTGACGGACCGCCCGATCCCGTGTGTGGACGCCCCGAGTGAGTTTGCAAGTCGCTGACATTAGCCCTCCGTGACGATGCCATCTACCGTGCCAGTAGTGACAGGGTGATATCCCAGCCGCGCCCGTGCATAGACGCGCCGCGCGAACGCCTGCCCCCACGGCCCTTGCGCCATCAGCGCGCGGTAAAGGGGCGCGACGAATTTACGGCGGCCTTGGCGGGTGAGGAAGCTTTCCAGCGCCGGCCCGCACGGCTCGTAACCATTGCGCACGGCAAGCGCGAGCCAATCGAACAACACTTCGGCATTGCCGGTGGCGTTGAACCCAAGCGCAGCTTCAAGCTCCGCTAGGCGGGTTGGCGTTTGGTCGCCTGGCAGGGCCTGCAAGAATCGTTGGCGCTGTAAAGTGCCCCAGGACGTCCATGGGATATCGCGCGCCGGTCCGCCGGAATTGAACGCCGTGACTTGCTCGGCCACGCGCTCGAAGCCCGCCGCGTGCGGTTCGGCCGCGTTGGTTGGCAGGCCCGGCTCATAGGCCCAAGCGTCAAGCTGCAAGCGTGCTTCGAGCGCAGCATCGCCGCGCACAACCCGCGCCCGAAAATCGGCGATGAACCATTGCGTGGTCATGGCTTGAAACGCGTGGCGGGCGAAATAGGAGCGCAGATAGGCGTCCAAGCGCGCACGCCCGAGTATGCCTTCCATCGTGCGCAGGAACAAAGCGCCCTTGTCGTACACGATCGCATTGACGCTATCGTCGGCGCTGCGTTCGCCGATAAGGTGTAGGCGCGTGGAGTCCGGCGGATTGTCGGCGATGGCGCGCTGGATATCCGACCACGCTAACGTATCCTGCATATCCGCGAGTTCAGCGCCGTAAAGCGCTTCAGTGATGCGGCCTTCGAAATAATTGGTGAAGCCCTCGTTGAGCCAACTGTCCGCCCACAGCGCGTTGGTGACAAGATTGCCAGACCATGAGTGCGCCAGTTCGTGCGCGATCAGCGAGACGAGGCTGCGATCGCCGGCGAGGAACGTTGGCGTCAGGAACGTCAGCCGCGGATTTTCCATGCCGCCATAGGGAAACGATTGCGGCAGGATCAGCACATCGTAGCGCCCCCAACGATAGGGCCCATAAAGCGCTTCCGCCGCCAGCAGCATGCGCTCCATGTCGGCGCATTCGTAAGCCGCCGCCGCGATCACGCTCGGCTCGGCGTAAACTCCGGTGCGCTCGCCGATAGCGGCAAAGCCGAGATCGCCGATGGCGAGCGCGATGAGGTAGGACGGTATCGGATTGGGCGTGCGGAAGCGATAAGCGCGCCCGCCTGGCGCGGCCTCGCCGTCCGGCGTCAGCATTTCAGCGCTCATCACCACTCTAAGGCCGTCCGGCGCGACGATGCGGGCATCGTAGCTTTGGCGGATGCCGGGGCTGTCCTGGGTGGGAATCCAGCTGCGGGTGAGGATGGGTTGGCCCTGGCTGAATAGGAAGTTCTTGCCGCTGGCGGTTTGCGCCGGCGCCAGCCATTGCAGCGCGCCGGCATCGGGCGAGGTTTCATAGGCGATGAAGATATTGGTGACGCCTGGTGCAATCGCAATACGCAGCGGCGCGCCAAGCTCAGGCCGGCGTTCGCCGAGGCTGTGCGTGGTTTCACCTAGATTGGTGCGCACTGAAGCGATGCTCAGCCCATCGACGTCCAGCACGATCTCCCGCGCATCGGGCCGCGCCGCGATGGTGAGCGTGGCGGCGCCGGCAAGCACCTTGCGGGAGAAATCCGCGTTGAGATCGAGCGAGACATGGGTAACGCGCGCTTGGTCCGGGTTGGCATGGGAATGGGGGTCGTGCGGCAGCGCCGCGAGCGGCCCGCCATTTGCGGTGGCGCAAGCGGCGAGCGTGGGCGCGGCCAGCGTCGCGGCCAGGAATGTGCGGCGAATAAGCATTGTGTCCCCCAAAGGCGCGCTCGGCCATCCGTATTAGAACAACCTCCCCCCCGACAGCGCGGGGCGGTCGACGTTGAGCAGCACCACATTGCCGTTACGGTCGGGGAAACCCAGGCACAGCACTTCACTCATGAATTTGCCGATCTGCTTGGGTTCGAAATTCACCACCGCGGCCACGCGGCGGCCGAGCAATTCGCCGAGATCGTAATTCTGCATGATTTGCGCCGATGCTTTCTTGATGCCCAAGGGTTCGCCGAAATCGATCCACAGCTGGTAGGCCGCCTTCTTGGCCTCCTCGAACACTTTCGCGTCGATGATAGTGCCGAGGCGGATGTCCACTTTGAGAAAATCCTCGAAGCAAATGATGGGCAGCCTGGAATTGGCTTGCGGATCGTCGGCCATGCGTTTTTCTTCCCCTTCGTTTTTATCCAAGCTTCGCGGGCTCGGCGCGGAGGCCCTCCGGCCCCATCACGATTTGATCGACTTGCAATTGGGCGTCCTTCAACTGGCCCTCGCAGCGCGCCTTGAGCGCCGCGCCGCGCTTATAGATGCGAATCGAGTCGGCTAGGGGCACATCGCCCCGCTCCAGATGGGCGACGATTTTCTCCAGCTCGGACAAGGAATCCTCGAAGCTGAGTTGGGCGGGATCGGCGGCGTCTTTAGTCATGGATTGGAAAATATGGGCTCCCAGGGCTGGTTTCAATCGAAACTCGCCGGCTCGGTCACTTCACTTTCTCATACCGCCGGTAGGACCAATAGGCATCGCCATGGTTTTCCACCTCGCGCCAGCCCTGCCGGCGCAGCACCGGACGCATCATGCGGTTGAACCAGCCGTGGGCGCAGAGCAGCACGTTCTGCCCACGCAGGGCCTGGGCGGTAAGGGTGGCGACAGCAGCCTCGGCCCGCACTTCGGCCTGCTGGCGGCTTTCCAGACCGTCGCTGCGGCCCAATAGCCAGGCCGCGCGCGCCCAAACGCCCCATGCGCCCGGCCGGCGCTTGCCCCCGATCGGCGGCGGCGGCAGCGCCGCTTCCACGAACACCGGATCCTTGATTATGTCGCTCCCGCCAGCGACCATTTGCGCGGTATGAATCGCGCGCTGCAGGGTCGAGGCGAAGATCAATTCAGCGGCGCTGGCATGGGCCAGCAGGCCCTCGGGCGGCTTTTCGCCAGGATATAGCCCGGCGCGGTCATAGCCGGCCCACCAATCGCGGTAGCCTTCTCTGTCAAGATGAACGCCTCGATCGGCGTGCGGGCGACCGTGCCGCGCGATCACGATCGAACCGATCCGCGCGGGGGAACGGCGATCCAGCGTCTCGTCGGGCGCTTTGGTCGTCATCCTGGCGTCGACATTCTGGCCCTTGCGCGACCGCTCGCCCCCCTCCCCTTGAGCGGGTTCTAGTCGCGCTGAAGCGCCGCCAGGAAAGCCGCGACCGACCCCGCGAGCGCGGCCAAGTCGTAGCCGCCCTCCAGTGTGGCGACAAGTTTATCCTTGCAATGTTGTAATGAAAGAGCGCGCAACCGGCCCCCAACCCAGGCGAAATCCTCGGTTTCGAGTTCCATTTGCGCCAGCGGATCATCCCTGTGAGCGTCGAACCCGGCCGACACCAAGATCAGTTGTGGCGCAAACGTATCGAGCGCGGGGAGCACGCTTGTTTCCATGGCGGCGCGCCATAGCGCGCTCCCCGCGCCGGGCGGCAGCGGCGCGTTGACGATGTTATTGTCTGGTCCGCGCTCGTCCGCGAATCCGGTGCCAGGGTAAAGCGGCGCCTGATGCGTGGAGGCGAAGAAGAGCCGCGGCTCGCGTTCGGCCACGCTCTGCGTCCCATTGCCGTGATGGACGTCGAAATCGACCACGGCGACTCTCTTCAAGCCGTGCGCTTCAAGCGCATGCAGGGCGGCGATGGCGATGTTGTTGAAGATGCAAAAGCCCATCGCCGAAGCTGGTTCAGCGTGGTGGCCGGGCGGGCGCACGGCGCAGAACGCCATGTCGCCCTCACCGCCCAGCACCGCGTCCACCGCGGCGACGCACGCGCCGGCGGCGCGGTAGGCCGCCTCGCGCGAGCCGGCGGAGAGAAACGTATCTGGGTCGAGTCGCACGCTGGCGCCGCGCGCCTCGGCGAATGCCAGTTCCAGCGCATCGACAAAAGCCGCGGAATGCACGCGCAGGATCGTATCGCGCGACGCTAGCGGCGCTTCGCGGCGATCGAGCTTCATGTGCGCGATCCCATCCAGCACCGCTTGCAGCCGACCCGGGTGCTCGGGGTGGCCAAGCGGGGGCTGGTGACGCAACATGGCGGAATGTGTGAACAGGAGCATGACCTACACCAACAGACCACGAGGCCCCGGTCCAGACGTTGCGGAACTGACTTAGTGGCGCCCGTGCCGGCGGGCGAGCAAGCGGGGGAAGCGTTATGTTCAACGGAAACCAGGTCAACCGGCGCTCGCTCATGAGCCGCGTGTGCGGGACCGCCATTTTGGGAGGGGCGCCACCGCGCTGGTGACCGGTTGCGCCGCGACCGGGCCCTATAACGGCGCCACCGATGCCGACCCAGGTGACGCCCCCCTACGGCCGCCGTTCCACCGGCCTTACCGATTCCGATAACGGAATCGCCTTATCGGGAGCGCCTTTAACGGGCAGCGTCGAGGACCGGGTCGAGGTGGCGCGGGCCAGCGTCGTCTATATTGTCACCGAGTAGTGGTTGCGGCGCTTGGCAGTCTTCGCTTTCCCAACGTTGACTGATCGCCGTCATCCGCTCCTGATCGATGCCGGCAATCGCGTTTTGCATGCCGCCGACCATGGCGTCCATGCGCGCGCGATCCTCGTCGGCGTGCGACATCTGTTCGGCGACTTGCGCGTTCATCGCCGCCGTGCAGGCCATGCCCATGCCGGGAATGGAGCAGATAATTCCGGCGCCGACCGCGCCCGCCTGAGCTGCTTGCATGCGCTGGCGTGAATTTTCTTGCATGGCTTCAATTTCGGTCCCCAAATTGGGATCGATCTGCTGGTTCATCAGCTGGCCGGCGCTCGTCATCTCGGCCTGCATCTGCTCGCAATTCAGCGTCTCCAACGCGGGCAAGAGCGGCTCAGTCTGGGCGCCCGCTGGTGCGGTAAGGCATGCGATCAGCACGCCGATGAGCAGGGTCTGGTTGTTCATGGCGGCGCTCCTCCGGTCGCTATCTTGCGCGCTTGCGGCGCGGCGGAAAAGCTCTTTGACGCGCGAAAACAGCCTTTTGCAGAAAACCCAGTTGCCCTCCCAGAGCGCGCGCGCCTAGTCAACACGCGCCTAGTCAACACGGGCAATCCAAGGATAAATCATGGCTTTTGGTCCGGTCGCCCGCGCCGCCGCGCTTTGCGCAATGCTGCTGCTGTTGCCATCGGCCGCGATAGCAGAACGAAATTGGTTCGCCGACGGTCCGGTTCCTGTCCGCTACGAAATCGCGCTGGTCCCGGACGCCGAGGCCGGGAGCTTCACGGGCGAAGCGCGCATCATCGTGCAAACCGACGCAGCGCTGGCTTCGATCACCCTAAATGCGCTCGACCTCGCGGTCTCGCGCGCGACCATCGATGGCGCGCCGGTGCAGGCTGAGACCAATGAAGCAGCGCAAACCCTAACCCTGACCCCGCGCCGGTCTTTGCGGATCGGCCGGCACACAATCCGGATCGGTTACAGCGGCAGGATTTATGACGACGCGTACGGGCTGTTCCGCGTCTCTTACCAAGCGAACGGCCAAACCAAGCGCGCGCTGGCGACGCAGTTCGAACCAGGCGATGCGCGCCGCCTCGTCCCCATGTGGGACCAGCCAAACCGCCGCGCGGTGTTTTCGCTGACCGTCACGGCGTCGTCAGACCAGATGGCGATCTCCAATATGCCGGCCGAAAACGCCACCCGCCTTGCCGGCGGTCTGACGCGCACGCGCTTTGCCGATACCCCCTCGATGTCAAGCTATTTGCTGTTCTTGGCAATCGGCGATTTCGAGCGCATCACCAGCAATGTCGATGGCGTCGAACTGGGCGTCGTCGTGCGCCGCGGCGAGGGCCAGCGCGCGCGCTACGCTCTGGATGCCGGGGTTGCATCGCTGCGCTATTTCACTGAGTATTTTGGCATCCGTTACCCGCTGCCCAAGCTCGACATGATCGGCGTACCCGGCGCCGGCGGTTTTTCAGCGATGGAGAATTGGGGCGCCATTCTCTATTTCGACCAATACATCTTGCTCGACGATGATGCATCGAGCGAAGCCGAGCGCCAGAATGTCTTCGGCGTCGTCGCCCACGAAATTGCGCACCAATGGTTTGGCAACCTCGTCACCATGATGTGGTGGGACGATTTGTGGCTCAACGAGGGCTTCGCCTCTTGGATGGCGGCGAAAACCATTGAGCGCGTGCATCCGGACTGGAACCCATGGCTCGCCCAACTTATCGATGGCACGGCGACCGCCATGGCGCTCGATGCGCGCGTCGGCGCCCACCCCATCGTGCAACGCGTGGACACGATCGACGAAGCCAATCTCGCCTTCGACGCAATCACATATGAGAAGGGGCTCGCGGTCATCCGCATGATCGAGGCCTATGTGGGCGAAACCGACTTCCGCGCCGGGGTGCGCGCCTATCTCAACGCACACCTCTACGGCAACGCGCAAACCGAGGACCTCTGGCGCGCGGTGCAAGCAGCGTCCGGCCAGCCCGTGCTCGACATCGCTCGCGGCTTCACCGGCCAACCCGGCTTTCCAATGCTGAGCGCCAGCGGCGCCGATTGCGGGCGCGAGCCCGATAATGCGCTTATCACGCTGACGCAACGCCGCTTCGCTATGGACGAAGCTTCGCGCACCGGCGAAATTTGGACCATCCCCGTGGTTGCGCGCCGACTAGGCGGGGACCGCATAGCCGACTAGGCGGGGACCGCATACAGGTGGTGCTCCCGGCGCGGGACAACGGCCATGTCGAAACCGATGCGCGCTGCGGGACCTATATCGTCAACGCCGGGCAAAGCGGCTTCTTCCGCGTTCGCTACGACCAAGCGAACCTCGCGCGGCTGACCTCGGGATTACGAACGCTAGACACTACCGACCAAATGGGCCTGTTGCTTGACTATTATACGTTTGGCCGCTCGGGAGACGCCCCCTTTACCGATTATCTTGAACTGGTAAATGCGCTCGGGGCCGATGCCGATCCCATCGTGGCCTTGGATACAGCGACTTCTCTGCTGGCAATCAGCGGCTACGCCGCGGGCCGCCCGAGCGAAACCGCGGTACAGAATTATGCGCGTGGCAAATTGCGGCCGTTCTTCGCCCGCCTTGGTTGGGAACCGCGCGCCGGCGAAGCCAGCAACGACGCGCTGGCGCGGGCGCAATTGATCGGAGCGCTTGGCGCGCTCGGTGACGCGGAGATCACCGCCGAAGCGCGCCGCCGCGTGCTCGCCGCTCAAAGCGACCCGACCGCGCTTGCCGGCAGCGTCCGCACCGCCGCGCTTGGGGTCTTTGCTTTTAACGCCGACGCCGCCGATTACGAAATCTTGCTCGCACGCGCCGGCGCGGCCGGCGATTTTGTGGAACAGCGGCGGATGTGGTTGCTGCTGGCCAGCACCAAGGATGCAACTTTGGCCCGGCGCACGCTCGATTTGGCGCTCGACGAAACCATCCCGCGCCAACTCCGCCCACAAGTGATCGCCAACGTCGCGGACGCGCATCCTCGCCTGACCTGGGAGTTTGTTCTCGCCAACCGCGCAGCGATTGAGGCTCTGCTCGATCCCTTGCAACGGATGGAATATCTTGCTGGAATCGCTTCGGCCAGCTCCGATCCGGCGATCGCGGCGGAATTGGAGACTTTGGCGCGCGATTTCCCGGAGGGCGCGCGCCCCAGCATCGCTTCGGCGGGCGCATCCATTCGCCTGCGGGCGCAGACCATCGCCGAGCGCATGCCGGCGGTTGAAGCCTGGATCGCGGCGCGCAACGCGCCAGCGCCGAGGCGGAGGCGCTAACGGACCGCCGGCTTCCAGCCGGCTCTTGTTATTGTTTGGTGCAAATCACGAGCCGGCTGGAAGCCGGCGGTCCGAATTGCTAGCGCCGCGACAAAAACGCGGCGAATGCAGCGCGCGCTTCGTCCGAGCGCAGGCGCTCGGCGAACAGCGCGCTCTCCTGGCGCACGCGTGCGAGCAAAGTTTCACGATCGCGCATCAGGCTTTTGGTGAGCTTGAGCGATTGGGCGGGTTTTTTGGCGAGCGCATTCGCGGCGGCGCGGGCGCGCGGTTCGACCTCGGCTGCTGGCAACGCTGCATTGGCAAGGCCCGCGGCGACTGCGTCTCGCCCCAGCAACGGCTCGCCCAAGCCCAGCATCGCGAACGCGCGCGCGTGCCCCATGCGCGCTGGAATGGTGAGACTTGAGGCGTTTTCCGGCGCCAGACCCAGATCGACGAACGGCGTTGTCAGCTCGGCGTTTTCGGCGATGTAAACCAGGTCGCAATGGAACAGCATGGTGGTTCCGACGCCAACGGCATGGCCCTGCACCGCCGCGATCACCGGTTTCTCCGCGGCGATAATTCGCCACAGAAAACGCCCAACATGGTGCGGGCCATCGCCCGCGGCGCCGGTGGCGATAGCGGCGAAATCAACGATGTCATTGCCGGCGCTGAAAACATCGCCTTCGGCGGTGAACAGCACCGCCCGCACGCTCTCGTCGCCATCGCCCTGCTCCAACGCATCGGCCATGGCGCCGTACATGGCATTGGTGATGGCGTTCTTCTTGGCGGGCCGGTTGAAGCGGATTTCCATGATTCCCGCTTCACGCGTTACAAGTATCTCCTCGCTCATTGGCCTGTCCTCACGTCTTCAGCTTGTAGCCGGTCTTGAACACCCAATACACGACGCCGAGGCAAAGCGCGAGGAACCCGGCGGTGGCGGCGATGGAGATGGCGATGTTGACATCGGCGAGACCGTAGAAGCTCCAGCGAAAGCCGCTGATCAGATAGACCACCGGATTGAACAAGGTGATGGCCTGCCAAAGTTCGGGCAGCATATTGATCGAATAGAAGGTGCCGCCAAGGAAAGTCAGCGGCGTGATGATCAGCATCGGCACGATTTGCAGCTTCTCGAAGCCGTCCGCGAGCACGCCGAGGATAAAGCCAAACAAGCAAAACGACACCGAGGTCAGCACCAGGAACGAAAGCATCCAGAGCGGATGCTCAATCTCGAACGGCACGAAGAAGCGCGCGGTGGCGAGCGTAACCAGCCCGATGATGACCGATTTCGTCGCTGCCGCGCCGACATAGCCGGTGACGGTTTCGATCGGCGAGAGCGGGGCGGAGAGCAGTTCGTAAATGGTGCCGGCCCATTTCGGCATGAAGATGCCGAACGAGGAATTCGAGACGCTCTCGGTCAGAATCGACAGCATGATGAGGCCGGGTACGATGAAGGCGCCGTAGCTCACCCCGTCGATGGCGATCATGCGCGAACCGATGGCCGAGCCGAAAACGATGAAATAGAGTGAGGTCGAGAGCACCGGCGAGAACAAGCTCTGGCCAATGGTGCGAAACCAGCGCGCCATCTCGAAGCGGTAAATCGCCTGCACGCCATACCAATTCATGTGCGCGCCTCCACGCCAATCGACGCTCCCCGGCCAACTCCCGCGTAAGCGGGAGGAACGCCGGGGCCCATGGTTCGTGCAATCGCCGCCCCCATGGCGTTCGCCGCCACGATGGACCCCGGCTCGCGACTGCGTCGCGTCCGGGGAACGTGTGAACCTTTTGCGCAAACTCGCATCATCGCGCGCTCACTAGATCGACGAAAATGTCCTCGAGCGAGGATTGCTCGGTGTGCAGATCCTTGAACTCCACTTTCAGTTCATCAAGCCGGCGCAGCAGGCCGGCGATGCCGGTTTCGCTAGCCTGGGCGTCGAAACTGTAGATCAGCTGATGGCCGCCTTCGGTGAGTTCGAGCACATAGCCGTTTAGGCCCTCCGGCACGCTGGCGAGCGGAGACTGCAATTCGAGCGTCAGCTGCTTCTTGCCGAGCTTGCGCACGAGCGCGTCCTTCTCGTCCACCAATATCAATTCGCCCTTATTGATGATTCCAACGCGGTCGGCCATTTCCTCGGCCTCTTCGATGTAATGGGTTGTGAGAACGATGGTGACGCCGCTCTCGCGCAGTTTGCGCACCATCTCCCACATGTCGCGGCGAAGCTCGACATCGACGCCGGCAGTGGGCTCATCGAGGAAAAGAATTTTCGGCTCGTGCGACAGCGCTTTGGCGATCATCACCCGGCGCTTCATGCCGCCCGACAGCGTCATAATTTTTTCGTTGCGTTTTTCCCATAGTGAAAGCTCGCGCAGCACTTTTTCCAAGTGCGCCGAATTGGGCGCAAAGCCAAACAGGCCGCGGCTGAATTGCACGGTATCGATAACGCGTTCGAACGCGTCGGTGTGCAGCTCTTGCGGCACCAGGCCGATCTTGCGGCGCGCGGCCTTGTAGTCGGCGATGATATCGTGACCATCTGCGATGATGCTCCCCGTGGTCCGATTGACAATGCCGCAGACAATATTGATGAGCGTCGTCTTACCCGCGCCATTGGGCCCGAGCAGCGCGAAAATTTCGCCCTTGTCGATGTCGAGGTTGATCGGCTTCAGAGCTTGCAAGCCCGAAGCATAGGTCTTCGACACGTCGCGGATGGAGATGATGGGTTGCATGTTAGCGATGAGATACGCAGCGTCGGCGTCCAGGGCTAGAGCGGTCGTGGTTTTCCCTTGAGCAACCGGTCGCGCGCCGCTGTCAGCTTTGCGGCCTCGGCGTGAGGGCCGCCGCGGTCGGGGTGGGCGCGGGCCATTTTGGCGCGGTAGGCGCGGCGGATTTCGGCCTCGCTGGCGTGCTGTCCGACGCCCAGGGCGGCGCGCGCGGCGATGTCGGCGCCATCTTCCGGCGGTGCGCCGCCCTGACGCCGCGCCAATAAACTCGGTGAAAACACCCAAGCAAGCGCCGTCAACCCGGCCAGCCCCAAGGCGGCCCCCAACGCCCCGCGCAGCAATGCCAGCACCGCCGCGCCCGCCAACAGCAGCGCGGGCCAACGCCGCATCAGCTCGGCCCGGTACGCGCCGCCAAGCCGGCCCAGGAACAAGAGGGTGAACAGCGCAACGACGCCCAGGAGCGTGATAACCAGCATCGGGGGACACCCTAAATCGGCGTTGGTTACGAAGACACGCTAGCGCTTGGGGCTAATTTGCGCTCTAGCTGCCCCAGCTCAGCCGACCGCAGGGGGACAATCATGCCCGGCATCTTCGACAGTGCATTCCATCTGGTATTCGGCCGCCCTGGCGGCCGCGCACGTGCGGCCCCAGCGCGGCCTCGCCCCGCGGCGCCCGCGCCCGCCTCACCCACCCCAATTGCGACGCCCGCGCCAGCCCCGGCCGAGGCCGCGCCAGTTGCGGTTCCAAGGCCAGCACCCGCGCCGGAGCCGACGCCAGAGCCCGCTCCATCCGCCGAAGCAGCGCCTGAACCAGCCCCCGAGCCAGAGCCTGAGCCGGAGCCAACGCCAGCCGTCGAAGCAGCGCCAGAGCCTCCACCGACCGCCGAGGCCGCGCCAGAGCCCGCACCAGCGGTCGAAACAGCGCCGCCGCCCGAACCAGTTCCCGAGCCCCCACCGACCGCCGAGGCCGCGCCAGAGCCCGCGCCAGCGGTCGAACCAGAGCCGCCGCCAGAGCCAATTCCCGAGCCCCCGCCCACCGCCGAGGCCGCGCCAGAGCCCGCGCCAGCAGTCGAACCAGAGCCGCGGCCGGAACCAATTCCCGAGCCCCCGCCGAGCGCCGAGGCCGCCCCAGGGCCGGCGCTTGAGCCAGCGCCGCCGGAAGCGGCCGCACCCGAAGCTCCAGCCACCGCCCCCGAACCCTCAGGACCGAGCCCGGAAGAGCAGTTGACGCCCCATTTCCGGCTGATCGAGTTCATCGCCTCGGAGACGGCTAGCGAGCGCGGCATCGACAACATGCCGCCGCCTGACAAACTCGCGAACATCCGCGTCGCCGCGACAGGCATGGAGAAGGTGCGAGCGCTCCTCGGCGACAAGGCGATCTCAATCTCCAGCGGGTTCCGCTGCCCGGAGCTGAACGCGAAGGTCGGCGGCAGTCCAACAAGCGACCACATGGAAGGCTTCTCGGTGGATTTCCGCTGCGACGGTTTTGGAACCCCGTACGAGATCGCCGCCTGCCTCTCCCAGCAGCCGGGGCTGATGGACGAAGTCGATCAGATCATTTTCGAGAAAAGCCGCTGGGTGCATATCAGCTTCGCGCCCCGGCGCCGGAAGGAAATAAAGACCGCCTACGAAAAACCCGAAACCGGCAAGCAAACCCATTACAAGGACGGTCTGCACAAGCTCGACAGCCAATACCTCGCGCCGGAAACTTAGAATTTCAGCGCTTCGCCTTCGAGGCCGGGCAGTTTTAGGGTGACGAAGAGGTCGCGCAACTCTTGGCGCGCGGCCAGGTGGCTCATGCGCATTTCGCCCTCGCTGGCCTCGGAATCGAGATCGAGCAAGGTCAGCCCCTGGGGAAACAGCTCGCGGAAAATCACCCGTTCCGAAAGCCCCGGGGCGAGGCGAAAACCGATGCGGTTTGACAGGGTTTTCAGCGCTTGCCCCACGCGCTGCTTGTTCTTGGCCTCGATGCGGCTGGCGGAGGTGCGGTTGCGCATCACCACCCAGTCGATCGGCATGCGCACGGCGAGCGCCTTCTTCTTGCGACTCTCCCAAACCATTTCGCTGTAGATCGACGGTCGCACGATGTCAGCGCAATGGGGATCGATATCGCCCAGCAGATCGAAATCGATGAAGCTGTCGTTGAGCGGGGTGATCAGCGTATCGGCCCAGGCATGGGCCAGACGCGCCACGTATGAATCCCCACCGGGCGAGTCGATGACGATAAAATCACAGGTCTCCGACAGCCGCCGCAGCGCGCCGTGAAAGTCACTCTCATCCTCGGCTTCGGCGGCGTCGAGTTGGCGCTGGCGGCTTTCGCGCAACGCCTGCACTTGCGGCGCGGCCAGTTTGGCCCCGCGCGCGGCGATCCAGCGGTCGCGGTTTTCGATGTAGCGGGTGAGCGAACGTTGGCGCACGTCGAGGTCGAGCGCGCCGGTGCGACGGCCCATGCGCATCAGCGCCACGATCAAGTGCATCGCCACCGTGGACTTGCCGGCCCCGCCCTTCTGGTTGCCAACCACGATCACGTGCGCCCGGCGCGGCGCGGGAGCGCCCTCATAGGCATGCGCAAGGCTCATCGGGCGCGCCTGCCGGCGGGCGCGGCAGGCGCCAACAAAGGCACAATTGCGAAACACATTGTTAAACTCTCGCCGCTTGAGGTTAAGACTCACTTAAGCGTCTTGACGAAGCGCCAAGGCCAGCGGATGCGAGCGTGATGAGCGTTTCTCCCCTGCCCGCCGCGCGTTCGATCGCCGCCTTGCGCGAGGCGGTCACCGATTGGCGCCGCCACGGGCTCAGCGTCGGGCTGGCGCCGACCATGGGAGCGCTGCACGCGGGGCATTTGTCGCTGGTGCGCGCGGCCAAGGGCGCTTGCGACCGCGTGGTGGCCAGCCTGTTCGTGAACCCCAGGCAATTTGCCCCGCACGAGGATTTCGAGCGCTACCCGCGCGACGAGGCGGGGGATGCCGCATTGCTCGCGGGGGCCGGTTGCGATCTGCTGTTCGCGCCCGAACGCGCGCTTATGTACCCCGAGGGCTTCGCCACTAGCGTCATCGTTGCAAGCGTCTCCACGCCCCTGGAGGGCGAAATGCGCCCCCACTTCTTTGGCGGCGTCGCCACGGTGGTGACCAAGCTTTTGCTGCAATGCCTGCCGGACGCGGCCTATTTTGGCGAGAAGGATTACCAGCAATTGCTGGTCATCAAGCAGCTGGCGCGCGATCTCGATATTCCGGTCGAAATCGTCGGCTGCGCCACCGTGCGCGAACACGACGGGCTCGCTCTATCTTCACGCAACGCGTATTTGACGCCAGACGAACGCCGCATCGCCGGCCGGCTCAATCTGGTGCTGCGCGAAGCGATTGCCGCGCTCCGCGCCGGCGCGGCGATCGGCGCGGCAGAGGCCGAAACCGCGCGAAAACTGGCGCTGGCGGGGTTCACCTGTGTGGATTACGCGGCCGTGCGCGACGCCGAAACGCTGCAGCCCATTACCGACCTCTCCGGCCCCGCCCGCATCCTCGCCGCCACTTGGCTGGGGAAAACTCGCCTGATCGATAACATGGCGGTGTAGCGCCGGCGCCGCGCTCCACAGGAAACTGTGCGCCCAATACGCCGATCAGGTGATTTCAGCGGCTTTCAACGCGGCCTTCTTGGTAGGCTTGTCAGAATCGCGATCACACGACGAGGGAGAAGTAAATGGTTAATCATCGCATTTTGTGGCTGCGCGCCAGCTGCGCCGCCGCTGTTGCCCTAGCGGCGCCGGCATTGGCTTACGCCCAGGACGCCGACAACCAAGAGATCATCGTCACCGCGACCAAGCGCGCGAGCTCGATCCAGGACGTGCCGTTCTCGGTCAACGCGCAAACGCAAGAAGACATCCAGCGCACTGGCGCGGCAACGCTCGAGGACCTCTCGCGCAACGTCGCCGGCATGGCGATCCAGAACCTCGGCCCTGGCCAAAGCCAAGTGTCGCTGCGGGGGGTTTCCGCCGGCCAGATCGTGCGCGACCAGCCCGGGGTGAAGGAACAAGTCGGGGTCTATCTCGATGAATCCGTGATTTCGCTCTCCTTGTTCACACCCGACCTTGACCTCTACGATCTGAACCGCGTGGAAACGCTGCGCGGCCCGCAGGGCACGCTGTTCGGCTCGGGCTCGGTCGGCGGCACCATCCGCTACATCACCAACCAGCCCGATCTCGACGCCGCCTCGGGCTCGCTCGAAGCCAACGCCAACACCGTCACCGACGGCGGCACCGGCGGCCATCTGAAAGGCATGGCCAATATCGTGCTCGCGCCGGGCACGGCGGCGCTGCGGCTGACCGGCTATCACACCGAATACGCCGGCTTCATTGACGCGCTGCGCGAAGGCGGCGGCATCACCGAGGACGTCAATGACGGCCAGCGCTCCGGCGTGCGCGCCGCCTTGGCGCTGCAGCTGACGCCGAACCTGCTGGTCACGCCTCGCGTGGTCTATCAGGACGTGCAGGTCAACGGCTTCAACCGCCAAGAGGTGTACAACCTCTACGCCAACCCCTTCACCACCACGCGCCCGGCGGTGACCTTCGCCGAGCGCCAACAATTCCTGCTGCTCGACGAGGAATTCACCGACGAAACGCTGCTGGCCGATGTCACCATCGCCTACGATATGGGAGGGGTCGATCTCACCTCGGTCACCAGTTTCCTCAACCGCGACATCCTGGTCAGCCGCGACGCCAGCGCGCTGACCGGCAGCGTATCGGTCGATCTTGGCTTCCCGGCCGCCGGCGTGCTGTTGCCCTCCAATCTGCGCGACACGACCGATTTGGAGCAATTCACCCAGGAAGTGCGGCTCGCCTCCGACTATGACAGCCCGTTCCAATGGCTGGTCGGCGCCTTCTATTCCGATGTGCAGCGTGTTTACGCGCAACGCCTGCCGACGCCGGGGTACGACGTTTTTACCGACGCCGCGTTCGGAGCGGGCACCTCCGCGGCGGTCGATAACGGCTTTGGATTGACCGACAATCCCTATCACGCCGACCTTCCCTACGATATCCGCCAGTTCGCCGTGTTCGGCGAAGGCAGCATCGAGGTCGATAATCTCACGATCACGGCCGGCGCGCGCTATTACGATTTCGAAGAAGAGCGCCGCTTCCACTCAGGCGGCCTGTTCTCGAACGGCGACGACCGGCAAGATACGACCTCGTCAGATGGAATCACGCCCCGCATCATCGCGAGCATAAGGGCCACCGACAACGTCACGCTGAACGTGCAGGCGGCGCAGGGGTTCCGCCTTGGCGGCGTCAACGACCCGCTTAACTTGCCGCTCTGCACGCCTGAAGATGAAGCCATCTTCGGCGCCTTCCAGAGTTATACCGATGAGACCTCGTGGAACTACGAGGCCGGCGTGAAAATCTCCGGCGCCAATTTCACCTTCAACGGCGGCACGTTCTACAACAAGATCACCGACCTGCAGGTGACGCTCGATGCGGGTTCGTGCTCCTCACGCATCTCCTTCAACGTGCCGTCAGCGCATGCCTCCGGCCTCGAAGCGGAGTTCGGCTGGACGCCGGTGCAGGGCCTCGAATTCTCATTCGCCGGTAGCGTGACCGAGGCCGAATTCAACTCCACTGTTCGTGATGGCGGCGGCGCTGTCATCGGCGGGGTCGAGGATGGCAATCGCCTCGCCTCGGTGCCTAAATACCAATTCGCGGCGACTGCGGCGTACTATTTTCCGTGGCAAGGCTTCGGCACGGGAATGGAAGGCTTCGTCGCGGCTTCGGTGCAGCACGTCGGCAGCCGCTTCACCCAGCCGAGCGATCAGGTAAACACCCCGCGCAGCTTCGTCTCTGGCCTGCCCTTCGGCGGCGCCAGCGGCGCCAACGCGACCGTGGTCGACCTCGAACTCGACGCCTATACAGTCTTGAACCTCAACGCCGGCATCGAATCGGAGGTTTGGGCGCTGGTCGCCTACGTCAACAACGTCGCCGACGAGAACGCCGACCTGGCCTTCGACCGCGAACGCGGAGGGCGCGCCCGGCTCGGCTTCCACACCAACCAGCCGCGCACAATAGGCGTGACGGTGCGCAGAACCTTCTGAGCCCGAGACTCGCAAACAAAAAAGGCCGCAGCGCAAGCCGCGGCCTTTGCTTGTGTACGCTGGCCGTTACGGCGTTGCCGCCGGGGCGGGCGTTTCAGCGGCAGGTGTTGCCGGCGCTGGCGGCGCAGGCGCCTCGGCCGGCTGCGCTGGCGCGGGAGCGCCCGGAGGCGCGATCGCGATCAGACGCGATATGTCCACGCCCTCCTTCACGAGGTAGTACACCGTGCG
>Ga0247727_10001807_pt1 | contig 49779 bp, 56 predicted proteins | sample WisWelCaveWW1625_FD_202498 | JGI IMG/M metagenome (GOLD analysis project Ga0247727, IMG submission 202498) | Biofilm microbial communities from Wishing Well Cave, Virginia, United States - WW16-25 | ecosystem: Environmental > Aquatic > Deep subsurface > Groundwater > Cave microbial mat | place...
TTCGCGTTTCCAGCCCAAGGCCTCGCTCGGGAGCTTCACCAAAGCAATCTGGAAAAGAAAAAGCCCTCCACCGTCAAGCAGAGGGCTCTTTCTTTGCCGATTGCTTCGGAGCCAGTCCGTCGCTTCGGCCTTGGGCGCTCGCCGGGCGCGACCCCGGCGTGCCACTGGAGTCTACCCGAAAACCCCGGTTCATGGCAATCTGTGAGCCGACAACCCGCCGCCCCCCGTCAGGTCAGAGGTCGTTTTTTTGTCCAAACAATGGGGTCCCACCTCACTCTACCTCGCACTGGACCCGTCGGTCGTCGTCTTCGGGCGTTTAAGCGACAAGGGCGCGTGTTCAAGATTGGAACGATTCTCAAGACGAACCTTGCGCAAGCGCCTGTCGTTGCCGATTATCTCGTCTATCACGATAATCTGGATACTGCTCAGGCGCAGGCTGATTTACACTATCGTCTCCTGATCGTTCGGCAGATCCCAGGCGGCCCGCCCAAGGTATATATCGTCAGAGCGGCCAACCCGCAATTTGGTTCCATCGCCTCCGTCTATTTCGATCAGGAACTTGTCATTGCCAAACATCCGAGCGGCCACTCGTACGTAAAGACAGCAGGATACTATCGTGCTGACTGCTGGGAGGACGTGGTGTACTGGAATGGGAACGGCTTTATCGCGCAGCGCGTGGAGAAGCCGGGTGACATTCCGTTTCGCTGAAATTGAAACACAGCCGCCGGTGCCTGGGGCTGCCGGCGGTCGTGCCGTCAGGCCGTACGGGGTGCGCGATTTGTGTGTGAATTGGAGTCCCGCAACCAGGCACCGGCGTCTCGTGAACTGTCGATGTTCACGACCGAAAGCCCCCGGGCCCTGCTTTGCGATCCGCCTTCAGGCCTTCAGGTAGAGTAGAGAGAACCTCGATGACGCGGATCGGCTCGGCATCCGAGTTGCGCGCCTATTACGAGCGCATCCGCGCCGCGAATGGCGGCCGGTGGATCGACTTCGAGCCGATCATTCAGGGCGTCTATGAACGGCTCCTGACGCCGGGCGACACCGCGATTGACGGCGGCGCCTCGGTGGGGCGGCACACGTTTCCGATGGCGCGCAAGGTGGCGCCGTCGGGCGTCGTCTTCGCCATCGAGCCTCTCCGCAGGTTTGCGTGGCGGTTGCGCGCCAAGGTCCTGGTTCGGTACCCGCAGTTGCGGCGCGTAGTGCGCGTTCACGAAGTGGCGCTGTCGAACTGGAGCGGCGCCGCGGAGTTTCTCGTGGCCGAGGAGCCGGCGTACAGCGGGCTGAAGCCCCGGATCTACCCGCGGCCCGATATGCGCGTTCGCAAGCGCCGGGTGCGGGTCGACACGCTCGATAATCTCGTGCAAGCCCGGAGCCCGGTGCGGTTCCTCAAGCTCGATCTGGAAGGCGGCGAGTTCGACGCCATGCGGGGCGGAGTCCGCTTGATCGAAACCCATCGCCCCGTGATCGTGTTCGAGTATGACTCGCGCCACACGCCGGGTTTTTACGGCTTCGAACACGCCGACTTGCTGGAGTTCTTTCAGCGGCGGGGTTACCGCATTCTGGACATTCTCGGCATTCCTTTCGATGATCCCTCGCTGTGGGAGGCCGCCGCGGTCTGGTATTACCTGGCGGTACCTCAGGAGCAGAAACTCGACCCGGTGGTCTGGGAGGCGATCAAGGGAAGGCGCGAGATCGGTTTGCCGCGCCCGATAGACGATCCAGCAGAACAGCAGAAGCACCGACAGTTGTCCGATCACGGAAATCGAGGGCGCGGTTAGGGCCAGCGCGGAGGAGCCGATCAGCATCGAGAGTGTCGGGGTGATACCGAATCCGGCGCGGCCGGCGCGCGTCAGGAAGAGCGGGAGCAGGATGGCGCAATCGTAGATAAACGAATGCAGCCCGATCAGCAGGCCGGCGCAGAGCGAGACGGCAAGGGCGTGCTCGGTGTCGGAGCGCCGGAAAACGTACCAGCTTCCCGCGATCACGGCCACTGTGGACATCACTATCCACACCGCGGAATGCGGCACGCCGTGGAACAGGCCGTTCAGGTTCGGCATGTAGCTCTGTGAGGCTTGAAAGCGCTCGTTCATTTCGAGCAGCGCGTAGTACCGCGCGGGCCAAGCCCAGCCTGCGACCGCGGCCGAGACTGCCAGGAGCGCGGCGGCGCCGGTTGTTAGCCCCAGTCCGAGCCGCCACAAGCGCCGGGCAACGATCAGGACCGGCAGCAGCAGGAACAGTTGGAACTTGGCGCCGCACAAGGCAAGGACCAAGCCGGCGAGGAAATCGCGCTTCCGGCGCAGCAGCCAGACGGACAGGGAAACGCAGAAGAGGATCAGCGGCATATCCTGGCCAACAGCAAAGTTCATCCACGCCGGAAAGAACCAGCAGCACATCACAACCGAGAGAGCGCGCGGCGACCACAGCCAGACGAATCCGCCCAAGGCGGCCAGGTTCAACAGTTGCCAAACGGCGAGGGCTTTTTCGTAGGGCAACTTCCCGAGCGGCCACAGGAGCGCCGCGTAAAACGGGGGACGAATGTAGGCTCGCACCTCGGACGGCCTTCCGAGCTGGCCCTGTATCTGGTGGGCGTGCTCGACCGAGTAAAGATGCGGTGTTCCCACGAGCTTGGCGCCGGTGTAAAAGCTGAGGAGGTCGCTCTCACCCCGGCGAATCGAGGGCCACGCGAACGCCAGAACAAACAGGGCCGCAAAGGAAACCGCGACCGGCAGCCAGGTTCGAGCTTTCATCGGCTACAGCGGCAGACCAGGGGACGGGCTGGCGTGGCGGCGAGCAGCCGGCAGTCTGAGGAGCGATGCCGGGAGCGGTGGCGCGCTCCGGGTCGAGCGCCAACTGTGGGCGAGCTTCAGCCGCAGGACGCCCCAGAAGGCTTCCCAGATAATGCGCCAGTTCATTTTCGAACGTCCGAAGTCCCTTTCATAAAAGACGATGGGGACCTCCGCAATTCGGAGGCCCTGGCGATGGGCCTTATAGCTCATCTCGATCTGGAAAACGTAGCCATCCGAGAAGATCTCCTCCAGGCCGACAGATTCCAGGGTCCGACGCCGCCAACATTTGAAACCGCCGGTGGCATCCGTAAACGGCAGGCGCGTTACGAGCTGCACGTATTTCGTGGCGAGCTTGCTCAAGAGCAGCCTCTTGAAGTCCCAGTTCACGACGGCGATGCCGCGAAGATAGCGCGAGCCGAGGACCAGGTCGCAATCCTGGATGGCGGCCAGCATCATCGGGAGGTAGGCCGGGTCGTGCGAAAGGTCTCCATCCATCTGCACGACGACATCGTAGGAGTCCTGGAGGACCCAGTCGAAGCCCGCTACGTAGGCCCTCCCCAAGCCTTCTTTTTTTTGCCGATGGAGCACGAACACGGCGCCGGGATTTTGCCTGCTGAGGTGGTCCGCTATCCAACCGGTTCCGTCGGGAGAATTATCATCCACGATGAGGATGTGCAAGCCGGGCGCCGCTTGTCGAATGCGCGCGACCAGGTGCTCGAGATTCTGCCGCTCGTTGTAAGTCGGAACAACGACAATCGCTTTCATCTTCTCAACGCCATTCATCGCGGCGCCCAAATGGCAGCGGCTGCCAGGAACGCCAAAGCGCCCCCCGCCACCACGGCGCCGTGCGGCAGGGTGATGGCCTTCGGATTATTGACGTCCAGCTCTTCACGCTCGGCGTACGGGGCGCGAAAGCAGGTCAACTGTTTCAGAATGAAGACGGCGTTCAGAACGGTATGGCGCAGTCGGCCGGCGCCGAGCAGGCGTCCCACCGCGACGGCTCCTCCCAGGAATGCGGATATGAAAAAGATGCCCAGCCAGTTCCCGGGGCCGACGATGGCCCCGATGGCGGCCATCAGCTTGGCGTCCCCGGCGCCCATGGCGCGCACCAGATACAGCGGGAAGTAAATCAGGAGAGCCAGGCCCATGCCCAGGCCCGCGGAACGAAGGCCGGGGGTCTCGTAAAGGAATATGTTCAGCCCAATACCCAGCAGGAGCCAGCCGAGGACCAGCCGGTTCGGGATTCGGCGGTAACGGATGTCGTAGACGGCGGCTGTCGCCACCATCAACGCCAGCAGGATTTGTACGATCGGCGGAAGATAGTTCATGGTTTCCTCAAGCCTGGTCTCCAGGTATGGCGAGTATCATCTCGACGAGGATGGGCCGGCCGTCCCGGGTGGCGGGCCGGAACTCCCACTGCTCCAGGGATTCCAGGACCAGGACATCGGCCTGGCGCCCCGCGGCTCCTCGCAGGACCGTGAGATTTCGGAAGCGGCCGGAAACATCGATCCAACCTTGCACCACCATGTGCTCCCTGCCGTCCGGCAAGCGGACGATGGGGCGGAGACTGACCAGCGGATAGGGCGCTTGGATGGGCGCCGGGTTGCCAAGCTGCACCAGGTAGCCATTGCTCGCCTGGCTCTCGGCGGCTTCGGCAGGGACGCAATACTGGAGGATCCAATGCTTCAGGGCTCCGACCGGCAGGTAGACGGTGTAAATCGGCCTCCCGGTGAGGGCGCCGGAAGTTTCGGGAAAAATCTCGGAAGAGACGGACTGCACCACGACGTCGTAGGTCGAGTTGTTGGGGTGCACAGTCCTAATGGGTACGGAGGAAGGAAGGGCGGCGGCGCCTGGTCCCGAGGCGCCGGAGTCCGGCGCGCGCCCGTTGGCTTCCGGCCCGGAGGGACGCTCCGGCGGAGGTCCCAGCCTGTTGACCGCGGAAACGATCAACATTCCCGGCATCGGCGCCGGACGGGGAGTGAAGGAGAGAACGGTAATGGGATCGCCAACGGAAGAATCAATGGCGACGCTCTGCTGGAGCGGCTTTCTCGCGGGCGGCTGAAAAATACGGACGGGCATGGAGGTGGCCGGCGGCCGGAGCAGGACGGGCTGAAGGCTCAGCAGGGCGCCGGAGAGTTTCATCTCCGCGACGTTCGGCTCCAGGTTGGGCCTCTCGAGCTTGGGTGGGGCGTCGAGTACCGGCGGCTCCGCGACTTTCTGAGTGCGCCCGGGAAGCACGAATGGCTTCAGCGGCGGCGCCACCGGCTTGGGCGCCGACCAGAACAGGACCGTCGGTAAGGAGATTTGGGCCTGCAGTTTCAGTTGGGGAGGAGCCTCGGGCTGGAGAAGCGCCAGATCCACGTTGGTTGTGCGGACCGCCTTTGCCAGCTCAAACGGCCTGAGGGGCGGCGAGATGGGCTTGGCTGCGTCGGGATGGATCTCGCCGGCGTCGTCGTCCCCGTTGGCATCTTCGGGCCCGGTCCACGGCGCAGCCGCCCGATGCTGTCCCGCAGCGGGCGCCGGCGCTGCTGGGCTCCGCGGGTAGCTGGGGGACAGGTAGAGGGCGTCAGGAACCTGAATCGAAAGGAAGCGAACTTGGTATGCCTCGGGCAGCGGGCGTTGTTTCGCGACTTCGACGGCGTAATCCGTCAGGGAAGTCAGGGCGAGCACGAGAAGACCGTGCAGCGAGAGCGACACGAGAAAGCTAGGCCATCTTTGGGGCTGGCGATTCACGACGCACCCACCCAACGCAATTGCGGAATCAGATCGAAAGGAGTTCGCACGCCGGCGATGGCTTCGCCGATCTGGCGGACACATTCTTCCCGCGTTTGATCCCGGGTTTCGGCGAGCTTGAGATAGTGAATCTTGGCCGGATCGAGGCCCATGATGCGGCAGCACGTGGCATCCACGGCCGCCGGGTCGCGGCCGGCGACGATGACCCCGGCGGGCTTGGGCGTACCTTGAACCGGGCCGTTGCCTTCCATGCCGACAATTCCGTCCACGATCGAAAAGTGGCTGGGAAAGGTCCGGTGCAGATCCGCAATACACTCGTGAATTCCGGCCCAGTGGAGAATGTTTTTGGGCCATCCGTAAACGGCCCCCGGAACCAGACCGAACAGGTTCTTCATCGCCAGCGTCGCGCCCACCCAGTGGTGCGTTTTCATTTTGGGCATCGAAACCAGCAGGTCGCAGGCCAGCGCCGTCTGCGGCAGGAAAAGGGACCGCAGTTTCGAAAAGGGGCGAGCCAGCTTCACCTGGCGGACCTCGTCGAGGTTCAGGTCCGTGAAGACACCTTCGAATCCCGGGATCGTCTCGAAATACCCGGCGGCGTCCGCGAGATCCAGCGTGAGGCGGCGATGGCCCGGGCCTTCGGCGATCTGGACGGCCGAAGCTCCCAGAGAGCGAAATGCCTCCAGGGCGGCGTGGACGAGCAGGACGTGGGTATTGATGGTTGTCGAGGGATCAAATTCCACCAGGTTCGGTTTGAGGAGAATGCGTTTGCCGCGAACGTCGAGCCTGTGTTCCAGCAAGAGGCGACGCACGCTGTCGTAGAGGTCCTGGGTGTAGCCCGGCGCGCGGAGGATCGAGACGAGCGGCTCGCTGCCGGGGCGCGGCTGGGGAGAACATCCTCCCAGGGCCAAGGCCCCCAAGCCCGTCAAGGTCTCTCTGCGACTCAGCAGCGGCATTCGCGCTTACCCCAGAAACAGGTTGTTGCCGCGGAGAGCTTTCTCCGCGAGGAGACACAGGGCGGTGTCCATAGTACTGCGACAGAGGCCGCCCGGCCCCTTTGGTTGCGGCGCCGGTTTGCCGTGAGCAAGCAGTCCGAGTTCGAGCCAGCTCGAAGCCTGCGCGGACCGGCACTGCTCCAGGTGCCGCCCGGCGCGCGCCAGCGCCTTCGACAGTCCCGGAAAGGCGACGCCGTCGAGCGCCAGAAGGGCCATCCCGGTGGTCTCGGGATAGGAGTCGGTCTCGTAGCCGAGGGCGCGGGAGGCGCCATGATTCCAGCCGCCGTCACGGCAGACCCGCGACATCAGGAATTTCCGCGCCGCCTCGACTCGCTCCTCGATCCGCCGATCCGCGCTTCGACGCTGGAGTTTTTGGAGCGCCAGGATGGTCAGAGCAGTAGGCGCGATCCAGGAGGCGGCGCCGGGAAACCAGGGCCACCCCGCATGGCGCCGCTCGTAATCGGGGCGCCCCCCAAGCAGCCAGGAGCGGAGCCTGCCGGCCACCGCGGACTCGCTTCCGGTTTGCCGCAGCAGCCATTCCAGCGCCTGGGCCGGGGCGTCCCACGTCGATTCGGGCGGCAGAAGCGCCACCAGGGCGGTCACCCAGGTGCTCTGATCTACCGCCGGATGCGGCGCCCATCCACCGTCCTGCCGCCGGGCGCCGCGAAGCCATGCCAGGCCGCGCTCGACGGCCTGGGAAGAGCCGGGCTCGGCGCGCAAGGCCAGGAGCGCATAGACGGTCGGCTCGGTCCACGAGCTGCCGCCCGCGTAGCCCCAGCCTCCGTCCCGGTTCTGGGCAGCGCGCAGGGCGGAGAGCATTGAATCGGCCGGCGTCAAAACGTTCTGCTCTTCCGGCTGCGGCGGCGCAAGACGAACAGCGCCAGGACGAGCGCGGCCGCGGCCCACAGAATCATGGACAGTGTTTCGTTTGTCATGGTCGTTTTTCACCTCCTATGTAGGGATCCCAAACTGACGCATCATGGGGAACAGTTCCTTGAAGATTTGCAGCAGCCCCGGACCGGCGACTACCACCAGCATGGCCGGCAGCACGCAGAAGAAGATCGGGAACACCAGCTTCACGCCCACCTTGCCGGCGCGTTCCTCGGCCTGCTGTCTCCGGCGGACCCGCATGAAGTCGGCGTGCGTGCGCAAGGAGTCCGCGATGCTGGTTCCGAAGCGGTCGGTTTGAATCAAGATGGCCGTCAACTTCCGAAGCTCCGGCTCACCGGTGCGGCTGGCGAGGTTTCGCAAAGCTTCAGCGCGCGGCTTGCCGGCGCGCATTTCGAGCGTGACCAGCCGCAGCTCCTCGCTGATCTCGTGGTGGGTTCTGGCCAGCTCCTGGCTCACGTTGAGAATGGCCTGGTCGAGGCCCAGTCCGGCTTCCACACAGACCACCATCAAATCGAGCGCGTCGGGCAGCGACAACCGCAGGCTTTCCTGCCGGCTGCCGACCAGACGATCGAGCACCAGGCTGGGAATGAAATAGCCCGCCAGACCGGCCGCCGCGAGCAGGCCGATCCGCTGGACGACGTTGTCAGTGATGTAGTCCGCAAGCAGAAACGCTGCGAGGGAAACATTGAGTGCGGCGAGGAACCGGATGCCGTAGTAGACGCTGCTGGCCCCGTCCCACCGGTACCCGGCGGCGATCAAAGTTCTGCGAGTGAGGGAGGCGCCTTGCGGGGAAAGGGGGACCCTCTCGCCGATTTGGCGGATGATCCGGACGGCGACGCCGTCGCGCCAGCCGCCGGGCGGGCGGTCCTCGGCGGGAAGGACCGTGGCGCCGAGCCGTTCGTAGAACCGGCCGGGCCGGGCGTAATGAAGATAGCCGACGTAGGAGATCGTCAGCATCAACAGAGCAAACAGCGCCAGGGAGAAGACGGCGGACATGGTTCACACCTTAATGTTGATGATTCTGCGCATCCAGAAGTAGCCCGCGACCTGGCCGGCGATGGCGGCGACGATCAAGTATTTGCCGTGAGGGTCTTTCACCATGCTCTCCAGGTACTCGGGCGCGGTGTACATTAGCAGTAGTATGGTCGCGACGGGCAGGATGGTCAGAATGAGGGCCGTGGCCCGGCCGTGGGCGCTGGCCGCCCGGACCTGCCCTTTCAGCCGGAAGCGTTCCCGAATCACATCGGAGAGCTTGGTCAGGATTTCCGCGAGATTGCCTCCCGTCTCGCGCTGCAGCAGAACCGCTGAGACGAAGAACCGCACGTCCAGGAGGGGGACTCTTTCCGCCAGGTTGGAGAGCGCCACGCCGATGGGCGCCCCCAGGTTCTGCTCGTGAAAAACCTTCCGGAACTCGGCGCCCATCGGCTCGGGCGATTCCTCGGCCATCATCTCCAGGCTGACCGAAAAGGCGTGCCCGGCTCGCATCGCGCGGGCCAGAAAATCCAGCGTCTCCGGGAACTGTTCCTCGAACTGGGCCAGGCGCCAGCGGCGCTTGGCGAGCACGTAGAAATACGGCAGAGCGCCGAACAGGCAAGCGCCTGCCGCCATGCTGCATTCGCGGAAGACCGGAATGCGGACTCGCGAGCCCAAGAAGACGCCCAGGAAAACCCCTATCGTCATGGCCGCCAGGACCGCGCCCGGAGACCAGCCCAGGCCACTCTGCCGCAGTGGCGTTTCCAGCAGACGGTAGAACGGGAAGCGGGAAAGAATGGCCAAGCCCGCCGGCTCGCCCGTCGGAGAGTCATCCAAAAGTATCCTGGTCTCTGCGGGCGCCAACTCGCCCGCCGCCGTCTTCAGGACCCCCACGAGGTTCTTCCTTCGTTGGGCTTCCAGGAATCTGAACCCCAGGCTCACCAGGAGCAGAACCACGGCAAACAGCACCAAAAAGATGAGGACAACAAGCGCCGTAGTCATTTCGTTTCCTAGGCGACCTCCACGAGGGTCTGAAACATCTGCGCGGGCAGTTGTATTCCCGCGGCCCGCAAGTCCTCGTGGAACTTGGGGCGGATTCCGGTGGGGCGAAAGCGTCCGGTTACTCTACCCTTCTCCCCGATGCCGGTTTTCTCAAAAACAAAAATGTCCTGGATGGTGACCTGCTCCCCTTCCATGCCGACACACTCCGTCAAGTGAGTGATCTTGCGCGTTCCGTCGCTGAGGCGGGCGAGGTGCACGAAAAGATCGACGGCCGAGCTGATGTGCTGGCGAATGGCGCGCAGGCCCATGTTGGCGTTGGCCATGCCGACCATGACTTCCAGCCGGCTGATGGCGTCCCTCGGACTATTGCAGTGCAGCGTGGTCAGGGAGCCGTCGTGGCCGGTGTTCATGGCTTGCAGCATGTCCAGCGCTTCCTCGCCTCGCGTCTCGCCGACGATAATCCGGTCCGGGCGCATGCGCAGGGCATTGATCACGAGATTCCGGATAGGGATGGCGCCTTTGCCTTCAATGTTGGGAGGGCGGGCCTCGAGCCGCGCCACGTGCACCTGCCGAAGCTGCAGCTCGGCGGCGTCCTCGATGGTCACGATCCTCTCATTCTCCGGAATGAAGGCGGAGAGCACGTTCAGCAAGGTAGTCTTGCCGGCGCCGGTGCCTCCGGTGATGACAAGGTTCAATCTGGCCCGGATGCAGGCCTCCAGCAATTCGAGCATCCCGTCGGTGAGCGTCGACATTCTCACCAGGTCGGTGGCCTGGAGCGGCGTGCGGCCAAACCGGCGGATGGAAAGAATGGGGCCATCCACGGCCACCGGCGGAATCACGGCGTTGACGCGCGACCCGTCGGGGAGCCGGGCATCCACCATGGGCGAGGATTCATCGATGCGGCGTCCCACGCGGGAGACTGTTTTTTCGATGATGCGCTGCAAGTGGGCGTTGTCTTTGAACTCGACAGGAGTGCGGTACAGCTTACCGGCTCGCTCGACATAGACCAGCTTCGGGGTGGTGACCAGAATGTCGGAGATGGTGGGATCCTGCAGCAGGGGTTCCAGCGGACCCAATCCGAAGACTTCGTCCAGGACTTCTTCGATGACCCGCTCTTTCTCGAGGAGGCTGAGGGGCGTGCGCTCTTCCTCGACCAGCTTGGTCACGCCCAGCCGCATCTCGGCGCGCACGCGCTCGCCGGGCACCGAGGAGAGGGCGTCCAGCTTGACGCGATCGAGGAGCTTGTGGTGAATGGCGAACTTCAGCTCCTGGCGCTCCGGGGAGAAAGGCAAGTGCCCGGAAGAGCGAGCCGGCCATCCTGGCTCTCTTGGAAATTGTGAAGTCGCCATTTCTCTCGCCTTCCTTATCAGGACCTAGAACAGATGAAACCGCCGCTTGCCGTTGGGCTGAAGCCCCGCCATTTTTGCCGCGACTCGAGAGAAGTGCTTCCCAAGACGGCTGCTGGGCGGCACCAGAGTGCCTTCCGCATACGCCTCGTAAAGCCCCGGATACTCGTTGGGCAGCGTCGTGTACACAGGCAATCCCAACATCCTCTCGAGCTCCTCCGGGGAAAGATCCGCCCGCTTCGGCATGCGATTGAGAATCAAACGCAGGCGCTGGCGGCTGTAACCGCTGCTCGCCAGCGCTTGCACCACCTGCTTGGCCTGGTGCAGAGCGGGGACCTCCGGCGTAGTTACTAAGAAGACCTCATCAATCTCATCCAGCACGGTCATCGCGAGCGGGGTCAGGCTTCGTCCGAGGTCCACCACCGTCCAGTCGTAGTTGGAGCGCACAAACGGCAGGACACTCCGAAAGTCCTCCCAGTTATGGTCGAGCTGCAGGAAGGAATGGGAGGGGGCCATGATCACCTCGACGCCCCCCCGGCCGTTGGAGACCAGCGCTTTCCAGAAGCTGAGATCCAGGCGCTGAATGTTGGCGACCGCGTCCAGCAGTGTGTACCTGCAATGCGACTTCATCAGGAAGCCCACCAGGCCCGCTCCCAGATCGAAGTCCGCGAGCAGCACTTCGAGGCCGGTCTGCCGGTTCAGCTCCACGGCCAGGTGACAGGCGAGGGTGGTGGCGCCGCATCCCCCTTTCGCGGAGAGGAATCCGAAGACTTTGCCGCGGCGCATGGCGCCGGCCCGGTGTCTGGCGCGCTCCGCGGCCATTCGCTCCAGAGCCTTGCGCAAGTCGGCCTGCAGGGGAGGATAGAGGTACTCGTCGGCGCTGGCTCGAATGGACCGCAACAGGCTCTGCGGGTCCGCGGAGGTATGCATGATGATGACCTGCGGAGAGGAGGAAGCTGCCTTGATCTGCCGCACCGCGTCGTCCAGCGAATCGGCGAGCTGGTCGAGGGCCAGCAAGACAACGTCGGGCTGCGACTTTTCCAATCGCTGGAGGAAGCCCGCCCAATCGCCGATCTCGCGCTGCTCGAAAACAACGCGCACCGGAAGATCGTGGAGCGAGGCCTGCGCCTCCTCGAGCAGATGCCCGGAGCCAATCACGGATCCAATCGTTAAGGCGTTCACGTATTGCTCCTCGCTCGGCAGTCAACTCCCAGACGGCCTGGGAGCGGTCGGGGCCGCCGGAGCTACCGGGACCGGAAGCAGTTGAATCTGACCCATCGCGGGAGCTGCGCCGGGCGCCGTCTTCTCGATCAGCTTCTCCACCGGGATCGCCTCGAGTGGAGGTTTCACGGGGACCGGACCCGTGACGTCGATTCCCGGCGTTCTGGGCGCCGCCTTCGGCGCGTCCTTCAGAAACTCTTTGGGCATCTTGACCTCGGGCGCCGCCTGACCCGCCGGGATCGGCCGCACCAGCTCCGGGCTGACCATCACCAGCAGCTCCGTATTGGACTTGTTGCGCTGCCGGGACTGAAACAGCTTGCCGAAGAACGGTATGTCTCCCAGCCCCGGAACTTTGTTCAGAGTCTCGGTGAGCCGGTTGTCGAGCAAACCGCCAATGGCGAAACTCTGTCCGCTTTCGAGCTCGACTTCGGTCTGCACGCGGCGCGTGCTGAGGCCGGGGATGGTGAAGCCCTGGAACAAGAGACCGTTGGCGAAATCCAGCGCGCTCACTTCCGGCGTCACTTGCAGCCGGATGGTGCCGCGGGGCGTTACCGTCGGCAGGAAATTGATTCGAACGCCGAATTCCCGAAACTGGATGGTCACCGCTCCCAGGCCCGCGCCGCCCCCCTGGAGCGTGGGGTAAGGGAATTCCCCGCCCGCCAGAAAACTCGCCGGCTTGCCATTGAGAGTCAGCAGATTCGGTTCCGCCAGGACCTGCAAGAGGCGTCTGCTGGCCAGCGCCTTGATGGTGGCGCCCAGGTCGAGGTCCGGCCGGACGACAAAGATGTTCAGCAAATCCGTGAAACTGAAGCGAGACGCCGCGTCGGTGCTGTCGGCGCGGGGCGGACTGAACGCGCCGGTGCTGACCGAACCGATGGTGTTGGCGGCGCCGGTGCTGAAAAAGTTAAGACCCAGCTCCTGCGTCGCGGCTCGATCCACGTCCGCAAAGCGAACTTTGATCAAGATCTGCGCCTCCACGGGCGGCACACTGACGTAAAGCAGGTTGACGGGCCTGCCGAGGGTACTGACAATATTCAGGGCCCGCTCGGCGCTCACCAGATCTTTCACGGTTCCGCGGAGGAACACGCTGGTGTCCTCCAGGGTGACGGTCACATCCTGGCCGGCGAGCTCCCGGGCCAGCTCGCGGCGGACGGCCTCCAGCCTGAGAGTGCTGGGGCGAACCCGCAGGTCGAAGATCAACCGGGCGCCTCCCTGCTGCCAGATGAGCAGGCTGGTTTCACCGGGAGCTTTTCCGTTAACCAGAACCTCGCGCGGGCTCACGGCCACCGCCTCCGCCAGGTCCCCGTTCGCGACCGAAACACGCTCGATCGTAACGGGGCTGTCTACAACCAGCGACTTGCCCACGGTCACCGACAGATCTCGGGCCGCAGTCGCGGGCGGCTGCTGGGCGGCGAGCCCATTCCAAAGCAGCGCCGGGATTAAGCCCCAAGTCCGCGCGCCCCACCGGGATCGAATCGTTTTACTGTTCATCCGCTTTTCCTTGAAACTTTGCTTCTGCCTTCTTTGAGCCGTGGATGACCTCCACGATAATGGCGGGCTTCACCTTGCTCTCCGGCGGCGGGGGAAGCGGGGCCATGACCCTCTGCCTGGTTTTGGGCTTGGGGAGGCCCGCCGGCGGAGGATCGAGTGGGGATGTAAACAGCCCCGCCAGAGCGCTGCCCGGGGTTTTTGTTTCCTGACGGTCCAGCGGATTTCTCAGCACCAACTGGATCCGCGCGTCATTACTGGCCAGGCTGAGGATTTCCGCCTGCTCCGGAGTCACCAGGAGATTGACTACCGGCACGGAAGCCGGTTTCCCTTCGGCGTCTTTCTGGATCTGCTGGCCTGCCGAGAGGACCTCGATGCTTTGCAGAAGCACTTTGGATAGAGGGCCCGTGCCGCCGGGAGGAACGCCGATAATCAAGATGTCCACCCGCATGCCCGGCGTCGCAAAGCCCGCCACCCCGACGACGTCATTCACGCGGACAGCCACGGCGCGCATCCCGACGGGGATGGTGGCGGCGAGGCCCGCGCCGGCGCCCCTGGCAGCGAGGCGCGTCTCCAGAATCGGTTCGCCCTCGTAGATCGTCGCGATTACGCCGCGGCCGATGAGATCTTCTTGCTTTAGCGCGGCGTGCGTGGGGGCAGGCCCCGTCCACGCCACTTGCTTCAGATCCAGATCGCGGATTAGGGCCCCGACTTCGAGCGTGCGGGACGCCACCGCTAACTGTTCAGAGGCAGGGCGCGCCGCCGCTGCCAAGCGAGCCGAAAGCAGCCGGTACAGCAACAAGCTGGCGCCGGCGGAAACCACAAATGCGAAAGCGAGAACGCCCACGATTCGTTTGTTCATATCACACCGCCTTCTTCGGGACGGAAAACGTCCCTAAAACAGTCGAGGCGAAGCGGCATGCGGGGGCACGCCGCCACGGTTCCTCCAGGACTAGGACGCTGCCTCTTTGGCATCGCCCAAGGTCTTGTCGGCAATCGACCAGATGCCGCTGGTGCTCTTGCCGGCGCCGATGAACACCGCCGCCGCCACCAGGCAAACAAACGCCAGCAACAGGGTGTACTCGATCAGATCCTGGCCCCGCTCCTCGCTCCAGAAACCCTTCAATATCGTGATCACCGTTCAACTCCTTTCGAAACGAACTTCACCTGGAAATGCCGCACGCCACCGCTCGGCTCCAGGCAGTGCCGAGCGTGCCTCCTAATTCCCCACAGCTCGTGGGGCGGGCTTCAGCCCGCAGGGGACTTCAATCCCCGCTGGGGCCGGGCTAAAGCCCGGCCGCGGCCTGAAGGCCGCCCCACCGGGACACCGCTAGGAGGCGGCGACGCTGGCGTTGCTGAGGTGGCTGTTGGCGATGGTCCAGATGCCGCTGGTGCTCTTGCCGGCCCCGATGAATATCGCCGCCGCCACCAGGCAAACGAACGCCAGCAGCAGGGTGTACTCGATCAGATCCTGGCCTGCCTCCTCGCGCCAGAAATTCTGCAACACGGTCTTCATAAGTTGGCTCCTTTGAAACGAAGTGGCGTGGCCATACGGTCACGCCTTCCACTGCAGGTTGCCGCAATAGAACTTGTCGCTGTCTGGGCCGCTCGAAACACAATGGCCACGCCGTCGTCGTAGACCGGGCGCCAGGCGCTCGCTTCCTTCAGAGCGCCGGCCAGCGGCGCGTCGACCGGGAGAAGCACCGTATCGATCGCGTAGCGGCGCAGATGCTGGTCCCAGCCGTGTTTGACGTTCATGACATCGAGATATTCCTCGGTGAACGGCGCTCCGTAGAAATCGAATCGCCCGTCGACATAGACCCGCGTATTGGGATACAGGCGATAGATCAAGTAGTCGCCCCATTCATCCGGCGCGAAGACTCTCCCGCCTTGCAGGGCGTCGAGGGCCATGGTGGGATAGGCTTTCGAGTCGTACTCCGAGCGAAATTTTGGAGGGGCGCTCGCCGAGTAACACACCGCCAGGAGAAGCGCGGCCGCGGCGCAGCTAACCAGGTGCAGGCGCGGAACTCGATCGACGGCAGCCACTTCGCGTCCCAGATTCTCGATGGCGGCGGCGGCGCGCTCGAGCCAGCCGGCCACGCTGGCTTGCCGTATTCGCAGCAGCCCTTGCTGCAAGGCTTCGGCCGCGACGGGCGCAGCCACGATCAAGAAAATGGGGATGTTGCGCGCCGAGAACAACGCCAGGTGGAGCCAGACGGCCAGCAACAGCGGCCAGCCGAAACTTCGCTGGTAGAGGCTCCAGGCGGCGCCCGCAACGGCGAGAAGGATCATCACCTCGAAATACCGGGCAGCCGCGTGATGGAAGCTGATGGACTGCCACTCGCTCACGTATCGGAAGAACGGAGACTCCGTGTCCGCGAGGTAGCGCCAGATATGAACGTGTAATCGGTAGGAATACGGGTTAGCCAGACTGGCCACGGCGCAGCCGGCGGCGCTCAGAAAGTAGGCCGCGCTTCGCCGCCGGGCCGCCGCGCGCTCCTCCGCTTGCGAGTTCACCAGCGCCGCGGCGAGCTCGCCTGCCCCGTAGCAGCCGATCAAGACGATCCCGGCCAAGAACCCGCCATGCAGGTTGGCCCACAAGGCGGTCAGAAACGGCAGCACCCACAGGAGTCTGGTCCTACCGTCCTGCGCCCTCTCGAGCAGCGAAAGGAAGACCACCACCAGCAGCAGCGTGAACAGATGAGGCCGGGCCAGCCAGTGCATCGAGGAGCCGGCAGCCGCCAGCAGCGTGACCGCGATGGCGATCAGCGCGTTGGGGCATTTGCGCCGCACCAGCCGAAACAGCAAAGCGAACGTCACGCAAAGCACCAGAAGACTTGCCAGGACTACCGCGGACAGGCCCCCGTGCCGGTGGAGCCAGGCGAAGGCGACGTCCCAAAGCCACTCCCAGGCGAACCACGCCTCGCCCGGTCTGGTGAACGAGAAGATATCCTTGTCGGGCACGCGTCCGTTCTCGAGGATCCATTCCCCGGCGCGGATGTGCCACCCGGTGTCTCCCTCGAGCAGCCTCGGGGCGCCGTCCATTCTCAGAAACAGAAAGACCATCGGCATGAGAAACGCAACGTCCGTCAGGGACGGAAGCACGCGGACGAGCGGGTTGGTGTTGGGCTTCGTCATGCTCATGCCACCAAAGCCACGACCAAAGTCGTCATCGGATTCGGGAGGCTGGTGAGAGTTACGTCCGGTCCGCCCTGGAGATTCAAGGCCCCCGAAACGAGCTGCAAGGGGCCCGCGTAGCCGCCGCCGCCCTGCAGGTTTACCCAGGCGCCGCGCGGTTGATAGACGGTCCCATAGAGGTGCGTGCCCGGAGTGGCCTGCAGGTTCATGGCTCGCGACAAACTGCCGAGCGGAGGATTCGAACAAGGGTTGTCCAGGTCGCCGCAGCTCGCATCGACCTTGCCGTCCGGTAAGTACTTGACGGCCGAATTAGCCTGATCCTGCCAGATTACGACCGGGGAAAAACGTTCCAGCGGCGTGTCATGTATCAAGGGGTGCCGATCGTTCAGACCGTGCAGATTAATGCTGGATTGCGCGCTCTGACCCATCGTAAAACCGGCGACGCCATACTGCAGTTGGGAGCGGATCAGGCTCACCAGGGGCAGGTTCCGGAGCTGGATATCCAAGCCGGGGTAGTTGGTGTCGGTGAAGATCAGAATCTCGCCGGGATCGGAGTTTTGACCGACCCCGCGGGTGTAATCCTGCAGCGCGGTTCCATTGCTCAGAAAAAGGAGGGCGCCGCCCTCGCCGCCACTCTGTCCGGCGAAGACATAGCGGCCGGGATTCAGCGTGATGGTGGCGCTCCCGCCGGTGGCCGCCAGCCCGCCCCAGAAAATGTAATCGCCGAAACCGGAGCCCGGCGCGCAACCCGGGCAGCTCACAAACTGAAAGTGCCCGCTGCCCAAGATGATGGGGCCCCCGGTAGCCACCGTCTTACAGTTTTTCGGACAGCCCACCACGGCCGTAGCGTAGAAGTTGCCCGGCGCCACCACCGTCGGGCTGCTGGCGGTGCCCCCCCAGATCACTCCGCCGAGGACCTGCCAGCCCGGCAGCGTCTGCGTGGTCAAGGGCGGCTGTCCTTTGCCGCTCATGGGGTCATAGAAATACGAGCCGTCGGGCCGGTTGTTGTAGGGCGCGATCCATTGGGACTGGCCGACTTGCGTGCACCCCGGTATGTTGCCGGCGCAGGCAGCGCCGCCGTTTCGGACAAACGTGAACGGCGACGTAACCGACGCGGCGCCCTGGAGTTTTCCCGCATAGTTGCCATCACAATTGGCGCCCCCGCAGGTGGAAGCCAGCATCGTGCCGCCCGGGACCGAGACGACCGGATTGCCGTCCCCGCTCAGGTTGACTCCGCGACCCACCACCGGGGAGTCATCGTTCTGGCGGTTGGTCAGAATCAGCGAGCCCGCGGTGACCGATTCGGCGATGGCGGCGGTGGCGCGCGCGTTGACCGTGGCGACCTGGTTGCCGAGGACAGCCGAGAACAACTGCGGGATGCTCTCGGTCACCTGCACACTGACCCAGTAGTAGGCAGCCACCCCAGGCGCGGTCGGCACGCAATCGGGCGGCGAATTGAGTCTGCAAGGAGCAGGCGGGGCGCTGGCCTCGATGATCACGTTCTGCCGGCCGCCCTTGCCCCCCGCGGCGAATCCGTTGCGTTGCGCGTAGAGACAGCCCAGCTCGAGGTTGGTGCCAGGAGGACTCGGAACCGTGCTGGGGCAAGGTCCGGACGCCTGACATACGATGCCCGGGCCGCACGCAAATGTACCGGAGGGACCTACCAGGTCCAGCACCTGCTGGGCGGCGGCCATGGCGGCCGCGTCGGCGGCGGTTTGCGCCGATCTCTTCACGAAGTAGGCCCAGCCCAGGTCGACGGCCAGCCCCATCAGGCCGCACATGCCGAACAGCGCGAGAGTGACCATCACCAGAGCCTGAGCTTTTTGCCGTTGAACGCGTCGCCTCATGGTGGTCTCAGAATTGGATCCGGTCGCGCGACACGGCGGGAAGGTCGAAGGTCCCGGCGCTCATCCCTCCGCCAGCGCCGGGCCAGAACAGGGCGAGCGCCGAGCGGAACGGATAGATCGCAGCAATAGCAATGTCGTTGCCAGGCGCGCTTCCCGGGCTGGTGGGCCAGACGGCGGTGTTCGTCAGATGGGCGCTGAGGAGGGCCGGGCCGACCGTACTGAGGGTCGTCGAGCCGGCGACATTGCTTAGGGTGACGGTCAGGTCGCTCGGAAGCAGTCCGACCCCGCCATTTCGAATCACCGCGGCGATTTCCGCGACCGTCTTTTGGCAGGCATTCGGCGCGACTTCGCAATTCTGGCCGTGGACGATTACGAATCGGGTGCCTTGCCGTACAGCGTGAGCCAGGGTGTGATAGATCCACATGCCACGCGAGATCTCGAAAATCGAAATCAGGACAAAGACCATCGGAATGCCGACCAGGGTGAACTCCAGGAGCGCGTTGCCCCTCGCGGTTTGTTTTCTAGCGTCCATGATTCCTCAGCCGGACTTCACTTTCGCTTCGGCCGCCCGCGCGACCGTCATCTGTCCCATCAGCCCCGGAATGCGAAACAGCGGCACGCTGGTGTAGGTGACGACGACTCGAGAACAGCGCGCGGCGGCGATACCCTCGGCGCAGGCCGCCCCCGTCATCGCCTGAACGGAGACCTGTACGGGAGGCGCCGCGCAGCTCGTGAGGGTCCCGGCCACGTTGGGCAGCGGGCGCAGCTCTTCCAACACTTGAACACAGGCTCCCGCGGTATCCCCAGCCGCAGCCGGACTGGAGGAGGTGTACAGCGCCGCCACGCGGGCCGCGTTCTGCACCGAGATGAGGGCGTAAGCGTAGAACCCGAAATCGAAAACTCCCATGAACAGCAGCAGAATCCACGGCGACAGGAGAGCCACCTCGACGGCCGAGTGGCCGGATGGGAATCCGGAGCGCAGCCTGCGTCGCGCCGGCCTGGCGAGCCGGAAGAGTCCGGTCTTTCCTGACATTTTCCCCGCCTCCCGCATCACGGCCTCCCGTAAGATGATGGGGCCGCCCAGGCTGTGTTTCAATGCCCTGGGTGGCTTAACAGGAACGGGTTAGTCAGAATGGCTCGGGTGGTTCCGTTAGGCTGAACTAAGACACTCTGGGTGATAGATCTTGGCCACACCTAGGGAAGTTTCCCAGTTCCAGCCTCAGGAAATTCCGACCGCCCTGTCCGCTCACCGGCGCCAGATCGGGAGATCCTCGCCAGGCCGCGGTTTCGCCCCCCAGTAGGGGGCTGTGGCTGAATGGTTCAGAGTTTTGGATCTAGTACCAACGTTCTGGAACTTTTTGAATCCATCGGTACGGCACCCGGCCTTTGGCGGAGAAATTGGGCTTCTACTCCACACCCCACTAAGGCAGAAACTGCAGTCCCACCTTGTAACGCTGCCCGTTTAGGTTTCTGAGCCATCGAACCCGCAAAACCATAGGGATAGCGGCTGCTGTCCGGGGAAAGCGAACCTCTGCGCGGAGCGTCCTGGAGACCTCGATGCCACGATCCATCGAACCGCAGAGGCCTCCGGAGCTGATGTTTTGAATCCGCCCTCGCACGACCGCCTGGTCGTCGGCGGGAAGTCCCAGCAAAGGCAGCTGCCAGGCGACCAGTTCACCGCTGGCGCGAAACCGTCGATGGCGTCGCCTGTCGTTCGCGGGCGATAACATCTGCTGGATCAGAGGGATGCGGGCCATGGCGGATGCTGAATCTGCGTCGGGAACGGGCGCGGTTCGCCGCAGCGCGCCCGAATGACAGCATTTCGGGCTAGTACGGCCCGGGGGTCCCGCGTCTCGCGCGAAACATCCGGAATATCCAACGTTCCCAGGGTGTCCATCGTTGAGACGCGGTCGCGAAACCACGCGGCGAAATCTGTCTCGGGCAGCGTCCGGCGCACAGCTCATGATGAACCAAGGAAATGTTGCTTTCAACACTCTAGATGGCTTAGCCGAAGGGGTTAGCCTGCAGCCGTCATCCGTTCGACGGGCTCAGGTTTAGGAGGGTCGAAACAATGCCGGAGCGAGTGGAGGTCCCCATTTTCACCATGATCAGTTTCACGAAGGCCTTCACGGTGTTGGCGCTGATCGCCATGCGATTCGCAATCTCTTTGTTGGTGAGCCCCTGAGCCAGGAATCCCAAGGTCTCCGCTTCCCGCGGCGTAAGATGAAACCGAGCGGCTGCCAGCGAGCCGTCGAAAGGCGCGAGAACCTTTCGCTCCAGCACGACGGCCACTTTTGGCTGCGCCGAACCGTTGGACGAACCATTGCCAGAAGACGACCCCAGAGAGAACGCCCGGCACAGATAGCGTCTCTTCCCCGAGGTAAACTCCGCCATCGAGACGTAGTGAGAGGGCTGGCCGTTCTTGAGGATCGCCTGTAATTTCGCAGCGAGAAAGTTGTTGGGGGAAGCCAGGGTTCGAGGGTCTTGCGGATAGGCAAGAATGCGGATCGCCGCGCTGTTGGCGTAGATGGGTTCGAGGGCCGCCCCCATCAGCAGGAAACCGGCCTCGGACTCTCTCCTACCATTGCCACCACAAGGCTCAGCTCGCCCATCCACGGTCGAAATTTCAGGCGCGGTGTCTGGTATCCGTGCAACCACGTTGCCGACTCACTTTCGTTCGCGAGAGCGTGTACCAAGCACGCGGGTTGCCAACAGTCGCTCCAAGCGCATGAACAAGACGGCCGCTGTGTTCCCTGCCGGGCACACCCCATCACGACGGCACCCCGAATGGGTAGGAGTGCGGTAGACCAAGCTACGGAACGCCCGCCGAGATCTCAGAAGAATCCTACCCCGTCGCGACTGTCAGCGGGGGTGTCGGCCGAGCGGGTTGAGCCCTCCGCCCCTGCCTTCCGGTGTCAGTTGCTTACGCTGCCGTGAGGATCATCGTGGATTCATGGTACAATAGAGTTGCGTTTGATCCTCTTGGTCTCGCCTGGAACTGATCTCCCTGAGAGCGTTTCGCAGTCGAAGTTCAGGAGTTCGAATAGCTCAAAACAGAAAAGGTAGATTTGTACATGAAAGAAAAAGGTGTAGTGAAGTGGTTCAATGCGGACAAGGGTTTCGGCTTCATCCAGCGCGAGAGTGGCGAGGATGTGTTCGTGCACTTCTCGGCGATCCAAGCGGGCGGCTATCGCAGTCTCAATGAGGGCGCCCAGGTGGAGTTCCTCGTGAAGAAGGGTCCCAAGGGTCTGCAAGCCGAAGACGTAGCTGTCGTTTAGCGTCCCTGTCGTCGGCCGCCGGGGCAGCCTATTCGTGCTGCCCTGGTCCCTCCGCACGCAAGCTAGTCGCGGCGCCACGCCGGTGATGCTCGCCGTGCATTCGTCCGCCAGCGGCACTTCCACAACCTGGAACTCCGCTTGGCGCTCCTCGAATTCCAGGAACCTACAACCGCCATTGGCTCATCGAACAGCTCGGAGTTGCTGCATGATTACACTCCATTCAGTGTCCAGCAAATCGGGCGCGGTACAGCAGGAGGAACGGGCCGAGGAGTAGCAGACAGTGCTTGGGGCGATCATCGCATCAGCACCATCGGCCAGTCCGATCCGCGTTCTCTCGAAGCCCTACCGCCCGGCTGGCGTTCCGGGACGTTGCGCTGATAAGCTGAAGCCATGACGACGCTGTTGGAAAAGGCGCTGGAGAAGGTTGGTGTCTTACCGCAGGATGAGCAGGATGCGATCGCATCGCAAATCCTCGCTGCTCTCGCCGACGAGGAAGCCTGGAAGAAGCGCTTTGCCGAGAAGCGCGATGTCATCCGGCGTTTGGCGCGGGAAGCCCTCGAAGAGGATGCGCGGGGCGAAACCCGTCCGTTGGACGATCTGATTTGATGGAATCGCGGGCGACCCGGCGGTTCTGGCGGCTGTTCGCCGATCTGCCCGTCGAGGTTCAGCAGGAAGCCAAGCGCGCTTATCGTATTCTTCCGGGCCAATCCGCGCCACCCCGGTCTGCACTTTAAGAAGCTGGAGGGTGAGGACGACATCTACTCGGTTCGCATTGGCCTCGGCTGCCGTGCGCTGGCGGTCATGAAGAGAGACCGCGTCGTCTGGTATTGGATCGGCCGCCACACCGAGTACGATCGCTTGGTCTAATGTGATCCGCGCGTAACGCCGCACCGTAGATCGATGGCGCTCAAATCCAGGATTGTCGCCGACTCGCAACAATTCTGGTCCCGTTCGCCCCCGAAGGAACCACCGCCACGTGGTCTGGCGATGAACTTCTCTGAAACCGGCGGTAACCCAACCTGGGGCGGTAAAATGTCCAGGGAGCAACGGGATGTTACCCACGCAATTCTCGCGCCGGCAGTTCGTGGCTGCGGCAGGCGCAGGCCTGTTCGCGGCGAGGCCGGACATGGCGGCGACTATCGAGGGCCAGGTTTGCCTGTTCTCGAAGCACCTGCCGGAGCTGGGCTATGCCGAGATGGCGCGGACGCTCAAGCAGCTCGGCTTCGCGTCGGTCGATCTGACCGTGCGGCCGCAGGGCCACGTGCTGCCGGAGCGCGTGGCGGAGGACCTGCCGCGCGCGGTGGCGGCGCTGCGCGAGGAAGGGATCGCCGTGCCGATGATCTCGACCGGGCTGACCTCGGCCGAAGACCCCGCGGCGCGGCCGACGCTGGCGACGGCCGGCCGCCTGGGTATTCCCTATTACAAGTTGGGCTACTACCGCTACAAATCGCTCGCCGAGCTGGGGCCGGTGCTGGAGCGGACGCGCTCGCAGGTTGCGGGCCTGGCGGCGCTGGGCCGCGAGCACGGCGTCCAGGCCGGCTTTCACAACCACTCCGGGACGTACGTGGGGGCGGCGCTGTGGGACGCCTGGGACGTGGTGCGGGGCCTCGATCCGAAGTTGGTCGGATACTACTTCGACCCATGTCACGCCACGATTGAAGGCGGCCTGGCGGGCTGGAACATCGGCTTCCACCGTCTCGCCGACCGCATCAAGATGGTCGCGGTGAAAGATTTCTTCTGGGAGAAGGTGAAGGGGAAGTGGGTGGCGCAGCAATGCCCGCTCGGCGAGGGGATGGTCGACTGGAGGACTTTCTTCCAGCAGCTCGCGGCGATCGGCTTCCGCGGACCGATCTCGCTGCACCTCGAGTACGAGATTCCCGGAGCGACGGAAGCGGCGCGGCGGGAGAACAATCTCGCGGCCATCGAGCGGGATTTCCAGGCGCTGAAGGGGAAGCTGCGGCAAGTGCAGGGCTGACTACTCGACTTCGGCGAGGATCTCTCCGCCGGTGACGGCGGCGCCTTCGGCGACGCGGAGGGCGGCGAGGCGGCCGGACTTGGGCGAGCGGATCTCGTTTTGCATCTTCATGGCTTCGACGACCAGTAAGCCCTGTCCTGCTGCGACCTGGTCGCCTTCGCGCGCGAGGAGCCGCACGACCTTGCCGGGCATGGGCGAGGAGATGGTCTGGCGGCCGCCGGCCTCGAGGGGCGCGCGGGCGCGAGCCAGGCGGCGCGGGTCGCGGACCTCGATGAGGTAGCGGCGGCCGTTGACGGCGGCCTCAAGACCGCCGGCGCCGCGCTCGACGCGCACCTCGTAGCTGCGGCCGTCGATGAGGATCGAGTAGACGCCCGGCTCGGTTTCCCGCGCGTCGGCCTCGAGACGCCGGGAATCGAGAAGGAATGGAAACGAGCCGCCGCCGGCGGGCTGCTCGATTTCGAGGACGCCGTCGCGGCCGTCGATCGAGAGATCGAACTTCATCGCAGCAGGCTCTTGCGGCCTTCGGCCTTCCACCCCGAGGACGGGCCTGGCACGGGCGCGGCGCCGTTGCCCGGGTAACGGAGCGAATGGAGCACCGCGGCCAGCGCCGCGGCCTGTTCCTGGGCGGGGGCTGAATCCGCGACCGGAGCGCGGGCGGCGAGCCAGCGTTCGATGAAGCCGGTGTCGAGGCGGCCGGCCTCGAAGTCGGCGCTGTCCAGGATCTGACGGAAGAATCCGAGGTTCGTCTTGATACCTTCTATGTGATACTCATGGAGCGCCCGGCGCAGCCGCGCCAGGGCGGCCGGGCGGTCCGGCGCCCACACCGCCAGCTTGGCGATCAGCGGGTCGTACTCGAGCGGCACGTTCCATCCCGGGGAGGCGCCGGAATCGACGCGCACGCCGGGGCCGGAAGGCTCCGCCAGCCGGGTGATTCTGCCCGGCGAGGGAAAAAAGTTGTTGTCGGGATCCTCGGCGTAGACGCGGCACTCGATGGCGGCGCCGCGCCACTGAATCTGATCCTGCCGATAGGCAAGAGGCTCGCCGGCGGCGATCCGGACCTGTTCCTGGACGAGGTCGACGCCGGTGACCCACTCGGTCACCGGGTGCTCGACCTGGAGGCGGGTGTTCATTTCCAGAAAGTAGCAGCGGCCGCCGGAATCGACCAGGAACTCGACCGTGCCGGCGTTGTGGTATGCGGCGGCGCGGGCGGCGCGCACGGCGGTTTCGCCCAGGGCGGCGCGCATTTCCGGCCGCGCGGCGGCGAGCGGGGAAGGACACTCCTCGACGACTTTCTGGTGCCGTCGCTGCAAGGAGCACTCGCGCTCGCCGAGGTGAATCAGGCGGCCGTGACGGTCGCCGAGCACCTGGATCTCGATGTGTCGTGGAGCGGCCAGGTACTTCTCGATGTAGAGGCGGCCGTCGCGGAAGGCGCGCTCGGCTTCGCTCGCGGCCTCGCGCAGCGCGGCCGGCAAGTCCTCCTCGCGCTCGACCAGACGCATCCCTTTGCCGCCGCCGCCGGCCGCCGCTTTCACCAGGACCGGATAGCCGCAGCGCGCGGCCTCGCGGCGAGCATCGGAGAGATCGGCCAGCGGCTCGGCCGACCCCGGCACTACGGGCACGCCGGCGGCGATCATGGCTTGCCGCGCGGCGGTCTTCGATCCCATCAGCTCCATGCTGGCGGCGCTGGGGCCGACAAAAACGACGCCGGCATCGGTGCAGGCGCGGGCGAAGGCCGGGTTTTCGCTGAGGAAGCCGTAGCCGGGATGAATGGCCTCGGCGCCGGAGGCGCGCGCCGCTTCGAGGATCCGCTGGATCGAGAGATAGCTCTCCGCGGCAGCCGCCGGGCCGACGGGACGCGCTTCGTCGGCGAGGCGAACGTGCGGGGCGGCGCGGTCTACCTCCGAGTACACAGCTACCGATCGAATACCCATTTCCCGGCAAGCGCGGATCACGCGCACGGCGATCTCGCCGCGGTTCGCGATCAGGATTTTTTTGAACATTCCGGGCAGGGGCAAATCTCTCGCAAGTGCTCGAACGAGTATATCCCGCTGGAGTGGCCGTCGTTCCATTTGAACTGCAGCGCGTAGCGGCCGACCGGCTCGACCGCCTCCATTTTCAGGACCTTGGTGAACTGCTGGAAGGGCGACGGTGGGCCGCCGGGGCGGTGCGCGCCGGTGGAGCAGGTGGCGCAGGGGCACTTGTCGCGCAGGTACTGGAGCGCGTAGGCACTGGAGTGGCCGTCGCTCCAGACGATCTCGACGCCGGAGGACAGCGAGACGTCGATGTTGCTGGGGTCGGTGGATGCCATTTACAGCTTGCGCACTCTTTCGACGTCTCGGACGCCGGAAATGCGGCGCATGGCGCCGAGGATGCGCTCCAACTGCTTCATGTTTCCGACTTCCAGGGTCATCTCGATCACGGCGTCGTGACCGGCGTCGGCGCGGGCCTCGACACTGGAGATGTTGGTGTTGTCGGTGGAGAGAATGCTGGTGAGGTCGTTGAGCAGGCCGGGGCGGTCGTCGGTGTGAATGGTGAGCCGCACGAGGAAAGTGGCCTCGGCGCCCGTGCCCCACTCGACTTCCAGGCGGCGCTCCGACTCGAACATCAAGTTTTGCACGTTGGGACAGGCCTTGGAGTGGACCCCGACGCCTTTGCCGCGGGTGACGTAGCCGACGATGGGTTCGCCCTTGATGGGGTTGCAGCAGCGGGCGCGGTAGACGAGCAGATCGTCGACGCCTTTGACCTTCAGTATGCCGTCGGCGTCGGCCGAGGACGGAGCGGCAACCGGCGTGGCGCGCGGGGCGCCGCGGCCGTCGGCGGCGGGCGGCTCGGCGGGGGCCTGGCGCGCCGCCAGTTTCCCGATCACCTGCCGGGCAGAGTACTTGCCATACCCAAGGGCCGCCAGCAGGTCCTCCATGCTGGCGCAGCCGTAGTCGCCGGCCACTTGCTCCAGGATCGGGTCGGGAATCTTGTGGAGGCTGAGCGAGGCCCGCCGCGCCTCCTTCTCGAGGAGCTTGGAGCCGATCTCGACGGCCTTCTCGCGCTGGTTGACGTTGAGCCAGTGCTTGATCTTCTGGCGCGCCCGCGAGGTCTTGGCCACCGCCAGCCAGTCCCGGCTGGGCGTGTGGCCGGCCTGGGTGAGGATCTCGACGATGTCGCCGTTCTTGAGGCAGGACTTCAGCGGCACGATGCGCCCGTTGACCTTCGCTCCCACGCAGGTGTGGCCGACCTCGGTGTGGATGGCGTAGGCGAAGTCGATGGCCGAGGCGTCGCGCGGCAGCGCCAGCACCTTGCCCTTGGGCGTGAACGTGTATACCTCCTCTGGATACAGATCGATCTTCAGGGTGGAGAGGAAGTCGCCGGGGTCCTGCATGTCGCGCTGCCACTCGACGAGCTGCCGCAGCCAGGCCATGCGCTGCTCGTCGACCATGGGACCCTTGTGGCCCTCCTTGTATTTCCAGTGAGAGGCGATGCCTTCTTCGGCCAGGCGGTGCATCTCCTCGGTGCGGATCTGCATCTCGAACGGCTGTCCGTGGCTGCTGATCACCGAGGTGTGGAGCGACTGGTAGAGGTTGGGGCGCGGCATGGCGATGAAGTCCTTGATGCGTCCCGGCACCGGCCGCCAGTGGTTGTGGATGACGCCGAGGGCGGCGTAGCAGTTTTTCACCGAGTCGGTGACGATGCGCAGGGCCAGCAGGTCGTAGACTTCGTCGAGCGTGCAGTGCTGGCGTTTCAGTTTCTGGTAGACGGAGTAGTGCCGCTTGATACGTCCCTCGACGCGCGCCGGGACTTCCGCTTCCTTCAGCTTCTCGACGACCTCGCGGGTGATCTCCTGGAGGAACTCCTGGTTGGCGTGGCGCTTGGACTCCATCTGCCGGTTCAATTCCTGGAAGGCCGCCGGGTCGAGGCAGGCGAAGGCCAGATCTTCGAGCTCGCCGCGAACCTTGCCCATGCCGAGTCGCAGGGCGATGGGCGCGTAGATCTCGATCGTCTCGCGCGCGATGCGCTCGCGTTTTTCCTCGGGGAGAAACTGCATGGTGCGCATGTTGTGGAGGCGGTCGGCGAGCTTCACCAGCATGATGCGGATGTCGCTGACCATCGCCAGCAGCATCTTGCGGAAGCTCTCGGCCTGGCGCGCCTCGGGCGAGTAGAAGTCGAGTTTGGAGAGCTTGGTGACGCCGTCGACGCACTGGGCGATCTCGGGGCCGAACTCTTTTTCGACTTCCGCGACCGTGGCGGTGGTGTCCTCGACCACGTCGTGGAGGAGCCCGGTGGCGAGGCAGACCAGGTCCATGCGCATGTCGGCGAGGATGTGAGCAACTTCGAGGGGGTGGATCAGGAAAGGCTCGCCCGATTTGCGTTTCTGCCGGGCGTGGCGCTCGGCGGCGAACTCGTAGGCGCGCTCGAGCGCGGAGAGGTTGTCGTTGGGGCGGTTGCGCTGGGCCTTCTCCTGTAGCTCGCGGAAGCGCGCCTGGATCGCGATGGTATCGGACGGCGAGGGTTGGTCGGCGAGGGCCGGTTCGGAGGGCACAGAAACCCCTGCGGCCCGGGCGTGGCGCGCCGGGCCTCCAAGAACATTATAGCGAGTACCGCACGCGCGTTTTTCTCGGCCGCCGGTTAGCGAACCGGGACCAAGGTTTTGAGATCGACGCTCGAGGGAGCGGTGCGCGTGCGGGCGCCGGGGGGCAGGAGGGAGATGGCTACGTCGACCCTCTTACAGATCGTCTCGGTGCAGGCTTGGCCGCGGACGGTGATTTGCGCCGGCCGGGTTCCCGAGCGGCGGACCTTGGCCACAAAAAGGGCCTGGCCATCGAAGCCCCAACTGAACCATTGCAGCTCGGGTTTCGAAAAGTCTTTGGGGGGAGACTGGTGCCAGGGTCCGGCGATCTGGAGCCCGCCGGTCACGGCGATTTCCGTTGGAGCGTCCAGGCCCAGAGACTGCCGGCCGGCGAGTTTCTCGTCGGCGCGCCGTTTGTTGTCCATGGCGTAGGTTTTCCAGCCCGGCTCGTGGGTCGCCTGGAGGACCAGGAATTCGCCGTCCCATTTGGCGCGGTAGGAAACGCAGGGCTTGAATTCGTGGCGCACGTCGACGGGGCCGGCCCAGTCGGCGGCCGAAGCGGCCACCGCGAGGATCAGCAGGGCGGTCTGCCGGATCATTTGCGAAAGCTCATCCGGAAAGTTCTCAATTGCATCTGCATTCGCTTGCCGGCGCGGATCACATCCAGCGTAACAGTTTCGCCGGCGGTTTTGCGCAGCTTGATGAACAGCTCGGCGGTGTTGGCGATCTCGTCCCGCACGGCGCCGTCGACGGCGAAGACGATGTCGCCGGTCCGCAGCTGATGACTCTTCAGCAGCGGGGCGACGCTGTCGACGTAGCTGACTTCGCTCGCGAAGCCCGCGGTGTCGAGGCCGAGCTTGCGTTTTTCCGTCTCGGCGAGCGGACGAGAGGCGAAGTAGACGCGCGGGTCGACGGTCGATTGCCGGAAGCCGAGATCGGTCCACCACCAGCGCTCGGGCAGCGCCATCGGAAGCTCCACCGGCTCGCCGCCTCTATCGACCGTGATGCGAACCTGGCGGGCGCGGCGGTCGACCTTGTCGTAGTGATACTGGAGGTCGCCGAACGTCCAGACCGGCGTGGCGTTGAAGGCCGTGATGCGGTCGCCCGGTTTCATGCCGGCGGCCTGAGCGGCGTCGCGAGCCTCAGCGACCACTAGCCCCTTCGGCACCTCCAGGTGGATGCCCAGCATCTTGATGTCGGGCGAGCGGTAGAGGTGGGTCACCCGGTCGAAGGCGCCGTCCTGTTCCCGCTGAATATTCTGAAAATCCGAGATCAGGTGGCACTCCACGCAGTTGTTGCGCTTGAAGGTCCGCTCGACAAGCAGCGGAATCTCGCGCGGAAACAGCGGCTTGGGACGCTCGGCCTTGGGGAGCGCGCCTTGCTGGTAGCGGCGGTGGAGCTCGAGGCCCTGTTCGAGCGCGAGCTCGAGGCTCGCGAGGTTGAGGTAGCTGTCGGGCGAGACGGCGTCGCGGCCGCCGTAGCGCATGTAGATCTGCTCGTCGGCGTTGAGCAGGAAGAAATAGAGAGTGTTGTTGCGATCGTAGTCGAACAACGCCAGATCGACCTGGTCCATGCGCGTGATGCGCGCGCGGACGTACTGGCGGAGCAGCTGGCCGCGCCGCGTATCTTGGGGTGACAGCACAACCTGTGCGTCAAAGATGCGCCCGGCGATTCAAGGCTCGCAGCGAAACTCGAGGAAGACCGGCCGCTGGGTCTGCCGGGCCTCCCGGAGGGCTTCGCTGTAGTTGTTGTGCCAGTAGAGGCGCTCGTCTTGCGCCAGGGAAGGAAGCGCCAGCGAGCAGGCCAGGCACGCCAGCAAGGCGGGAAAGCGGGGACTGAAGCCCCTTGCGGGCTGCGGCCCGCCCCACGGGTGGGACAACACGCTAGCTGCTCTTGGGCGGCGCCGGCGCCTCGAGCTTCTTCTTCTTGATCTCCATGCTCTTCTGGACCCAGTCGTCGGCCTTGTCGGTGAGGGCCTTGTTTTCCTCGGCGGTGTCGACCAGGTCGGCTTGCTCGCGGTACAGCAGGTTCACGTAGGCCATGGCGTCGTCGTAGTTGGGGTCGATGGCCAGCGCCCTCTCGAGCATGTCGAGGCCTTCCTTGATAACGGTTTCGGTTTGCGTCCGCAGCTCGGCGCGAGCCTTCTTGTCCTTGATGGGTCCGGGCTCCTCTGGCTTCATGCCGATCTTGGCCCGCACTTCCATGCGGGGCTGGTAGGACTTGGTCCAGTTGATGACGCCGATGGTGTAGTAGGCCTCTTTTTTCTTATTGTTGATCTCGATAAGCTTGGAGTACCACTTCTTGGCGTCGTCGAGCTTCTTTTGGTTAAAGCAAATCGATCCCAGGCTCTCGATAGCCAGCTCACTGTTGGGTTCCTGCTTGAGGGCGTCGAGGAACCCGTTGGTGGCGGCCTCCGCGTGGCGGAGGTTCTCCTCGGATTCCGCCCCCGGAACGTACTGGCTCATATAGGCGGTGGCCAGGTAAAGCCTGGCGTTGATGAGCGTAGGATCGAGGCGCACGGCCTCCTTGAAGTGCTCGACCGCCTGGGGATAGGCGGCGCTCTTGAAGGCGTTGATGCCCTTGTTGATCTGGTCGCGGGACCGCAGCCAGTGGATCACGTTGACGTTCCCGCATCCGCTGCCGGCGGCAGCCGCGGCGACGGCAGCCACCAACACCGCGCCGGCCGCTAGGAATCTGGAACCCTTCATCTTCTCTCCCTCTTGCTAAAGCCTACTGACCGGCTTCGATCTTTGCCGTGATCAGCCCGATCTTGTCGATGCCGGCGCCCTTGGCGATGTCGATGACTTCGGCCACCTCGCTGAAGTTGAGGCCGGCATCCCCCTTGACGAACACCACCCGCTCGGCGCGGGTCTTGAAGATGTCCTCCAGCCGCTGGCCGAGCATGGGCTTGGCGACGGGGTCCTGGTTGATGAGGATCTGGTTGCCGGGGTTGACGGAAATCACCACGGTGCGGGTATTGTCCTGCTGGGTCGGCGGGTTGGGGTTGGGCTGAGGAACCAGCGCCTCCAGGCCCTTGGGGATCAAAGGCGTGATGACCATGAAAATAATCAGCAGGACCAGCAACACATCGATCAGCGGCGTCATGTTGATGTCCGCCTTAGCCCCGCCGCCGCCGGTTCCAACTGCCATTGACATAAGTGAGTCCTCCCTCGCCTAGGGGGCCAAGGCCGGCGCGGCGGCCTGCGGCCGCACGCCCTTCTCCTCGACCTTTTCCGTGATCAGCCCGATCTGGTCGACGCCCGCCGTGCGAATGTTGTCGACGACGTCAACGACCAGCCCATACTTGGCGCGCGAGTCGCTCCGGATGTAGACCGTCTTGTCGAGCTTGTTGGCGATCAGGTCCTTGACCTTGGGGCCGAGCTCGGAGGACTGCTGCTGGATCTTTCCCAGGTAGACCTTGCCGTCGCGCGTGACGGCGACGACGACGGCGTCATCCTTGTCGGCCGCCTGCATGGTGGCGGGGTTGCGGGCGCGCACCAAGTCGACGCTGATGCCCTTGGTGAGCATGGGCGTGATGACCATGAAGATGATCAGCAGCACGAGCATGACGTCGACCATCGGGGTGACGTTAATGTCGGCGATGGTCTTCGCTTTCGTCCTTGCAGAAATTGCCATAACGGAAGCTCCCGTAGGCGCCTGGACCTCTGGCCCGTCTGGGGGCCGGGGCCGGACGCCGCTGTGGCGCCGCTACTTGCGACCGCCCCGCGACCCCGCTCGCTTGATGAAGTAGTCGATCAGCTCGGAGCTGGAGTTGCCCATCTCGACGCCGAACGACTCCACGCGCGTGCTGAAGGCGTTAAACGTCCACACGGCGGGAACGGCCACGAACAGCCCGATGGCGGTGGTCACCAGCGCTTCGGAGATACCGCCGGCCACGGCGCCCAAGCCCGTGGATTTCTCGGTGGAAATGCCCTCGAAGGCATTGATGATGCCAACCACGGTGCCGAACAGCCCGACGAAGGGGGCCGTCGAGCCGATGGTGGCCAGCCCGCCCAGGCCGCGCTTGAGCTCGGCGCCGACGATGGCCTCGGCGCGCTCGAGCGCCCGCTTGGAGGCCTCGATGTACTCGCCGGGTATGTCAGCGCCCAGTTCGTGCGCCTGAAATTCCTGCAGGCCCGCGGTGACGACCTTGGCCAAGTGGCTCTTCTTGTGTCGCTCGGCGATCTTGACCGCCTCATCCAGCTTGCCTTCGCGCAGCGCGCCGGCGACGGCGGGGGCGAAGGCCCGCGACTGCTTGCGCGCCGCCGAATAGGCCATCCAGCGGTCGATCATGACTCCGACCGACCACGCCGACATGATGAACAGCGCGACCACCACCAAGCGCGCCGGCCAGCCCATCTGGTTCCACAGCGAGATGGGGTCCCAACCGATGACCGCCGGGGCCTCCTGCAACAACAACAACCCAAACGCTGAAACGTGAGAGAACATGAAGATTCTGCCTCCTGTGCGAATCGAAATCTTTGTCTTACTGGCTCAACGTGAAGTTCACGTCGATTTGTGTAATAACCTCCACCGGCTCGCCGTTGAGCAGAGTCGGTTTGTAGCGCCATTGCCGGACCGCATCCATGGCCGAAGGCACCAGCAGCGGGTGACCGGTGACCAGGGTCAACTGTTCGATGGCGCCCTCTTTGCTGATGATGGCGTTGAGCTTGACGGTGCCCTGGATGCGGGCCTGCCGCGCCAGCGGCGGATAGACCGGCTTGGGTTGGTGAATCAGGTTAGCCTTCTGGACGTTGCCGCCCACCTTGATCCGCTGGGGCGCCACCGGCTTGGGCGCTTCCACTTTGGGAGGCGGTGGCGCCACCGCCGTGGCTGAAATGATGCCGCCAATGACCCCGCCCGGCGTTCCACCGGGGACGCCGCCTGGCACGCCGCCCGTAATTCCGGAAAGGGCGACCGGCGGCATATCCTCTTCCTTGATGATGGCGATGTTTTTGGGGATCGCCTTCGGCTGCATCAGCTTGCCGGTGTCGAACTCCCGCGGGATCACTTTGACCACCTTGATGACGGCCGCCGGCGGTGGCGGCGGTGGCGGCGGTGGCGGCGGCGCCACTAGGAAGCCAATCAATTGGTGCGCCGGCAGGGTGTTGGTCCAAATCAGGGGGATCAGGATCCCAACGCCGACAATTAGCATCTGGAAGAAGAACGACGCGAACACCGTGTACTTGGTCTTGGTCTTCCCGAACCCAGCAGATTCGAGCAAGCTTTGCTCAAACATCTTTGCTCCCTCCCTCTGTTTCCCGCGAGCGCCAGCCCGGCCGAAGCCGGCTAACGGCCCGCCACCTTTCTCCGGTCGGCCGATTTCTCAACCAGAACCGGTCCCGGCGCAGCTCTGCGCCTCTCGGCCTGCCGCTTCCACCAGATCAGAATCGGGCTGGCCACAAACATCGTTGAATAGGTCCCTATGATAATACCAACCACCAAGGCGAAGGAAAACCCGTTCAGCACTTCCCCGCCGAACAGGAATAACGATAACACTGTCAGGAATGTCAAGCCCGAGGTCAGCACCGTCCGGCCCAGGGTCTGGTTGATGCTGGTGTTGATGAGCGGCTCGAGCTCGACGCGCCGCATCAGCTTCAGGTTCTCCCGGATGCGGTCGAAGATCACGATGGTGTCGTTCATCGAGTAGCCAACCAGCGTCAAAAGCGCCGCGATCACGGTGAGGGAAACCTCCTTGTTGAACAGGGAGAAGAACCCGACCGTGATCAACACGTCGTGGAAAACGGCGACCACCGCGGCCACGCCGTAAATCCACTCGAACCGGAAAGCGATATAAACCAGCATCCCCGCCAGCGCGTACAGGGTGGCCAGGAGCGCCTTGCGCTGCAAGTCTTTGGCCACCTTGGGTCCCACAAATCCGACTTTCCGGATCGTGAACTGCCCCAGGTACGTCTCGCTCTGGAGAGCGGATATGATAGCAGCATTAACCCCGGGAAGGGACCCCAGTTCCTGAAAATTTTTGATCAGGCCAGAGCGCGGCGGGGTGTCCCGGTAGGTCAGCAGGTCCTGGGCGAGTTTTTGAACCTGCTCGGGGGTCAGCGAGGACTGCGACACGGCAGGGTGGTTCCGCAGCCGATCGGCCAGGGTCTGCGCCCCGGCGCCGTGAAAGTCCAGTTTATTGGGATCGCTGCCCAGCGACGCCTGCAATGCCTCGGTGACCGCGGCGCGGCCCCGGTCGAGGGCGCCCTCCGCGGCGATTTCGAGCGCTATGAGCAACTGGTTGGTTTCCGGCCGGTCGTAGGGCTGCAGGGTGGCGCCCGTCAAGCCCTTTTGCTGCAAAGCGGCCCGTATCTGGTCGAGCGGCGGGTTCTGCTGGAATTTCACCTGCACCTGCATGCCGCTGCGGAAATCCAGACCGTAGTGCGGCCCGCCCTTAAGGACCAGGCTCGTGATGCCCGCGGCGGCGAGCAATAGCGACAGACCGATGAAATACCGCTTCGGTCCCAGGAAGTCGTAGTTCGTGTTTGCAAAAATCTGCATACTTGCGGCTACTCTGTTACCGTAGACACCGGCGTCTCCATAAAAGTTCCGGTTTGGCGCGTCGAGCGATCCCCATTATCTTACACCTTCATATGCTCAGCTCGGTGACCATCTGCCGCCGGGAGAGCACGAAGTCGAACAGGACCCGGCTGACAAAGACGGCCGTAAACACGTTCGCCATCAAACCGACGACCAGGGTCACGGCAAAGCCGCGAACCGGTCCGGTGCCAAAAATGAACAGAAAGCAGGCCGAGACAATCGTCGTTACATGCGTGTCGATGATGGTCAGGAACGCCTTGCTGAACCCCGCGTCGACCGCCCCCACGACGGTCTTACCGGCCCGCAGCTCCTCCCGGATCCGCTCGAAGATGAGCACGTTGCTGTCCACCGCCATACCGATTCCCAGGATGACGCCGGCGATGCCCGGCAGCGTCAGGGTCGCATTGAAGTAAGCGAGCAGGGCCACCAGGATGATCACGTTGAGAAACAGCGCCAGGACGGCGTTAACGCCGCTCATCTTGTAGTAGACGAGCATGAAGATCACCACCGCGGCCAGGCCGGCGATGCCGCTGATGACTCCGTGGCGGATGGAATCGGCGCCCAGCGACGGCCCCACGGTCTGCTCCTCGAGCACCATGACGCTGGCGGGCAGCGAGCCGGCGCGCAGCACCAGCGCCAGGTCGCTGGCCTCCTGCTGGCTGCGCTGGTTGGTGATGCGTCCCTGTTCTTCGATGCGGCTCTCGATGGTGGCCACGTTGCGGATACGGTGATCCAGCACGACGGACAGCTTGTTGCCGATGTTCTTCTCCGTGAACCGGGCGAAGCGCTGCCCGGCTTCGATGGAAAGTGAAAACTCAGTCTCCCAGCGACCGCTCGTCGAGTCCTTCGCCTCGCGGGCGTTGCGCAGGTCCCGTCCGGTGACGACCGGCGTGCGGGCCAGCACGTAAAAGCTCTCCGAAGGCGGCTGGTTGGGGTCTCCCCGCTCGGTGAATTTCATCGGTACGCTGTTCTCCGGCAGCACCCCGCCGTGCGAAGCCAGCGCCGCATCCACCGAGGCGTGCGGCCCGCTCTTGACCTCGCGGATTTCGAGCAGCGCCGTGGTCTGCATGATTTCCTTGACGCGGGCCGGATCGTCGACTCCCGGCAGTTGCACCTGAATCTCCAGATCGGTCTCGGCCTGGCCGCGCTGCTGGATCGAGGGCTCGGTCAGACCCAGCCCGTCGATGCGGTTGGTGATGGTCTGGATCGACTGGGTGACGGTGTCGCGACGGATCTGCGCCAGGGCCGCCGGCCGCATGTTGAGCCGCCAGGAGGTGGAGTCGAGCGGCGTGTAGATCCACTCCGGAAAGCGGTCACTGATGAGACCCTTGAAATCGCTGGACCGCTCGGACGGGACGCCTTTGAAGTTGATCTGGATGCTGTCGGCCTCCTCGAGCTTCTGCGGGTCGTTCCGGTCGATCGAGGCGAAGGCGATGTTCTGGCGATTCAGATCGGTCTTGAGGCGCTCGATCGCCTGGTCGGCCTGGCCGCGGATGGCGTCCTGCACCTGGACCTGCAGGATGAGGTGCGAGCCGCCTTTCAGATCCAGCCCCAGCTTGATGCGGTCCTGCATGTTCGCCAGCAGCTCGCTTTTCGAGCGCGGCAAGCCGATGATGCCGTATACGCAAAGCAGGATCACGACAACGATAAAGACCGCTTTGTAGAGAAGCCCGCGGGACATGGTTTACTTTTTCTCCTCCGTCACGACGCTGGAGACGGCGCTTCGCGCGAACTGCAGTTTCACGTTGTCCGGCTTGATTCGCAGCACGACGGTGTTGTCCTCGTTGAGTCCGACGATGGTTCCCACCACGCCCCCGGTGGTCAGGACCTGGTCGCCGTTCTTGAGGGCTTCCATCATCTGCCGCGTTTTTTTCTGTTTGCGCTGCATGGGCAGAAACAGCACCAGGTAGAAGATCACGAAGATGAGGATGAAGGGAAGGAACGAAGTGAGTCCCGGCGCGGGAGCCTGCAGCATGGCAGCTAGCGGCATCGGCATCTAAGGCGTTCTCGACGGGACCAACAGGAGGATACCACTACTCCTCGGCCTCTCGCAGCAAGGCGAAAGACCGCAGGAGGTTGGGCAAGCCACCGACCATAATAGTTTCCCTGATCCGCCGCATCCTGTCAAGGTAGGTAAAAAGGTTGTGGTGCGTAGCCAGGGCGGCGAACAGGATCTCGCCGCTCAGGAACAGGTGCCGCAAGTAGGCGCGAGAGTACCGGGCGCAAGTGGCGCAGGGGCAGCGCTCGTCAATCGGGCGGGGGTCCTCGCGATACCGCTGCTGCTTAATGATCAGCGGGCCGCGGCGCGTGAACAGATAGCCGTTGCGGGCGTTGCGGGTGGGCAGCACGCAGTCCATCATGTCGACGCCTCGCGCCACGTACTCTCCCAGCTCCTCCAGCATTCCTACGCCCATGCAGTACCGCGGGCGGTGGCGCGGCAGAATGTCCTGGGTGGCTTCGACCATTTCGAGGCTCACCGAACGCGACTCGCCGACGGAGAGCCCGCCGATGGCGTAGCCGCCGGCGCCGAGATCGACGAGGCGCTCGGCGCACTCGCGGCGCAAGTCGGCGAACATGGATCCCTGGACGATGGGAAACACCGCGCCGGAGTCGCGGCCAGCGCGCTCCAGGCCGCGCCGCGCCCAACGCACGGTGCGCTCCATCGACCGGCGGGCGTGCTCGCGCGTGGCGGGGTACTCGGTGCACTCGTCAAGGACCATGCGGATGTCGCTGCCCAGAGCCTCCTGCACGTCGAGCGCGGACTCCGGCGTCAGGCGGTGCTCGGCGCCGTCGAGGTGGGAGCGGAAGACGACGCCGTCGTCGTCGATCTTCCGCAAGGCGCTCAGGCTGAAAACCTGGAAGCCGCCCGAGTCGGTGAGCAGGGCGCGCGGCCAGCCCAGGAACCCGTGCAGCCCGCCGAGCCGCGCGACAACCTCGTGGCCGGGCCGGAGGAACAGGTGATAGGTATTGGCGAGAAGGATGCGAACGCCGAGCTCGCCCTCGAGCGCCTGCTGGCCGATGCCTTTGACCGACCCCTGCGTGCCCACCGGCATAAACACCGGGGTCTCGATGGTCCCGTGCGGGGTGTGGAGCAAGCCGGCGCGGGCCCCGGTCTCGGGACACTCCCGGACCACCTCAAACCACACACTCCCCGGCTTCATCCCAGCCAAAGCCGGAAGATCCCCACGTAGAGGAGCCACGGCGCGAGCGTCACAGCCAACGCCGCGCCCCTGCCGATTCCCGACACGCGCGCGATCCCGATGGTGAGCAGCGCGATCACCCAAAACGAAAACAAGTCCAGGCTGGCCCCGAGTTTGTAGAGCTTGATCTGCTCGGTCGGCGAGTACAAGAAGCTCAGGTTGGCCATGGACACGACGTTGGTGAAGTCCACGGTCTCCGGATCGCGCGCCAGCAGGATCGGGATGGCGATCAACTGGTTCAGGGAGTTGGGGAGCCAGGCGTGAGTCACCACCGCGAACAGGGATCGGAACGTGGCGCCGGCGGCGAAGAGGTGGGCCAGCAGCAGGAAGATCCCGCTGGCCAGCGTCATTATCAAGGCAGGCCCGGCGACCGCCATCACCCAGGAAAACGGCTTGGCGAAACGCATGCTCTGCTCGATGATCTGTTCCCGCTGTTCGGCGGGGACTTGTTGCATGCGCGGACTGTTCTCCATCTGCGAGCGGATGGTGCCCTCGATGACCCCTCGATGGTTCCCGACCACCATGAATGTCACCGAAATGGCGGTCACCAGAATCAGCGGGAGGACCCAGCGCGGGCGTCGGGCCAGGGAATCCATGGCCGCCACCGGGGAGAAGAAGACGTCCAGAATCGGTTGCCCGCCGCTTGGTTCGCTTGCTTGTGCCGGACCTGCCATGTTGGTCTCTCCTCTTCTGAGGCGAGTGTACTCGAGCCGGCCAGGAGGCGCAACCGGCTACAATGGAGGCGGTGAAACGCCTCGCTAGGGTCGCCGCGCTGACCTGTCTTGCGGCGCTGGCCGGCGCCGCGCAGCCGCGCGTCGTTTTTGTCACCGGCGATGACGAGTATCGCTCGGAATACTCCATGCCGATGATGGCGCGAATCCTCGAGGCGCGTCACGGGATGCGAACAGCGGTGGCCTACGCGCGGCCCACGCCGCAGAGCGCCAACAACATCGAGGGGCTCGAGGCCCTGAAGACCGCCGACCTGGCGGTGTTTTATCTGCGGTGGCGCGAGTTGCCGGAAGCCCAGTTGCGGCTGATCCTCGATTACACGAATTCCGGCAAGCCGCTGGCCGGCCTGCGCACCACGACCCACGCTTTCCGGTACCCGAAAGGCCACCAGCGCGAGCCCCTCAACGATGGGTTCGGCATCGATGTCTTCGGCCAAAAGTGGATCCGCCACCACGGCAGCACTTCGACCACCGATGTGTACATCGCGACGGCGGCGGCTCACCCCATCCTGCGCGGTATCGCTTCGTCGTTTTCGGTTCGCTCCTGGCTATACGTCGTCCGGCCGCTCCACGGCGATTGCGTGCCGCTGCTGACCGGCGAAGCCGTCAACGCCCGCGGTCCGGACGCCGGCTCGCAGCCGGTAGTCTGGGCCAAGACCTATAAGGGCGCCCGCGTCTTTTTCACGACGCTGGGGCATCCCGAGGATTTCCAGGTGGCGTCCGTGCGGCGGCTGGTGGTCAACGGGATTCTCTGGGCGCTGGGCCGCGAGGTTCCCTCCGGCGGGGCGGCGGCGGATCCGGTCGAGCCTTACGAGCCGCCCGCGGCGGGGGTTCCTAAGGCGGCGCCGTAATCGCTGTCATCCGCAGCCCAACGCGAAGTCAATCGCGGCGCAGATCTCCCGCATTCGCTCGCTGCTGAGCTGGGCGACGCGTCGGCCAAGGTCCGCCTTTGCCACCGAGACAAGATTATAGAGGTTCACCGCGCAAGGAGCCTTCATGCCGTCCCCTTCGTTCAAGACGACTTCCGAAGGGACGCCACGAATCGTGGACGTAACCGGGGCCACCGTCACCCGAGACAGGTAGCCGATGGCGTCCTGGTGCGTGAGCACCACCACGGGCCGTCGCTTGTCCGGATGCGGGAACCGATAAAGCCGAACCTCGCCCCGCTCTAATCCTCCGGCCATGCCGCCACCCGCTCCCACCGGACGGCATCATCGAGCGTGTCGGGATACTTCCGGTAGCCTTCGCGATCACGCCGCTCCAACTCCCGGGTTTCGACCTGCCGCAAGTGGTGACGCACGGCCTCGCGGATGAGGGCCGAGCGATTCACCTTGGCCCGCTTGGCGGCGCGGTTGGCGGCCCGCAGCAGCTCTTTGTCGAAAACGACCTGAATCGTTGCCATATGTGGAGTCTACTCCACATGATACTCAACAGTCAACTCCAGGGCGGGATCTAACCGCCCAGACGCCAAGACGCCAAGGCTGGTAGGCTAAACGCCATGAAGCGCGATCGCTATGCCCGCGGCTGGGCGAAACTTCAGCAAGTCAGCGGCAACACCGGCGGTCCGATCCTGGCCCCGCTCGACGAGGTGGCGCCGGGTTTCTCGCGCTACATCGTGGAGTTCGTCTTCGGCGACATCTTCAGCCGGCCGGGCCTGGATCTGAAGTCGCGGGAGATCGTCGCCCTGGCGGCGCTGGCAACTCGCGGTGACACTCGCCGCCAGCTCGAGGTTCACATCGGCAACGCGTTGAAGACCGGCTCTAGCCGTCAGGAAATCGTCGAAGTCTTCATCGAGGTGGCGGTTTTCGCCGGGCTCCCGGCGGCGATGAACGCGCTGTTCATCGCCCGCGACGTGTTTGCGGATCTCGATCGGCGGGCCAGTCAGTTGACGAAGGCGAGCCCACCGAGACGACGCGCCAGGTGATCGCCGCGCATTTGACGCGCCCGGCATCGAGCGGCTATACTGTGGTTTCATGATTACCCGCAACGCCGTGCGACATCACCATCATCACGGCCCTGGTGTCGGCTGGCGGCTCGGGTAGTCCGGATCGCGTATCTGATTCGAAAAAGCCAGGCCCGCCGCAGTTCCGGCGGGCCTTTTTTGTTGACGCTTATGCAACTCGACTTCGATAAACTCAACGGACTGGTCGCCGCCGTCGTCCAGGACGCCGCGAGCGGCCGCGTCCTGATGGTCGGCTACATGAACCAGGCCGCGTTCGAAAAGACCGTCGCCACCGGCGCGGTCACTTTTTTCAGCCGCTCGCGCAACCAGCTCTGGACCAAGGGCGAGACCTCCGGAAATCGCTTATTGGTCCGCGAGATCTCGACCGACTGCGACCAGGACGCCGTGCTGATCCGCGCCGAAGCGCTCGGTCCGGGCGTTTGCCACAACGGCTACCAGAGCTGTTTCTACCGGCGCTTGGAGGACGGACGCTGGCAGGAAAGCGAGGCGCGCGCCTTCGATCCGGCGGCGGTCTACGGAGGCGGCCGGTGAAGCTCAAACTCGGCATCCCCAAGGGCAGCCTCGAGAACGCCACGCTCGACCTGTTCCGCCGCGCCGGCTACAACATCTCGACGAGCGCGCGCTCCTACTTCCCCTCGATCGACGACCCCGAGATGGAGTGCATGCTCATCCGCGCGCAGGAGATGGCCCGCTACGTCGAGGACGGCATCCTCGACGCCGGGCTCACCGGCAAAGACTGGGTCGAGGAGTGCGCCGCCGAGGTGGTGGCGGTCGCCGATCTGGTCTACGCCAAGCAGAGTTTTGGAAAAGTGCGCTGGGTGCTGGCGGTTCCGGAAGCGTCGGCCGCCGCCTCGGCGGGCGATCTCGAAGGCAAGATCATCGCCACCGAGCTTGTGCGTACTACAGAGAGATATCTGGCCGCCCGCGGCGTCCGCGCCAAGGTGGAGTTCTCCTGGGGGGCCACCGAGGTGAAGCCGCCGGTGCTCGCCGACGCCATCGTCGAGGTCACCGAGACGGGCGCCTCGCTGCGCGCCAACCAGCTTAAGATTATTGATACCGTAATGGAGTCCAACACGCAGTTGATCGCCAACCGCGCGTCGTGGGAAGACCCCTGGAAGCGCCGCAAGATCTCCGACCTGCGGATGCTGATCGAGGGGGCCATCAGCGCGCTGGGCAAGGTCGGGCTGATGCTGAACGTCAGCCGCGCGAACCTGGCGGCGGTGCTGGCCGAGCTGCCCGCGCTCAAGCGCCCCACCATTTCGTCGCTGAGCGAGGAGGGCTGGGTCGCCGTCAACACGGTTCTCGACGAACCCACGGTTCGCGAGATCATTCCGCGGCTCAAGGCGGCCGGCGCCGAAGGCATCGTAGAATACCCGCTGAACAAGATCGTCATGTAAGGAAAGCGAGAGCGCATGTTCCGAATCATCCGAGGCAATGACCCGGCGGCGGTGGAAGAGATCGTGACGCGGCGCGACCGGCGGCTGAAGCAGGCCGAAGCGGTGGTGGCGCCCATCCTGGAGGCGGTGCGCCAGCAGGGCGATCGCGCGCTGATCGAGTATGCCCGCAAGCTCGACGGGCTGCGCACGCGCTCGGTGGCCGTCTCGCCGGTGGCGCTGGACAAGGAAGCCGCTTCCCTGCCGCGAGCGTTCCGGCGAGCGGTGGAACAGGCCTCGGCGCAGATCTGGGAGTTCTGCCACATTCAGATGCCGCGAACGTGGCGCAAGCGGGTGCGGCCGGGGCTATCGGTCGGCCAGATTGTCCGGCCGCTCGACTCGGTGGCCGCCTACGTGCCCGGCGGCCGCTACCCGCTTCCCTCGACGCTGATGATGACGGTGATCCCGGCGCAGGTGGCCGGCGTGCGGACGATTTCGGCGGCCTCGCCGTCGCGGGCCCCGGTGATGCTGGGAGTCGCGGCGCTGCTGGGTATTCGTAATTTCTTCCAGATGGGCGGCGCGCACGCCATCGCCGCCTTCGCCTTCGGCACCCAGACCGTGCCCCGCGCCAACCGCATCGTCGGCCCCGGCAACGTCTACGTGGCCGCGGCTAAGCGGCTGCTCGCCGGCGAAGTGGGCATCGATTTCGTCGGCGGGCCGACCGAGATCCTGCTGATCGCCGGCGACGGCAACGCCGCCTGGCTCGCCGCCGACATGCTGGCCCAGGCCGAGCACGACGTCGATTCGACCGCCATCCTGCTCACCGACTCGATGCGCCTGGCCATGCGCGTCGCCACCGAGCTGCGGCGCCAGCTCGCCACGCTGCCCACGCGCGCCGTCGCTCGCAAGGCTCTTTCGGCCAACGGCGCCATCGTCGTCACGCGAAGTTTGGGGGAGGCCGTCGAGATCGCCAACCACTTCGCCCCGGAGCATCTTTCGGTTCCCGACGCCTCTTACCTCGACCGAATCACCAGCGCCGGCAGTGTTTTCGTCGGTCCCTACAGCGCCGAGGCGGCGGGCGACTACGGCTCCGGCCCGAACCACGTGCTGCCCACCGGCGGCGTCGCGGCGCTGCGCGGCGGGCTGTCGGTCGCCGACTACCTCAAGGTCATAACTGTGCAGGAGCTCAACAAGAAGGGCCTGACGTCAATGGCCGAGGCGATCACCACGCTGGCGCGGGCCGAGGGACTGGAAGGCCACGCCCGCAGCGTGGAGGCCAGGCTCTCATGAGCACCGCGGTTCTGCGCGCCGCTCCGCGAGTCCGGCGCGCCGTAGAGTCGATGCGCCCGTACACGCCGCCGACCGCGGGCCGCGCCGGGGCCTTGCGCCTCGACTTCAACGAGAACACCGTCGGCTGCTCGCCGCGCGTCCTCCGCGCGCTCAAGAAATACGCGACGCGGGAGCGGTTGGCGGTCTATCCCGAGTACGGCGAGGCCCGCGCCAAGCTCGCCGCCTTCTTCGGCGTCGCGGCCGACGAGCTGCTGTTCACCAACGGCACCGACGAGGCCATCCAGGTTCTGGTCAATACCTACGTGGACGCCGGCGGCGCGGTGCTGCTGCTCGCGCCGTCCTACGCCATGTACCGCTTCTACGCCGAAGCGGCCGGCGCGGCGATCCGCGAGGTTTCCTACCGGCCGGCCGATCTGGGTTTTCCGCTGGAGGATCTTCTCGGCGCCATTACGCCCGAGACGCGCGCGATCCTCGTCGCCAATCCCAACAATCCCACCGGAACCGCCGTGGACCTCGACGGCATCCGCCGGCTGCTCGATCGCGCCGAGAACGCCGCCGTGCTGATCGACGAGGCCTACTTCGAGTTTTGCGGCACGACCGCGCTGGGGTTGCTCGCGGGGCACCCCAATCTTTTCGTGAGCCGCACCTTCTCGAAGGTCTACGGGTTGGCCGGGCTGCGGCTGGGCTGTCTGATCTCGCAGGCGGCGAACCTAGCAGCAATGCACAAGTGCCAGTCGCCCTACAGCGTCAATTCCCTGGCCGTGCTGTGCGCGCAGGAGGCGGTCGAGGACGGCGCTTACGTGGAGCGCTACGTGGCCGAGGCGCTCGCGTCGCGCCGCCTGCTTTGCCGCGCCCTCGACCGGCTGCGGATCCCGTACTATCCGAGCGCCGGCAATTTCGTGCTCGTTCGCTTCGGGGAGCGCGCCGTCGAGATCCGCGACCGCCTCCGCGAAAAGGGCGTTCTCGTGCGGGACCGCAGCTACGAAGTTCCCGGCTGCGTGCGCGTGACGGTCGGCAAGAAGGCCCAGCTCCGCCGCTTCCTCGCCGCCCTCCGCGAAGTGCTATGAACCCCGTCCCCCAACCCCCGACCCCCGACCCCCGGCCCCCGCCCCGCGGCGTGCTCATCTTCGACATGGACGGCGTGCTGGTCGACGTCGCCGATTCCTACCGCGAAACGATCGTCCGCACCATCGAGCATTTCACGGGGCAGCGCGTCACCAGGGACTACATTCAAGAGGTCAAGAACCGGGGCGGTTTCAACGACGACTGGGCGCTGTCCAACAAGATCATTCGCGACCTCGGCACACGCGCCCGCTACCGCGACGTGGCCGAGTACTTCCAGCGGCTGTTCCTCGGCGAGAACGGCGACGGGCTGATCTTGCAGGAAAAATGGACGGCGCGCGACGGCCTGCTCGAACGGCTGGCCGCCAGCTGGCGACTGGCGATCTTCACTGGCCGGACGCGCCAGGAGGCGCGCCTGACGCTCGACCGCTTCGCGCCGCGGTTGCCGTTTGATCCGGTCGTCGGCAACAAGGATGTGGGGAAACTGAAACCGGCGCCGGACGGAATCTTCAAGGTCCGCGAGGCTCACCCCGGTCTCGACGCCACCTACATCGGGGACAACATCGACGACGGCCGCAGCGCCCACGCCGCGGGCGTGCCGTTCATCGGCATCTGCTCGGAGGAAAACTCGCGGCGCGAGGAGCTGGCCGCGAAGTTCCGCGCCGAGGGTGCGCGCGCCGTGGTCGCCAGCATCAACGAGCTGGAGCAGGTGCTGTGAGAGCCGCCTCAGTCGCGCGCCACACGAAGGAGACGCGGATCCGCGCGCGGCTCCGGCTCGACGGACGCGGACGCTACCGCGTCTCGACCGGCGTGCGCTTCCTCGACCACATGCTCGAGCTGTTCGCCAAACACGGCGGCTTCGACTTGGATCTCGACGCCCGCGGTGACCTCGACGTCGACCAGCACCACACCGTCGAGGATGTTGGGATCGTGCTCGGCCAGTGCTTCGCCCGCGCCCTGGGCGACCGCAAGGGGATCAACCGCGCCGGCTACTTCGTCATGCCTATGGATGAGACTCTTGCGGTGGTCGCCGTGGACCTCGGGGGACGCCCCGCGCTCGTCTACCGCGACCTGGTGCGCGTCCGCCGCGTCGGCGATCTGGAGGTCGAGCTGGTCGAAGACTTCTTCCAGGGATTCGTCAGCCATGCCGGGGCGAACCTCCACGCGCGCGTCCTGTACGGCCGGTCTTCGCATCACAAGATCGAGGCCATCTTCAAGTGTTTTGCCCGCGCTATGAAGTACGCCTGCTCGCGCGACCGGCGCCTGCGCGGCCAGTTGCTCTCGACGAAAGGTCTGCTGTGATCGCGGTCCTCGATTACGGCGCCGGCAACCTCCGGTCGGTGGAGAACACGCTGCAGTCGCTGGGCGCCGCGCATGAGATCGTTCGCGACGCCGCCGCGCTGCGGCGCGCCGGCCGCATCATTCTCCCTGGCGTCGGCCACTTCGGCCAGATGATGCGGGCCCTCGACCGGCTCGGCGTGCGCGCGGCGCTCGTCGAGCGGATCCGCGCCGGCGCGCCGTTTCTGGGCGTCTGTCTCGGACTGCAAGCTCTGTTCGAGTCGAGCGCCGAAGCGCCCGACGTGGCGGGGCTCGGGATTTTCCCCGGAGTCGTGGAGCGTTTTCCCGGCGACGCCCGCGTTCCCCATATGGGATGGAACGAGCTGGCCCCGCGCGGGTCGCCACGGCTGTTTCACGGCCTGCCGCCGCGTCCGTATGTCTATTTCGCACATAGCTACTACGTCCCGGAAGCCGCCGCCGGCGACCGCGCCGCCGCCCTGGTCACCTACGGAGTGCGCTACACGGCGGCGATCGAGGCCGCCAACATCTTCGGTGTCCAGTTCCACCCCGAAAAATCCGGCCCGCTGGGCCAGCAGGTCGTCAGGAATTTCCTTCTGACTTCCGACTCCTGACTCCTGACTCCTGACTTTTTATGCTCGCGAAGCGCATCATTCCCTGCCTGGACGTCAAGGAAGGCCGCGTCGTCAAGGGCATTCACTTCGTCGAGCTTCGCGACGCCGGCGATCCGGTGGAGCTGGCCGAGGCGTACAACCGCGCCGGCGCCGACGAGCTGGTCTTCCTCGACATCACCGCGTCGAGCGACCGTCGCAACATCCTGATCGAAACGGTCGAGCGGACGGCGCGAAAAGTCTTTATTCCGCTGGCGGTCGGCGGAGGCGTCCGCTCCGTCGCCGACGCCCGGCGCATTCTGCTGGCGGGCGCGGACAAAGTTTCGGTCAACACCGCTGCGGTCGAACGCCCGGATCTGATCACGGAGCTGTCCGAGGAATTCGGCGCGCAGGCGGTGGTGCTGGCGATCGACGCCCGCCGCCGCTCGCCGGCCGACTGGACTGTTCATACCTACGGGGGCCGCCGCGACACTGGCCAGGACGCCGTCGAGTGGGCGCGCCGGGGCGAGCAGCTCGGCGCCGGAGAGATCCTGCTCACCTCGATGGACTGCGACGGCACCCAGACCGGGTTCGACTGCGACCTCACCCGCGCCGTCTCTCGCGCCACCAGAGTGCCCGTCATCGCCAGCGGCGGCGGCGGCCGCCCCGAGGACTTCGCGCGCGTGCTGACCGACGGCGAGGCCGATGCGGCGTTGGCCGCCTCGATCTTCCATTACGGCACTTACAGCATCGGCGCCCTGAAGGACTTTCTGACACAGCACGGGATTCCCGTCAGGCCCTCGCCGTGATCATCCCCTGCATCGACCTGATGGGTGGCAAGGTCGTCCAGCTCCGCCAGGGCCGCGAAAAAGTCCTGGAGGCCGATCCGCCGCTCGAGATGCTCAAGAAGTTCGCCGCCTTCCCGCAGATTCAGGTGATCGACTTGGATGCTGCTCTCGACCAGGGATCCAACGACGCCATCGTGCGGGACCTGGCCGACCGCGCCATCCTCCGCGTCGGCGGCGGCATCCGCACCGCCGATCGGGCGCTCGAGCTGCTCGACAACGGCGTCTACCGTGTCATCCTGGGCACCGCCGTGTTCACTCCCGAGGGGATTAACCGGACGTTGCTCGAAGCGTTGCCGCCGGATCGCGTCATCGTCGCCCTGGACTCCCGGGGCGGCAGGATCGTCGTGAAGGGCTGGCGCGAGGCGACGGAGTTTTCCGCCGAAGATGTGGTCGGCGAACTAGAGCCCTTCTGCGCCGAATTCCTCTGCACCTGCGTGGACAAAGAAGGGATGATGCAGGGAACCGACCTCGAGTGGTTCCGCCGCCTCCGCGCCGCTACGGACCGCGAGATCACCGCCGCCGGCGGGATCACAACCCTCGAAGAAGTCCGAGTGTTGCTTGACATGGGCCTCCACGTTGCCCTCGGCATGGCGCTCTACACCGGCCGCCTGCCGATCAAGGAACTAACTCGCATTCAGCTCTCACGCGGGGAGACCGCCTGAGCGCCGCTCACGCCCTTGGTCACACCTCAACCGTGACGTTCCGCAGTCCGGCCGGTTGACATTAGACATACGCGCCGCCAAGGCGGCATCTTCCCCCAGAAACGGGACCTGCTCACGCACTACTCGAGCGGCAAGCGCGACATCACGCGCTTCGACCGGACCGCAGAGAAACTCCGCCCAACGGATCGCGCTCATCCCGATCGGCGCGCCGCCTTGCAGCCACTCTCGGAGCAACCGGTCTTCCGGGGAGTGTTGCAGCAGGGCCCGAATCAGGAAGCTGGTGTCGAGGTGATGAGGTTCAACGGTTCTCCCGGCGCGCCGAAGACACCCAGCGTTCCTCTCGTGCGCGCCGTGCCCAGGATCGAGCCGCCTTCGAGGCGAGGCTCAGAGACTTCTGCAGCTCGTTCAGGCTTTCGACGGCGACGAGCGCTTTAGAAGTCTCGCTGGCTGCGGTTCGAATCGCGCGGCGAGGTGCTGCGGAGTCCGACATACCCACGTCCTGGCCATTCCGGCTAGCCGGCGGACCGACTGCTCGCGGACGCTACTCCTCGGCGGCCTCCGCCTTGGGAGCCGCCGCGCCCAGCAGCGCCTCCAGTTGTTCGCGCGAGAGCTTCTGGCGTTTGGGAGGCTCCTCCGCGGTGTCTACGCTAAACTGCTCGACCGACGCGAGCAGCGCTTCCACGTTGAAGCGCGCCACCTCGCGCAAAGAGGGGATCTTTACCACGCCGTGCTCGTCGACCATGCACTCGCCGGCTTCATCCAGGGTGAACCGCACACGGACACCCTTGCGGATCGCGTACCGTCGAATCGCGAGCAGATTCATCCAGCGGTGAGCGGCAGGCCCGAAGATCAGTTGTTCCAGGAGCCGTGCTTTTCCTGGCAGGTTACGCAGTAGTTGGCCCAGGGCACCGCTTCCAGGCGCTTGGTGGAGATCGGCGTTTCACATGCATGACAGCTGCCGTAGGTGTTGTCGTCGATCCGACGCAGGGCGTCCTTGATCTGCCGCAGCAGGCTCATGTCGATGCTGTTGCGGTTCAAGAACAGCCACTCTTCGTGGCTTTGGGTGGAAAGGTCGGCCATGTCCACCGGCTCTTCCCGCCGCGCAACAATGTTGGCCGACGCGGGCGTCAACATGGTGTTGCGCAGCTCGGCAGCCTTGTCCTCCAGGACCTGCCTGTAGTGCCCGATCCGGGCTTTCGTCAGTTGCTTGGTAATCGTCATCTTTGGCATAACCTACCTCTCCCAGGCCTCTCCTGGGGCCAGCCGAACCTTATATCTATCGTCAATAGACGTTCCAACTTGCATCTTGGTTTTCCATCCCCGGCCCTTTGTTGTCAAAGGACACCGCCGTGGGAGAGAGATCGAGGCCAACCGGCTTGCGACTAGGCCTTTGTCCCTGTCCGAACTAACACATCAGACGCGGAATGGTCTCTCGTGGTTGCAGCAATACTAGCAACTAACCCCGGCTGCCAGAGCCCGGCAGAGGATGCCTGGAATTTTAGCATCTTCGGGACAAAAAGCAAGAGGGAATTTCGGTTTTCTTGCGAGGTAAGGTCAATGCTATACTACATGACTCGGGTAAAGGGCCTATTCGTGGACACGCCGCAAACTTCCTCGGCCAGCGAACAACCCGTTAAGAATCTGGTAGATACACTGGCAGACGGAACCAAGATAAAGCGCCGGATGCCGCGGCAGCGAGCCTGCAACGAACCGGCCGATAAGGGTAAGGTCTGCGTCGGCCACCTCAAACGCTGGTACTTTTTCGGGGCCGAGGTCGCTGCCAAGTTTGGACCGCAGGCCGAGGTTTACCGATGTGAGCACTGCCGGACGCTTTACCTGCCTGAAGAGAGCCTGCCACGGCGAACCGGCACCCTGGCCTGGTAGTAGTTTTCCTTACATTGAGGAGCGGTTACTCCGGTTCACGGCGTGAAGGGAGACCCAACTGAACCGCCGCGAGCCGGAGCAACCCGGGCCCGTCTACAAGGGCCCTTCGGATCCGA
>Ga0247727_10001808_pt1 | contig 49774 bp, 48 predicted proteins | sample WisWelCaveWW1625_FD_202498 | JGI IMG/M metagenome (GOLD analysis project Ga0247727, IMG submission 202498) | Biofilm microbial communities from Wishing Well Cave, Virginia, United States - WW16-25 | ecosystem: Environmental > Aquatic > Deep subsurface > Groundwater > Cave microbial mat | place...
GTTCCGCCGGCCATCATGGAAATCCTCCAGCCCCAACGCGGCGCGTTTCACCAGGGATATTCTTCGACACGGGGTGAAATCGCCATCTATTCCTTTTTCTGGCTTCCCGGCACCGATCAACTGGCTCCTTTCTTTCATCGTCCGGATGTCTGCATGACGGGGGTGGGATGGGAAATGTCGGATGATGTTCGAAAGGTATCGGTCCGGATTGGAGACAGGGATGTTGTCTGGCACATTTTTTCCTTTCATCGGGGCGGGCAAAAGATCCTGCAGGCGTGGGGGGTCTGGAGGGATGAAGTCGAACAGGAACTCGATTTTTCCACGGGCTGGCGCTCGATTTTCGGACAACACAAGCAACGCTGGCAATATGTCTGGCAGGGACGTCGAAGGGCCAATACACAAATTGTATCGGTGAGTCTGGATACCCGGTTTGGGGATGAAAAGGCATTATGCGAGGTCATTCGTCAACTCTTTGAGATCCGGCGCTAAATCTTTTTGTAGACACCACTACAAAAAGAAAATTCCAAATCACAAATCACAAATTCCAAATAAATTCCAATGACGGAAAATTCTTTTGTAGCGGCGGTCTACCCGCGCTACGCCAGAGGCTCTCGCCTCGCCGAAGCCTGCGGCGTAGCGCGGGTCGGCGAGGCGGGTGACCGCCGAGAGGGGGAGAAGCGACGGTCACCCCGAAAGCTTTCGGGGCAGATTTCTTGTGGGATGGCTCTGGTTTGTTTTTGGAGAATTAAGATTTATTTGGACCTTGGATTTTGGAATTTGGATTTTTATCACCACCATCATCTCAAATGAAGCAGTCATTTCCTCATCCCCCCCTGCGATTGATGTGGCTCTGGATCCTGCTCATGGTTGCGATGGGTTTTTGTGTCAAACCCGCCTTTCGAACCATGAAAAGCTGGCGTGGAAATTTTTTTCTGAACTCCGCCGAACAGGCTCTGACCGGAAAAAAACTGGATCGCGCCGAGGAACAGGCTCTTTTGTGTCTGCAACTTCGTCCCGGTGAAATCGGAGCTTATCGTGTGCTGGCCCGGGTGAGCGATCTGAGAAAGGATTCCCGGAATCTCAGTTACTGGATGTACGTCGTGCAGTCCGATCAGGTGACCGATGCCGACCGTCTTGCTCTGGCCGAGGTCGCCCTCCAGGAGGGCATGGTGGCTCTGGCTGAACAGCAGCTTTCGATTCTGATGAGTCGGCCTGTGCCCAACAAGGAGGTTTATCATCTGGCCGGGCTGCTGGCAGCGCGGCAGCAGCGGCCTTCTGTGGCCCGTGAATGGTTCCAAAAGGCGCTTTCATTGGATCCCGGTTATATGCGCGCGGAGATGAACCTGGCGCGGGTCGAAATCTTTTTTCCTGAAAACAGTGAGGCTGAGAAACGGGGTTTGGAGCGGCTGCGCAAATTGGGAACCCGTCCGGATGAGTGGGGACTGGACAGTTTGCGGATTCTGGCAGCAGCCGGTAAAAGCAACCCCAAACGCCTGCCATACGATTCCAAAATCGCCGACCAGTTGAAAAAGCATCCACTGGCGCAAATGGAGGAGAAATGCCTTGCCGCGGACTGGGAGATGCGCACCCATCCCGGCAGACGTGATGATCTGGTGGCCGTCATGACATCTTCTGTGGCCGACCTGGCGCCTCCGGCAAAACGCGAACTGGCTGCCTGGCTCAACCGCCTTCAGCTTTTTCAGAAAACCCTCACTGTTTTTCCTCTGGATCCGGCGGCGCCTGAGCCATTGTTACTGGTTCAGATGGATGCCATGGCTGCTTTGGGTCGGTGGAGAGAGTTGGACGGGTTTTTGTCGGATGACGGCATTCATCACGCTACGGGCGTGATAAATCTGCAACCCATATTACGTTCGCTCTATCGCGCTCGTGTGGCCAGCGAGCTTGGCAATCAACGTTTGTTTGATCTGGGCTGGCGCCAGGCCGTGCGTGAGGCAGAGGATAATCCTGGCGCCTTGCGCTATCTGGCGGATTATTCAGAGAAACTGGGAGAGATCAGACGAAGCACGGAAGCCTGTGAAATTTTAAGCCAGAATGCCCGTTATCGACTGGAGGCATTGCTCAAATTGGTGCGGCTGTACGAAAAACAGGGACAAACCCGTCTGTTGTTTCAAACCATGCAACGACTGGCAGTCCTTTGCCCGCAGGATCCGGTGATCAGCAGCGATCTGGCATATTTGGGATTGTTGCTCGATGACCCGTCCATGCAGTTCCATGAGCGGGCGCGCGCTGTTTATGCGGTGAATCCTTATCTACCCGCCTTTGCCGCCACCTACGCGCTGGCTCAACTCAAGGCCGGGCTTCCGTCGGTTGCGCTGAAAACCATGGAATATTTTTCGCCGGACCGGATCACGGCGCCCGGCTGGCAGGCTGTCCATGCCGCGGCGCTGGCGGCCAATGGGCGTAAAGCCGAGGCCATCGCCATGGCGCAAAAAATCGACTTTAAGAATTTAAAGCCGGAAGAGAAGGAGTTGATGGCGGAGTTTTGGCCGGCAAAGTAGATTCACAGCCATCCCACAGAAAATGGATTGAGGATGGGGAGCGCACGCGGCCCGCGTGCCAAAATCGGCGGCCCGTCGATTTTCCTCAGAGGGAAACTGCCTGGCGAGCCGCCAAGCAGCACACGCGAGCCGCGCATGCTCCCCGAACCTCCGCCTACTGCTTACTGCTCACCGCTCACTGCCTGCCGCTTCCTGCAAACTTCTTCCTGGCCAGCAGACCTGCCAGCAAAAAGCCACCCAGGATCGTGGCTGGCTCCGGAACCGGTCTGCGCGGCACCAGCTCATTTCCGGCGATAAGATCGGCACCGGCTGCGAAGCCCACAAACTGCACATTGTTCAGGAAGTTGGCCACTGGAGCCGTTGTAAAAAAGATCCGGTCATCCGTCCCGGCCGTGCCATCAGCCACACCCGTCCAGTTGCTGATGATCAACAGCGCCGATCCGGTTGTATTCGTGCCGCTGTTGAACGTAAAGCCACCGCTGCTCCCACCTGAGCTTAAAACCAGATAAGAATCTGCTGTCAGTGTCAATGCTCCCAAAGCCATGTTGTCATCGCTTTCCTTCAAGGCTCCACCGGAAAGTGTGACCGCAGTAGATGTATTGGTTGAAGCCACATTGAAGAGTACCGTGCCACCGGAAACCGTGAGGTCCGTTCCGGCGTACCAATTTTCAAGGTCTACTTGAATTGTGCCGGCAACATTGGTTATGGGACCCGTAAAAGTGCTGCTTGCGGGTCCGGCCATGGTCAGTGTGCCGGCGCCAGTGTGCAGCAAACCCCCACTCCCGGCGATCTGGTTGACGACCAGCTCCGAACTGGCGGCATTCGATACGGTCAACAGGTAAGCGTTGACGGTGGTATCGATGTTGGTGCTGAGAGTAAGCCGGTCGGCTGCCGTGAAGATGGTGGCATTGTCTTCCAAAGCAATGACGCCGGCAAAACTATTGGTGCCACTCGGATTATAAAGGGCGCCCAACGCCGACTCGCCCGTCCCAGCGATAAAGAGTGCTTCCGTCGTGGAATAGGTCACACCTCCGCGAAAACCCAGCGTGCCACCGTTTGAAACCGTTGTGCCGACCGCAGTAGTGCCAAGAGCTCCATCGATGGTCACAATCAGAACGCCATCCCGTACCGTAGTCGTATCTGTGTGGCTATTGGTGGCGGTCAATACCATCGTGCCGGAACCGTCTTTGAGTAAATCGAATGAGGCGGCGGGAGTGCTCAATCCAAAGACCAGATCATCGGCGACAGAACCATCGGCCACGTTAAAGACATAGGAGATGCCACTGGCAGTGAAAGTGCCAGCCGTCACACCATCACCGCCGATGGTGGCGGAGGTTGAGGAAGCGAGGGTCGTTACACTGGTGCCCGGGGTAAAAACGCCGCCATTGGTTACCAGGACACTACCGCCGGTCATGGTAAGAGAACCGATTGTCTCGGTCCGTATTCCAACAGCGAGCAGTCCCGAGCTGTTGATCGTAATATCTGTTGCATCGGCAATCTGCTCGTTTCTCTGGAGAGCGACAACATCGGCATTGGCGCCGCCGACTCCATCGCCAATGATCAACGAACTACCCCTGTACGCGGCATTAAGGGATCTCTTGTTCATTTCCACCGTGCCCGCATTGACTGTCATCGTGCCGGTGAAGGTGTTGGTGTCGATTCCGGAGAGTATCAGTTTAAACGACCCTTCTTTGGTGAGAGCACCGGTCCCATATATGACTCCCAGATTCGTAAATGCGCCTGTGCCTTCACCGATCCAGATGCTGTCGACCATCAGCCCGATCTTGGTGGAAGCAGTAAAGATCACAGGTGCGGAACCGGACTGGGTAAAGTTGGTGCCTGCGGTATTCAGCTCGAGATATCCATCGGTGGTGCTGGCGCCCCCGGTTGGAGTGTTGAAGAAATAGACATTATCATCGTTGAAGGTGATGGTGCCAATGTCGTTGGTAAGCGCGAGACGAACGACACGGGTTGCCGTAATGACACTCAAAAAGTAGGCATCATCCGTGGAGGCAGGCACCGCGGCAGGCGCCCAAGCGGCTGCGTTGCTCCAGGTTGCATTGCCATCAATATTCCAGGTGGAGTTTGCGGCTTCCAGCCGGCCTTGCGGGAGTAAGAGCAGGAGGAAGAAAAAGAATAAGAGTATAGACCTCACCTTCAGCATGGATATTTCACAAATTTTCCTGTAGGGGCGCAATTCATTGCGCCCTCCACCTCCCACACGGGCGCAATAAATTGCGCCCCTACCCATGATTCCCATCCAACACCCTGAAATCATTTTTTGAGAATGGTGGAATACCCGGGCTAGCCGTCCACATAACCTCGGCCGACCTCCACCCAAATAACGGACCATGTTCACAAGCTACAATATACATACCATAGTTTCCACAAAAGGCAAGGAAACCGGCAGGCAGGGGGCAGGAGGCGGGAAGCAGTGAGCAGTAGGCAGACGGCGGTAGGCAGGTGGGAAGGAAGCAGGAGGAAGAAAAGCGGTAATGGAAATTTACTTGAAGAAGAAATGCAGTCTACCTTATTTCTGCTTTATGAAATAGACTGTTCAAAGTGGACACCAAAGAAATTGTTAACCGCAGGGCCCGACATGATTTTGAGGTTCTTGAAACGTGTGAAGCGGGGATTGCCTTGAAAGGCACAGAGGTTAAATCCCTTCGTGAAGGCAAGGCGAGCCTTGCCGGCGCATTCGCCCGCGTGGACCGGGACGAAGTCTGGCTGATCGGCTCACACGTGGATGAGTATGCCCAGGGCAATCGTTACAATCATGATCCCAAGCGTTTCCGGAAACTCCTGCTTCATCGATCGGAGATTAAAAAACTCTTTCAATTGTCTTCCATCAAGGGTCACACCCTGATCCCGCTCAAAATCTATTTTAATCAGCGTGGTATTGCCAAGGTTCAGCTTGCGGTTTGCAAGGGGAAATTGGACAGAGACCGGCGTGAGGATCTCAAAAAACAGGATGCCGAACGGGAAATGCGGCAGGCGATGAAGCGGAGAAGGGAGTAAGGGAAGGAAGCGGGAAGCAGGAGGCAGGAGGGAATAAAGACAGCTTACTACGGTCTGAATTTTTCAGGATTTGCCATCATGCCGCCCAGCATCTTTCCAATTTCCTCGTAGCCGGCAAAAAGCTGGTTTCGTTGCTGTTTGGAAAGATATCCACAGTCTTGTGCGAAATCGAGCCAGACTTGTGTCTCTGTTGCTTCCGCATCGGCATCCGCCATTTTGCTGACAAACATATTGGGATATCTTCTCTTCCTGTAACCTTCAGCGATGTTTGCGGCCACACTGCGGGATGAACGACGAATCTGATCTGTCAAAGAAAACCGTTCGTCCTTCGGGAATGTCTTCGTATCCTGAAAAATCTCCATAGCCAGTGAATAAGCCGACCGATAGACCTTGAGATCTTTGTATCCTTGTAGCATTGGCGATGATGAGCGTATCTCATGCTCTCCGCGCTGGCTACTCTTCTCTGTTTCCCGCCTACTGCCGTCTGCCTCCTGCTTCCTTCCCCTACTGCCTACTACTTACTCTTCCTCGGCTTCTTCGCCCGTTCGGCCTCTCCCGAATCGGCAGGGATTTCCATTTCATAATCGAGCTTGCCATCGGCAATTTCCTTCAGGGCGATATCCATGTAGGACATCCGGCTGTCTGCAGCCACCAGGGCCTTGTGTCCCTGTCCCAACTGACGCACCCGCTGGGAAACCATGTTCACCAGGATGTTTGGGTTTTTGATGTTTTTAAGGGCCTGCGTAAGGTAAAGGTTGTTCATGTGTAATGGGTTGGTTGCCGATGGAGATCGGCGCTCACAGAGCGCCGCTACAGATCGGGTTTCATTGTAGCGGCGGTCTATGACCGTCGATGAGAAATGGTTAAGAGGGTCCCGTTATTTACAAAAAAATATTCACAAGTGGTTTTGCTTTTTGGCAATTGCAAACAGTTGTTTCATGATCCTTGCCTTGTGACGGCGGGCTGTATTCGGATGCAGCACTTGCGACTTTACGGCCCGGTCCAACCAGGAAACGACCTGGCTGCCCTGTTGTCGCGCGCCTGCGGGGTCACTGCTCAAAAGCACGCGAAAACGCTGAATTCCCGAGCGGATCCTGTTTTGAATGGCCTGATTTCGGAGATGCTTCCGCTGACCGGATCGAGCCTGTTTGGCTGCAGATTTTGCTTTCGGCATACGCGCGCTTGAATTAAATAATCATCCCTGAATCACGCAAACCCTTATTATTGAGTTACTTCCCGCTTGAAAGCAATCAAATTTTTGGTCGCCCTGCTTCTCCTGCCGGCTCTACATCCTCTTTTTGCCGGTATCTGGAAATCCGTTCGCGGACTGGACGAACGCATGCTCTTCATGGAAAATCCTCTCAATCTTTGTTTCGGGGGACTGGTTCTTTGGATGATGTTCGCACTCCTGTTCCGGCTGCCTCCCCGCATCTACGTCTTCGCCCATGAATTGACACATGCGCTGTTCGTCCGTCTGTGCGGGGGGCGCGTGGACCGGATCTCGATTCGAAAGGATCGTGGATATGTCCTCTCGGACCGGACCAATTTTCTCATTGTGCTGGCTCCCTATCTGTTCCCATTTTACGCCTGCTGCCTTGGCGCAGTTGCGCTTGTGGTCGCTTTCTTCGTGCCGATTTCGAGCTTCCGGATTCCAGTCTGGATGGGAATCGGTTTTTGTCTGGGCTATCATTGGACGATGACCGCAAGGATGCTGGTCACGCGGCAGAATGATTTTGCGTCGCAGGGCTGGTTTTTTTCCTTTGTCCTTGTTCTTCTGGTCAATCTCTTCTACTTGCTTCTGATGTTTTTATTATTGCCGCAGCCTCGTGGATTTTTCGGGCATCTGCTTGCAATCGGAGCTTCCATCATGGATTCGTACCGCGCCTTGTTTGATTTTTTGTGCCGTTTTTAGGTAATGCGTCAGTTACGTGGGGGGATGGCATCCTTCCTTCGGCGGTCATAGACCGCCGCTACAATGGAACCTGATTTGCCCGCCGGGGCGAGGTCTCTCGGGAGCGGATAGCGGCGGTCTATGGCCGCCGATTCCCCGGGTAACGACCGATTACGTTTTCAGTTGATTGCTTGTGGAAAGCACCTTTACATTACCCGCATGAGCTTATCCACCCCGCCTCTCCTTCCTGAAGAACAGATTCGACGCATTCAACAAGATTTGCAGCGCGCCCGGCGACGATGCCGCTGGCTTTGGGGATTTCTGATTTTCAGTGTGCTCCTGAACGCGGGTTTTTACACCATTCGGCTGTTCCGGAGCCTGCCACATGGGATCGAACGCCGTTCAGTTTTCGTTCAGCGTTATCTTTCGGGTGAACGGGATTCCAGCGACAAGATTGCCGTGATCCGCCTGGAAGGGATTATTTCGTCGGAGATGCAGGGGTATGTTGGCCATGATGGCATGGTGGGTGACATCAAGGAGCAGCTGCGTCTCGCCGTGGAGGATGAGAATGTGAAGGCCATCATTCTGCGCATCGATTCACCGGGAGGGGAAGTTCTGGCCTCGGATGAAATCTACCGCGCTGTGCACGGTCTGCCGAAGGACAAACCCGTTATTTGCAGCATGGGATCCCTGGCTGCCAGCGGCGGTTACTATGCTGCCGTGGGTTCGGATTGGATTATTGCGGATGATCTCACGATCACCGGCTCCATCGGTGTCATCATGCACACGTTGAACTACAAGGATCTCTTTGGCAAAATCGGCCTGAGGTCCTATGTCTTCAAAAGCGGCAAATTCAAGGATATTCTCGATGGAAGTCGCGACCCGACTCCGGAGGAGATGGATCTGGTGCAGAATCTGGTCATGGAAACCTATGAACAGTTTTTGCAGATTGTGGCAAAGGCGCGTGGATTGGATGCCCAGCAACTTCGAGATGGCCTTGCGGACGGTCGAATTCTTTCAGGTAAGCAGGCCCTGGCGGCCAGGCTGGTGGATCAGACGGGGACATTCGAGGATGCGATTGCCAGAGCCAGAGGGGTCGCCCAGCTTTCCGAAGCCCAGGTGTTTGATTATGTGGTTCCATTTTCGCTCAGCAGTCTGTTTGGGATTTTCGCCGAAAGCCGTTCATCCAAAATACAGGTGGAACTGGTGCCCCAGTCTCTGAAGTTGCAGAACGGCAAACTTTATTACCTTTCGACACACCTGTTTTAGGGAAGGGGAGCGCACGCCGCTGGCGTGCTGAAATCGGCGGCCCGCCGATTTCCTCGGAGGGGAATTCCGTTTGGCGAGCCGCCAAACGGCACACGCGGGCCGCGTATGCTCCCCATCGAAAATTCTTAAATCATGACAAATCTGAATAAAAAAATCGGCTTTTTTGGCGCCGGCCGAATGGCCACGGCGCTGGCGCGTGGAGTGCTCGCTGCAGGGCTTTGCCGGACCGATCAGTTGCTGGCCAGCGATGTGGATGAAACGCAACGCAAATATTTCGAAAAAGAAACCGGCGCGAAAACTTCATCCAGCAATGCGGAGATCGCATCCTTTTGTGATCTCGCCATCCTGGCGGTGAAGCCCAATCATGTTCAGGATGTTCTCAGGGATATTCGACATCCCTTTGGGAAGCGCTTTCTTCTTTCCATCGCCGCCGGGGTGCCCATCTCCACGATCGAAAAGGGTCTTGAGAAAGAGGCTCGTGTGGTGCGTGTGATGCCCAACACGCCGGCCCTCATTCGCAGTGGAGCCGCCGCCTATGCCGGTGGGCAATACGCCACGGCTGAGGATCTGACGGTTGCCGAATCCATCCTCAATGCCGTGGGATTGGCCTTTCCTCTGCCCGAGAAGATGCTGGATGCCGTGACGGGTTTGAGCGGCAGTGGTCCGGCCTATATTTTTATGGTCATTGAGGCCCTCTCCGATGGAGGGGTGGAAGTCGGGTTGCCGCGAGATGTGGCATTAAAGCTGGCCGCACAGACTGTGCTGGGAGCAGCCCGGATGGTTCTGGAGACCGGCAAGAACCCCGGCGAATTGAAGGATATGGTCACTTCACCCGGAGGAACCACGATCGAAGGGTTGCGAGTTTTGGAGGATGGGCAGATTCGCACTGCTTTTATGAATGCCGTTCGCGCCGCCACCGAAAAATCACGCCAATTGGGCGGGAAATGATGTTGGGTGGTGTGGATCCCCCGGCCTGCAGGGTTTTTCATGGAAAAGGTTCACTACCATCCCATAGGACGTAAAAAATGGTATTTTTCATCTTGTTTTCAGAGGAGAGCCCATGAGAATTTCCAAAAGTGAGTTTAACCCGCCGGGGCGAGGTCTCGCGGGAGCGGAGAAATTTTATTTGGTAGCCCGTTGCGTCCCGGCAACGGGTCCCACTCCCGCCGCAGGCCCGCCGGGGCGAGGTCTCACGGGAGCGGAGGCGCGGCGGGCTACCCACGTGAAACGTGGCAAGCTTTTCTTGTTTCTATGGGATGGCTGTGGAAAAGGTTTGTTGATTACGGACAGCGGTGCTAGGATGCGTCATGGATAAGGTTATCCGGATCTTTCGCTCCTTTCCTGAAAGCGAAAGGGCAAACAAACATTATTACCTGTCGCTCTCACCTGAACAGCGGATGGAGATTTTATCGGAACTCATCCAGCAAGGCCAACCTGATGAAGCTAAGCAAGGATTTGAGAGAGTTTATCGAATTGTTAAACTCAATCAAAACAAACGTGCAGTTCAGCGCCCGCAGGATCTGGCCGATCTGAACCAAATCACTGAATTACCCGCAGGCTGATTTGTGGGAATCCGGACGTGATCAAACGCCGCCATCACAATTTGATGGTGAGTTTTCATAAAGTTTCCACAATGGAAGTTGGCTGAAGCGATGATTGTTCAGAAAGCGAAATACCGGCCATGGCATCTGGTCTCTTCCCTTTCTGTTGTCGAAAAAGAATATCCACCACATTACGAACATATTGTTCATCCGTAATTCCATCGGTGGCTTCCGGAGGGAAGCGAACAACCTCGTGAAAATGTTCTGCAACTCCAGCCAGCAACTCCACACGTGCGAGTGGATCCAATTCATCACGCCGCAACAGGGACTGCAGGGCGATTCCGGCTTCTCCCGCTGAAGCCCGTTGGCGCAATCGCGCGGCAAGATGAGGATGTTCTCGAAACGAATTAAATTTGCCGCCCAGAAGTTGATCCAAATCGGGCTCTATCATCGGTGGATTCCGAATCACAATGGTATTTGCAGCGAAATCACCCAAACGTTGACCGCGCCGATTGACAAGAGAAGTCACTCCCCCTACGAAATAAAACATGGGCAGGGAATCGACAACGCGCAAAAGATTGCGAATTACAATCTGACTGAATTGCAATCGCAATCCCTGGGCATCCATCACGCGCAATTGCAAAAGACGTTTTCCGATGGTCTGTCCCCTCCAATACCATTCCATGATGATACCGTAACCAATGGAAATGAGAAAATAGAAAAGTAGCAGTACAGCATTGGCAACATCCAAACTGATCCATCCAAAAATTCCCAATACGATGGTACAAACATAATCAATCGTCACGATGCATGCGCAATCCACAATCCAGGCAAGAAAACGTGTCACGGGACTTGCTAAAACAAGCGGAAATACAATTCCATCACTTGTCTGAACAACCAAGGTGTGGATTTTTGAGTTCAAGACTTTGCCTCCTGCAACTTTGAACCAGGAACCACGGACTCAGAACGCTTATCTTTCCTTCCCGACCAGCCCAAAAACCAGATCAACAAGGCAAGCTCAATAAAACCGAAAGTGATCTTTACCGCGTAAGGGAGAACCGGCTCGTGATACTGTGAAAGAAACGCTTCGATAAAACCCGCCCAAACCAGCATGACCGTCACTCCAAAAATAAGAGTGATGACATCACCACCAATCTCACGCAATCGCATCCGCAATGGAATGCGCCGGCCCCACCCAATCAGCGCGCCACCCAACAACAAACCGGCCTGTCCCGCAAGAAGAATGGCCGGTATTTCAATCACTCCGTGAGGCATCAGCCACCCCAAAAGAAATTTTGTTTCACCGGCAAGCGCGTAATCCAGGGCTACCGCACCTAAAATCACTCCATTATAAAAAAGAAGGAGAAGAGTTCCCACGCCCCATGTCATACCCAGGGCCAGTACCAGGATGGAGACTTTGGTGTTATGTGTCATCAGATGAGAAGAAAAAAAGGTTTTCGCACCTTCCAGACGATCTCGATCGGTCATCTTCTCCTCCCGCTTCACTCGTTCGGAAGGATGATCCTGTAAATGTGAAAACGGCATGATGATCTCCTTGGCTTCCGGATCAAGGCTGACTACAGCGCCTCCAAAAACACAGCCCAAAATAGTCACGCCAAGAGACAACCAGAAACAGCGAACGTGACGACGAAAGGTTTGTGGGAATGTTTTGAAGAACCATCGAAATGGCGCGAAATGATGGGGCTTTTCGCGTGTTTCATGAATTTCACCGTAGGCGCGGGCCACCAATGATTCGAGATAACTCCGGATTTCCTGCTCGGACGCAAAGGTGGAGATTTTTGCCAGATCCGCCGAGGCCCGACGATAAAGATGATGAAACTCCTGGAGTTGTTCCAGATTCATTTGATAAGCGCCATCTTCTTCCGTCCTTTTTAAAATGGCTTCGAGTTTCTGCCAATTCCGGCGCTCGCTATCCATGAATCTTTGGATATCGATAATCACAATAACTGCCTTTGTTTAATACTCAGATAATTGGAAACCAATTGAGCACTCATTTTCTCATTGTCCAGATTTAGCAAACGCACACCATGATGTTTGAGTTTTTTTTCAAGTTCACGCATGTGGTGCCAAAGAAGGTGGCCGCCCAAATTCTGGTAGATTTCATGGATGGAATGTACGGGGTTGGATTGAAAGATGGGCGCAACTTCTCTGGATTTGATGGTTCCAACCAAAATCAGGTGCTGACGGCCAATGAGGTCGATATGGCGCATCAGACTTTCGGTAAGAACGGGATCATCCAGATCTGTTAGAAAAATTAAAAGGGAGCGTCTTCGAAGACGCAAACGGATGAAAGAACAGACGTCTTCGAAATCCGGCGTCACCATCTGTGGCTGCAACATGTAAAGCGTGTCCCGACAGGTGTCATAATGCGCCCTGCCATTTTTGGCCCTTACAAAACCGCGGACGCGATCGCTGAAAGTGAGGAGACCAAATAAATCCCCTTGTTGTTCCGCCACCAATCCCATAACCAAAGCAGAAATAATAAAACGTTCCAATGCGGTTTCCCCTCGAATTTCTTTTCCGCTCAAACGGGAAAAATCAATGATGACATAAACTTCCTGAGTCCGCTCAACTTGAAAAATCTTGGTGACGGGATAACCGCGTTTGGCCGTTGCTTTCCAATGGATCGCGTCATAGCCATCACCCGGAATGTACTCGCGTAGTTTTTCGAAATCACGTCCCTGTCCCACCATCCTCTGTGCATGAATTCCAAAATTCCCACGATTCAGGAAAAGCGCGGCCAGACGTTTTCGTTCCTCCATCAGGCTGGGATAAACACGGATTTCCATGGGTGAGAGAACGCTCCCCCTGATATTCCAGAAACCCATGGGCGATTGTGTTTCCAGGCAGCACTTTTGAACGTGAAAAGTCCCGCGATCGGATGGTGTGCAAGGCCATGAAAATTGGGAAGATCGAACGTTCTCTGGAAGGATCACCTGAAAATCTTCATGTGGAGAATGAATTTCTTTGGGAAAGGGCAAACCCACCCGCAAACCGCGCGATTTCATGAGTTCGTTATGGATCAGCAGCAAAATCGGTTTTTCACGATCCTTGGATAAGCGAACCACGGGTGGCAGTTCTACGTGGATTCCATGCAGTTGTCCGCGTGCCAGCACAGCATCCACCGAGGCCACGATCATCAGCATGGCCATCAGGGCCAGCGATACGGCCGTCATTGAGGATACCATCATTCCGACAGCAGCAAATGGAAGGACCATCGCCACCCAGAAAAGCAATCGATTGCGAGGCACCATCATCGCGGAACAGCTACACCTTGAAGTATTTGTTGAATGACCTCGTTAACGGATACCCCTTCGATTTCAAACTCCGGACGAAGAATCAAGCGGTGTTCCAGCACGGGTGAAGCCATTGTCTTAATGTCGTCCGGCGTCACAAAATCGCGTCCCGACAGCACGGCGACTGCCCGACTGCCCAGGACCAGGGCTTGCGTAGCGCGCGGTCCGGCGCCGACCAGTACGCTGGAATGAGCGCGCGTTCCTCGCACAATATCGACCAGATAACCCATCAATTCGTCCTTGATGAGAATCGAATCCAGAGCTTTTCGTAATTTCATTAATTCGTCCGCATGAACAACCGACTGAACATGACCACTGGTTAATACCATCTCGGGCGATTCAATCCCCACCATTCGGCAGGCAAGGGTTAACTCTTCCTCACGTTCGGGACAGTTCATCAGAATTTTCAACATGAACCGGTCTTTTTGCGCTTCGGGCAGAGGATAGGTCCCCTCATACTCAATCGGGTTCTGTGTGGCAAAAACGGTGAAATTTGAAGGGAGGGCGTAGGTGTGTTGATCGATCGTGACCACCCGCTCCTGCATTGCCTGCAAAAGCGCGGATTGTGTTTTGGCCGGGGCACGGTTGATTTCATCCGCAAGCAGAAAGGATGTAAAAATTGGACCAGGCACCAGCGTAAATTCGTTTTTCTGAAAATTAAAAACGTTGGTGCCGATGATGTCGGACGGCATCAGATCAGGCGTAAACTGGACACGTCCGGAATGACATCCCAGCACATGTCCGAGGGTGCGGACCAGCAATGTCTTTCCAACCCCCGGCACTCCTTCAATCAAGGCATGACCGCCGGTCATAATCACAATCAGCGCTTTATCAACGATGTTCTGCTGGCCAATGATGACCTTGGCCACCTCCTGCCGCGCACGGGCCAATACTTCCTTCAATTGATCGATGCTTACATGTTCCATTTTTCTTTCCTTTTTATCAGGGTCTGACGGATGGTGTTATAGCTTGTAATAATGTCCGGTTTCTTTGCAGAGGAAGTTTTTCCAATCAGGTTTTGGATCGACTCCATCTCAGCCTGCGAAAATTTTCGGACACAGGAAAAAGACTTTTTCCATTCTTCGAAACAGATATTCAAAAGATTGGATTGGGAAATATTTCGTTGCAACAAGTTGATGAATCCAGAAACGTGGTCCTTGCCCACTGCAAATTCGTGGGATCCAACCCCTTGATCCTCATAGGATGGGACAAAGTTGAAGGCATTTTTCCACACAAACAATCCTGAAAGCAGAATGATGCCGAAAATCAACCCGTACAAATGGTATTTTCGAATGAGCGTGGAAATTCCAGGTTCTTCATGGATCCCAAAATGGGTTTCATCGAAAATGATCGCTGGGTTTTCGCCGACCAACCAGGCAAGAAGAGGAGCATGCCTTTCCTGGCGCATTGCCTCGTTGCTCAAGAAATAAGAATCGGCAGATAATAGCAGCGACCCCTTCCCCATCTTTCGTTCAATGAAAACGGGGTGGTCATCACGGGAATAGATCACTTTCCAGGCGGGATCGAGTTTGTCGAAAAAAAGGGCTGTATGCCACGAAAGAGAAGGATCCACATCACCCATCCCTTCCACCTTCATCGCTACGGCTGGTATATGCGAGTCGGTTTCCGGATCCATCAAAAGAGGCTTGTAGTCAAAATTCACACCCCATCGTTGGGTCAGAAAAATCCATTTGAAATCTTCATCCGGAGAAGGATCGGAAGGACGCTTTTTTTTGGCATCTTCCGGCTTGGAGGAGGTTGTTGGATCATCTTTTTTTACACCATTTTCTGAAGACTCCTTTTTTTGCTTTTCCAATTCCTTCTGTTTTTCTTTTTTTTCTCGATATCGAATTATTTCTGGTTTTCCGGCAACCGGAAGAAGGGAGATGACCAATCGTCCACCACGAAGCATCAATGCTTCCAGATCCTTAACTTCATCCTCCGGAGTTTCATCACTGAAATTTTCAACGGTTGCCCCCAGTAAAAAGAAGGTCACGGGCGGACCATCCTGCAGTTTACTCACCGGAAGATAATTGCGCTGAACAGAGATCCGATCAAGACGTTGGAGGCTGTCATGGAATGCTTTTGCTCCAAGGGGATCGGCGCGCAACGAAGAATATGGAGGATAAACATCGCCTGATTCAAATCGCAGAGAAAATAGCTGGATCAATCCAATGGCGAATCCGGTCAGGAGAAACAGCAAAGTAAATGTTTGAAGTTTGGAGTTCATCGTTCGATGCCATTCTAAGCTTTCAACTCAGAACTTTGGACTTTGAACTCCATAGTCCGCATCCTTTCCTGATTGGTCGTAAAAAACTTTACAATTTCAAGTGTCACCTCATGCATGCCGTACCATGCATTTTCAAAGACCGTCACATTTTCTGAAAAAGCGGTCAGCAACTCCGTTTGAGCGCGCGCTCTGCGTTTTAATTCCCGTTCGTAATCACGGTTGGACTTGAATTTTGCGATGGTAATCATCTCTTGTTGTGCCAGCGAGGCCAGAGTCGCCAGATAAAAGGCCCGCAAGGCAAGTCGCAGTTCCCCCTTCGCCAGAAATTCATGAGCAAGAGCCTGCCAGCGATCCGAGGGCAATTGATCGGCCTGCACTTCTTCGCGAGTGATATCCGGCACAGCTACGACAGCCTGACTCAGGACCATCCCGGTATGAACCCGCCGTTTTTTCCACATCCTCAAGAACACGATGGCCAGCACACTCGCAAGCAAAGCCAGCAGAACAAACATCACCACTTGAACGGAAAACTGCCAATCCATTGAAGTGTGCTCCTTTTGTCTGGGCTCATGTTTTTTCACCCATTCCTCAAGCCAATCTTTAAACTCGATCAACCATTGCTTCAAAAGTCGGAACCATTTTTTAATTGTGTTTTGAACCTCCACGATGAATCTCTCGACAAAACCCGCCTCACCAATCCGTTCTTTTGGGAGTTTTTCCCGTGGAAATCGCCACGTGTACTCAGGTCTTTGGATGACTTCTTCAATCGATCGATCCAGTTCTTGAACTGTGGTTTGTTGAGAAACAGATCGTTGTATCTCAATTTCATTTTTAGATTCGTCGGCAACGGACATTTGTATGCCAACGAAAAAAATGAATGAAATGATCGCTGCTTGATACTTCAGTTTGTGGAGTTCTATCTTCAGATCCTCACCGGTATGGATGGATTCGCCATAGAAACAACGAAGGACATAAGTTGCTTTGATCAACGGATTGAGACAGAGATAACTTAAGCCGCACACGGCTGCAAAAAAAGTGGAGCTTAGAAGGTACACGTCGCTGAGAGTCCAGGCGCTTTCAATCCCAAGAAACATCTTGAGCAAATGCGGAATGAACATCAAAACCATTCCTAAATTGATGAAAACAAACGTGCCGAAAAGTAGAAAAATCAACATCAATACATGATTTTGTCCAGGCCAGAGAGATGCCTGCTGCCATGCCTTTTTAAATACCGTCCTCACATTCCCACTTCTGCCATCGCCCAGTAACGAAAGATTATGATAGAACGCGTAAACCCATCCAAAGGGAACAGCTGCCAGGAATGCCATTGGCAGAAGCAGAAAAGCATGGGGTTGCAGAATGGTCTGGATGGAAATCAAACATAAGACCTGGGTCCATGACCATGGTAAAACAGAACGATGAGCGATGCATGCCTTGAGTTGAGCAGCAAAGATCGCCTGCCAGCATTTCATCCAAACGTAAAGGATTGCCAGAAAGAGCGACATTTCCGCGCAATGCTGATCAGCAACAGCGCTCTTGCTCATGTCCGCCCAGAAATAAATCAAACCCAGAATAAAAGGCAGACTACCCAGATAATAAATAACGAAGACACTCGATGGAGCAGTGCGCAACAGGTGAACCGCTTCCTCCACGATCTCGATCGCCCCTTTCCTGCACCATTTCTGTTTTCCGGCTTTCATCACGATTCAGGTATCGCAAGTTCCTTCCAGAGTGTTCCTTCATGAAACGAGGATGGTATGGATAAAAGTCCTCGTCCGATGGAATAAAAAACAATCCAGAGAAACAAAAAACCAAGCAACCCCAGGCAGATGGTTTCAAGCCCTTGAAATCGCCGCGTCTTTGAAGTGGTCTGGCCCACCAGCTTCTTCAGACATGAAGCGCAAATAACACGGTCATCATGTTCTGTGATACATTCGCGACAGAAAAAGCGCGCGCATTCAGGACAACGCGCAACCGCCTCGCGATGGGCATGATTCTGACATCGCTGCTGAGAAAGAGATTCCACCGCTAAAGCGCTAGCCTGCATATTTCACAAATTTTCTCGTAGGGGCGCAATTCATTGCGCCCTCCACCTCCCACACGGGCGCAATAAATTGCGCCCCTACCCCTGATTCCCATCCAACACCTTGAAATCATTTTTTGAGAATGGTGAAATATGCAGGCTAACTATGTTCCCGCCGGCGCCGCTTCAGAGGATGGATGGTATTTGGAAACCGCGACACGGTAATCACGTCGAAACCGATAAAGCGAGGCAAGTCCAAGTGATCCCAACGACAGAGAGAAGATGAGCGCGAAAAAATGAAGTCCCATAATCCACGGAGATTCCATGGCCGACATCTTAGTGGAAACAACTTTCATCATTTCCCATTGGTTATTCGTGTTTATTTCAGGGTTCTGAACGGTAATAACGACACTGACAATATAACCTAGCAGGAATATAACACCGTGATATCCCAGAGTCACCCATGTAATACCACGCACGAATCGAGTTATATCACTTCCATGCTGTCGAATGAGGGCGATAATCATCATCCCACATGCGGCAAGACTCACAAGGGAACTGCACAGTGTAAGCGCCACATGATCGTAAAAAATGTCGAACACGATAGGCACACTATCGAAAAGCAATAAATAAAATAAAATTTCGTGAAATCTTCCATGCTCATGTTTCACCGGTTTGGGCGCCGGTGGAATGGCAGCAGGAATATTTTGAGACATTTGAGCCGATTGGATCTGTATTTCTTCCGGAGAAAGGGTTCCTTGAGCTGTTTCAATCAGTGGCTTGAGGCGGTTGACAGCTTTTCGGGCTGTCCTGAACCGGGTCAGAGAAGGAAGTTCTTCGCGTTGAACCGCCGTTTGTAGATGACAGATGCACGTAGGTCCCATCAGAGCATTAATCCCAACCATCAGAAGAAAAAATAATGCGATTCCACCGCAGATATACCAGCCCTCACGTCCCCATCCCCAGAAAGCGCCACCCAAAACCGCCAGCAAAAGCATCAGGGCCGCCAGAATGCTCAATACCAGATTGATTATTTTCCCACGCGCGGTCTTTCGTATGAGAAAAGCCTGAATATCCCGGTAATAAAATCGTTTGTAATCTTCCATAAACCACATGGTATCCATGGATAACAAATGATCCTTTCCCAACCAAAGACTGGCACGCGTCTTGGCAACAGCCACTGCTCCCCCGATACGTCTTAGTCCCCTTCCCGGCAGACGCCTGTAATCTTTTTCTTTCTTTGGCATGGCAAATGATCAATGAGTAAATTGGCGTCCAATGAAATAGATCCATCCGGCCACTTGTAAACCGGCGAACAAAATGGCGAGTATGAAATATAGTTTGGATCGCGGAATGATGCTGGTTGGCGCTTTCCAATAACGAATGGCAACAAAAATGGCTGCAGGGGCCGTGATGATGGTAAACGGCCATATCAGTAATGGAACGATCGCCAATGTCAAAGCCATGCCATCATAAACCATTCGATGGTTTTCCAGATTTTTCAGCTTCCCCTTTTTCTTACCGCTTTCGAGACAGGTTGAACATAGATGCTGTTCGTTTAGCTCTACATCGCATAAAGCGCACAAAAACCGTCCGCAACCTTCACAGGTTATGACCGCCTTTTTTTGTGGATGATAAAAGCAACTCGCTTCTTGATCCGTAAGCAATGTATCGCCGGTTTGTCCGGGCATTAAATTTCTGAAAAGAGACGGAAAGACATGGATCTGCATGCCCACTCCGCACGAAGGGCATACCGTCAGATCAGGTGCATTCAGGAAATCCTGGAGTGGAACCTTGCACTTGGAGCATGTGATCCAGCCGCGATTCATTGCTTGATCACCACACGGGTATCGCAAATCCGATCATGCAAAGCCCGTTTCTCCTCATCGAACGCCGCCATAATGTACCCCATGAGAAGAATCAAACCGCTGAGCATTTCAGCGAAATGTCGTCCTAAAGCTCGCATATAGGAAACCGGACTTCCATCGGGACGAACTACTTTCAGCTTACAGGCCATCTTGCCGGGTGTAGCGCCAAATTTTCCAATAAACCAAGTGTTGTAGGCTATCCCAAAACCGATCGAGAAAAAGTATATCAGAATAGTAGCCAGGATCCCCATCTCATCTTTACCACTGGCTCCTGCTATACTTCCACCAACCAGCCCGATCACAAAGCCGACAACCTGCTGAATCAATCCATCCAAAAATTTAGCGCCGAATCGGATCCAGAAACCGGCATACACCAAAGTTCCCGGAATCAAAGCGCCTTCCTTAACTTTCTGAAAAAAGACGGGCTTGCAAGCTGCACATATCCACGAATTTTGATATTGAATCATGTCGTTGGTGGAAAATTCCTTTCCACATTCGGCACACTTCATCACCGCTTCACCAACAACCGAAGGAGCTCCTTGGACCTCGCCATACGGCTTCCAATTTTCCATTCCCGCTTTCCAGACGAGTGTCTGGGCGGAAATCCTCCCAGATTGCACCAAGCCATTGAAATCTGCTTCCGATACAGGGCCTGCCTGTTGTCCATTTTCCGTGTAATGCCATTCCATAAAATGCTTTCGTTAAAGTTTCTGTCATTCTTATGTCGCTATGTTGTTGAGGGCAATTATAAAAGAAGCGTTCGTTTATAGGGTGATATCTTGACCATTCGGGCTTCTGAATTCTGGATTCTGACTTCTGTCTTTGATGTTATCGGTCACACTCACCCATGACAAAATCGAGACTTCCCAGAATCGCCACGGTATCACTCAACATGTTGCCCGGCAACAAGTGTGGGAGCACGGAAAGATTACAGAAGGATGGGGCGCGGATTTTGAGCCGGTGAGGCACGCCTCCACCCTTGCTGTGAATATAAAATCCAAGTTGCCCCTTTGGGTTCTCTGCTTCGAAGTATATTTCGCCGGGTGGCGCGTCGAAGCCTTCTGTTACCAGGATGAATTGATGAATCAGTTCCTCCATCCTGGTCAGAACATTTTCCTTCGAAGGCAACATTGTTTTTGAATCCGGAATGTTGATCGGACCGACCGGCATTTTTGCGGCGCACTGTTTCAGGATGCGCAGACTCTGGCGTATCTCTTCGATTCGAACCAGGTAGCGATCGTAGGCATCTCCCTTGCTGCCAACAACCACCTCAAAATCCAACTCAGGATAGCAGAGATAAGGATGATCCTTTCGAAGGTCGAAGGCCACACCGGAACCCCGCAGATTGGGTCCGGTGACGCCAAAATCGATCGCGTCCTTTTTGCTCAGCACACCAACATTACGCGTGCGATCTGTAAAGATGCGATTGCGCGTAAGAAGTCGGTCGACTTCATCCACGGCCTTCCAGCATTCTGGAATGAACACACGCACCTGATCCAGCCATCCTCCGGGGGGATCACGGCTGAGACCGCCAATGCGGGTGTAAGAGGTCGTGAAGCGCGCACCGGTAAGGGCTTCGATCAGGTTGTAAATGGTTTCGCGCTGAGTGAAGGTGTAGAGGAAAACAGTCATTGCCCCGGTATCCATCGCAAGGGCGCCGAGTCCCATCAGATGCGCGGAAATCCGCGCCAGTTCGCAGCACATCACCCGTATGTATTGACACCGAAGGGGCAATTGCTCCCGGATACCCAGGAGTTTTTCCACGGCAAGAACATAGGCCACGTTGTTGGCCAGCGGCGCCAGGTAATCCAGACGATCGGTGTATGGGATGAACTGTGTATACGTCATGTTCTCTGCAATTTTTTCATCGCCGCGATGCAGGTATCCGATATCCGGTGTTGCCCTGGTGATCACCTCGCCATCCAATTCCACGATGATCCGCAAAACTCCGTGAGTGCTGGGGTGAGAAGGCCCCATGTTCAAAATCAGGTGGTCGGCTGGCAGGTCCGTTTGTGTGCCCGTTCCAGCGGCAGCATCTGGAATTTCAAGTTCAGTGGTTGGCATGAAAGTTCTGCGAAACGTTGGTCTTCCTGAGCGTCCCGTCGGCGGTCATAGACCGCCGCTACAGCTTGAATTGTAGCGGCGCTCTGTGAGCGCCGTTGGCAAAGGATTTCTGACGCACCACGCTACCCTCAGCACGACCAAAAGACAATCTGTAACAACCCCTTCAGATCATCTCCCAATGCAGGATGATTTCCTGAAAGTCAGATAAATCTGCAACCGCCAGATTCGGCGAGTGGCTTTTCAACTCGTCCAATGAGTGCCTTCCAGTTGCCACAGCCAGCACCTTGCAACCTAATGCGCGTCCACAAGCGATATCATGAGGCGTATCTCCGATCACCCACGTGGATTGGAGGTGAAAATCCTTTTTCAACCGTGTTCGAGCGCGCTCCAGGACGATGGGGCCCAGATGGTTTCGATTGGGTGAATCATCGCTGAAGGCCCCGAACTCAAAAAACTCATCAAGACCATAATGCTTTAATTTCAGTTGGGCGCCCTTCTTTGTGTTGCCGGTAAGAAGGGCGTTATGCACCTCCGGATGTCGGTGGGCCCAGTCAAGGAATTCACGCACCCCCGGACAAACGCGCCCTCTTTTTTTGAAGAGGAGGGCGGGGAGCAGTTCCAGATAGGCTTCCAGTAATTCGTCCGGCGTAAAACCATGGCCCTGGTGTTTACGACAGATGGCCGTGCTGATGGCGGAATCCGTTCGACCGGCAATTTCGATATCTGCCAGATCATCAATAATGCCAAATTGATTGAGCAGTGCCTGCCGGAGCGCTTCCTCACCTGCGCCTCCTGAGGAGATCAGGGTGCCATCGATATCCCAGAGAAGAAGGATGGGATGCACCTTAATTAAAAGTTAGAAATTAAAAATGAGAAGTGAAGAATTAAGAATTAAGAATTGAGAATTGAAAGTGGAGAATACAAGCTCTGAATATTCAATGAAACCATGTAATTCTAATTTTTAACTTCTCACTTATGAAGCCCGTATCCGAACAACTGGAAATTCTCCTTGGCGGGACGGCGCAGGTGATTTCCCCGGAAGAACTCCGGCGCAAGCTGGAAAAGGGCAAACCTCTTCGTGTAAAACTGGGTGTTGACCCGACGGCTCCGGATCTTCATCTGGGCCATACCGTCTGTCTTTCCAAATTAAGACAGTTCCAGGATTTGGGCCATCAGGCGATTTTGATTATCGGGGATTTCACCTCGATGATCGGAGATCCAACAGGACGTTCCACGACAAGACCGGCTCTTTCGCGTGATGAGATTCTGATCAATGCAAAGACCTATCAGGAGCAGGCATTCAAGGTTCTGGATCGTCATCGGGTGGAGGTGGTGATGAATGGTGACTGGTTTGGGAAACTGAACTTTGCTGAGATCATCCGACTGAGCAGTTGTGTATCAATTTCCCAAATGATGCAAAGACGGGATTTTCGCGAGCGTCTCCAGGATGGGTCGGATATTCGTCATCACGAAACTTTTTACCCGATCATGCAGGGGTGGGATTCAGTGATGGTGCGGGCTGATGTTGAACTGGGTGGGACGGATCAGCTCTTCAACATTCTGGTGGGAAGAGATTTACAGAAGGAGGAAAGGCAGGAACCCCAGGTTGTGATGCTTCTTCCCATACTTGAAGGTCTCGATGGCGTTCAGCGGATGAGCAAAAGCCTGGGTAACTACATCGGCATCATGGAACCTGCTTCCGAGATTTTTGGCAAGACCATGTCCATCTCGGATGATTTGATGTGGAAGTGGCACACCCTGCTCCTGAACAAGTCAGAGAAAGAGCTTGCCACCCTGAAATCGGGTCATCCGATGGAAGCCAAGAAGGCTCTTGCGGAAGCGATCACGGCGCGATTCCATGGAGCTGAGGCCGCGAAAGAGGCCGGGCTGGATTTTGAGCGCAAGTTTTCGGCGAGGGATGTCTCTTCAGCCGAACTGCCGGAACTTAAAATCCCAAGGGACTGCTCCTGGAATGCCCTGGAACTGGTCATGGCCACCGACGCAATTTCAAGTCGGAGCGGGGCACGAAGGCTTTTGCAGCAGGGTGGTGTGGAGCTGGATGGTGTAAAGCTGCGGGAGCCAAATGCTTCTGTCATCCTGAATGACGGGACAATTTTAAGGGTGGGAAAGAAAAACTTTTTTCGGCTGAAAAAATAACCCGTTACTCTGGAGACGCGCCCATGGTGGTGATGAGCTTGATCATGGGTAGGAACAGTGCGATCACGATACTTCCGACAATGACCGCGAGAAAGACAATCATGATGGGTTCAAGAAGCGAAACCATGCCGGAAACGGCGTTGTCCACTTCCTCTTCATAGTTGTCCGCAATTTTCATCAGCATGTTGGGTAGCGCACCAGTTGTTTCACCCACGTCGATCATGCTCACGACCATCGGGGGAAAGACGCCGGATGCCTCGAGGGGCTGGACGATGCTCTCCCCTTCCTTGACGCTTTCATGAATTTTGGTGATGGCGTTTGCAATCACATGATTGCCGGAGGCCTCTTTAACAATCAGGAAAGCCTGCAGGATGGGTACGCCGCTGGAAACCAGAGTGCCAAGTGTCCGGGTAAAGCGGCCGATCGCAGTTTTGCGAACCAGATCTCCAACAAGAGGGGCTTTCATCAGAAGGGTGTCGAGCACCAGACTTCCGTTCTTGGTCCGTCCGTAAAGTTTGAGGGCGATGACCCCGCCCACAATGACGCCCAAAATAATGAAAATATGATCCTTAAAGGCCCGGCTGATCCCGAGAACAAACAGTGTAAAGCCCGGCATCGCCGCGCCTTCCAGCATACTGGCAAAGATTTCCTCGAATTTTGGTATGATCACTATCATCAGGAACGACAAAATTGCGACAGCGACGAACAGCACGGCGATCGGATAAAACATGGCGGCTTTAATTTTGCCTTTGATCTTTTCGGCCTTTTCCATGAACTGCGCCAGACGGCTGAGTGTGACTTCGAGAACGCCACCCACTTCCCCGGCCCGCACCATGTTGACAAAAAGTTTGTTGAAGACCTTGGGATGACGCGACAACGCTTCGGAAAAGGTGCTGCCGCTTTCCACGGAAGTCGCGAGTTCAGTGAGAATCGCCTTGAGGGTCGGATTGCGTTCCTGCTTTGTCAGAACGGAGAGTCCGCGAAGCAGGGGAAGGCCGGCTTCCACCAGAGTTGCAAGCTGACGGGTGAAAAGGCACAGCACCTTGGGTTTGACTCCACTTCCGCCCCACAGAGCGCTGATATTGGAACTGGCGCCCTTTCCTTTGGGTGGGGCGGGTCTGGCAATGGCGGTTTTTGATCCGGTCCCGGACATGCTTCCTGCCTTGCCCGCCGGTTTACCATCCTTTTTGGCGGCGCCGCCAGCCTCGATCACGTTGGTGGGGAACAGACCTTTTTCTCTCAACTGATTAATTGCGGCATTCTGAGTGTCCGCATCAACGGTTCCATTCTTTTCGCCGCCCTTGGCATCCATTGCCGTGTACGTGAATTTCGGCATGGGTAAAGCGTAGCAAATTTTATGCTGGGAGCAAGGGAAAATCGAAGAAACAGTAATGACAAAGTTCAAATCCCCTGCTACGATACGGGCTCCTTGAAAACAAAGACGCAAAGCAAGGAGCCAAAGTTTGAGGAATCTTTGGAACGCCTGGAGGCGATCGTTCAGGAAATGGAGTCCGGCAATCTTCCTTTGGAGGATATCCTCAAAAAATACGAGGAAGGGAACCGCCTGATTCAATTGTGCGCTGCCAAGCTGAACGAGGCTGAACAACGCATCGAAACTTTGATGAAGGGCAAGGATGGTTCCGTTGCTCTCAAGTCCTTTGATCTTGAAGAGAGGGAGGAAGAGGAGGATTCTGAAATGGAAGAGGACGAAACTCCCCACCCTGCCCGCAACAAGAGCGCTGGAAAGGATCTTTTCTAACCATGCCTGCTCCATACCTTGATAACATCAGCCGCCCTTCCGATGTCAAAAAACTAAGCCTCACCCAGTTGGAGGAGCTGGCTCAGGAGATCCGGTCCGAGTTGATCGAGGTTCTCTCAAAGACCGGCGGTCACCTGGGGCCCAATCTCGGTGTCGTGGAGCTGACACTGGCGATGCACACCGTTTTCGACTGTCCCAAAGATCGGTTTACATGGGACGTGAGCCATCAGGGGTACGTGCACAAGATGCTCACCGGACGGCGGGAAGCGGTGCGGAAAATGCGCCAGTTTGGGGGCGCCTGTGGCTTCCTGATGCGCAGTGAAAGCGAGTTCGACCATTATGGCGCCGGTCATGCCGGAACGGCTCTTTCCGCGGCGCTCGGCATGGCTGCTGCCCGTGACATGAAGGGCACCGACGAACACGTTGTGGCTGTCATTGGAGATGCCGCTCTGACATGTGGCATCACCTACGAGGCGCTCAATAACGTCTGTCATGCCACACGACAACTGATTGTCGTGCTCAATGACAATAAATGGTCCATCGCCAAAAATGTCGGCGCCATCGCCGGTTATCTTAACAAAATCGTTACTCATCCCACCTACAACCGCTGGCACAAGAAGACCGAAGACCTGCTGCAGCGCCTGCACCTGGGGGAAATGGTCAAGCTTGAACGGAGAGCCGAGGGCGTCGCCAAGGGACTTTTGGTTCATGCCGCATCGCATGACATGGGAACGCCCGCCGTGCTCTTCGAGGAAATGGGCTTGCATTATTACGGGCCGATTGATGGTCACAGCTTGAAGGATTTGCTCCAGATGCTTACCTTTGCCAAAAATACGGAAGGGCCGGTTGTGCTTCACATTCTTACCGAAAAGGGCCGGGGCTATAAACCGGCTCTCGACAAGCCCGAGCCATTCCATGGTTGCGGCAAATTCGATCCTGACTCGGGGGAGTTTATCAAAAGCGATGGTCCGCCTGCATGGAACACCGTGTTTGGTGATGCCATGATCAAACTTGCCGAAATCAACTCGAAACTTTGTTGCATCACCGGCGCCATGCCTTCCGGCACCGGGCTGACCAAATTTGCAAAAGCCGTGCCCAACCGCTTCTTCGATGTGGGAATTGCCGAGGAACATGCGGTTCTCTTTGCCGCCGGGCTGGCGACCAACGGGTTCCGTCCTGCATGCGCCATTTACTCCACCTTTTTACAGCGGGCTTATGACATGATCATCCATGATGTAACGCTGCAAAACCTGCCCGTTATGTTTTGCATGGATCGGGCCGGATGCGTGGAGGATGGACCGACGCATCATGGTGTCTTTGACATCGCCTATCTCAGGCCGGTTCCCAATATCATCCACATGCAACCAAAGGATGAAGATGAATTTAACGACATGCTCTACACCATGCTTCAGCATCCTGGGCCGAGCGCCATACGTTATCCACGCGGACCGGCCAAGGGTGTGCCAATCAAATCTCACCCCAGGGTGCTTGAAGTCGGAAAAGCAGAAGTGGTGAAGCATGGGGATTACAGCGCTGATTCAAAAGGCAGGAGGGTGGCCATCTGGGGTCTTGGCAACATGTTGGACATGGCGCTTGAAACCGCGAAGCTTCTTGAAGCTGAGGACATCTCATGCGCCGTGATCAACCCCCGATTTATCAAACCGCTGGATACCGGCACACTGGATTTCTTCAGCCGCAACGTGGATGTCATCGCCACGATTGAGGATCATGTTGTCAATGGCGGTTTCGGCACCATTGTGGCGGAAGCCCTGAATGGTCTCGGTATTTCCATCCCTGTCATCAAGATGGGGTGGCCGGATCAGTTCATTGAACATGGCGCCGTCAACCTGCTGCGCGAAAAACACGGGCTAACAGCCAGGGTTACCGCTGATAAAATTCTGGCTGCGCTTGCGACATCCGGTTCCACAGCCTCCGTTGATCGGAGAGAACGGGTTGGTGTGGCATAGTTGAAGGTCGCGCGGGTGTAGCTTAATGGTAAAGCTCCAGCCTTCCAAGCTGGCCACAAGGGTTCGATTCCCTTCACCCGCTCCAGCCGCTGCGGCGGATGGAGCCGGTTAGCGGTAGCTATCCGAACTCATTTCGATGCGGAGTATGCCAAACGTCGCTGGAAGTGAAAGCCCGTAATCTGTCCGGCTGTACCTCGCGGCGCTGGCGCGCCGCTCGGATCGTACGCAAGAACCGCGCCGCCGGAGGCGTCACGGTTCGCGCCGACGGCTCCGGCTTCTATGGGTTTGCGCGGGAAAGTCTGCTTTCTCGCGCAAACCGGAAGCCGCAATTATATCGTGGCCTCCCTCCCGTCAAGGAATGCTCCCGCTTCGCGGGATTCCTCCTTGACTGGTCCCTTCGGGCCACGATGGACCAACACTTGCCATTTAACTTTCGCTTTGGTATAAACCTACCTGTTGTCAACCTGCTTGTTCCTGCACGTGGGCGGGAGTGGAGACAGAATACATGCCAGAAAAGAAATCAGAACCGATGCGCCGAAAGGCACACGTGGACTTGCCCGAGGAAGTCCACCAGCGTTTGCGGGTCAAAGCCGCGTTGCTTGATATATCCATGCAGGCTTTTGTGGCCGACGTGGTGAGCAGGGCTGTGGCGGATGTGATCCTACCGAGGATCAAGGATGGCACGCGCCGTGCCTGACAAATCCCTCGTCTACTCCATGGGCGGTGCTGTTCCCCGGATTCTGACCGTGCGCGGACAGAAGGTCATTCTTGATGCCGATTTGGCCGTAATTTATGGAGTTCCAACTTACCGCTTCAATGAAGCGGTCAAGCGCAATCGCGGACGGTTTCCGGATGATTTCATGTTTCAACTGACGGCCGACGAGCACGCCGGTTTGATATCGCAAATTGCGATGTCAAAGCCCGGACGCGGCGGGCGACGAACCGCGCCCTATGCATTCACCGAACATGGGGCGGTCATGGCTGCAAACATCCTGCGCAGCGACCGCGCTGTGCAAATGAGCGTTTTTGTGGTGCGGGCGTTCATCATGATGCGGGAACAACTGCTGAACCGCGCAGAACTGGAGAAACGACTTGCCGAGATTGAAAAGTCCCTCATGGGGCATGACGCGGCATTGCGCGATCTTTACCAGAAAATCCGCCCCCTCCTTCTGCCGCCGCCCGATCCTCCGCGCAAACAGATCGGATTCCACGTGAAGGAAGCTTCTGCCCGGTATCAAATCCGCGCCAAGAGGAAATCGTGATGAGCGCCGAAGAAAAACCCCAGCCCGCGGCATCGGTTGCATTACCGGAACAGAAGGCGTTCTTCAAAATTCCGGCGAGGTTCGGGCATGTCCCGGTTGCCGAGGAACCGCTTGGCTACGACCGCGAGCGGCGTATGCTCCCCAAAGCCAAAATTCATAAACTCACTTTTCTGTCCAGGCCAGCTTCTCCTCCGGAAGATAGGCTCAGAACCCCTCTTTTCGGGAATTATGGGATGGCTGTGATATTTTTTCCATCCAATCGTGCTGGACATTTGATATCAGATTATTTTTCATGCGGTGCGTGATGAATCCATTCGACCATTCGGCCTCGCTCACGGCGGGCGGGCCGCCCGCCCTACAAAATTCCGGTGAGAAATGTGGGTTAAGAAGCAAGCGTGCGATGAGTCTGGTGGAATTGCTTGTTGTGATGGGTATCGTCGCCATTCTCGCCAGTCTGCTTCTATCGGCGCTCAGAAGCGTGCGCGCCGAAGCAGATACCGTCCGTTGTCTTGGCAATCTCCGACAACTTGGATTGGCCTTTCACATGTATGCGGGAGAAAATGAAGATCATTTACCCTACCCAAATGCCAGCTACGGTGAAGATAACAACGAGATTTATCAGGATCTTTGCTGGTTTAATGCGTTGGACCCATACCTTCTGGGTTTGCTCGCCGCCACATCCACATCCACGGAAAATCTTCATTTGCTCAAGCAGGATCCAATTATTCAAAGATTGGGCTCTCAATGGCTTTTGAATGCTCACACGCTTAAAATGAACAAATATTTGAACCAGGATACCACAGGGACTTCAGGATCGGAATATATCTGGTCTCTGAGGGATTTTGTGCGCCCGGAATTGACCGTGCTGATGTTCGATGGCAAAGCTGAAACAAGCCAATCGCCCCTCCATTTTCCGGCGGTATTACCGGAGGGTACAGAAGGAAATGTGATGCGGCGACATTCCGATCGTGCCAACGTGCTGTTTGTGGATGGCCATGTAGAACTCCGGAATGAAAAACACCAAACCACGGGGAATCGTCTGGGATGGGAACTCGACCAGACAACGTTGATTTGGAAGCCGTGGGCGCCGCCGCCGCCGTGAAAATCTCAAATACGATCAGCCAGATTGCCCAATTTCACAACCCAGGGAGTAGTGGTGCGTTCAGCTGTGAGAAGATCTCGGGTAGTTTGGGTTTTGGCATCTGGAATTTGGAAGTTCTTTTTAAAACAAGAGGAGGAGTAAGAGCAGGAAGACGAGGACAAGGATGGGAGAAGAAGCAGAAACTACCTCAAATGAGAGCCCATGAAAGGCTCGTCGATCCGATCCGACGTTTTTTTGCCCTCCAGCGCTGCCGTGATGGCGGTGTTGAGGTGGCGTTCCTTGACGCGATTCTCGTCACGCCACGAATCATCAATTCGCCCGCGATATAGAATTTCCCAGTTTCGTCCAAGGACGCCGACCTCCGGCGTGAATTCCACGCCAAGTTTTTTTGCCAGCGCATGGTTTTCATCCCAAATGACAGGCAGTTCCAGATCCTTTTGTTCGAGGATTGCCCGGATTTGTGCTGCGGTATCGTCGGAATTTCCGCCGACCAGGACCATCTTCACTTTGTGCTGCCGGTAGTTGTACCAGGCGCCCTTGATTCTCTCCCAGTAAAGCGAGGTGACGGGGCATGAAGAAGCCACGAAGACGAGCACAAGGATTTCCTTGTTGTTTTTCAGCGAAGTCAGCTTGACGGTTTTTCCATCCGCATTCTTCAACATCATGTCCGGAAGGGTTTTCAGAGGCGCTGTCGCCCCGAGAAGAAAAGAGCCTGTCAATAAAAGCATTGGCCAAAGGCGCGCAATTCTGTTTGATGAATCATTCTGCATGGAAGTCCTTAATTCTTCAGTCTCATCTTCGCGCTCCGTATTCGCAGCCACACTGTGCAATCCGAATTACGCGAAACTTCTGACCGGACAGATCATAGCAGCCTTTGGAGATGGAATCAACCGGACTGCGCTGCTGGGCATTGTGATTTATGTCTACGGATCTGCCAATACGGTGAAGTACAGCGCCGACATCTTTTTTTGGGCAATGTTGCCACCGGTGGTTCTCGGCCTTTTCGCAGGCGCGTTGATTGATCGTTGGGATCGTCAACGGACAATGATGGTCTCTGATGCCACGCGCGCCATTCTTGCCGCAAGCCTGCCGGTGGTGATGATTTACCTGCCGCACCATTACGCCATCTATACCGTTGTTTTTCTCATGGGAACTTTTGGAGCGCTCTTTGCACCCGCGCGTATGGCGATCATGCCAAACCTGGTCCCACGGGAATTCTTATTGCCGGGCAACGCGATTTCCTCACAAGCAGGGACTGTGGCTACAACCATTGCGATGCCAATCGGCGCGCTGATTGTGGAGAATTGCCATCGTGAGGTCAGTTTTGCCATTAACGGATTGACGTATCTTTTTTCCATAGTATTCATCCAGCGGCTTCGTCCAATTCAGCATCAGAAATCTGCGTTGCAATCCGGCTCAAGTCCCTGGGAGGATTTGAAGGCGGGGCTGAAGTATATCCGAACTCATCCACCCATCCTGTTCTATGTGGTTTTCACTGGCTTGACTCAATGCCTGGTATCCATGTTTTTCATCTCCTTTCTTGATTACGGCGTTAATGTGATTGGTAAAACCATGGTCCAGAAAGTCTTCCCTCCCATCCTTCTTTTTGGCGCCCTGGCAGGTGGGATGGCGGTTGGCGCAATGTGGCTGGGGTGGTATTCGAAGATGGGAGAACGATTTCAATGGCCGATGATGATGTTGGTTGTGGCGGGAGCGCTGATTTTTTTCCTGGGCTTGATCCAGGTTGCATGGCTGGTAGCCGTTGTTCTTTTCGGAATTGGTTTTTGCGCCTTGATGATCATGGCGCCCGTCGATACCTATTTGCAGAAACATGTGCCGGATGAGTTGCGTGGTCGTGTCTTTGTCACGCGAGGGGTTCTGGTGGGGGCGGCCTTCCTTGTCTCGCTGCAGTTTTCGAAGGGGATGATTCATCAACTGGGAGTTTTACGCGTTTTGGAGTGTCTCGGAATTGGCGCGATGATAATGGGTGGTGTGAGCGGGTGGCTTGGTCGAAGATGGATAAAGAATGAACTTTAGACAGGTTCATTGTAACCTTCGAGCATTCTTGAACATCTCTTGTTCCTGAAGGTATACATAAGGATTTCCCATGGCATATCATTTCCCGACCTGGATCATTCTCATTGTTGTTGCTGTTACATCCGGCGCCGCCCCGCTTACACCGGGTGACCACAAACAGTCCATCGAATTTGATCAAAGATCGCGGAACTATCTGGTGCACATTCCCCCCTCTTACGACGGCACAAAGCCATGGCCGGTGGTCCTGGTTTTTCATGGAGGCGCCACCGATGCGGAGATCATGGTCCGGTTCTGTGGATTAAATGAGAAGGCGGACGAGGCCGGGTTCATCGTGGTTTATCCCAATGGAATCGGCCGCCTGGAAAAGGCTTTAACCTGGAATGCCGGAAACTGCTGCGGTTACGCCATGACCAACAAAGTGGATGACGTGGGTTTCACCCGGGCGCTGTTGGATGACCTTGGCAGAATGGTAATGATGGATCCCAATCGGGTCTATGCCACCGGGATGTCGAATGGAGCAATCATGGTTTATCGTCTGGCATCGGAGCTTTCCGATCGAATTGCGGCCATCGCTCCGGTATCAGGGCCCATGGGAACGGAGACCTGCAATCCCAAACGTCCGATATCGGTGATTCACTTCCACGGAACAGATGATCTTTACGCTCCATTCAATGGAGGAAAAGGAACACGGAGCCTTACTCAAACCGACTTTTATCCGGTTGAACATTCGATCCACGCGTGGGTGGAGGTCAATGGTTGTCCGGAAGAACCGGTTACGATAAAGGAACCCGTCAAGGTTGAAGATGGCACAAAGATCATACGCCAGACCCATGGGCCCGGGAAAGATGGGGCGGAGGTGGTTCTGATCACCATCGAAGGTGGAGGGCACACCTGGCCGGGGAAGGAATCACGGTTGACCACCCTGGGTAAATCCACCAAAAATATTTCTGCCAATGATGTGATGTGGGAGTTTTTCAAAAAACATCCGGTGAAGAAATAATGAACGCCATGAAAACCGTTATATCCAATGTGCCGAATGGACCGAAACCAGTGGGACCTTATTCCCTGGGGGTGATTGCGGAAGGACGATTTCTGTTTGTTTCGGGTCAGGTTCCGTACAGTCCAAAAACCGGCGAGGTGGAGCGTGGCACGATTGAGGAACAAACGGAATTGGTTTTAAATAATATACAAACGATTGTGAAAGTCGCTGGTGGCAAGATGGAAAACATTGTCAGTTGCCGGGTGTTCCTTCAACCTTTCGATCCTCCCACGTTTGCCAAAATGAACAGTGTTTATCAGAAATTTTTCACTGCTGACTATCCGGCGCGCACCACGATTGGTTGTCAGCTGTTGAATTGTGATGTGGAAATTGATTGTGTGGTGGCACTGGGAGGAAAGAGTGGGGATCAGGGGGAATAAAGGGGAATGAGGGGTGATTATGGGTAACGGAAAATGTTTGAGATGGTGTGTTGAAATGGAAAAGAAGATGGTTGTTGGAAATCCGGAATTTCTTGCTTTGTATGCGCTTAATCACCCTTAATCTCCCCTCATCACCCTTAATTTCCCTTTCCCACCATGTTTGTCATTCCCGCCATTGATCTGAAGGATGGAAAATGTGTGCGGCTCACACAGGGGCGCGAAGACCAGGTTACCGTTTATTCCGATGATCCTGTCGCCACGGCTCGCCGCTGGGAAAGTGAAGGGGCGGATACGATCCATGTGGTGGACCTGGACGGAGCCTTCACGGGTACACCGCGCAATCTGGATTGGGTCGCCCGGATTTGTGGCGCCGTAAAATGTCGCGTGCAGCTTGGCGGCGGTTTGCGTTCCCATGAAGCCGTGGAACGCGCACTGGGTGCCGGTGTCGCGCGCGTGGTTCTTGGAACCAAGGCGCTTTCCGAGCCATTCCTGGATCGCATGCTTGCTGAATTCAGTAATTCCATTGTTGTGGGGATTGATGCGCGGGATGGCAAGGTTGCCGTGGAGGGATGGACCCAAAAATCCGGAGTGGACGCAATTGAATTCGCCCGCAAGGTGAGCGCCATGGGAGCCAATCGAATTGTGTTCACCGACGTGCAAACGGACGGAATGCTCACCGGACCGCCCCTTGCCAGTATTGGACGCATCTGCGTGACCGTTCAAGGCTTTGTGATCGCTTCCGGAGGTGTGGGCAGTGTTGCGGATGTGAAGGCGGTGCAGGGTTTGCGTCATCCCAATCTGGAAGGTGTCATCGTGGGCAAAGCGCTGTATGAGGGAAAGTTTTCGCTAAAGGAGACTGTCTTATAACGCGCCTTATCGCATCTTCGATTCCACGGCTGAATACCGCGAGCGGTGTCGCATCCATCTTCCTTATTATCTGGTTTTCTATGAAAACCCCGTGGACATTTCATCCTCAAAACGTCCTACCGGTTCCAGGAGACGGCGATGACAAGGTTTTTCCATGTTCGCAGGGAAATTTACTTTGACGGGGGGTTGCCTTCTGCTAGGGTCCCCAAATGTTTCAAAAGTTGCGTGCTCGTTTGAGCAGGTGGGGTTCGAGTCATGTTGTTTTTTTACTTGTCGCTGCTCTACTCCTCCTCACCATTTCCAGTGTAAGTATGTTCGGCCAGTACCCGGAGGATCCCAATCCGTTCGTGTACCTTTCGCTCGATGGCGAATCAACGGATGGGGTCATAGATTCCTCAGCCGATGACATCACAGCCAGTCTGCTAAACTTCCCTTCTTCTCCCTTTGTGCCAGGCGTTGTCAGCAATGCCCTTCAGTTTACCGGCAATTCCCACATCAGCCTGAACCATGCCAACCCTCTCAACCTTACCAACGGCTTTACCATTTCTGTACTTTATTCTGGAAATAGCTCCATACAAAACGTGAATATTGCTCAATCTACGGACACAGAGGGTAACGCATGGACTTTAGGAATTAATACCAATGGTGTTGCCCAATTTCAATTCACAGATTCACAATCCAACACACAAACTCTTTTTGGAACTTCAGCGGTATCAGATAACCGGTGGCATCATTTCATTGGCGCCTACGCGACAAGCAATTCTCAAGCGACTCTCTACGTAGACGGTGTAGCTGAGGCAATGGGGATGACGACCAACTGGAACTTCTCCATCGCTCAATCATTGATTTTGGGTAATTCCTACGGTTTACCATCCAATGAGTTGTTCAAATTGGATGAGGTCCGATTTTACGGCGCCCCTTTGCCATATAGCACCGTCGATTTCTCTCAGATGGACGTCAGTCAACTTTTTGAGACATACTCCAGGTTGTTAGGTTCAGGACTTCCAGGGAGCGCTCATGGTTATCCTGTTCTGCCAGGTGCCACTGGCTCTTCAAACTCGACAGTTACTGAGACCTCGGTGGGAATCATGCATCATCATTTTTTTTGTGGGGATGGGGGTTGTTCTGCTGCGGTACCGTTTGGATTTGGGACAACGATGTTTGATGTGCCCCCGGGTAATAATTGCGGTCTATCTTCAATCACGATCAATCCCGGATTTGACAGTACGGTAGTGATTAAAGTAAATCCTGACGGTCCGACTTTCACAGGAGATCAGGAGGGTTGTCATACCTTGTTTGGTTATAACGACTCGGGAAGTGGGGTGACGGTGACAATGGTTCCCAAGGCAAAGATTTTTTACTCGAACCCTGCGAACGGAACCAATCTGACGGTATGCGCGGGGACGACAAATGAAGTGGAGTCCACCGTACAACTGATGGATGGAACTCCTGTTACGATGGGTATGGTTAATTGGAGTGTTGGTCCATCAACGTTGGGAACGTTTACTGTAAATGATGTGAGTTTGGATGGAAGTGGGAAGGCAAAGACGATGTTTGTGGCTTCGACAAATGGGGCGATGGGAACGATGACGGCAAAAGGCTTTGAGTTGAAGGATGCAAGTGGAACTCCGTTATCAGATGCCACAACGAATATGACGGTGAATATCCCAAAAGTGGAATTAAAGGAAATGTGGGAGAAGGACAACAAGTGTAACGATCTCGCAACTCAGAACACAAAAGGGACGACTCCCAATCGATTATTTGTTTCTGTGGAGGCAAACAATAAGGCGGAGCTTCACATCAAGACCGCACTCACGCCAGCAGTAACGGGAATCGGATCACACATTGTTTGGGGCGTCTTGGATGGGACGACTTTATTGCCTGAATCTGGAACACTACAGGATAACGGCGAGGCCGATGTGATTTTTGCGACGACAGGAGATCACAAGGTTTACACGATCAGAGTCGGCTGCGATAAAAATGGCGATGGAAAACTACAGCAAGATGAAATTGAAGAGACTCCGAAGCCGCCTGCAAAACCGTTTACTGTTTTGGTCGTGACTCAAAGTGATTATTCGAGTGAGAGAAGGTTTTTAACAGCAGGAACATTTGTTAGTGGACTTCCAACAGCCAAAGCGCTCCTTGATACTTTTGTTACAGGTGCGCCACCGGAGGGAGCAATATTTACGAATGTTTCCATTTCCTCTACCAACCCAAGTCTGACTCATGTTGCTGGTGCAATATTTCTATTTCCAGCGTGTACAGCAACCATTGCGCATTACAAATTTCCTGATGGTTCAAAAGTTTCGAACAGAGTGGAAAAATCTGACACCATAGATACACGAGAGTGCACATTTTTGCTGACCAAAAAAGCAGAGGTGGAAGCATTTTTTGCTTCTTCAAGCGATAAAGAACACGAATTTACATTTACCTGGACTGAATCTTTTGACTGGACTGACCGTGATTTGCATCTGGCATTTGGTCGTATTACACTCAACGCGACCATCAAGGCTACTGTAACACGAGATCTAAAGATCAAATCTGTGCGAACGACAGGTGGGTTTATGGACTTGTATGACTTCAATTACGAACAACCTGCAACATTTGATTTAAATCGTCGTGGTGCAACCGTTCAACTGGGGTGGAATGCTCGAGCAGGTAATGATGCGGGTCGTATCTTTGAAGACGATGTGGTTATTGATAGCGATCTAAACAAATGGAAGAATATTTTTAGGAAGTAAATGTGTATGAAGAGATTATTTCTTCGGTCAATGGCAGTGCTGATTTTGATGTTGAATCACAACCTTTGCGGGCAAGGACAAGCACCCGCCTCGATAACTTTAATGAAGCTCGATGAACTGGAAAAACTTTTGAGTGCAAATCAGTTTGAGACGTTGTTGGATTATCACTCCAAAAGTCCTACGGTAAAATGGCCTAAGATCTATTCCGCTGAATTTTGTGCGGAACGGTTAAAAGGAAAGAAGCAGGAGGAAGCTTTACAAGCGAGGAAGCTCGCCGAGATGCTATTCGCCCAGTTGAAGCCATATCACAGCAAACTTAAAGGCATGCCGTTGGATGAGTTTGCAAAAACTGTAAACAAGCTTTTGGATTTGCGCGGCAGCTTGAGCGAACCCGGCTACGGAAACATAGCTCTACAGCTCTGTATCGAGCGAATTGTGACTCTCCACATTGCGGAAAGAGTGGTAGCTCGCGATGATGATTTGAAGATTTTAGAATTGTTGATGCGCAGGAACAACGAGTGGAAACACGAGTGGAGAACGGTTTGCCAGATGATCGAGGAGGAAGAGGGTGTAAAACGTTTTGATTATACGGTTATGGAGAAGATGCAGAAATGGGAAGTTTACGCCCCATTTTTCGTCTCATATGATGGAAAAAATCCTAAGCTGCTCTATGGGAAATTCGACCCTGATAGCATGAAGAATCCAGAAGAAATCACGATCAAAGGATTGCTTCAAAAAAGAAGCTTCAACGGCTTTTTACATATTTTGTTTGTTCAAGAATATGATGGTCGATCCCTTCTTCCGGGATTGATTTTGTTCAAGCAGCGTGGAGGCAATTTTAAAGAAAAATGGAAAGACAACTTTGATAAGTTGATGAATGATTACGTGGACAGGACTGATCTCGTTAAGAAGGATTTGGACTCTGACCACTTTGCGGAGCTTGTGGATGCAGCAAAGAAAGTTACTTCTGGAGATGAAGCGCCGTTCATGTTCGACATGTCCTGGTTAAAGGCCGACCAGAAAGATTAGGGGTCAATCCGCTTTTTATCATATAACTTAAGCAGCAAGCCGATTGGATTTTTTTGATTTGATTTTTTCTTTAATCTGAAAACCATGAAATGGTCCATTCAAAGTCCTGCCGGAACAAAAGTCATAATCGACGAGTAATTTTATGCCCACCGCATTCATCACAGGAGCGACTGGTTTTATCGGTGGTCACATGGTGCGGCGGCTGTGTGGACGTGGATATCAGGTGCGGGCTCTGGTTCGACCGTCGAGTTGTTATAACACCCTGAAATCCCTTCCGGTGGAGCTGGTAAAGGGCGATTTGAGCCAGTTTTCTGTCATCCGCGACGCCATGTCTGGCTGTGATACGGTATTCCATGCGGCGGCGGATTATCGGCTCTGGACCAAACGACCTTCGGAAATGTACGCCGCCAATGTCGAAGGCACACGGAATGTGATGCAGGCTGCATGGGATCTTGATATCAAAAAAGTGGTCTATACCAGCACGGTTGGAACCATCGGGTTGAACGGAGGCACCGACCCGGTCGATGAAACTTCATTCCTGCGGTTTGATTCGAAGACAGGGCATTACAAAAAATCCAAGTTCATGGCCGAACAGGAAGCGCTACGATTTGCAAAACGCGGACTTCCTGTGGTGATTGTCAATCCGAGCGCTCCAGTCGGGTCACACGATTGGAAGCCCACGCCGACCGGGAGGTTGATTCTGGACTTTCTGAACCGGCGCATGCCGATGTATTTTGATACAGGACTGAATATGGTGGATGTGGAGGACGTTGCGGAGGGACATTTACTGGCGCTTGAAAAAGGCAGGGTGGGAGAGCGCTACATTCTCGGAAATGAGAACCTGTCGTTGAAGCAAATTCTGGTTCTGTTATCGGGGATCACCGGTATTCCTGTTCCCGGCATCCGCTGTCCTTATCCGGTTGCGCTGGCGGCGGCCTGGGGATCCGAAGCCATTACCTGGTTGGGTGGTGGCGCCAGAGAACCACGCATTCCGCGTGAAGGTGTTTATATGGCCCGCAACTACATGTATTTCGACTCGCAGAAGGCTGTACGAGAACTCGGATTCCGACCCGGAACGGTCCAATCCGCTTTAAGAAAAGCGGTGATGTGGTTCCTTGCAAATGGATATGTGAAGAAATCTCTGCCATCCAAACTGAATACCTCTGTACAGGACGTCAGACCCTCTCCGGCTTCCCTTGTGAACGTACAGGAACGCGCGGTTGCCATGGCGGAATAGAACCTATCTAATAAAATCAGAGCATCCCACAAGAAACTGTAGCGGCGGTCATAGACCGCCGCTACAATATCCTTGTTAAAAATCCTTAACTTCACTTTTTGAAAATTTACTTTCCTCCCTCGAGAGAATCTCTCTTTTCCCATCCTATGGGATGGTAGTGTAATAAAATTATGAAAAAAACCCTGTTTCTCAGTCCGCCTTCCTTTGAAGGTTTTGATGGCGGGGCCGGTGCGCGTTATCAAGCCAGACGTGAAATCCGCAGTTTTTGGTATCCCACATGGTTGGCTCAGCCGGCGGCCCTGGTGCCGGGCAGTCGGCTGATCGATGCGCCGCCTCACGATACCACCGTGGAGGAGACGCTTCGCGTGGCCAGGGACTATGAGCTGGTCATCATTCACACCAGTACGCCTTCCTTGCCGAACGATTGCAAGACAGCCGAAGAGATCAAGAAGCAGAAACCTGATACCATGATCGGTTTTGTGGGTGCGCATGCCGCGGTTCTGCCTGAGGAAACGTTGAATGCTTCTCTTCACATTGATTTTGTGGCTCGAAAGGAATTTGATTTCACCTGTTTGCATGTTGCCGAAGGGCGTCCATTCACGGAAATCAAGGGGATCAGTTACCGAAAGAATGGCCGGATCATCCACAATCCTGAACAGGATCTGATTCATGACATGGACGTTCTGCCATGGGTGGCCGATGTTTATAAGAAAAACATCGAGATCGAAAAGTATTTCATTGGATATCTTCATCATCCCTATATTTCCCTCTACACAGGGAGAGGATGCCCGGCTCAGTGCACCTTTTGCCTGTGGCCTCAGACGATTGGCGGACATCGTTATCGCGTCCGATCCGCGCAAAATGTGGCCGACGAAATGGCTTACATGAAAAAATTATTTCCCCAGGTAAAGGAATTCTTTTTTGATGACGATACCTTTACGGCCAACCTGCCACGCGCCAGAGAGATTGCCCAAAAACTCGGAAAGATCGGGCTCACCTGGTCGTGTAATTCCCGCGCCAACGTGAATTATGAGACGCTCAAACTTCTCAAGGACAATGGGCTGCGTCTCCTTTTGGTCGGTTACGAAAGTGGAAACCAGAAGATCCTCGATGGCATCAAAAAAGGGATCCAGCTGGATGAAGCGCGGGAATTTACACGGAGCTGCCATAAACTGGGGATCACCATTCATGGCACGTTCATTCTTGGATTGCCGGGTGAAACGCGGGAAACAATCCAGCAGAGCATTGAGTTTGCCAAGTCTCTGGATGTTTTTTCCATTCAAGTTTCGCTGGCCGCTCCCTATCCCGGAACGGAATTGTATGAGCTTGCAAGGGCCAACAACTGGTTCACGGATGGAAAAGCGGCAGGTGGAAAATTGGTCAACGATGGCATTCAACGGGGCGCGTTGAGCTATCCGAATCTTCCGGCTCATGAGATCTTCCAGTCGGTTGAGAAATTCTATCATCGCTGGTACTTCCGTCCGAAGCCCATCGCACGGATTGTGAAGACCATGATCCAGGATCCCACGGGAACGGGTGTGCGTCGTTTGCGCGAGGGTTACGAATTCTTCAAATTCATGGCCACACGCAAACAGGAAGAGACCGCAACAGCAGCCGCGTGAGCACTGTTCTTGAACAGCCGCCTTCTGTGGAAAGTTCCACGGTTGGTTTGAATGGAGGATCTGTTTCCAGAAAGTCCGGTTTGTCTCCGATCGCGCCTCCTCGGAAATCGGCACGGAAACTCTTGGGTGAAGTCATCCAACACGGCGGGCCGGGTTTCCTTCAGTTCGCAATCACCAATGTCTGCAATGCCAAATGTGATTTTTGTGGATTTGCGGTTGACCGGTTTGACCCCAAGCAGCGGAAGTCGGTGACTTTGGCTGAAACAAGAGATGTTATTGATATCGCGGTGCGAAACCACATTGGTTACATGCTTTTTGTTGGAGGTGAACCGATGGTTCATCCCAACCTGGTGGATATGGTCCGCTATGCTGCTGAATCCGGCATTGCGCCCATGATTTGTTCGAATGGATCCCTGTTCACAGAACAGAAGATCGATGCGTTATGTGACAACGGTCTCAGCAGCGTGATTCTCTCCATTGATTCACATGATGTGGCGATTCACGAAAAAAACCGGGGGCTGCCGGATGTTTGCCGGAAAATTCGCGATGCAAACGCGCACTTCAAACGGCGGGGTATTCAAGTGACTGCTTCGGTGACAGTCAGCAAGTTGATTGAAGAGTATGCCAAATTGCCGGATTTCCTGCGCAGCCTTGGGTTTGAGAGTGTCACCTTCAGTTATCCGCTTCAAACGCTTGGGTCGAGCTACCTGAGCTTCAGTGATTCCAAGCTGGTGAGCTACACCAAGGATGAACTGATCGAGGTTTTCGGAAAGTTGAAGGCGTTGAAAAAGGATTTTCATGTATTCAACCCTTCCGCTTCGCTGAATGACATGCAGCGCCATTTACGCGGAGAAAAGGAACGCTTTGGCTGTCTGGGGGGTCATAAATATTTCTATCTGGACTGGAGGCTGGATCTTTACCGGTGCCACTTCTGGGAAAAACCGATGTGCAACATTTATGAGTTCGACCAATCCAGGCTCATCCGGGATGGCTGCACCCGGTGCATGATTGATTGCTATCGCGACCCAAGCGTGCTGCAAAGTGTGGCTATCAATGTAAGTGATGCCGTTCATGCTGTCAGAAAAGGCAAACTGGGTGCTGCTGCGCGCGCCATCTTCAATTCCAACAACCTCATCTCCATCCGTTCCATCGTGGAGAACAGAAAATGGATTCGGGGAGTTTAGCCCTTAATAAAAAAACCGGATCGATCCTTCACGAGTATTGCCAAAGACAGCACGAATCGAATCCGGGAATGGCTCGAAAGGGGAGGATTGTTCCATGGCTTGGATGCACCAGCCGGCCAGCACTTCGTTTGCGGTATTGTGGATAACATGCAGTTCGGTCACGCGTCCATCGGCCAGCAATTTGAAGCTGATTTCCACTTCGCCGACCTTTTCACCGTAAAACTTGCCTTCGATCAGACGTTGCCAGTACGCGTCGATTTTACCGATGACCTTTTTGTCATAACCCGCTACCGGTGATTCCGCGGAATTGAAAGCCATTACTTTGCCGGTCCTTCGAACCCCTCCGGCAAGCTTGGATTTTGTGGCAGTGATTTCCAGGTTGGAGGATGGAACGGGCGGTACAGGCGTGGAACGAGCTGCAGTCTGAGGTGTTGGCTTGATGGACTCGGGCCGTGGTTCTGGCTGAGGAACTCTCTTTTCCGAGGGCGGCGATGTTTTGAGCAGGGCATAATCATCACTCTTTGGAGGCTCTGTTGGGGTTTTTGGTGACGGCTTGGCAGCGGAAGGGGGAGTTTGTGTTTCGGCTGGTCTGGAGGGCTGCGGTTCTGCCGGGAGAGAAGGAGCTGGTTTGGAGCCCGGACGCACCGTTTCGGTGTTCATGGTCCTGGTGTTGCTGCCGTCGGCCAGGGGTACGTCGCCCGGTTTTACCGGTGAGGGAGCAGTTTGTGTTGCGAGAGTGTTGTGCTGCGAATAAAAGCGGGCATCCACAGGTTTTTCCTTCACGGCCTGACCGGGAACCGTTTCCAGAAATATTTTTGCGCGAGGTTTGACAAACTCCGGGGATTTTTGAAGGACGAGATGAGGGGGTTCTTTGTGTATTCTTGGCTTGGGCTTTGTGCCGAGCCACGTGAATCGAGAGATGTTAAAGGTCAGTATGAGCCAGAAAAATGCGAGGTTGAACAGGAGCGACAGAACAACCGAAAAAAGCAAACGACGCCGATAAGCAAAATCAGAGTCGAATGAATCTGTTGGAATGGGTGGCTGGTGAGAATGCGAGACTGGAGGGGGAGGAAGAGAGATCTGGGCGCTTTGATGCATTCCCTTACTCCTTGAAGCCTGTTTCAAAATTACAGATCAAAGCTTTCATGAAGATGGGGAATGAGTATCTGAGAGCTAGAATGCTTCAGTTGGAGCGCTTTTGCAAGTGCTTCCGCCTGATTCTCCTGTCCATGAGTGAGCAGGATCTGTCGCATGGGGCCTGTGCTTTGCTTCACAAGCCCCAAAAGCTCGTTCCGATCAGCATGAGCGCTGAGCGCATCCATGACTTCCACTTCGGCTTTGACCTCAAATTCCTCGCCAAAAATGCTGACGTGGGGATGATGATCAGCGAGGAAACGGCCAAGGGTGTTCGGTGCGCAGAATCCGACCATGAGAATCGTATTGCGCGCGGCGCCGATGTTGTTGCGAAGGTGGTGGCGGATGCGCCCGGCTTCGCACATGCCCGAGGCGGAAATGATAATGCAGGGTTCGGAACGGTCATTCAGGGCCTTGGATTCATCTGCGGTGCGAATAAAGGTCAGAGTGTTCAGGTCGAATGGGTCTTCATGTCGGCGAATCTTTTCGTAGGTTGAGGTATTGAAACATTCGGGGTGCAGACGGAACACCTCCGTGGCATGCACCGAAAGGGGGCTGTCAACATAGACCGGGATTTTTGGGAGGCTTTTGGTCCGGGTAAGCTGATTGAGGGAGTAAATCAATTGCTGGCTCCGACCCACCGAGAAGGCGGGGATGATCACTTTGCCTCGACGGTCGAGTGTGCGAGTGATGATATTAACCAGCTTGGAATGGACCTCCTCCTGTGGTTCATGAACACGGGCTCCGTAAGTGCTTTCAAGGATGAGGATATCCGCATCTTTGAATGGAGTTGGATCGCAAAGAATGTCATTTTTTCCACGGCCGACATCTCCGCTGAAAACCAGCCGGACGCGATGACCGTTTTCATGAAGATCAAAAATGATTTCCGAGGAACCGAGAATGTGTCCTGCATCGCAGAAGGTGACCATGATACCGTCGGCAATGTCAAAGGGTCGGTTATAGGCAACCGACATGAATTGTTTGCAGGCAAGCTGGGCGTCGCTGGTTGTATAGAGAGGTTCAGCCACTGGAGCGTCCATCTTTCCAAGTTTCTGATTGCGGCGGTTGATGAACGCGCAGTCAGCCTCCTGGATGTGCGCGCTATCCTCGAGCATCAGGGTCGCGAGATCGCGTGTGGCATGATTGCAAAAAATGCTGCCTTCGAATCCCTTGCGAACGAGGTTTGGAATATTGCCGCAATGATCAATATGGGCATGCGACAGGAGCATGTAGTCCACATCTGCGGGATTAAACGGGAAATCCCGGTTACGGTCGAGTGATTCCTTGCGTTTTCCCTGGAAAAATCCGCATTCAAAGAGAACTTTCTTGTCGCATACCTCCAACAGGTACATCGATCCGGTCGTTGTTCGCGCTGCGCCGTGGACAGTAAGTTTCATGGATGGGATTATTTGCAATCCTTACGTAGTTTTTTCAGGCGTTTCATAATGTGAGGCGCTTCTTTAAGATCTATAAGAGGCTGAAGCTGGTTGGTGATATATTTCCAGTCCAGTTTCTCACGGGCGATCGCATCTCGGATATCCGAACAAGCTTCGTAGTAAACCAGGCGGTCAAGATTATAACGCGCAGTGAATCCTGGGATCAGTTTGTTCTTATGTTCATGGGTTCGACGAATCAGATCGTTCGTGACACCCGTGTAAAGTGCGCCTGATTTATTGGTCAAGATGTAAACATAATACTCATGATTCATCAGCATTCCATTAAAGTCAGGGATCCTTCGCTTCGCTCAGGATGACATTTATTTTGTCATCCTGAGGTGTGGCCGAAAGATCTCTTGCGGTCACCCCTTCACCGGTTCGGTCGGTGTTTTGACAAGAATCTCTTCAATGATTTTTTCAGACGTCATCCCTTCCGCTTCACCCTCAAAGTTGATCAACAGACGGTGACGCAGTGCGGGAAGAGCAGCTTTGTGGATATCGTCGAAACTTACGTTGAAGCGTCCTTCAATAAGTGCTGTGACCTTGGAGGCGAGGATGAGTGTCTGCGCGCCACGAGGGCTTGATCCGAAGCGAAGAAAGCGATTGGCAAGATCAGTGGCGTGGGGTGAGCCCGGATGCGAGGCCATGGTGAGGCGAACCGCGTAATTCATTACATGTGATGCAACCACGATTTGTTTAACAAGTGTCTGCATCGCAAGAATCTTCGGACCATCCAGCACTTTCTCAAGAACAGGAGAGTTTTCCTGTGTGGTGCGTCGCAGCACCTCCATCAATTCCGACTCTTCAGGATAGGTCACAATGAGCTTGAAGAAAAAGCGATCCACCTGGGCTTCAGGAAGGGGATAAGTTCCTTCCTGATCAATGGGGTTCTGAGTGGCCAGGACGAAGAATGGCTTGTCCAGTGGACGAATTTTGCCACTGGCCGTCACACTTTGCTCTTGCATGGCTTCGAGAAGGGCCGACTGCGTTTTGGGAGTTGCACGGTTGATTTCGTCGGCAAGCACGATGTTCCCGAAAATGGAACCTCGCTGAAATTCAAAGTGCTTTCGTCCATCGCCTGTCTCCATCACGATATTGGTGCCGAGGATATCGGCAGGCATCAGGTCAGGAGTAAATTGGATCCGGGAGAAGCTGAGATCGAGAACCTGGCTCAAGGTTCGAACCAGGAGTGTTTTACCGAGACCCGGCACGCCTTCCAGAAGAACATGACCGCCACTGAAGAGGCTGACCAATGTTCCTTCCACAATGTCATGATGCCCGACAATAACCTTCTGGATCTGTTCCCGGACACGCTTGTAGTTTTCAAGAAACGCCCGCGCGGACTCTTCGATGGACATGAGGGAGGCTATAGACCACAAGCCATAAGCTGCAAGCCGGAAGATGAGGAGAGCCACCCCAGTCAGGACGCGTTCATGAAAGGCGGTAAACCACTGATAGAGAAAATAAATTGTGGGGCGACGGGCCCCGTCGCCTCCGTCGGAACGGCGGGCGGGCCGCCCGCCCTACAGAATCTCGGTGTGCAATCAGATAAGCCTGTATATGCCAAACATCTGGAGTCCACGACGATACACAACCACGTGAATTAGCCCTGAGGTTAATGTTGATGGTTGGATGATTCCTTGGCTTTTTGTTCCGGCGGCTTCTCGATCCACATTTTGAGATTCATGTAGTCGAAGGTCAACCGATGGTCTCCCAGGATTCCCTCGCCCACGAGACCCACCATCCAATTCGACAAATCCGGTGGAGTTTCCCAGAGGGCCGGCCCTTCATCCTCCTGTCGGACAGAAACTTCGACATCGGGTCTGGCAACACCAAAGATTTCGAATGATGCGAGTTTTGTAAAAGAATGTTTCTCAATGCCCACAATCCCGCCCACAAGGCCGGTGGATTGGCTTTTCCCTTCGAAGAGATCGGGGTGTTGCTTTACAAAAAGCGGCTCGATGGAAACATGGCCGCTGGCGCCTGAGTCCAAAAGAAACCATGCTTCATGCTTTCCATTCAGCCGACATTTTACGGCAGGCCGTCCTCCCCCCAACTTCAACTCTTCAGCCCGGGCGCCGGTGGGAGGCTGAAAACTTTCCCTGGAGTAAAAGGTGATGGTGGATGTGTGATAATCCAGGGTGAAAGGGAGCTGGCACCAGAAGAAAGCGCCCAGGATACCGGCGAGGTCCACACCCAGGCTCTTGCTCAAAGGACTGATGTCATATTCGCTGAGCGAATGATTTTGAAGTTCCACCTCGCCCAGTGACAACGAGTCCACTTTACAAACCATGGCCTTGTTGGCGCCTCCGATGCCGGCAATGCTCCATTGGCCAAGTTCGGGCAGGTTGAAACGCTTCGCGACAGCGGTATCGATGAGGTTGCAGTAGGCTCCTGTGTCCAGCAGGAACCAGCCGGCCTCCTGATTATTGATCCGGACAGGGGCAACCAGATGATCCCCCGCACGCTGAAACGGGATCACAGCTTTTTCTCCGGGCTTCTTGAAAGAGAAGGCAAAAGGTCCATCGGCTTGTGCGTTCTTATTTTCTGTTGAGGGCAGGCATGTCGCCGCAGAAAAAGTCAGGCACAAAAAAAGGAGAATTTCACGAGTCATGGTATTGATTCCAATTTTGTACGACAAAGAAAAGGGCGTGATGAATCACGCCCCTACAAATTATGTATTGATGGTTTTAGATGAAAGCACCGGATCACTTCAGATCAAAATATTCCTTCACCGTCTCCTGATGTGTTACAGGCACGGATTCCATCGTCAATGCGCTTTCGGCTTCCTGGGCGGCGGCCGAAAAGGCTTCCTCGACTTTGACATTGCTCTCGCCCTTGATGAATACTCCCTGGAGCGGAATGCCGGGCATCGGACCACCGGACCCCATCCGGCCCGTTACTTTCAACGTCTTGGTTCCTTGAGGCGATGTGGGGTCGCCGCGGTCGGTCCGTCCCTTGGGAACCATGTCCGGGCGATTCGCTCCGGAATTATCCCAGAGATCTGTGTAGTAAGGGTCGCCATTGTGTTCGGGCCATGTCCCGACACCGGTTCCCGGTTTTCCACCCTCACCAATCCGTGGTGGTCCGAGACAATTGATGGATCCATCCATGCCGGCGCAACATCCGGTTCCGATCATCATGGAGGATCGTTGCAGTTCGTTGATGAGCTGCGCCAGTTGCATCTGTTGAGACTGCTGCTGCGACTGTTGTTGAAGTTCATCGATCGCCTTCTGAAGGGATTGGGAACATGCTCCCTGATTGCCTGCCTGACATTGACCCGCTGCCTGTTGAAGATGTTCGGAAAGCTTCCCGTAGTCACGCGCGGGATCCAGCGCTTTGGTAAGCTCATTGATGAGTTGCTGTTTCTGCTCCGGGGTGAGCGCCGACTGATCAACCTGTTTTTTGAAGTTTTCCAGTGATTGCTGCGCCAGTTTGGACTGACCGCGCTGGAGCTGCTCCGCAAGATCCTTGCCCGCCTTCGAGGCCTGCTTCATCAGGTTGCTCAGCGCTTCGGCCTGCTGCCGTGCCTGTTCCAGATCAACAATGGCATCATCCACATGTTTCAACACCTGTCCTACATCCGCGCCTTCGAGGGCGGCAACGGCCTTCTGGAGCTGTTCAGCCACCTCGGAAAGCTGGGCCGCGTTGGCATCACCAAGGGATTGGTTGAGTGAATCGGCAAGACCCTGGTTACCTGAACCCTTATTTGCGTCTTTGGCCATTTCACGCGCCTGCTTGAGCGCCTGGCTCAACTTCTGAATTTGTTTTTCGGAGGCAGGGGTTTTGCCAAGCCTTTGCTGAAGCGCGTTGATTTGTTTCTGCAAAGCCTGCATCTGTTCGGGAGAAAAGGATTCGCGTTCGCGCAAGGTCTGGCGATCCAAAGGTTCCACGCCATCCTTGGGCAGAAGAGATTGTTCACGCCGTTTCAGATCGTCGGTCAGTTTGGTGAGTTCACGCAGGGCATCGTTTTTGGTGATGCCACCGGAAAGGAGCTTCGCAACTTCATTAACCTTTTTCAAATCCTGGGGAGCTTCTTTGTGGGGTAGAAGAGCAGGGTTTTCTGTCATGCGCCGCGCCAATAATTCAATGCGTTGCCCCTCACTCTTGATCATTTCGCGTTCCGCCTCGCGTTTCAACTTTTTATCCAGTTGAAAATCCGGCAATTGGAAAACGATGCCTGTCAGGGCAAGCGCCGCCAATGTCCACCGGGAGCCCCGTGGCAGCCGGATGGAAACCAGTTTTACTGGCACCACCTTTGCCAGATGTTGAGCGGCATCGCGCCGCAGAAGTGAGGCAACTTCGGATTGATCCCGCAAATCATCCAGCTCGCAGACCGTGGAGAGCCGTTCCTTCAGGCCCAGACGTTGATCGGCCAGCCGCGCCGCATCCGAAATCGAGGCCCCACGAAAACACTGAATCAGCAACGTGATGAGAATCACCATGACACCTGTAAGGAGGAGCGATGGCAGAAACCATGGGGAAAGCAAAAGGAACTTGGAAAGGGAACAGGCGATCAGCCAGAAAATGGATACAATGAGCAGGGTTTTCGCGGCGGAGCGGACGGCCCCATTCCAGCGCATCCAACGCGCTACAGGGATCAGTGTGGTGTGAAGATTTGAGGAGGTGTTAACCTGCATATTTCACAAGATTTTTGGTTGGTGTGAACACATGCAGGTTAGGCATCATCATTCCAAAGCCGTTTGACATGGCGCAATGTACCCCCAAAATAGAGGATTGCCCAACAGAAATAAATGAAAAACAGGCCCAGCGCCCAGCGTATTCCCAGGGAACGCAAAATGGCAAGAATCTCACGTTTGAAGATGGGGTTCATGAGATGACAATTTGGGTTTTTCACCGACTTTTCAAACAGGCTCTAATCTTTCTCCCGTTCCCACTTGCGGCGGATACCCAGTTGGGCCAGCCACCAGAAAAAGGATCCCGCAACCATCCAGGCGACAACCAGCAGGTGGTGGTGGAGGGTGTCATCAATCCCGGCTATTGAACTTCCAAGGCTCCATGCTGTCGTCCAAAGCAATGCCAGCGCCACTCCGAAACTGCACGCGATGGCTGCCATGGTT
>Ga0247727_10001809_pt1 | contig 49768 bp, 38 predicted proteins | sample WisWelCaveWW1625_FD_202498 | JGI IMG/M metagenome (GOLD analysis project Ga0247727, IMG submission 202498) | Biofilm microbial communities from Wishing Well Cave, Virginia, United States - WW16-25 | ecosystem: Environmental > Aquatic > Deep subsurface > Groundwater > Cave microbial mat | place...
GCGATGCGTGTCCAGCCGACGCGGCGAACGACGTGGATGCGGACGGTGTGTGCGGGAACGTCGACAACTGCCCGACGGTGTCGAATTCGAGCCAGGCGAACGCGGACGGCGATGCGCTCGGCGACGCCTGCGATGCGTGTCCGAACGACGCGGCGAACGATGCGGACGCGGATGGCGTGTGCGGGAACGTCGACAATTGCCCGACCGTATCGAATCCGAGCCAGGCCAACGCGGACGGCGACGCGCTCGGCGACGCCTGCGACACGTGCACGGACACCGATGCAGACGGTTTCGGCAACCCGGGCTTCCCGGCCAACACGTGTCCTGTCGACAACTGCCCGACGGTGTCGAGTGCGAGCCAGGCGAATGCGGACGGCGACGCGCTCGGCGACGCCTGCGACACGTGTACCGACACGGATGCCGATGGCTTCGGCAACCCGGGCTTCCCGGCCAATGCGTGTCCTGTCGACAACTGCCCAGCGGTCGCAAACCCGAGCCAGACGAACGCAGACGGCGACACGCTCGGCGACGCCTGCGATACGTGCCCGAACGACGCGGCGAACGACAGCGATGCCGATGGCGTGTGTGGGAACGTCGACAACTGCCCGACGGTGTCGAACGCGAGCCAGGTCAATGCTGACGGCGATGCGCTCGGCGACGCCTGCGATGCGTGCCCGGACGACGTGGCCAACGACGTGGATGCGGACGGTGTGTGCGGGAACGTCGACAATTGCCCGACCGTCTCGAATCCGAGCCAGGCCAATGCGGACGGCGACGCGCTCGGCGACGCCTGCGATGCGTGTTCTGCCGACGCGGCGAACGACATCGATGTTGATGGCGTATGCGGGGACGTCGACAACTGTCCGACCGTCTCGAATCCGAGCCAGGCCAACGCGGACGGCGATGCGCTCGGGGACGCCTGCGACACATGCACCGACACGGATGCGGATGGCTTCGGCAACCCGGGCTTCCCAGTCAACACGTGCCCTGTCGACAACTGCCCGACCGTGTCGAACGCGAGCCAGGCGAACGCGGATGGGGACGCGCTCGGAGACGCCTGCGACACGTGCACGGACACGGACGCGGACGGCTTCGGGAACCCGGGCCTTGCGGCGAGCACTTGTCCTGTCGACAACTGCCCGACGGTGTCGAACCCGAGCCAGGCCAACGCGGACGGCGATCCCCTCGGCGACGCCTGCGACCCGTGCCCGAACGATGCGGGGAACGATGCGGACGGCGACGTCGTCTGTGACAACCTCGACAACTGCCCGACGGTACCGAATCCTAGCCAGGCCAACGCGGACGGCGACACGCTCGGCGACGCTTGCGATGCGTGCCCGAACGACGCGGCGAACGACGTGGATGCGGACGGCGTGTGCGGGAACGTCGACAACTGCCCGACCGTATCGAATCCGAGCCAGGCCAATGCGGACGGCGACACGCTCGGCGACGCCTGCGACACGTGCACCGACACGGATGCGGACGGTTTTGGCAACCCGGGCTTCCCCGTCAACACGTGTCCCGCGGACAACTGCCCGCTGGTATCGAATCCGAGCCAGGCCAACGCGGACGGGGACGCGCTCGGCGACGCCTGCGATGCGTGCCCGAACGATGTGGCGAACGACGTGGACGCGGACGGCGTGTGCGGGAACGTCGACAACTGCCCGACCGTATCGAATCCGGGCCAGGCCAATGCGGACGGCGATCCCCTCGGCGACGCCTGCGACCCGTGCCCGAACGATGCGGGGAACGATGCGGATGGCGACGTCGTCTGCGACAACCTCGACAACTGCCCGACGGTGCCGAATCCTAGCCAGGCCAACGCGGACGGCGACGCGCTTGGCGACGCCTGCGATGGATGTCCCGCCGACGCGGCGAACGACGTCGACGCAGACGGTGTGTGCGGGAACGTCGACAACTGCCCGACGGTGTCGAATCCGAGCCAGGCCAATGCGGACGGCGACACGCTCGGAGACGCTTGCGATGCGTGTCCAGCCGACCCGCTGAACGATGCGGACGCCGACGGGGTCTGCGGGGACCTCGACAACTGCCCGATCGTCTCGAATCCTAGCCAGGCCAACGCCGACGGGGACGCGCTCGGCGACGCATGCGATGCGTGTCCCGCCGATGCGCTGAACGACGTGGACGCGGACGGCGTGTGCGGGAACGTCGACAACTGCCCGACCGTATCGAATCCGGGCCAGGGCAATGCGGACGGCGATCCCCTCGGCGACGCCTGCGACCCGTGCCCGAACGATGCGGGGAACGATGCGGATGGCGACGTCGTCTGCGACAACCTCGACAACTGCCCGACGGTGCCGAATCCTAGCCAGGCCAACGCGGACGGGGACGCGCTCGGCGACGCCTGCGATACGTGTCCGAACGACGCGGCGAACGATGCGGACGCGGACGGGGTCTGCGGGGACATCGACAACTGTCCGACGGTGTCGAATCCGGGCCAGGCGAACGCGGACGGCGACGCATTCGGCGACGCTTGCGACGCTTGTCCTGCCGATGCGGCGAACGATGCGGATGCCGACGGGGTCTGCGGGGACATGGACAACTGTCCGGTGGTTTCGAATCCGAGTCAGGCCAATGCGGACGGTGACACGTCCGGAGACGCATGCGACACGTGCACCGACACGGATGCGGACGGTTTTGGCAACCCGGGCTTCCCGGTCAACACGTGTCCTGTCGACAACTGCCCGACGGTGTCGAACGCGAGCCAGGCCAACGCGGACGGGGACGCGCTCGGCGACGCCTGCGACACGTGCACGGACACGGACGCGGATGGTTTTGGCAACCCGGGCTTCCCCCTCAACACGTGCTCCGCGGACAACTGCCCGGGGGTATCGAACCCGAGCCAGGCGAACGCGGACGGCGATGCGCTCGGCGACGCCTGCGATGGATGTCCCGCCGACGCGGCGAACGACATCGATGCAGACGGTGTGTGCGGGAACGTCGACAACTGTCCGACGGTGTCGAATCCGAGCCAGGCCAATTCGGATGGCGACGCGCTCGGCGACGCCTGCGACCCGTGCCCGAACGATGCGGGGAACGATGCGGACGGCGACGTCGTCTGCGACAACCTCGACAACTGCCCGACGGTACCGAATCCTAGCCAGGCCAACGCGGACGGCGACGCGCTCGGCGACGCTTGCGATACGTGCCCGAACGACGCGGCGAACGATGCGGACGCCGACGGGGTCTGCGGGGACCTCGACAACTGCCCGATCGTCTCGAACCCGAGCCAGGCGAACGCGGACGGCGACGCGCCCGGCGACGCATGCGATGCGTGCCCATCCGACGCGGCGAACGACATCGATGCCGACGGTGTGTGCGGGAACGTCGACAACTGCCCGACCGTATCGAATCCGGGCCAGGGCAATGCGGACGGCGATGCGCTCGGCGACGCCTGCGATACGTGTCCGAACGACGCGGCGAACGATGCGGACGCCGACGGGGTCTGCGGGGACCTCGACAACTGCCCGATCGTCTCGAATCCGAGCCAGGCCAACGCGGACGGCGACACGCTCGGCGACGCCTGCGATTCGTGTCCCGCCGATGCGCTGAACGACGTGGATGCCGACGGCGTGTGCGGGGACCTCGACAACTGCCCGATCGTCTCGAACCCGAGCCAGGCGAACGCGGACGGCGACGCGCCCGGCGACGCATGCGATGCGTGTCCATCCGACGCGGCGAACGACATCGATGCCGACGGTGTGTGCGGGAACGTCGACAACTGTGAAACCGTTTCGAATCCGAGCCAGGCCAATGCGGACGGCGACACGCTCGGCGATGCATGCGATGCGTGTCCCGCCGACGCGGCGAACGACATCGATGCCGATGGCGTGTGCGGGAACGTCGACAACTGTCCCACGGTCTCGAATCCGAGCCAGGCCAACGCGGACGGCGACACGCTCGGCGACGCCTGCGATTCGTGTCCCGCCGATGCGCTGAACGACGTGGATGCCGACGGCGTGTGCGGGAACGTCGACAATTGCCCGACGGTGTCGAATCCTAGCCAGGCCAACGCGGACGGCGATGCGCTCGGCGACGCCTGCGACACGTGTCCGAACGACGCGGCGAACGACACGGATGCCGACGGCGTATGCGGGAACGTCGACAACTGTCCGACCGTTTCGAATCCGAGCCAGGCGAATGCGGACGGTGACGCGCTCGGCGACGCATGCGATTTGTGCCCCGGCGATCTGGCGAACGATGCGGATGCGGACGGTGTGTGCGGGAATCTCGACAACTGTCCCGGCGTTCCGAACCCGAGCCAGGTCGATCTGGACGGAGACGGGGACGGCGACGCGTGCGATCTGGACGACGATGCGGATGGCGTGGCCGACCTGTCCGACTGCGCTCCCACGGCCAAGGGAGTCTCGGCGCCACCCGGGCCGATCGGCGCGTCGCTACGCCTGGATCGCTCGGGCGGGGCGACGCTCCGCTGGTCACGCGCGGTGCAGGGCCACACCTCGAACGTCTATCGCGGCACGTTCACGCCCGGGACCGCGTGGTCGTTCGGCACGAGCTGTCTCGTCGCCGAAACGCCGAACACGTCCACGTCTGACGCCGCGCCGCCGGTTCCGGGCGAAGGCTTCTTCTTCCTCGTCGGGGCTCGCAACATCTGCGGCGACGGGCCGATCGGTGTCGACGGCGCGGGGCTCGAGATACTCGCCACGACGCAGTGTCCGGTCGTGGTCGCCGATGCGGACGGCGACGGCGTGAGCAATTCGAGCGATGACTGCCCGCTCCACGCGGACCCGACGCTTGCCGATGCGGATTTCGATTTCGTCGGTGATCCCTGTGACAACTGCCCGAATGCGCACGACCCGACGCAGTCGAACGTCGACGCCGACGGCTCGGGCGACGTGTGCGACGCGTGCACGGACACGGACGCAGACGGCTTCGGCAACCCGGGCTTCGCGGCCAACACGTGTGGTGTCGACAACTGCCCGACGGTGTCGAACCCGAGTCAGGCGAACGCGGACGGCGACGCCTCGGGCGACGCGTGCGACACGTGCTCGGACACCGACGCGGATGGCTTCGGCGACCCGGGCTTTGCGGGTCGCACCTGTCCCTTGGATAACTGCGCGTCGATATCGAACCCGAGCCAGGCGGACGCGGACGGCGACGCGCTCGGCGATGCCTGCGATTCCTGTCCTGCGGATGCCGCGAACGATGCGGATGCGGACGGGGCGTGCGGAGACGTCGACAACTGCCCGGCGGTATCGAACCCGAGCCAGACCGACGGCGACGGCGACGGTCGGGGCGACGTGTGCGACTCCTGCCCGGCGGACCCGGCGGACGACGTGGACGGCGACGGTCACTGCGCCGATCAGGACAACTGCCCGTCGGTCGCGAATCCCTCGCAGGCCAACGCGGACGGCGACGCGCTCGGGGATGACTGCGATCCGTGCCCGGCCAACCCCGATTCCGGCTGCACCGCCTGCTCGCCCGGCGCGGACACCGACGGCGACGGCGTGTGCACATCGCTCGTGGAGTGGGTGCCGTTTTCGGGGCCGGGGGAGCGGGTGCTCGTCACGCAGGGCTCCTCGACGCGCTACCTGGCCAACCTCGGCGATCCCGGGATCGGCGAGAGCTGGGCCGCCGACGGCTTCGATGACTCCGCCTGGCCAGCCGGCCCGTTCGGCGTCGGCTACGAGACGGGGTCCGGAGCGGGCGCGCTGATCGCCACAGCGGTCCCCGCAGGCACGGTCTCGACGTATACGCGGACGGTGTTCGCGGTGGCAGACCCCGCATCGGTGTTCCGACTCCACCTCGGCGCGGACTACGACGACGGCATCGTCGCCTGGATCAACGGCGTCGAGGTCTACCGCTCGCCCGAGGTCCCAGCCGGGGCGATGGCGTGGAACACCCCGGTCACCGGTCACGAGTCGAGCAATGCGAGCGCGCCGGACTACGACCCGCTCGTCGACCTATCGCTCGCCATCCCGTTGCTGCGCCCGGGAACGAACCTGCTCGCCGTCGGGGTGTGGAACGATGTGCCTCCCGACCGGCCGTCTTCGGACCTCGTGCTCGTGCCACGCCTGTCGATCAATCGCAGTGACTCACCGACGATGCGCTGGCGCGCCAACGCGACCGATCCCGGCCTCGGAACGGCGTGGGTCGCTCCCGCGTTCGACGACGCTTCGTGGAGCCCCGGGGGTTACGGCGTCGGTTACGACAATGAAGGACAGGCCGACTCGCTGCTCCAGACCCTCGTGCCGGCCGGCGGCTTCTCGGTCTACACGCGGATGCACTTCCCGGTGACCGACCCGGCCGGATTCGCTGCGATCCTCGCCGGCGCGGACTACGACGACGGCTTCGTCGCGTGGGTCAACGGCGTCGAAGTCTACCGGTCGCCGGGGATCCCGTCCGGGGTGCCCGCCTGGAACACGAACGCGGCGAGCCACGAGTCCGGCAATGGACCGGAGCCCAACTACGGCCCGGCGATCGACGTCACGGCGCTGGCGCGGCCCGCGCTCGTTGCCGGGGACAATGTGCTCGCGGTCGGCGTGTGGAACAGCTCGGCGCCGGCGTCGAGCGATCTCGTCCTCGTCCCGCGCCTGGCCGGAGTTCCCGTGTCGAGCGATAACTGCCCCGGAGTCGCGAACCCCGGCCAGAACGACACCGACGGCGATCGTGCGGGAGACGCGTGCGACGCGGACGACGATGGCGACGGACACCCGGATGGGGCCGACGACTGCCCCTTGGTCTCGGACCCAGCTCAGCTCGATGCCGACGGCGACGGGATCGGGGATGCGTGCGACAACTGCCCTGCAGCGGCGAACCCAGGCCAAGGGGACGCCGACGGCGACGGGGTCGCCGACGCGTGCGACAACTGCCCGGCGGCCGCGAATCCCGGTCAAGCGGACACGGACGGCGACGGCCAGGGCGACGCCTGTGACACGGACAACGACGGCGACGGCGTCGCGGATCTACTCGACAACTGCCCCTCGGTCGCCAACAGCCTCCAGCTCGACGCCGATGCCGACGGTTACGGCACGGCCTGCGACTGCGCCGACGCCGACCCCACCGCGTGGGCCGAGCCTGCCGCAGTCGGGCTGCACGTCACGCGCGCCTCTCCCGCCGCAGCGGCCGTGATCTCGTGGGCCGTGCCGCCCGCGCCTGGAGCGTCCGCGGTGCGATACGATGTCGTGCGCTCCTTGGACGTCACCGATTACTCGGCCGCGGAGTGTCTCGCCTCCGGGTTGGCGACACCGACGCCGACGAGCGACCCGACCCAGCCGGGAGCCGGAGCACTGTTCGGCTATCTGGTTCGCGTCGACAACGCCTGCCCGGGTCCGGGAACCATCGCCCCCGGCAGCGGCGGCTCGGCGCTCGTCCCGCCGGCGTGTCCCTGACGCTCGTGCTGGTAGACTCCTTTGATGTCCTCGGGGCTGCGGATCGCAGGGAGCGCCATCGCGATCGCGGCCGCTCTCCTGCTCGCGCTTCGGCTGCTCCAGCGCCGGATGCTGTACTTCCCCAGCGGCACGCCGAGCGCGGCGGCGACCGTGCTGCCGGGAGCCGCGGATGTCGATTTTGCGACCGAGGATGGCCTGAGGCTGGGTGCGTGGTTCGTTCCGCCCGCTGATGGCGGCCCGGCGCGGGCCACGGTGCTCGTCTTTCCGGGCAATGCCGGAAATCGCGGGGACCGAGCGCGAATCGCAGCCGGCCTCGGCCGGCGCAATTTCGCCACGCTCCTCGTCGACTACCGTGGATACGGCGGCAACCCTGGTCGGCCGACCGAGACGGGTCTCGCCGCCGACGCGCGGGCCGCTCGCGCCTACGCGATCGGTCGACCGGACGTGGATCCGAGCCGGTTGATCTACTTCGGCGAGTCGCTCGGTGCCGCGGTCGCGGTCGGTCTGGCGATCGAGGCCGAGCCCGCGGCCCTCGTCTTGCGCTCGCCCTTTTCGACGTTGGTCGACGTGGCGCGTGTGCACTACCCGTTTCTGCCCCTGCGACTCGTGCTGGCCGAGCGCTATCCCTCGATCGCGCGTGTGCCCGGCTTGGGCTGCCCGCTGCTCGTCGTCGCCGGCGACCGGGACCGCATCGTTCCAGTCGGGCAGAGCCGCGCTCTCGCCCGCGCGGCTCGACCGGGCCTGGCGCGGCTCGCCGTCTTCGAAGGAGCAGATCACAACGATCCGGCGCTCGTGGCCGGCGAACGACTCCTCGACGAGGTCGATCGCCTGTGGCGCGAGACGCGCGAGACGAATGGAGGCCGAGCACCGTGATTCCCCTCGAAGACTTCTTCCGCAAGCCCCAGCGCGTGCAGCTGCGCCTGTCGCCGAGCGGACGGCATCTGGCCTGGCTCGAGCCGTGGGAGCGACGCCTCAACCTCGTGGTCCAGGATCTCGGCACGGGTCACACGACGCGAGTCACGGCGACGACCGAGCGCGACCTCGCGGGGTACCTGTGGGCCAGCGACGAGCGGCTCGTCTACGTGCAGGACCGCGGCGGCGACGAGAACTTCCGGCTGTACGCGGTCGGACGAGATGGTGCGGGAGCGGTCGACCTCACACCGTTCGACGGGGTCCAGTGCGGTCTCGTCGACGACCTGGAGGACGAAGACGACGCGATCCTGTTCCAGATGAACCGTCGCGACCCGGAGGTGTTCGACGTGTACCGCGTCGACGCGCGGACGGGAGAGATGCGACTCGCGGCCGAGAACCCGGGCAACGTGCAGAGCTGGCATACCGACCACGCGGGTCGGCTTCGCGCCGCGGTCACGACCGACGGGGTTCACACGAGCGTGCTGTTCCGGGAAGCCGACACCGACCCCTGGCGGACGGTCGCGACCTACGACTTCAAGGAGTACGCGCGGCCGCTGCTGTTCGCGTTCGAGGGGGAGAGCACGCTCGTCGTCTCGTCGAACCTGGGCCGCGACCGGGCAGCGATTCACGAGTACGACGCGCGCGCCGGGCAGACGACGCGGCTCGTGTACGAGCACCCGGAGGTCGACGTCGGTCAGATCGTCTACTCGCGGCACCGGCGGCGACTCACCGGGGCGGTGTACGAGTCGGACCGCGTGGGCTACCACTTCCTCGACCCCGCGCGGGAGGCCCTCCAGGCGCTCGTCGATGAGCGTCTCCCGGGGCGCGAGAACACGATCGTTTCGTACGCGCGGGACGAGTCGCGGTTCGTCGTGCACTCGGGCACCGACCGCACGCTCGGCGGGTACTGGCTCCTCGACGCGAATCGGCGCGAGCTGACCCACGCATGCGACCTGTCGCCGTGGCTTCCGGAAGAGCGCATGGCGGCGATGCGCCCCGTGCGCTTTCCGGCTCGCGACGGGCTGGCGCTGCGCGGGTACCTGACCCTGCCGCACGGCGTGCCGCCGCGCGACCTCCCGCTGGTCCTGCACCCGCACGGCGGACCGTGGGCCCGCGATTCCTGGGGCTTCCATCCCGAAGTGCAGTTCCTCGCGAGTCGCGGCTTCGCCGTGCTCCAGGTGAACTTCCGTGGCTCGGCCGGGTTCGGTCGGACGTTCCTCGAGGCCGGTTTCGGCCAGTGGGGCCTAGCGATGCAGGACGACCTGACCGACGCGGTGCGCTGGGCGGTCGGCCAGGGGATCGCCGACCCGCGGCGCGTGGCGATCTACGGCGGGAGCTATGGCGGCTACGCGGCGCTCTCCGGCGTCGTGAAGACACCCGACGTGTACGCCTGCGGCGTTAGCTATGTCGGCGTGTCGAACCTGTTCACGTGGTTCGATGCGATTCCGCCATACTGGAGGCCGTATCGCGAGATGCTGCACGAGATGGTCGGCCATCCCGAGCGCGATGCCGAGCGGATGCGGGCCACGTCACCGTACTTCCACGCCGATCGGATCCGCGTTCCGGTCCTCGTGGCCCAGGGCGCCAACGACCCCCGCGTTCCCAAGCACGAGAGCGACCAGATCGTCGGGGCGCTGCGGGCCCGTGGGGTCGAGGTCGAGTACATGGTCAAGGACGACGAGGGCCACGGGTTCCACAACGAGGAGAACCAGTTCGAGTTCTACCGCGTGCTCGAGCGGTTCCTTTTGCGCAATCTGGCCCCGTAACGGGCGCTGGGGCTCGAGGTCCGCCCCTGGAGCCGACTCACGGCCGCTCGACGATCGCGAGGAATGCCTCGGAGGACTCGAGCGCGCGCGTCACGCGGGAGGCCATGACGATGCTTCCCGCGTCGGTGAAATGGACGGAATCGTGGAAGTGCACGGGGTCGCCCGGGATCTCGTCCGCGCCGCCGATGAGCACGACGCCTTGTGCCTCCGCGATCTGCGTGATGGCACGATTGTACGCGTCGAAGCTCTCGAGCAGCGCCTCGACGGTCATGAACGGCATGTAGTACAGGCTCGTATTGGCCGCTGCGAGCTGAGTGGCCGGGGTCTGGCCGCGCCGGTAATGAGTCGAGAACGTCGCCACGGCGACGACGCGGGCGGCTCCGCGAGCCTCCGAGACGAGCGCCGACAGTTCGTTCCGGAAGGGTGCCGTCAGCCGCGGCAAGTCCAGGCGGAGTTTCCCGGCCGGCACATCGACCATTCGCTGGCGCGAGCGAATGGTGAGGTTCATCTCGACGAGACGGACCAACAGGGAGTAGTGGGACAGCCACGAGCGCTGCATGTCGGGTCGCTCCCGGATCAGACCCTGTTCACGAGCCAGCTCGAAGCTGTTCGACGAGAGGTCATTGGTCGCATGGTAGATCACGATCACGTCCGGCTCGAGGCGCTCGACGCGCCCGCGGAGGTTGGCCCGCGAGGCGGCCACGCCGAACCCCGGGACGCCGCCGTTCACGTAGTCGAACGGAACGTTCGGATGGGCCCGGCGGAGCTCCTGCACCACGAGATCCGGCCAGCTGGCCGCGTTACTACTCACCTCGCCGCAGAAGGTCGTCGACGCGCCGAGGAACGCGATGCGGATCGTGCCGGCGGGCTTCGGGACCGCGATCTCGGGCCCACGGAATCCGAGCGAGTTGATCTCGATCGGCCCGAAGCGACCGCCCGCCACCGGAACGCGCAGCTGCGTCGCCGGGTCGATCGTGAGGAACTCTTGAATCCCCCAGACGCTCCCGTTCCTGAGCACCGCCCGCACCCGGATCGCGGCCTCGGCCAAGAACAGCACGAGCACGCAGCCGACCGAGGCGACCCCGAAGAGGACGAGGATGCGTCGAAGGCGGGACATGCTGGCGAACGGCACAGCGGCGATCCTCGGAGGGGGTCGCGGTCCGGGCGACTCGGCCCGAATCGTCAAGAACCCGGCGTCTCGAAACGGAGTGGCACTCCGGAAGCGCGTAGTATACGAGTGAATCGTCTGATCCGGCACGAAGGACCGACGTGGACCTGACGACCCTCGACACTCCGGAGCTCGTGCGGCTCGTCCGCGGGGTGTTCCATCCGCGCGCCGACGATCGTGGTCTGACCGTGCTCGTCGACCTCCCGGACGAGGCCAAACCGGATCGGCCCGCGTGGGTCGTGCGCCGCAAGATCGCCGCCGACTGGGTCTCTCGCCTCTCGGCCGCGGCGAACGACCTCGAACTCGCCGAGGTCCGCCTCGTGTTCTACCGCAACGCAGGCCGCAACAACGCCGACCTGCCGTCGACGGCGTGGATTCATCGCGGCGGCCCGGTCCCGTCGCACGCCGGCGAGATCACCGAGGGCGCGATCGCGATCGAAGACGTGCTCGGCGCTCACGGCATCGTCCTCGCCTTGACCGAGCTTTCGGCCACGGCGCCGCTCAAGATCGCCGCCCGCCGCCTGGGCTTTCGCGCCGCGACGATGCCCGGCTTCTCACCGGCGATGGTTCCGGCGCTCAGGCTCGATTACGAGGAGATCGACCGGCGGTGCCGCGCCCTGAAGCAGCGACTCGATCCCGCCGATGAGGCGCGCCTGCGTTTCGAGGTCGACGGGAGCTCGATCGACCTCGTCCTCGACCTGCGGGGCCGCCTGGCGATGACGAGCAGCGGGCTGATTCATGAGCCCGGCACGGCAGGAAACCTGCCGTCGGGCGAGACCTACATCGTTCCGTACGAGGGGGAGCGGCCGGGAGAGCCGAGCCGCACGGCGGGCTGCCTGCCGCTCGAGCTGGGACGCGAGATCCTGACGTACTGGATCGAGCAGAACCGCGCCGTCGAGGTGTCGGGCGAGGGACCCGTCGCGGCGCACGAGCGGGTCGAGCTCGAGGCGGAGCCGGCGTACGGCAACATCGCCGAGCTGGGCTTCGGCGTGCTCCACGCGTTCGGCGTGCGTCCGATCGGCGAGATCCTGCTCGACGAGAAGCTCGGCCTGCACGTCGCGTTCGGGCGGAGCGACCATTTCGGCGGGAGCGTCGGCCCGTCGGACTTCCGTTCGCCCGCCCGCGTCGTGCACGTCGACCGCGTGTACCTCCCGGAGACCCAGCCGCGAGTCCGCGTCGTATCGGTCGATCTCTCGGCGGCGGGCGAGTCCCGGCCGCTGATGCGCGATGGTGACTACGTCGAGCGCCTGTGGTGAGGGCGTCCGGCGGCTCGGTCTGCGCGCTGCTTGCGGGGCTCGGGCTCGCCAGCTGCGACGGAAGTCTCGCGCCGGCCGTCCCCGCCGCCAAGACCGGGTGGTTCGTCGATGGGACCGCCGAGCTGGGTCTTCCGGTCGCGCCAGCCCGTCCTTCTCCAAGCGAGCACTTCATGCCCGATAGCCTGTCGGGCGGTGGCGCGTTCGTCGACTACGATCGGGACGGGGACCTCGACCTCTACGTCGTTCGTGGCGCGTACGCTCCCGCGCGTGGGATCGGCGGTCCCGAGAGCGAGAACCGGCTGTACCGCCAGGAGGCCGACGGCCGGTTCACCGACGTGAGCGCGGCGGCGGGTGCGGACGACGCCGGTTACGGGATGGGTGTGGCGGTGGGGGACATCGACAACGACGGCTTCCCCGACCTGTTCGTCGCGAACTACGGGCCCGACGTGCTGCTCCACAACAACGGCGACGGCACGTTCACGGACGTCACGCTCGCGGCGGGGGTGGGCGATCCGCGGTGGGGCACGTCCGCCGGATTCCTCGACTACGATGGGGACGGCTTTCTCGATCTGTTCATCGCGAACTATGTCGACTACGCGCTCGACCGCCGGACGGTCGACATCGCCGGACGGCCCGAGTACCCGGGCCCGGACTGTTGCGACGGCGTGCCGAGCACGCTGTATCACAACGAAGGGAACGGTACGTTCACGGACGTCAGCCAGGAGACCGGGATCGCCGCGCGCGCCGGCAAGGGGCTCGGCGTGGCGTTCCACGATCTCGACCGGGACGGCCGGATCGACATCTACGTGGCGAACGATCGCGAGCCGAACTTCGCCTGGATCCAGCAGCCCGACGGAACGTTCGTCGAGCGCGCCGCCACGATGGGTCTTGCCGTGAACGGCTACGGCGACGCCCAGGCGAGCATGGGCATCGCGACGGGCGACGCGAACGGCGACGGGCAGCTCGACCTGTTCGTCACGAACCTGTTCGGTGAGACGAACACGCTGTACGTCGGCGCCGGTCCCGGGCAGTTCGACGACGCAACGGTCGGAAGCGGTCTCGGTCCGCCGAGCTTCGACTTCACCGGCTTCGGGGCCGCATTCTTCGATCCCGATCTCGACGGCGATCTGGACCTCGTCGTCGCGAACGGTCGGGTCCTGCGATCGTTGCCGCGGCCAGGGGCCGACCTCGGTCCCCACTGGACGCGTTACGCCGAGGAGAGCCAGCTGTACGAGAACGAGGGAGCCGGGTCGTTCCGCGCGGCGCCCGAGCTGTGCGGCGCGCCGTGCTCCGAGCCGGGTGTGGGACGAGGTCTCGCGCTCGGCGACCTCGACGACGACGGCGACCATGACCTGTTGCTGCTCACCGGGGATGGCCGGGCGCGCGTCTTCCGCAACGAGCGGTCGAGCGACGGGCGCTGGATCGGCCTGCGTGCGGTCGACGGGTCGGGGCGAATCGAAGCGCTCGGCGCCCGAGTCGTCGTCCACGCTGGCGGGCGGGCCTTTCCGCGTGATGTCGCGCCGGCCTCGAGCTATCTCGCGAGCCACGATCCTCGCGTGATCGTCGGTCTCGGGAGCATCGCGACCGTCGACGACGTCGTCGTCCGCTGGCCCGACGGAGCGGAGGAGCGGTTCGGGCCGCTCGCGGTCGGCCGGTACCACGATCTGGCACGCGGGAGCGGCCGATGACGCGATGGGGATCGATCGTCACGATCGCGATGTGTGTTCTGATCGCCGCCGGGTGTGGTCGGGCTGCCGAGCCGCCCGAGCCGCGGGTCGAGGGCACCGAGCCGCTCGTCGCCGAGCGGATCCGCGAGGCGACGGGCGCGGTCCGGAGCGACCCCACGGCGGCGGCCTGGGGCCGTCTCGGACAGATCTACGACATTCACCGCATCGCCGAGCCCGCACTCGCGAGCTACGCGGAGGCGGAGCGGCTCGCCCCCGATGATTGGCGCTGGCCGTACTTCTCCGGGATCGTTCTGCGCGAGAGCGACCGGAGCGGCTCCGTCGCCGCGTTCGAGCGCGCGGCGCGGCTCGAGCCGTCGTACGCGCCGCTCCACGTCTACCTGGGTCTTGCGTTCCTCGCGGCCGAGGAGTTCGACCGCGCAGCGGCGAGCTTCGACGCCGCTCTGGCGATGGACCCGACCTCCGCGAACGCGCGGATCGGACTGGCCCGCGTGGCGCTCGCGCGCGGCGATGCTGCCCTTGCGCGCGATCGGCTCCTCGAGGCGGCGCGCGGCGCATCGAACGAGGCGGCCGTGCACCACCACCTGGCCCAGGCATTCCAGGTGCTCGGCGACGAGCGCCGCGCGGATCGGGAGCGACGGCTTGCCGAGAGCGCGGCCGTCCCGCTGCAGGTCGGCGGGCTCGCGTCCTTCCCCGATCCCGTGCGCGACGACGTGATCCTGGCCGAGGGCGCGAGCCTCTCGTGGCTCATCGCGAACGCGCAGCGTCTCGTCGCGCGCGGGCAGCGGGACGAAGCAGCGGCGACGATCGAACGCGCGCTCGCGGCCGCGCCGGAATCGGGAACCGCGCTGCTCGTCGGCGGTCGGGTGTACGCGGAGCTGGGACAGGCCGAGCGAGCGTTCGCGCTCGTCGAGCGGGCGATCGCCCTCGCACCGGAAGACGCGGCGGGCTACGTCGAGATCGGGCACCTGTTCGTCCGTGCCGGGCAGGGTGCCCGAGCGATCCAGGCGTTCGAGAAAGCGCTGGCCCTCGATCCGCGCCTGCCCGCGGTGCGGAGCAACCTGGCCACGCTGTACTTCCAGTCCGGTCGCACGGCGGAAGGCGTCGAGCTCCTGCGCGTCGCGCGCCGCGAGCTGCCCGCGGACCTCGACATCCAGTACAACCTCGCCGCGACGCTCGTCATGACCGGGGAGACGATCGAGGCGCGCGAGGTCCTCACCGAAGCGCTCGACATCGCCCCGGGACACGTGCCGTCGCGCTATCTGCTGGGAGTCGCACAGGCCACCGACGAGCGGTTCGCCGAGGCGGCCGCGGTGTTCGCCGAGGTGATCGAGCGCGATCCGACCCATCTCGAGGCGCGTCTCGACCTCGGGCGCGCGCTGTGGCGGCTCGACAGATGGGCCGAGGCGATCGGTGCATTTCGCGAAGCCGCACGCCAAGCACCGGGGAATGTCGAGGCGGCGCGGGAGGTCGCCTGGTCGCTCGCCGTGTGTCCGCAGGACGGGCTGCGGAACGGACGAGAGGCGCTCGAGATCGCGCGCGCGCTCGCAGAGCAGGGTGGTGCGCGCGATCCGAGCTTCCTCGACCTGCTCGCTGCGGCGCAGGCCGAGACCGGCGACTTCCGCGGGGCTATCGAGACCGGCGATCGCGCGGTGCGCATGGTGCAGCGCGCGCTCCTCGCGGACCGGGATCCGCCGCCCGCGGCGCAGGCCGTGATGATGCGCGACTTCCTCGCCGAGCTCGTGGCCCGCGTCGACGGATACCGGCGCGGACGGCCCTACCGCGATCGCGGCTGAGGCTTCCCCCGAGGCGCACTGCTTGCTGGCGCGTGTAGGCATCGGACCGACTCGATCGGCCCCTTGAACGAATGAGGGCTTCGCCGTACCCTCTGAGCAGGTCCCTGTCGAATTCGGAGGCGCTCTTGTCACAGCAATCGATCAAGCAGAAGGTCCTGGACGGGGTGGAGACTCTTCCCGCCGACGCCACGATCGAAGACGCGATGGAGCGTCTGTACTTTCTGGCGAAGATCCAACGCGGATTGGAACAGGCGGATGCGGGGGACACGCAGACCCACGAGGAAGCCAAGAAGCGCCTCCTCAAGTGACACGGGTCCTCTGGACCCGCCAAGCCGTCGAGGATGTCGAGGCCATCAAGGCCTATGTGGCTCGCGACTCGGAACGCTACGCGGCTCACTTGGCCGAGCGGCTCGTGGCCGCCGTCGGCCGGCTCGCCCTGTTCCCGCATTCCGGTCGGATCGTGCCCGAGGTGGGCAAACGATCTCCTTCGCGAAGTCATCTACGGGAATTACCGCGTCGCGTATCGGCTTCGAATGGAGTTCGTCGAGGTCATTGCGGTCCATCACGCAGCGCGGTTGCCTCGAGTGTAGCGGGATCGTCGAAAACCTAGTCTGACGGGGCGAATCGGCCTCGCCGCGACGGTCCTCCTGACTCACAGCGCATACCGGCCTAACCTGAGCCCTACCGCGATCGCGGCTGAGCCTTTCCCCCGAGGCGCAGCCGTTCGAGGCGCGTGACGGTCAGGTCCTTCGCGCCCTCGACCACGCGAACGAGCCGGTCGCACGGGACCTCGTCGAACACCTGGGTCGTCCCGCTCGTCGGCCAGTGGATCTCGATCCTTGCGATCCGCTCGGCGTTGCCCAGCCCGATGGTCTGCCGAAGCGGGCTTGCGCCGAAGCTGCCACCGCTCCCGACCCAGCGCCATACGGAGCGCGTGCGTCCACGCTCGACGAGATCGACCCGGATCCGCGCTCCGATCGCCGAGCGGTTGGATCGGCGTCCTTCCAGCTCGACCGCGATCCAGCGCTGCCCGAACCCGGGATTCTCGTACAGCGAGTTCGCATACGCGTCGCCGCGAAAAAACCCGCCCATCTGCTCGAACACGTCCTGATCGCCGTCGTGGTCGAGGTCGGCGAACGCTACGCCGTGCCCCTTCTGCAGGTGACCGAACCCGCCGGCGAACGTGACGTCGACGAACCGGGTTCCGCCGTCGTTGCGGAACATCCGGTTCGGCATCAACCCTTCGTAGTCCGGGTAGCCCGTGCCGAGGTAAAAGTCGAGCCACCCGTCTCCGTCGAGGTCACCGAAGTTCGCTCCCATCGGGAGGATCGTCTCGGTCAGGCCGCGCGCGGCGGCGACGTCTTCGAACCCTCCGCGCCCGTCGCCGCGATACAGGCTCGGCCGGTCGGCCGGATCGGCGCGGCCGAGCGTGCTGCGCACGACCGCGGCGAGGTTGCCCTCGGACCAGTTGTAGTTGGCGACGAACAGGTCGAGGTGGCCGTCGTTGTCGAAATCCCAGAACCACGTGGGGAAGCTGCGCCGGGGCCCGGTCACGCCGACTTCCGCGGCGACGTCGCGGAACTTGCCGTCGCCCTCGTTCCGGTACAGCCGGTTGTCTTGGCCGAGGTTCGACACGTACAGGTCGGGGTCACCGTCCTCGTCGAAGTCGCCCCACGTCGTGCCCTTGGTGAACCGGAAGTTCTCGACGCCCGCGACCGCCGCGATATCGGTGAACGTCCCGTCACCGTTGTTGCGCCAGAGCTGGCTCGGCGGCTCGAATCCCAGCACCGCCTCGCTCCCAACGAACACGTCGAGGTCGCCGTCGCCGTCGTGGTCGGCCCACGCGGCGGTCTGGGTCGGGTAGCCCGGCTCGGCGAGGCCGGCGTCGAACGACACGTCGGTGAACGTGCCGTCGCCGTTGTTGCGCAGCAGCGACTTGGGGATGCGGCCGGTGCGTCCGAGCCACGCACCCCGGAGAACGAGCACGTCGGGGTCGCCGTCGTTGTCGTAGTCGGCCTGCACGAGGTTGAACCCGCCGAGGATCCCCGACAGATTGGCCTCCTCGGTCCGCCGCCGGAACGTGCCGTCGCGCTCGTTGCGGAAGTACCGCAGCGGCTCACCCGGGTCGAATGTCGAGGCCAGGATGTCGATGAACCCGTCGCCGTCGAAGTCGTCGAGGATGACGCCACCCGCGAGGTCGAATGTGTCGAGGCCGAGATCCGGGGCCCGGTTCGGGAAGCGCGGGAATACCTGTGGCGACGAGAACGCCGCGGCGAGGAGCCGAGCGGGCGGGACGTCTCCCGGGTAGGCACCGAGCGTCATGAGTGCCACGTTGAGGAGCCAGCGCGCCTTGAGGTGCAGCTCCGATTGCGGGGCGGTCCGCTCCACGACCTGGGTGAACCGGGCAGCCGCGCGCTCGGATCCCTCGCGCTTCGTGTGGATCCCGCGACCGCTGAGCGGAACGATGCAGCTCTCGGGGGCGTTTCGCAGGCAGCAGTTCTGCGTCTCACCCATTCGTAGGTAGGCCACGCCGAGCCGGTACGTGGCGTAGTTCAGCGATTCCGCGTCGGTGACGCCCGACGGGACGAGCGCCTCCGTTTCCCGGACCACGCGCTCGAAGTCGACGAGGGCCTCCTCGATCCGGTTCTGGCGCAGCGCGAGCTCGGCGCGCTGGAGGATCAGAGGCAAGACGCGGTCCGCGGGCGTTCCGGGCGGAAGGGCGTCGATCTTCTTTCGGATGGCGTCGAGCGGCGCGTCGCTCAGGAGGGGATGCTCGACGGCCGCCCGGTTCGCGATGTCCCGCAGCAGGGCGACCATGCGTTCGTGGCTCGCGGGTATGGCCCCGGCCTCGCCCGCTCCCGGTGCGGTCGCTGGAATGGCGGCCGCCCACGCCACAACCGCGACGGCGGCGACTCGATGCCGCGTGCAACTCACGATGCCGCCTTTCCGCGCGACGGGCCCCGGGCAGCCCGCCGGCCCCGAACCGCGGGACGGCGATCCAAATCCTGGTGGCCCCAATATACGCCGGTCTCAAGGCGGGGAAGGTCAGTCGCCCGCGCCCGGCGGAAAGAAGTGCCGCCTCAGGGTCGCAAGCCAAGCCAGGGAAGCGAGCGTTGCTCCCACCGCGACGAGCGCAGCGGTGGGCCGGCCGATCGGGACCGAGGACTCGAGCCAGGCCCAGTCTGCGCTCGAAACCCCGAGCGCCTCTCCCAGCTCGGACGAATCGACGGTCAGGATCGTCCCCACGAGGGCCACACCGCAGATCGCCGTCGCCGCAGCCGTCGCGAGGAGCCCGCGCCGCTCGAGCCGATAGACGGAGCGCGCGAGCCAGGCCGAGACACCCGCGAAGGCGAGCGTCGCGATCGCCGCGGGCCATCCGGTCAGGACGACAGCGAGCACCGGAACGACCGGGCGAGCCAGGGTCGGGAGAGCGAGAACAGCCGTGGCGGCAAGCGCGATCGCGAGCACGAGCACTGGCTGGGGACAGCGCTCGCTCCAATCGAGGCGGAGATCGGTTCGCGACACGGACGGGTGGGTCGCAGGGAAGCGAAGCCACCAGAGCACGAGCGCCGGGACCGCGATCCCACAGCCGATCGCGAGGCCCAGCACGACGGCACGCACGGTGAACCAGATCGCCTGAGGAAGCGCGAGGCCGCTCGGGTCGGCTTCCCGGAGGCTCGGCAGCAGGAGAGCCAGGAGCGCCGCGAAGAGCGCTCCCGTGACGAGCCAGATCCAGGCCAGACTGACGAGCACGGGACGGGACCAAGACCGCCCGCGCATCGCCGCGACGCCGGTCCACCCGAGCGCGGTGCCGGCGAGCAAGTACGTCAGGCCACCCGATACAGCAGCGCGTGGGTCGGGGGCGGGGAGACCGCGCGCGGCGAAAACGGATCCGAGGCTCGGGAGCGCGAGATACAGCAGGCCGATCGCCGCCGTCCCGAGGCCCGCAAGAACCGCCACGAGGCCGCAGAGGAACAGCCGCACGCTGCGGTCGCGCCCGTGCCGATCGCTCAACCCGCGATCAGAGCCAGCTCTTGAGCTTCGCCTCGTCTAGCTGCGCCGGATGGCCGCGCCAGATCACCTTGCCGTTCTTGACGACGGCGGCGGCGGGAATCCCGCTCACGCCGAAGAACGTGCTCAGCGTTCCGTCTTCCTTGGCGATCGGGTAGCCGACCTTCTGCTCGGTCAGGAACTGCTGCGCCTTCTCGTCGGTCACGTTGCGCGTCAGCTTGGTCAGACCGATCACCTGCAGGCCGCTCCCCTTGAGGTCGTCGTAGATCGCCTGGAGCTTCGGGACCTCTCGACGGCAGTGCGGGCACCACTCTTCCCAGAACACGACTAGCGTCGTCTTGGCGCTCGTAAGATCGATGTCCTTCTCGCCCTGGAACCACTTCTCGATGCCCCACTTGGCGGGCGCGTCCCGGCCGATCACGGACAGCTCCTCGTTGACCTTCCGCGCGCGGGCAGCGGCCTGCGTCGTGCCGTAGGTCTTCATGAACTCGGCCATGTCCAAGCGCGCTTTTTCGTAGTCGCCCGTCGCCACGAGGGCGTTGACCTTCTGCAGGGCGGCCATCGCCTCCTGCTCCTGCGGGTTCGGCGGCTGCGGCGCCTGCGCGTTGGGCTGGGCCAGCTTCTGTTCGATCGCCGACAGCTTCTGCGTCAGCGTCTGCTCGAGGGTCGCGATCCGGTTCTCGAGGGCCTGTACGCGCAGCGTCAGGCTGTCGACCTTGTCCTGCGCCGCGGCGGAACCGGCGGCGGCGACGAGCACGAGAAGCATGGCGGGCATGACGATCGATCGCGGCCGGAGCATGGAGTACCTCCCGTGTTCGGTGCGGCTGGACGGTCGCCTCAATATACCGTCGGCCCTCCGGACCGTCCATCGGCGCCCGGGGCGTTCGGCGTCTCCGCGGGGGGTCGGTTATGATCGTCGGCCCCCGTGCGAAGGGGGCCCAACCAACGGAGGAGCGGAGACGATGCGCGCGACGTCGCGGGTCCTGGGGTGGTGTTTGGCCGGTTTCGTGGGCCTCGCCGGGCCGTCCACGGCCAAGGAGACGGGGACCAAGCTTCTGCGGTTCCCCGACATCCACGGGGACCGGATCGTGTTCACCTACGCGGGCGACCTGTGGCTCGCGCAAGTCGCAGGCGGCACGGCGACGCGGTTGACCGCTCACCCGGGGGTCGAGGTGTTCCCGCGCTTCTCGCCCGACGGCACCCGGATCGCGTTCACCGGGCAGTACGACGGCGACGAGCAGGTCTACGTCGTGCCGGCGAGCGGCGGGATCCCGCGCCAGCTCACGTTCTACCCGGCGGTGGGACCGCTGCCCGCGCGCTGGGGCTTCGACAACATCGTGTACGACTGGACGCCCGATGGCACGGCGGTGCTGTTCCGTTCCGGCGCCTCGGGCTTCGAAATCGGCGCGGCACAGCTGTTCACCGTGTCGGCCGAAGGCGGCCTGCCCGAGCCGCTGCCGATGCCCGAGTCGGGTGCGGGCGATCTCTCGCCGAACGGCAAGCAGGTCGTGTACTCGCCGACGTATCGGGACTTCCGGACCTGGAAGCGATACTCGGGAGGCTGGGCCCAGGAGCTGTACGTCTTCGACCTCCGCTCGCACGACCTGACGCGCGTGACCGACCACCCGCGCGCCGATCGCGACCCGATGTGGATCGGCGATCGCATCTACTTCACCTCGGACCGCGACGGCACGAGCAACCTCTACGCCTGGGACGTCAAGACGCGGAAGACCGAGCAGCTCACGAAGAGCACGACCTGGGACGTCCGCTGGCCGAACGACGACGGTAGAGGCCGGATCGTTTACGAGCTGAACGGCGAGCTCGAGCTGTACGACGTCGCCACGCGGCGCTCGACCGGCCTTGCGATCGTCGTTCCGGACGACGGGCTGTGGATGCGGCCCGAGCGAGTGTCGGCAGCGGAGCGAGTCGAGGGCTTCGCTCTGAGCCCCAAGGGCGAGCGCGCCGTGTTCGTCGCGCGCGGCGAGATCTTCACGGTGCCGATCGAGAAGGGCCCGACGCGCAACCGCAGCGAGACTCCGGGGGCGCACGAGCGCTGGGCCCGCTGGTCGCCCGACGGCAAGCGCATCGCCTACGTTTCGGACGCGACGGGCGAGGACGAGATCTGGGTCGTGGCTCAGGACGGCGCGGGTGACCCGGAGCAGCTGACGAAGAACGGCCGCGGCATGCGCTATGCCGCCGAGTGGTCGCCCGACGGTCAGAAGCTCGCGTTCGGCGACAAGGAGGGGCGCGTCTTCGTGCTCGACGTGGCCTCGCGCAAGGAAGTCGAGGTCGCGAACGAGCCTGACGGTCAGATCCGCGACTACACCTGGTCGCCCGACTCGGGCTACCTCGCGTTCTCGATGACCGACTCGATGGGCGGCTTCCGCTCGATTCACGTGTGGAGCGCCGCCGACGAGGAGGCGCGCCGCGTCACGTCCGAGAGGTTCGACGAGTCGAGCCCGGCGTGGGATCCCGAGGGCAAGTACCTGTACTTCCTGGCCGATCACGAGTTCGCGCCGCAGATCTCGGCGATCGAGTTCAACTACGCCTCGGACCGCATGGCCTCGATCTACGCGCTCGCCCTGCGCAGCGACGTGCCCCACCCGTTCCCGCCCGAGAGCGACGAGGTCGAGGCCGAGGGCGACAAGAAAGACGATAAGAAAGACGACAAGAACGACGCCGCCGACGAGTCGAAGCAGGACGAGGCGAAGAAGGTCGATCCGTTGCGCATCGAGTTCGACGGGCTCGAACGGCGCGTGGCCCGCGTCCCGCTCGAGGCCGACAACTACGACGGCCTCGCCGCGGTGAAGGGCCGGCTGCTCTACGTCCGCGGTGCGCCGTTCTACTACGGGCGTGACGCGGACGTGGAGCCCTCGCTGCGCACGTTCGGCTTCGAGGAGCGCGAGGAGAAGACGATCGCGGAAGACATCCGCGGCTATACGGTCTCGCGTGACGGCTCGAAGGTTCTGGTCCGGCACGAGAGCGCGTACAAGCTGTACTCGGCGGATCCGAAGAAGAAGGAAGATCCCAAAACGGTCGCCACGTCGGGGCTCGTCGTCGATCGCGTGCCGGCGACGGAATGGGCGCTGATCTTCGACGAGGTGTGGCGGCGCTTCCGCGACTTCTTCTACGTCGAGAACATGCACGGCTACGACTGGGAGGCGCTGCGCGAGCAGTACCGGCCGCAGCTCGAGCACGTCGCGCACCGCTCGGACCTGAACTACGTGATCGGCGAGATGATCGCCGAGCTGAACGTCGGCCACGCCTACATCACGGGCGGCGACTGGCAGATGCCGGAGCGCGCGAAGGTCGCGCTGCCCGGGGCCGACCTGGTCTTCGACAAGGATGCCGGCCGCTACCGGATCGCCAAGATCTTCCGCGGCCACAACGAGGAGCCACGCTACCGCTCGCCCCTGACCGAGATCGGCGTCGACGCGCGCGAGGGCGACTACGTCCTGGCCATCGACGGCGAGGAGCTCGGGCCGCGCGACAATCCGTACGAGCGGCTGCGCAACCGCGCCGACCGGCCGGTGCGCTTGACGCTCAACGCCAAGCCGACCAGTCAGGGCGCCCGTCAGGTCGCCTTCGACCCGATCGACGACGAGGACGCGCTGCGCTACCTCGACTGGGTCGAGCGCAACCGCGAGCGGGTCGAGCAGCTCTCGGGCGGCCGCGTTGGGTACCTGCACATCCCGGACATGGGAGCCGACGGGATCCGCGAGTTCATCAAGTGGTACTACCCGCAGATCCGCAAGCTCGGCCTCGTCGTCGACGCGCGCGGCAACGGCGGTGGGAACGTGTCGCAGATGATCATCGAGCGGCTCAGACGAACGCTGCTCGGCGTGCGCTTCTCGCGCACGTTCGAGCGCCCGGGGACCTACCCGGGCTGGACCTTCCGCGGTCCGATGGCCTGCCTGCTCGACGAGGACTCGGCGTCGGACGGGGACATCTTCCCGCACATGTTCCGCCAGGCCGGCCTCGGCCCGCTGATCGGCAAGCGCTCGTGGGGCGGCGTGGTCGGGATCACGAACCACGGGCCGCTCGTCGACGGCGGGACGGTCAACGTGCCGCAGTTCGGCACGAACGGCCTCGACGGGAGCTGGATCATCGAGGGACACGGCGTCGACCCGGACATCGTGGTCGAGAACGACGCGAAGTCGCTCCTCGCCGGACGCGACCCGCAGCTCGAGCGCGCGGTGGCCGAAGTGCTGCAGGGCATCGAGGCCGAGGACCCGAGCCTGCCGACCCAGCCGGCACCCGCGCCGGTGAAGACCAAATAGGAGTGGGCCGAGCGCCGCGGGTGCTGACGGAGCGGCAGGGCAGGTGGATGCTCAACCTGTACCCGCCGCTCTTCTGCCAGCGCATCCGGATCCTCGACATTGCACCCGGCTACACGGCTTGCCGCGCGCGCGTGGCCAAGAGCGTGCTGACGAGGAACCTCTTCGGCACGACCTTCGGCGGGACGATCTTCGCGGCGGCCGATCCGATGTACGCCATCCTGTACTGGCAAGCGCTGGCCCGCCGCGGCAGGAGCGTCCAGGCCTGGCTCAAGAGCGCTCGGATCGAGTACAGGAAGCCGGCGGCAACCGCGCTGACGCTGCAGTTCGAGCTGTCCGCGAAGGACCTGACCGACGCCGAGTCCGCTCTCGACCGCGACGGGCGCTTCGCGCGCACGTTCCGCACCGAGGCGGTCGACACGGAGGGCGAGGTGTGCGTCGTCGTCGAGACCGAGGTCGTTCTACGGATCCCGCGCGGTGAACAGCGCGAGGTGTCGGCGTTTTGAGGGAGACCCCGGCGGACGCGGGTTGCCTCGGCGACCCCGCCTGTGCATCCTGAGACCGCGGTGCAGGTGGATCGAGGAGGAGTGTCACGCCCCTCACGTATGATCTCGCGGTGATCGGTTCCGGCCCGGCCGGACAGAAGGGCGCACTCTCCGCCGCGAAGCTCGGCAAGCGCGTCGCCATCGTGGACCGGAAGGCCCGGATCGGCGGTGCCTGCCTGCACTCCGCAACGATCCCGTCGAAGACCCTGCGCGAGGCGATCCTGTATCTCAGCGGGTTCCGGCAACGCTCGTTCTACGGACGGGACTACGCCCTCAAGGACACGATCTCCGTCGACGATCTGAGCTTTCGCGTGCAGACCGTGCTGTCCCGCGAGCAGGAGGTCGTGCGAGCCCAGCTGAAGCGCAACGGCGTGGCGCTGATCGACGGGATGGCGCGATTCCTCGATCCGCACTCCATCGAGGTCGAGCCCCCCGACGGGCACGAGCGGGTCGAGGCCGGTCACGTGCTGATCGCCTGCGGGACACGCCCCGCCCGCGACCCCGCCATCCCTTTCGACGGCGAGCGCGTGCTCGACACAGATCAGCTCCCGCGTGGGGGCTCGCTGCCGCGGGAGATGATCGTCGTCGGCGCCGGCGCCGGCGTCGTCGGCGTCGAGTACGCCTCCATGTTCACTGCGCTGGGGATTCGAGTCACGCTGATCGAGCAGCGACCGGCGTTCCTCGAGTTCGGGGATCGCGAGATCCGCGACGCGCTGACCTATTGCATGCGTGAGCGCGGGACCGTGTTCCGGCTCGAGGAGCGGGTCACGTCGGTGCGGGTCGACGGCTCCGGCCGCGTCGTCGCCGCGCTCGAGAGCGGCAAGGAGGTCCATGGGGACGTCCTGCTCCACGCCGTGGGACGGCAGGGCAACGCGGATCGGCTGAACCTGCAAGCCGCCGGTCGTTGCCGACGCGCGCGGGCGCATCGCCACGGACGAGAGCTTCCGCACCGCGGTCCCGCACATCTATGCGGCGGGCGATGTGATCGACTTTCCAGCGCTCGCCTCGACCTCGATGGAGCAGGGACGCCTGGCGAGCTGCCACATGTTCGGCGGGCCTTGCCAGCACCGTCCGGATCTGCTCCCGTTCGGGATCTACACGATTCCGGAGATCTCCATGGTCGGCCGGACCGAGCAGGATCTGACAGCGGCCCGTGTTCCGTACGAGGTCGGCAAAGCTCGCTACGATGAGCTGGCTCGGGGGCAGATGCTCGGCGCGGAGGTCGGTCTGCTCAAGATCCTGTTCGCCCCGCGGTCGCTGCGCGTGCTCGGCGTTCATGCGATCGGCGATCAGGCGACCGAGATCGTGCACGTCGGCCAGGCGGTGATCGCTCTCGGCGGCACGATGGAGTACTTCCGCGACACGGTCTTCAACTACCCGACTCTGGCGGAAGCGTACAAGGTGGCCGGGCTCGACGGCCTCAACAAGGTCGAGGCGACGTAGCGTCGGCGGAGGGCACGATCCATGCTCCAGCGAATCGTGGACGGTCGCACGGACCTGGTGTTCGACTACGTGGGAAGCGGGCGCGCCGCGACGACGACCGACGCGAGTGGAACGCCCCTCATTCTCTGGTGCGCCTACCACGGCGACGTCAGCGCCATCCGCTTCTTGCTCGCCAACGGAGAGTCCCTGGAATCGCTCGGCGAGAACCTCGATCTGAACGGTGCAGCCTTTCACGGACATTGGCAGCTGTGCCAGTTCCTCATCGAGAAGGGCGCCGACGTGAACCATCCTCTCACCGAGACCGGCGAGACGCCCCTGCACGCGGCACTGTGCAAGGCCAATCGACCGGTCTACGATCACGTCGTCGAGATCCTGCTCGCCAACGGCGCGGACCCGAATCGCGCGACCCGGCCTGCGGCCGAGACCGGCGGATTCATGCGTGACTGCCGAACGAGGGGGGAGGCTCCGCTCCACCGCGCGGCCGCTTTCGGCACCGACAGGTGTATCCAGCTCCTCCTGGACGCGGGCGCAGCCCGGGACGCCAAGGACATGCACGGCGACTCTCCCCTGACGTGGGCGAGCTGGCACCTGCGCCCGGCCTCGATCCTGCGGAAGCTGTGCTACGGCAGTTTCGCGATTCACCCGGATCATCTCTCGACTTACGATCATGGCGTGGGCTGGGGCCAGCTCGATCCGCCCGCGCTCGGGAGGCCCCATCTCTAGCGAGCCCCTCGAGGCCACAGGGATCACGCCCCGGATCGCTTCGGTCGATCTCATCCGCGGCCTGGTCATGATCTTGATGGCGATCGACCACGTGCGGGTCTACTCCGCTTTGCCCGCGGGCGGGCCGTCTCCCGGGATCTTCTTCACCCGCTGGATCACCCACTTCTGCGCACCCGCGTTCGTCTTCCTGGCCGGCACCAGCGCCTTCCTCTACGGCCGGAAGCACGCCGACCTCTCACGGTTCCTTCTGACCCGCGGGCTGTGGCTCGTGTTTCTCGAGCTGACCTTCCTGCGCGTGGCCTGGACCTTCAACTTCGATTTCGCGCACTACGAGATGGCGGGCGTCATCTGGGTCATCGGCTGGTGCATGATCCTCTTGGCGGGGCTCGTGAAGCTGCCGCTCGCGGTGGTCGGGACGATCGGGCTCGTCGTCATCGCCGGCCACAACCTGATCGATCCCTACCTGGGCGAGCTGGTCCCGAAGCTCGGCGCGAGCAGCCTGGCCGGTCTGTGGAAGATCCTCTACCTGTCGTTCTTCGCGGGACCGATCCGGTTCGGGGCCGACGGTCCCAACCTGATCGTGCTCTACTCGATCGTGCCGTGGATCGGCGTGATCGCGGCGGGCTATGCGTTCGGCAGGGTCTTGACGCTCGAGCCGGCGCGGAGGAACCGGATCTGCTTGGCGCTCGGCCTCGGGGCGATCGGGCTCTTTGTCGTGCTCCGCGGGTTCGACCTGTACGGCGACCCGCGTCCCTGGGCCGGCGCGGCGACGGGAGCGGACGGGGCGCCCTCCATGCGGCCCGCGCTCGCGTTCCTGAACACCACGAAGTACCCGACGTCCCTGGCGTTCCTGCTGATGACGCTCGGCCCGACCCTCGCGGCGATACCGCTCCTCGAGCGGGCGCACGGCGCCGTTGCGCGGTGGATCACCGTCTTCGGTCGCGTGCCGTTCTTCTTCTACATGGTCCACATCCCGCTGATTCACGCGCTGGCGCTCGTGGTATCCCTGATCCGGATGGGCGAGGTGAGTCCCTGGCTCTTCGCCAACCACCCGATGGGCAACCCCGACGCTCCCGAGGGATACACCTGGAGCCTGCCGGTTCTCTACGTGGTGTGGCTCGTCGCGATCGCGATGCTCTACCCGGCATGCCGCTGGTTCGCCGGTCTCAAGGCCCGCCGGAAAGAATGGTGGCTGAGCTATCTCTGAGCGGGCCCGGCCCGTCAACCCTGGCGTGTCGCTCGGAGGACGACGCCAGGGTCGTGGACCGTGAGCGTCGTTACGCGGTCGCCTTCGGCGACGAAGCGGATCCGCACGGCGGGCGCCCCGACCGGGTGGAACACGTCGTCTCCCATGGAGACGAGGTTGCGCGGGGTTCCGCCCGTGCGCGTGAAGCGCAGGGTCCCGCGCTCCCAGGCGACGTCGATTCGCGCCTTGTCCTGCGGGCCAAAGATGTACGTCCCGGTGTAGCGAGGCGCTCGCTCCTCGGCGAAGGCGGCCGATGTGCCGGCGTCCGCGTCGCCGAGCCCGCTCAGGTAGTCGAGCACGCTCTTCGCCCCCTCGCCGCCGGCGCGGGCGTGTGCGAGGAGCGGAATGCCGTGGGGTCCGAGTGTCCGTTGAACCCCGGGGTCGGCGGCGACGAAAGCCTTGACCACCTCGAGCTGGCCGAGCATCGTGGCGGAGAAGAGCGTCGGTCGAGCGCCGTTCTCGAGCAGCAGCCCTGCGATCTCGCGCTGGCCCACGTGCGAGGCTGCGCCGAGCGCGGTCTCCCAGTCGCCGAAACCCCAGTCCCAGGCCGCGTTGGCGAGCGTCGCGTGCTCGACCAAAAGCTCCTTCACGCGTGGTACGTTGCCGTGGGATACGCCGACCATCTCGCGCACGAGGTCCGTGTCCTGGGTCGGGAACGCGTCGGAGACAGGTGGCGGCTCAGCCTCCGTGACCTTGGCGGGCGGAGTCTCGTCCCCCGCGGCGAGCTGGGTTACCTGCAACGCGGCGGGTGGGACGAGCGTCAAGAACGCGCGACGTGAGACGAGCATCGGTTCTCCTCGAAGCGCCCCGCCCGCAGTCTATACGGAAGCGCCCAGGCCTGTCGCTCAGTTGATCGAGTGGGGCTCGCCCAGGGCGAACGGGGCGATCTCGACGTCGAACGGCTCGCCGCTGCGCGACACGACCATCTGGTAGGTGCCGTGCATCGTACCGAACGACGTGCCGATCGGGCAGGCCGACGAGTACTCGAACGACTCGCCGGGCTCGATCACGGGTTGACGCCCGACGACCCCCGGGCCGCGCACTTCCTCGACCTTGCCGTCGGCGTCGGTGATGATCCAGTGGCGACTCAGGAGCTGGACCGTGTCGGCGCCCCCGTTCGTGATCCGGATCGTGTACACGTGGAACCAGTGGGACGCGCCGGGACGCGACCGCCCTGCGTCGAAGCGCGACTCGACTTCGATGCGGATCCCGCGGGTCACGGCGCTCGACGTGGGCATGGGGCGGACCTCCGGAGCTGCGGCGCGAACCGGCATTCTACCCGCGGGGATCCACAGCCCGCCCGACCCGCGCGCTAAGATAGGCGGGCCCGGGGTCGGGCCCGCGGCGAGGGGTCGCACCATGAGCTACCTGACCGACAAGAAGCTCGCCGTGTTCGGCTCGGCGGGCGCGATCGGCTCGAACATGGTCCAGGCCGCGCTGACGCTCGGCCTCACGCCGAACGTCGCCATGTACGACCCGTTCGAGAAGGGAAACGAGGGCGCGGCCGAGGAGATCTGGCACTGCTCATTCCCCGGTGCGCGCGTCACTTTCACTTCGAGCGCCGCCGAGGCGCTGCGCGGTGCCTCCTACCTCGTGTCGTCGGGAGGCGCCCCGCGCAAGGAGGGGATGACGCGCGAGGAGCTGCTGCGCGGGAACGCCGAGATCGCAGCGCAGCTCGGGCGGGACATCCGCAAGCATTGCGCGGATCTCGAGCTCGCCGTGGTCGTGTTCAACCCGGCCGACCTCACCGGTCTCGTGACGCTCGTCCACTCGGGGCTCCCATCCTCCCGCGTCGCGACACTGGCCGCGCTCGATTCGACGCGCCTCGAGACGGCGCTGTCCCAGCACTTCGGCGTGCCACAGGATGAAGTCGAAGGCTGCCGGACCTATGGTGGTCACGGCGAGATGATGGCCGTGTTCGCGAGCACCACGAAGGTCTCGGGCCGGCCGCTCGTCGACCTGATCGGCACGCCCGCGCTGTCCCACGAAGCGTGGGCCGCCTTGCAAGACCGGGTCCGCCAGGGCGGAAAGCGCATCATCCAGCTCCGCGGGCGCAGCTCGTTCCAGAGCCCGGCGCATCAATCGATCCGGATGGTCCAGGCCGCGATCGACGGCCGCGGTTACCCGTGGCCGTGCGGCATGTACGTCGATGCGCCGCAAGACGGGTTCGAGAAGATCCTGATGGCGGTCGAGACTCGGCTCGACCGCGAGGGCGTGCACGGCACGATCCCCCGGGGCACGGCCGACGAGATGGCGGCACTGCGCGCCTCGTACCAGCACCTCGTCAAGATGCGCGACGAGGTGATCGCGATGGGCGTTCTGCCACCACTCGCCGAGTGGCGCGTGAGGCGCTGAGGCCGCGGTGCGCGTCGTCAAGAAGCTGAGCCTCGAGGACCTTGACCTCCGTGGCAAGCGGGTGCTCCTGCGCGTCGACTTCAACGTCCCGATCCGCGACGGCCGCGTGACGGACGACGCGCGCATCGTCGCCGCGCTCCCGACGATCCGCTACGCCCTCGACCACGGGGCCGCGGTCGTCCTGCTGAGTCACCTCGGTCGGCCCCAGGGTGCGCCCGATCCCGGTCTCAGCCTGGCGCCGGTGCGGGCGCGCCTCGCCGAGATCCTGCGGCGTGACGTGTCGTTCGTCCGCGATTGTGTCGGGCCCGACGCCGAGCGCGCGGCGAGCACGCTCCGACCGGGGGACGTGCTGCTGCTCGAGAACCTGCGGTTCCATCCCGGGGAGGAGAAGCCCGAGAAGGAGCCCGGCTTTGCCGCGGCGCTCGCGCGGCTCGGCGATTGCTACGTCAACGACGCGTTCGGCACGGCCCACCGGGCCCATGCCTCGATAGTCGCCCTCGCCGAAGCGTTCCCGCGGCGTGCCGCGGGGTTCCTCCTCGCGCGCGAGATCGAGTACCTGGGACGTCTCCTGGCATCGCCCGAGCGGCCATTCCTCGCGCTCCTCGGCGGGGCGAAGGTCTCGGACAAGATCCCGCTGGTCGAGAACCTCCTGAGCAAGGTCGACGCCATCGCCGTCGGCGGCGCGATGGCCTACACGTTTCTCGCCGCGCGCGGACAGAGCGTCGGGTCGTCGCGTATCGAGGCGGACCGGGTCGAGCTGTCGCGGCAGATCGAGGCCGAGGCCACCCGACAGGAGGTCGAGATCCTCCTTCCCGTGGATCACGTGTGCGGGCGCGAGTTCGCCGCAACGACCGAGCGTCGTGTGGTGGACACGGTCGACATCCCCGACGGGTGGATGGGGCTCGACATCGGCCCGCGCAGCGTGGCATCGTTCTGCGAGCGGATCGCGTCGGCGCGGACCATCCTGTGGAATGGCCCGATGGGCGTGTTCGAGTGGCCCGCGTTCGCCGAGGGCACCTTCGGCGTGGCCCGCGCGTGCGCCGAGAGCCGGGCGACGACGATCGTCGGCGGCGGGGACTCGGCCGCGGCGGCCCGGGCGGCCGGACTGACGGAACGCTTCACTCACGTATCGACCGGCGGCGGAGCGAGTCTCGAGCTGCTCGAGGGCAAGACGCTGCCGGGTGTCGCGGCGCTCACGGATCGGAGCTGAGCCTTGCGGTCCCCACTCGTCGTCGGCAACTGGAAGATGAACGGCCACGTCGGGCCGGCGATCGAGCTCGCCGCCGAGGTGAAATCCGGCGTCGCCGGAATCGACGGCGTCGAGGTCGTGGTCTGCCCGGCGTTCACCGCGCTGAAGCCCGTGGGCGATCTGCTGCGATACGGACAGGTCCGACTCGGCGCGCAGAACGTGCACGCGGAGCCGGACGGCGCGTTCACGGGCGAGATCTCGGTCGCGATGCTGAGCGATCTGGCCTGCGCGTACGTGATCGTCGGCCACAGCGAGCGTCGCGCGCGCTTCCACGAGGACGATGCCCAGGTCGCGCGCAAGGCCGCGGCCGCTCTGGCGGGCGGGGTACGACCCATCGTGTGCATCGGCGAGACCCTCGCCGAGCGCGAGAGCGGGCGGACGCAGGACGTGCTGCGCCGGCAGATCTGTGGCTCACTCGGACCGCTCGGGGAGCGCGCGCGGGAAGTCGTCGTGGCGTACGAGCCGGTGTGGGCGATCGGGACCGGACGTACGGCGACGGTCGAGCAGGTCCGTGAGGCGCACGCATTCCTGCGAGCACGCCTAGCCGACCTGGTCGGCCGTGAGCCCGCAGAGACCGTCCGGATCCTTTACGGCGGGAGCATCCAGCCGTCGAACATCGGCGAGCTCGTCGGAGTACCCGACGTGGATGGGGGTCTCGTCGGTGGCGCGTCGCTCCGCGCGGATCGGTTCGTCGAGGTCGTTCGCATGGTCGCCGATGGGAAGGCGCTCCCAGGAGGTCGCTAGTATGTCGAAGATCCGCTCCACGATCCTCGCCCTCGCGTTCGTCGGGTTCGTCGCAGCGCCGACGGGTGCGGCCGAACCCGATTCCGACCCGCGCGCGGTCGCCATCGCCGAATCGGTGCTCGAGAAGATGGGCGGCCGGGGCGCGTGGGATGCGACGCGCGTCGTCCGCTGGGACTTCATGGGCCGGCGCCGCCACTGGTGGGACCTGCAGAGCGGCCAGAGCCGGATCGAGGCGGACAAGCGCCTGGTGCTCCTGAACGTCCGCACGAAAACCGGCCGAGCCTTTCAGGACGGCCAGGAGCTCGCGGGCCAGGAGCTCGCCGACGCGCTCGTTCTCGCCCACAAGTGGTGGATCAACGACTCGTACTGGCTGGTCATGCCGTACAAGCTGCTCGACCCGGGCGTTACGCTGGGCTACGTCGGCGAGCGGCCGATGCAGGACGGCCGTCCCGCAGACGTGCTCCAGATGACGTTCGGAGCTGACATCGGCTATACGCCGCAGAACCGTTACGAGGTCTCGGTGGCCAAGGACACGGGACTTCTCGAGGAATGGGCGTTCTTCGCCGACGCCAAGGACACGGAGCCGAAATTCGTGCTTCCCTGGCACGGCTGGAAGAAGTTCGGCCGCATCCTCCTCGCGACCGACCATGGCACGGACACCGGAGGCGACTGGAACATCGCCGTGTTCGAGGGTCTCGCGGTGTCGGTGTTCGAGAGCCCGGACCCGGTGGGCCCTTGAGCGACGCCGACCAGGGCGCACCGCCCCGGGTCGTGATCGTCGGTGGCGGCTTCGCGGGGCTCAACGCGGCCGCCGGGCTCGGCCGCGCGCCGGTCCGCGTGACGGTCGTCGATCGGCGCAATTTCCACTTGTTCCAGCCGCTGCTGTACCAGGTCGCGACGGGCGGCCTGTCGCCGGCGGACATCACGTCGCCCCTGCGCGCGGTGCTCGAGCGCCAGCGCAACACAGAGGTCGTACAGGCCGAGGTCGTCGGCCTCGACCCGGCACGGCGCCGGGTCGTCCTCGCGGACGGCGCGCTCGAGTACGACGTCCTGATCCTCGCGACGGGCGTCGATCATTCCTATTTCGGTCACGACGATTGGATGCGCCACGCTCCGGGTCTGAAGACCGTGGAGGACGCGTTGCACATGCGCGCGCAGATTCTTGGCGCGTTCGAGCGCGCGGAGCGCGAGACCGATCCGGCCGAGCGCCGTCGCCTGCTCACGTTCCTCGTCGTCGGTGGCGGGCCGACCGGCGTCGAGCTCGCGGGGGCGATCGGCGAGCTTGCGCGTCACACGCTGCGTGGCGAGTTCCGGCACATCGACCCCGGCTCGGCGCGCATCGTGCTCGTCGAGATGGCGCCGCGGGTCTTGCCGAGCTACCCTCCGGGCCTCTCCCGCGCGGCGGAGCGGTCGCTCGCCCGACTCGGGGTCACCGTGCGGACCGAGACGGGCGTCACCGCGATCGACGAGCGCGGCGTCGTGCTGCGCCAGGGCGCCGCGGACGAGCGTGTGGACGCCGCGACCGTGCTCTGGGCGGCCGGCGTCCGGCCGACGTCGCTCGCTCGGATCCTCGCCGACACCGCCGGGGCACCGCTCGCTCGATCGGGCCGCGTGTGCGTCGAGGCCGATCTCACGGTCGCCGGTCATCCCGAGATCTACGTCCTCGGAGACCTCGCGCACATCCTCGATCGCCGGGGCAACCCCGTCCCTGCGGTCGCGCCGACGGCGATGCAGATGGGACGCTACGCGGCGCGAGCGATACGAGCGCGCCTGTGCGGGCGCGAGGTTCCGCCGTTTCGCTACCGCGACAGGGGGAGCCTGGCCGTGATCGGCCGCGCGGCGGCCGTGGCCGATCTGGGACGGCTGCGGTTCTCCGGCTATCCGGCCTGGCTCCTGTGGCTCTTCATCCACATCATGTACTTGGTCGAGTTCGAGAACCGCGTGCTCGTGTTCGTCCAGTGGGCGTTCAGCTACTTCACGCGCAAGCGCGGGGCGCGATTGATCACGGAGTGAGCCCTCGTCATCGGCCTGCTTCCACACGACCTCGCCGCTGACCGTGCGGATCACGATTGCGTGGGCCCGGAAGAGTGCTGATCCGAAGAGGGGGGCTGAGACTGGCAACCACTTGCACAAGCCCGCTCGTGATCGTACGATGTACATCGTGATGTACAGAAGCGAGGTGCGTTGTGGCCAAACAGCAGTCGATCGCGGATGCGCGCAGGAGTCTTCCGGGCCTCGTGCGGGAGGTGGAGTCCGGAAAAGCCGTTGAGTTGACCAGACGAGGTGAGCCTGTCGCGGTGTTGATCGGTCGGCGTCAGTACATGCGACTCATTTCCAGGTATCGCAGATTCTCCGAGGCGTACGGTGAGTTCACGCGAGGCTTCGCCCTCGAGGAACTGGCCATCGAGCCTGACGAGGTGTTTGCCGGAGTGCGGGACCAAGCCCGTGGCCGGGAGATCGATCTGTGAGTCTGAAGTACCTACTCGATACGAACATCGTTTCCGAGCCGCTGCGGCCGCGACCCGTTCGCGCCATTCTACGTCGACTCGGCAGCCACGAGGGAGAGGTGGCCATCGGTTCGATCATCTGGCACGAACTGTTGTTTGGATGCGCGCGGCTTCCGGTGTCACGTCGCCGCGAGGCGATCGAACGCTACTTGGAGGATGTCGTTCTGGCGAGCTTCCCGATTCTGGACTACGACCGCGCTGCAGCCGAATGGCATGCCCGCGAGCGAGTGAGACTCGAGGCCACTGGGAAAACGCCCCCGTTCATCGACGGTCAGATAGCGGCCATCGCGTGCGTCAATGATTTGGTGCTCGTCACCGCCAACAAGGCCGACTTTCGTGGGTTCAAGGGGCTTCGGGTTGAGGGTTGGAAGTAGGTGTTCGACGACAACGCCTTGACGGGAGCCGCCCGGGTCACACTCCTCTACGCCGCCCGAGGCTCTCGCGCAGCTTCGCTCGCACGTCGTCCATCCGGACCTCGTGATCGGCCTGCTTCCACACGACCTCGCCGCTGGCTGAGCGGATCACGATTCCGTGGGCCTGGAACTCGAGCTCCTGGATCGCCGCCTTCGATTCCGGCGTCGTCGCATCCACGTTGAAGGCCCGGACCCGTCCCGGGAACTCCGCTTCGAGCCCGCTCACGGCGGGCTGCGTCCGCGCGCAGACCGGTCAGCCGGGGAGGTAGTAGTAGGTGACCTCGAGGCCCGCCGCTCCGTCACCGCACGCGGTCACGAGTGCGAGAGTGGCCGCCGAGGCGAGCGCCGCGAGCATGGAAACGAGGGGTCGAAGCGAATGTCGCATGGGTTCTCTCCGTGCTCCGCCTTCGGCGGCGAAAGAGGCGCGCGCAGATTGTACGACGGTTTCGGGCGGGGCCGGGAAGAGCCGCCTCGACTCAACTCGGCTGAGCTACACGGGGATGGAAGTTCGCGACGAGCTGCTCGAGCTCGAGGAGCGTGAACGGCTTGCCGAGGCATCGTGCGCCGGTCCGGGCCAGGTACGCGCGGCTCTCGTCGCTCGCCTGGTCCCCGGTGATGAACACCAGACGATCGAGCATCTCGGGCCAGGCACGGCCGATCTCGTCGCGAAGGCCCATGCCGTCGAGGCCGGGCATGCGCAGATCGCTGAGCACGAGGTCGAAGCCGGTCGATGCGAGGTGCTCGAGCGCGAGGTGGCCGTTGGCGGCCTTGGTGACCCGATGTCCGGCAAGGGCGAGCACTTCCTCGAGCATCTCGGCCACGGCCGGCTCGTCGTCCACGACGAGCACGGAGAGCGGCTCTTGGGTACCCCGCGCCGCTCCCGTCGTCGTCGGAACGCTCCGTCCGCCACCCCACCGGTCGGTGCTCGGCGCGACGGGTGGGATGTCCTCCTCCGCGGCTGCGGGCTCCAGAACGACGAGGAACGAGGCTCCGCCATCGGGGTTGTTGAATGCCCGAATGCGGCCCGCGTGCTCGCGAACGATGCCGTAGCAGAGCGCGAGCCCGAGGCCGGTTCCCTGACCGACGGGCTTGGTCGTGAAGAACGGGTCGAAGATGCGGCTCAGCTGATCTGGTGGGATCCCCGGACCGTTGTCCGACACGAGGATCCCGGGTCCCCCGTCGTCCACGATCGTACGGACGATGATCCGGCGGGATCCGGGACGCGACAGCAGCGCATCGTGCGAGTTCGTCAGCAGGTTGACCACGACCTGCTCCAGGCGGTGCGGGTCTCCGGCGACTCTGGGGCTTCGGGGGGCCAGGCGCAATTCGACCTCGATTCCGGCGCTGCGCAGCTTCTCGCCCTGGGTCGCGAGGACCGCGGCGACGAGGTGGTTGAGATCGACCACTCCACGGGTCAGCGTGCTCGAGCGGGCGAACGTCAGGAGGTCCTGTACGATGCGCCGGCAGCGCTCCGCCTCGCGATGGATCACCCGGGCCCGCTGCCCGGCCCGCTCGCCGGACGCCTCGATCAGCTCCGCATTCCCCAGGACCGCGGCGAGCGGGTTGTTGAGCTCGTGGGCGACGCCGGATACGAGCCGACCGATCGCCGACAGCTTCTCGGCCTGCAGCAGCTGCTGCTGCGTGCTCCGTAGATGGTCGTTCGCGCGCTCGAGCTCGATGGTGCGTTGCCGTACACGTTCCTCGAGATCCGCCTCGTGACGCGCGAGCCGCTGCCGCGAGCGGAGCAGACTCTCTCCCATGGCGTTGAACGAGACACCGAGTCGCGCGATCTCGTCGCTTCCGCGGACGATCACGCGCCGCCCCAGCTCTCCTGCCGCGATCCGATCCGTGGCCTCCACGAGGCATCGGATTGGACGGATGACGACGCGCAGGAACACGAACAGGCCCGTTCCGCCAACCAGCAGGAACACCGCGACGAGGAGGGTCGATCGGCGCGCCAGGCGGCCGAGCTCTGCTTCGAAAGCGACGGTCGAGACTCCGATCTCGACCTGTCCCCGCACGGTGCCGGCGACGCGATGGCCGACCGCGTCGAGCCGCTCGTCGAACGGGATCGCGAGCAGCTCGTCCGCGCCCACGGTCTCGCGTTCGACGACCGTGACGACCGGGGCGGCGAACGCGAGCAGGCTCGACGATCCGGCGGAGCGCGCCGCGAGAGCGGCGGTCGACCCTCGGCGCAGCAGGATCTCTCCCGTGTCGTCCGCGATCTGCACGTATTTCACGCCAGGCTGCGAGAGGGCCCACTCGGATACCTCGAGCAACTGCACGTCGTCGCGGGTGATGACTCCGTACTTGGCGTGGAACGCGAGGCTGTGCGCCAGGCTCTCGCCTCGCCGGGACAGCTCCTCCTGGAGCAGCGTGCGTGACTGCCGGTAGAACGCGTGCCCGAGCCCGCCGGCGGACAACAGCAGCAGCCCGCCCACGAACGCCAGCAGCTTCGCGCGCAGGCTCGCCGTCAGCCTGGGCTGCCTAGCGGTAGACATGGCTTCCCGCTCGAGACATCACGTCGTCCGGAATCGAGACGCCGAGATGCTCGGCAGCCTTGAGGTTCAGTGCCAGGTACAGGCCACGAGGTGCCTCGATCGAGGGCACACGGCGCTCGGGGGCGTCGCGCAGCTTGACGGCCAACTCGGCGGCTTGCCGACCGACCTCGGTGGCGTCGGGGACCAGGCCGACGAGCGCTCCGGCGCGCACCATCGGCTCGGAGAACACCATCAGCGGAATCCGGCGTTCGGCGGCTTCCCGAAGGACGAACTCGAACGATTCTCGGCTCACGACGGTGCTGTCCGGGATGAGCCAGATGCCGTTCGCCCGGCGGGACGCGCGGCGGAACGCCGTGGGCACGTCCTCCGGATGGACGACGGCCTCGGCGAGGAGCTCGACGCCTTGCGCTGCCGCCACCGCACGAGCGCGCTCGACGAGCGCGCCGGAATTGGACGGGTCGTAGAGCACGGCGATCCGCGACAAGCCCGGGATCACTTCGCGGAACGTCGCGATCTGTCGTTCCGCCGGGACGTCGACGGAGACGCCGGTGACGCGCGGACCGGCCAGGGAGGTGACGTCGCCGCCGAGTGCCATGCAGAACACGGTCGGCATTCCGGGGAGCCGGCTCGTGACCACGTGCGCGGCCCGCGAGCCGATCGCGATCACGACCTTCGGTCCTTCGCTCTTGAGCCGGCGCACGACACCGTCGTCTCCTCCCGGGTCGATCGCCAGATCGAACACGTGTGCCGTTGGCCCGAGGATCTCCTCGACTCCCTGGACCGCGTGGCGATACGGCGCGAGATCCTGGCTCAGGACTATCGCGACATCGCCGGCTCCCACGGCCCCCAGGCCGAGGAACGCTCCGACGAACCACGTGCACGCGCACCTGACCGCCGTCAGGGCGCGTCGTGCAACGCTCCGGTGCGCACGGCCCATTGGGGGTTCAGAACGCCCAGCCTGCGGTCACCCGGAAATTGCGGCCGTCCTGGGGGATGGTCGTCTGGACGAACTCGGCACCCACCACATCGCCGAAGCTCCGGCCGAAGAGGTTGTAGATCGATGCCGAGAATGCGATTCCGCGCCACGGACGGCGGTTCGTGAGCGTCAGGTCGCAGATCGCGTACGACGCGACGTCATCGCCGGCCAAGCTGGTCTGTCGGCCCACGAAACGCAACGCCGGCGCGAGCTGGAGGCCGGTGCGGGGCACCGGAACCAAGAAGCCCAGATTCCCCACGACGCGGGGGGAGCCCGGGATCGACGCGCCTGAGTCCTCGGTCTCGGGGTCGTTGTACGTGATCGATCCGAAGCCGGTCAGTCCGGCGCCCGTCCGAAAGCGCAGCTCGGCCTCGAGGCCGTTCGAGCGCACGTCGTCCTCGTTGCTCGTGAGCAGGACACCCGACCCCGGATCCGCGGACTGCGCGATCCAGCGGTTGAGCTCGTAGTGATAGGCGGAGAATGTCGCGTCGACCTGCTCTCCGATCCGTTGGCTCCACAGCAGCTCGTGGGTCAGGATCGTCTCCGGCTCGAGTGCCGGGTCCGACACCTGCGAACCCGGAAGGTCGTAGTAGCGCTCGTAGGCGTTCGGGGCGCGAAATGCTCGCCCGGCGAGATACTTGAGGGTCGTCCTCGCGTTGGCCAGATACACGAGCGCGAGACGCGGGTTCAGGGAATCCTCGAAGTCGGATCGGTAGTCGTAGCGACCACCGAAGGACACGAGCACGCGGGTGCCGATCCTCTGCTCGAGCTGCGCAAACACGGACGCAGCCTGAAACGGATGATCGTCGTCCAGATACGTCGTACCGTCGGGGTCGAAGTTCGTCTGGTGCACGCGGAGGTGGTACTCGTACTCGAAGCCGGTCGTGACCCGTGTGACCGGCCCCGCGTCGAGGTCGAACTGGGCCGTCGTCGTGATCCACTCCCCGAGGTCCTCGTCCTGGTTCACGACCACCGGGGGATAGTCGTAGGGGTACTCCCCGCGGTACCACGTCCGGTCGTAGGACAGGGACGCCGACATGCGATGTGAGATCCCGATCGGCCGTTCGTATACTCCCTGGAGGAGAGCGCGACCGTCCTCGGTTCGCTCGCGTCCATCATCGAAGACCGTCTCGAACGACGCGGTCGGGACCTCCTTCTCACGCTCGGACCAGACCGCCTGCCCCCGAAAGCGACCCCGGCGCACGGTCGCGAACGCACTGCCTGCGGTGGTTCCGTCGTCGCCGCCGGCCATCCCGTTCGTCACACCGTCGTCGAACTCGGGAAAGTACAGGTCCTGTCCCTCGGACGCGAGGATCGTGGTCGAGACGAGAACGTCGACCGGCTTGTCGGCGGGGGTTCCGAACGAGAGCGCGAAGCCGCCCGTGGTGAACGAGCCCGTCTCGACCCTCCCGCGGTAGCCGTCCAGGTCGGGAGGCTTCCGGGTGATGACGTTGATGACACCGAACATCGCATTCGAGCCGTACAGCGCCGAGCCAGGTCCCCGCGCGATCTCGATGCGATCGACGAGGTCGAGGTCGACCGGGAAATCGAGTCCCGGCAAGACCGCTCCGTACACGTTGTCGTTGAGCCGGTGTCCGTTGAGCAGCACGAGGACCCGGGCGTTGTAGTCGCCCGAGCGCGAGAACCCCCGGGAGCCGATGTACGTGTAGTTCCGGTCGTAGGTGACGAAGAAGCCGCGGCAGTGCGCGAGCACCTCGCCGAGCGTGCGGTAGCCGAACGCCCGGATCTCGTCGGCCGTGACGACCGTGACGTCGGAGGGTGCCTCCCGCACCGGCTGGGGGCGGCGGGAAGCCGCGACGACCTCGCCGGCTTCGCGGAGCATCGCCAGCGTGTCGTCGATCGCGGGGGAATCGTCGGTTTGCGCAGCGACCCGCTGCAGGTCGCCGAGTGGGCCTGCGAAAACCGCGGCGAGCGCGATCGCACGACCTGTTTTGCTCATGGGCCTGGCCTCGGTTTGCAGAAGAGAAGCTAGGTCCGGGGCGGGGGGAGTCAAGTCCATGGTGGCGCGGACGTCGTTGCTCGAGGTTCCGGGCCTCGGTTCGAGAAGCATCGTGGTTGGAGGTCCCGGGCGAGGTCGAGGGGTCCGAGTTGGGAATCGAGCCGGAGCGTCGGTCGGTGGAGCCTGAGAAAGCCTGGCGCAGGTGGTGCACGCGGTTGACGGGCAGCACCGGCCTGAGGCTGGCCATCTCGCACGAGTAAGCCGCGCGTGAACCGCGGCGTTGACGGCCGAACGGCGTCATCCCTGGCGAACGCCCATAGCCTCGGGCCCGAACCGACCCGCATAGTCGCGCAGCGCGGCCTCGACGACCCGGAACGCGTGCGCCGCACCGTAGACCTCCTGGATCCGCGCCACGGGCGCCGCGCCTGGCACGAGCTTGTAGGTCAGGAAGTAGTGGCGCAATCGCTCGACGAGTGCCGGCGGAAGGTCCGTAATCTCGCGCGCCTCGCCCCAGAAGAAGTCGCCCTCGAGCACGGCGACGATCTTGTCGTCGGCTTCTTCGTGATCGACCATCTGGATCCCTCCGACGACGCGCGCGCGCAGGAGCACCTCGGCACGGTCGACCGGGCGCTCGCTCACCACGCACACGTCCAGCGGATCGCCGTCGCCTCGCGTCGCGCCCGCGCACAACGCCGCGACCTCTGCTGCACAGTACGTGCGAGGGATGAACCCGTACAGCGTCGGGGGCAGCGACGAGGAGCGCTGCGGCCGGTCAACGCGCAGGTAGCCGGTCGTCTTGTCGACCTCGTACTTGACCGAATCGAACGGCGTGATCTCGAGATACGCGGTGACGACACGGGGCGGATCCGGGCCGGGGTCGAGGCCATGCCACGGATGGGGGCGGAATTGGGAGAATGGGTCGGCAGTGTTCACGATCGTCTCTCCAGCATCAATCGATCGGGACGGTGCGTTTCCCGCTTGTCTCGCGGCTCACGCGGGAGTATAAAAGAGGCGGAGCGCAATCGACCGTCGCTCGTTCGGCCGAGCGCGACGATGCCGAGCGGCTCCGGGATCGCGAGGGCGTCGAGGACGCATCGCGAGACGAAACCGGGGGGGATACCCTCCGGAAAGACAGATACGTGGGGCCTCTCGGGCTCTCTCGACCACGTCAGAAAAAGACCGGAGAGTCCTCGAAGCCCCGGCGCCCAGCCAGGGCTTCGGTTTGTGGCCGTCCGACCCGCGTCAGCCGACCTCCGCCAGAACGATCCGTACGCGACCGGGGACCTTGGGGACCTTGCCGCTGATCCGCACCAGGGTCTTGGTTTCGGCCTCGATCCACACTTCCGTCTCGCCTTCCATCTTGAGGAACCCCTCGTCGGCCTTGGACAGATCGGCCGGCGCGATCCGCAGACGGAGCTGACGCACGAAGAGCGTACGTTTCGCGTCGGTCCGCCGGTCGAGGATCGTTTCCTCGCGCAGGGCGGCTTCGCCGACGAGGATCCGGTACGGCACGGGGCCGCGGGAGGTGGCGACCGGGACCACGGCTTCGTTTCCGACCTCGCTCAGCGCGAGGCGCCGCAGGTGCAGGAGCATGCCGTAGTAGTCGAACACGGGAGTGACGGATCCATCGGGCCCGGTCGGGTACGCGAACTCGGCACGAGACGTGACGTCCCACCGATCGAGGGGTTGGCCCGCGTGGCCCTTCGCGTGAAGCCTCTCGACCGTGTAGGCCGTCGGGCCGAAGATGTAGCGCCGGGCGCGCTTGTCCGACACGCTCTCGTGGCGCCGGGGCTGGCCGCTGCGCTCGTCGAGCAACGTCGTGGTGCGCGATTGCGCGAGCCGCGCTCCGAGGAAGAACGCCGAGGCCGTCGTATCGACCCGCAGCGTTCCTTCGGACTCGGGATGCACCCGCATCGTGACGCTTCCCGTCAAGAGCGACGCGCGCGCGCGGAAACGCAGGGAGGTCCAGCCGTTCCACGGATCCGGGTCCGCGCTCGTCAGGGATGCCACGACCATGACCGCGCCCGCAGCGATCCCAAACGTCCCTCTCTGCAGCGCTCGGTGCACGACCCCGACATGGTACCGTAGCGCTCCGCCGGGGCCGATCGGAGGGAGCGCGGGTGGGCCAGGACGACGTGCTGACGATGATCCCCGGGCCGACCCCGGTGCTCCCGTCGATCCTCGAAGCGCTCGGCCGCCCGACGGTATCGCACCAGTCCCCCGCTTTCGTCGAGGCGTACCGCCGATGCCTCGAGCGCCTGCGGCGGATCGCGCGCGCCGATGGCGCTCATCCGTTCGTCGTCTCGGGAGCCGGAACCCTGGCGATGGAGATGGCGCTCGTCAATCTCGCCGGACGCGGGCAGGAGATCCTCGTCCTGTCCCACGGGTACTTCGGCGACCGCTGGATCGAGATCGCCGGTGCGTTCGGCGTAAGCGCGCGCGTGCTGCGGGCCGAGTGGGGGCAGGCGGTCGATCCCGACGCGCTTCGCGCCGCCCTCGACGAGAGCGAGCCCGTGGCCGTGGCGATGACCCACGTGGACACGTCGACCGGAACGCTCGCGCCCGTGGCCGACTACTGCGCCTGCCTGCGCGGCCGCAAGGCGCTCGCGATCCTCGACGGTGTCTCGGCGACGGCCGGCATCGGCGAGCGATTCGACGATTGGGGGCTCGACGTGCTCGTGACCGGCGCGCAGAAGGCGCTCGGCGCACCCCCCGGTGTCGCGATCTTGCTCGCGTCCGACCGCGCGCTCGCAAGACGCGAGGCGCTCGGCGCGATTCCGGCGTACTTCGCCGATCTGGCTCGATGGCGTCGCGTCATGGAAGACCCGGGAGCGTACTTCTCGACCTCTCCGGTGAACGAGATCTTCGCGCTCGACACGGCGATGGGGATCGTTCTCGAGGAAGGACTCGACGCCCGGTTCCAACGTCACGAGCGCATCGCCGCCGCGCTGCGCGCGGGCCTCGCGGATCTCGGCCTCTCCCTGTTCACGGCGCCTCAGAACCGCGCGGCCACCCTTTCCGTCGTGCTCCACCCGCCGGGTGTCGACGACGGGCGCTTCCGTGCCGAGGTCGCATCGCGTGGAGTCGTCGTCGCGGGTGGCCTCGGGCCACTCGCCGGGCACGGCTTCCGCATAGGTCACATGGGGAACATCGGCCTCCCTGAAGTGCTCCGAACGCTCGACGCGATCGCAGGCGCGCTCGTCGCGTGCGGTCGCCCCGTCCGGGCCGACGGCGCGCGATCGGTGGCCGAGCGCGAGTTCGCCGCGACCTGAGGCGGCGTCTGCGCTAGGACAACCGCGCCGCGCTCCGGGCCCACACCGGCACGAGTAGACATCCCGCGGCGACGAGGCCGAGCGACAGGCCCGACCACAGGCCGATGACGCCGAGGCCCGCGCGGAAGCACAGCCACGTCCCGACCGGCACGCCGAGTACCCACCATGCGATGATGCCCGCGATCGCGGCCGAGCGCGTGTCACCCAAGCCGCGCAGCGCGCCCGTCGCCACGACTTGCAACCCGTCGAAGAGCTGGAACACCGCCGCGAGGTAGAGCAGCGGCACGCCGGCCCGGACGACGGCTTCGTCGATCGTGAATGCGCCCACGACGAGGCGGGGGAAGAGCGCGAATGCCGCACCGGCGAGCGCCATGAACGCGGCGCCGAGCCCGAGGGCGCACCAGCCCGCAGCGGCGGCGCCTCGACCGTCTCGCCGGCCGATCGCGCGGCCGACCCGCACAGCGGCGGCCGACGAGATTCCGAGCGGAACCATGTAGGTCACGCTCGCGGCGTTCAGCGCGATCTGGTGCGCGGCGAGCGCCTCGGGGGCGAGGCGTCCGACGAGTGTCGTGACGAGCGTGATCGCCGCGACTTCGACGGTGATCTGGATCGCGGCCAGGCCTCCGAGGCGGATCAGGCGCGCGAGGCGTGCCCCATCGGCGCCGAGCGTCGTCCCGGCCGGCTGGATCCGCTCTTCCCGCTCGGCGAGCCAGATCGCGGCGAGAAGAAACAGGGCGAGCCACGTCGTCGCGAGGACGGTGGCCCACGCGGCGCCTCGGGCGCCGAGCGCCGGGGCACCGAGCCGGCCATGGATCAGGATCCAGTTACCCGCCACGTTGACCAGGTTGGCCGAGAGCAAGGCGATGACCACCGGGCGCACGCGCCCGACCGCCTGCAGGTACCGGCGAAACGTGAAGAAGAGCAAGAGTGGCAGCAGGCACCAGCGGACCGCCCCGAGATACGACAGGGCGACCGGGCGAACCCCCGGGTCGATGTCGAAATGGGCCACGGCCAGGCCGAGGACGTGGCACGCGAGCAACGACGGCGGTGTGAGGGCGAGCGCGAGCCAGGTCCCGTTCACGAGCCACGTGCGGCACCCGCGTCGATCTCCGGCCCCGTACGACTGGGACACGACGGTGTCGAGACCGAGCAGGAGCCCCATGCCGGCGATCGCGACGAGGAAGAACAGCGCGCGGCCGATGCTGAGCCCGCCGATCGCCGTCGCATCGACCCGGCCCAGCATCATCACGTCGACGACGCCCATCGTGACCCAGCCGATCTCTCCGATGACGACGGGCACAGCGAGACGCAGCGTCGGCCGCACCTCGGCCCGCACGGCCGAACCACGGATTCCGAGCATCGACGCCCCCGGCGCGGTCAGCGAACCCGCATCCGTTCGACGTGGTCGCGGAGTGCCGCATCGAGATCGGACTCGGCGATCCCGACGGTGCGGAAGAACGTCTCCGGGCCGCCTTCCCCGCGCCGGTCGAGATCGAGGAACTCGAAGAACCCCCGCGTACGCGCAGGATCCTCGGCATGCAGAAGCCAGTGCACGAGGACCCAGCTGACCGTGTAGTGCTCGGTCACGCTCTCGCCGTAGAAAGCGGCCGGATCGGCACGCATCACGGGTCCCGCGATCGGAGCTTCGGGCTCGCGTAGCGCCCGCGCGAGGGCATTGAGGCGCGCCTTCGACTCCGCCGCTTCGGAGCGCCCGCTCCCGTCCGCGAAGAGCGCGATCGCTTTTCCACCGACGACACCGGGCTCGGACTGTCCGTCCTTGCTCACGCGGGTCCGGGCGAAGTACTCGGCGAGGCCCTCGGCGAGCCACGTCGCTGGGACGCGGCTGCCCGCGTACAGACGGCGATCGACGAGCCGGTGCGCGGCCTCGTGCACGATCGTGTCGCCGAGCGCCCCGGGCGCGTCCGAGTCCGTGTGCACCACGATCGCGTCGAACAGGGTCCCGTAGTGCCCCTTCGGTCGGACGAGGCTGCGTCCGAAGCTCCCGCCGACGAGCTGGTTGTAGTCCGCGTAGGACCAGAGCAGGAACAGCTGGGCCGGCTCGCGGTCCGGCGCGGGCTCGACCCGACCGGCGACGACCTTGTCGAACAGTCGGTCCGTGGCATCGAGCAGACGCGCGACGGCAGGAAGGTCGATCCGCGGGTCGTCGGTGTCGAGCCGCACCGTCGCCGTCCGCAACGCGCGGTGGTTCGCGTCGCGCACGAGCTCGGTCGCGCGGGCGAGGGCCTCGCGAGCCGCATCGTCGGGGGCGGGTGTCGGCTCGGCCTCGGCGTAGCGCCGGTGGTACCGCTCGTCCTGCCGCCGCTGCTCCTCGAGCGCGTCGTCTTCGGGATCCTGCGCCGCGACCGGGAACGCGAGCGCGAGGAGGACGGCGAGTGTCGAGTGGAGGATCCGTGTCATCGATCGCTCGCCGAGAACGGAGCGGGGTCTCGCGCCGCGTTGTCGAGGATCGCGTCGAGCTCGGCAAGAAGCCGGCGGAGGTTCCGCGGGTTCCGGCCCAGATCGCCGATGTGGAGCCGCGAGACCGAGGTTCCGGCGACGACGCGCCGCGCGCCGTGATCCCGAATCCGCAGCGTCACGTCGTCGTGAAGTCCGAACGGGCGCGTCGTGCGGACGAGCGTGACGCTCGTGAGGTCGCCATCCGTCGCGACCCCGGTGAACTCGAAGCCGCCGACCCGCAGTGCGGCCCAGCGTGCGGCCTCGACGATCTGGTCCGTCGGCCGGGTCGAGACGAGCGGCCAGATTCGACCCGCGGAACCGTCCTCGTGGATCTCCGCCGCGTAGGCGGTCCAGTCGCGGCCCCAGTCGTCGATCGACAGCAGGACCAGCGCCAGGAGCGCCACCGGAACGAACGCGCGCCGCGACGACTGTCGCAACCAAGCCCAGCCCTGCAGTCCGGCCACGCCCCACCTCCCGTGTGATTATAGGGGGGTCACCCCCCTTCGGAGGACCGATGCGCAGGATCGCGGTGGTCACGACGTCGCGCGCGGACTGGAGTCACCTCGTGTGGGTGGTGCGGGAGATGCGCGGACATCCTGCGCTCGAACCGACGGTCATCGCGATGGGCGCGCAGCTGGCCGAGGAGTTCGGCCGCGCCGAGCGCGAGATCGAGGAAGACGGTCTCGCGGTCGATGAGCGGGTCGAGTGTCTACTCAGCTCGGACACCGACGTCGGCATGGCGAAGACGATCGGTGTCGCGGTGCTCGGGCTCGCGGATCTTCTCGGGCGAGCGCGACCGGATCTCGTGCTCCTCGTCGCGGACCGCTACGAGCTGCTCGCGCCGGCGGCTGTGGCGCTCGCCCTGCGCATCCCGATCGCCCACGTCGAGGGCGGGGAGGTGAGTGAGGGTGCGATCGACGACGCCGTGCGCAACGCGCTGACGAAGCTGAGCCACGTGCATTTCACCCCCACCGAGAGCGCTCGGCGGCGCGTTCTGGCGATGGGCGAGGAGCCCTGGCGCGTGCATCGGGTCGGAGCCCCGTCGCTCGATCACCTGCGCCGGTCGCGGCTCCTCGATCGACGGGAGCTCGAGGCACTCCTGGGCATCGGGCTCGATCCAGCGCCGATCGTCGTGGCCTACCACCCGGTGACGATCGCGCGGGACACGCTCTGCGAAGCCGCGGCCGTGTTCGCCGCGCTCGAGCGTGTGCGGCAGCCGCTCGTGTTCTGCTTTCCCAACGCCGACGCGGGGAGCCGGCAGCTGATCCGCCGTGCCGAGACGTTCTGCGCCGGGCGCACCGACGCCCGACTCCACGTGAACCTGAACCCGGTGCACTACTGGAGCCTGCTCGCTCACGCGGCCGTGCTCGTCGGCAACTCGAGTAGCGGGATCATGGAGACACCGTCGGTCCCTCTGCCGTCGGTCAACATCGGCCTGCGCCAGCACGGCCGGGAGCGCGCGCCGAGCGTGATCGACGCTCCCGCCGAGCCCGGGGCGATCGTCCAAGCCCTCGAGCGCGCGTTCGACCCGGCCTTCCGGGAGCGCCTCTGCGGGATCGAGAATCCCTACGGCGACGGGCGCGCCGCGCGCAGGATCGTGGAGGTGCTGGCCGAGGTTCCCCTGGGCGAAGAGCTGCTGCGCAAGCGCGCGCGGCCCTTGCAGCGTGCGGCGCCCGTCTGACCCCGGATCCACGGCTTCCCGCCGTTCTAAAAATGGCCAACGTATTCCGGCCCCCATTGCCGTACAATCCACGTCAAGATCGCGTTGCCGGCAGATCGGGGTGGCCAGGATGGGTAGAGGAGGAATGGGTCGCGCCGCGCTCGTGGTGCTGCTCGGGGGGGCGACCGCGGCGCTGCTCCGGTGCTCGCCGGCCCCGGCCCAGGCTGACCGAACCGCGCCTGCGACCGGCGGGGCGCCCGGACCCCGTGTCGTCCGCACGGTCGCGCCCGTCCCGGTCGTCGAAGGCAACGGCTTCCCGTCGCACCTCTACGTCGAGCGGGATGTTTCGATCACCGCGCGCGGCTCCGGTCTGATCGAGCAAGTGCTGGTCGAGCGCGGCCAACGGGTGAAGCGCGGGCAAGCGCTCGCGGTGCTCGAGAGCGACCTGGCCGCGGCCGAGCTGCGCATGGCCGAGCAGGAGCTTCGCTATCGCGAGGCCGAGTTCGCGCGCGCCAGCACGCTCCACGACGAGCGCATCGTTTCGAGCGAGGAGCGGCTGCGCAAGGAGATCGAGCGCGACATGACCGCCACCGAGGTCGAGCTGGCTCGCACGAGACTCGACCACTCGACGATTCGCGCTCCGTTCGACGGGACGATCGTCGAGCGCTCGGCGGTCGTCGGGCAGCGCGTCGTTGCGGACGACGGGGTCGAGATGTTCCGCATCGTGGCCGCCGACCCGCTGCGCGCCCGGGCCTACGTACCCGAGGCCATGCTGGCCGGGATCACCCGCGGGGGTCAGGCCGTGGTCGAGCCGGCGGACGGTGGTGCTCCGGTTTCCGCCCGCGTGGTGTTCGTCGGTCCGTTGATCGACGCCGCGAGCGGCACCGCCCCCGTGATCGTCGAGCTCGGCACGCGCCTCGGGCTCCGGGTCGGCGCGGCGGTGACGATCCAGTTCGACGACGCGCCGAGCGTGGGGCTGTTCCGCTTGCCCCGCGAGACCGTCCGCAGCGGAGCTCCTGCCGTGGGCGACGCCGCGACCGTGCTCGTGGCCTCCGGCGGCACCGCCGTGCCACGCAGGGTCGAGGTCGTCGACATCGTGGGTGCGGACGTGGTGGTGCGCGGCGGCGTCACGGAGAGCGATCGGGTGATCTTCGCCCCCGAGGAAGACCTCTCCCCGGGGCACGCCGTCGAACCCCGCGAGGAGAGGCCGCGATGAAGCCCCCCACGCAACGGCGTCGGTCGCGCGGCCCGGCGCCTGCAGAGGCCGGGGCGAACCTGCTCGTGCACGACATCAAGAATCTGGCGGGCCGTCTCGGCCTCCTGCTGCAGAACCTCGAGGAGAACTACGACGATCCGATGTTCAAGGGCACCGCACTCGACGTCCTGGACGACACGGTGGTCCATCTGCGTCGGCTGGCCCAGGATCTCCGCGACCACAACGGCCGTGTCGTCGTCAAGCTCAAGGTCGACCTC
>Ga0247727_10001810_pt1 | contig 49742 bp, 42 predicted proteins | sample WisWelCaveWW1625_FD_202498 | JGI IMG/M metagenome (GOLD analysis project Ga0247727, IMG submission 202498) | Biofilm microbial communities from Wishing Well Cave, Virginia, United States - WW16-25 | ecosystem: Environmental > Aquatic > Deep subsurface > Groundwater > Cave microbial mat | place...
GTGGCGGCAGGTGCCCGGTGCGTCCTGGCAGCATCCCGAGGGCCCGCACACTGGGATCGACGGACGACTCGACCATCCAGTGGTGCACGTTTCGTGGCACGACGCGAGCGCGTACGCGGCGTGGTCCGACACGCGCCTGCCGTCGGAAGTCGAATGGGAGTACGCGGCCCGCGCCGGGAGCTCGACGACCTTCCCTTGGGGAGACGAGCTCGAACCCGGCGGTCAGCACCGCATGAACGTGTTCCAAGGCGACTTTCCTCACAGCGATACGGGGGCCGACGGCTGGATCGGCACGTGTCCCGTCGATGCGTTCGCTCCCAACGCGTTCGGCGCGCGCAACATGGTCGGCAACGTGTGGGAGTGGACCGCCGACGTCTTCACCGTGGGCGAGGCGGCGCCTGGCGATCCGAACCGGCGAGTGATCAAGGGCGGTTCCTACCTGTGTCACGCCTCGTATTGCCGCCGCTACCGACCGGCCGCACGGCTCGGCGACCTGCTCGACAGCGCCGCGGGCAACCTCGGATTTCGCTGCGCGAGCGACGTCGCCTGAACGCACGGCACGCTCCGTGGTGGCGCGCTCGGGAGTGGTCAGCGGCGGTCGTCAGCCGGGTCGTCAGCCCCGCCGGCGCACCGCCGGACGCGCAGCTTGACAGCGAACGCAGCGCGTGGCCCACGGGAGGGCCTCGAGTCGAGCGTCGCCGATCGGACCCTGGCAGGTATCGCAACGGCCGTAGCTGCCGTCATCACACTTCGCGATCGCGCGGCGGACGTCGTCGCGCAGCGCGCTGAGCTGTTCGTGCGTTGCGACACGCGCGAGTTGCTCGGCCGCCACGTTCGTCGCATCGCCAGCCCGCTTGCCGAATTGGATCGAGCCGGGGTCCTCGACGGGCCTCGTCAGCTCGACGAGCTCGGCGTCGATGGCAACGACCTTGTCGACGAGCAGGTCGCGCGCCGATTGCGGGTGCGGGGCGCCGGTCACGAGCGGGGCGCGCGTTCCATGGTCCAGATCGGCGGGCACCGATCGACCTGCAGCTCGTCGACGACCTCGTATCCGAACCGCCGGTAGTACGCCAGGTTCTCCGGCTTCTGGGTCTCGAGATACGACGGCACGGCGTCGCTGTCGGCGCGTTCGTGCACAGGATCCAGCAACGCGCCGCCGAGGCCGCGACCCTGGTAGCTCGGATCGACGGCGAGCACACCGAGATACCAGTGTGGATACCTCGGGTGCGCTGCGGCCACCTGGCCGAGCAGCCGAACCGCCGCGCGCACCCGACCGCGCGTGGCGAGCATCGCGGGCATCGAGCGACGAGCCTGACCGAGCGCGCGCGTCCCCTTGGTAGGGATCGGCACGCCCGGCGGGAGCCACGCTGCGACCCCGCGCGGGCGACCGTCGGCGAACGCGCCCCAGACTTCGCCGTGCAGGAAGCAGTCGTGGATGGCGGCGGCGAAGATGCCGGGCAGCATGCGCTGCTGCCGCAGGGGATCGCGCTGGAAGAAGTTCATCAGCGGATCGTCGAAGAAGGCACGGGCCGCGGCCGCGACGACATCGCGCAGCTCGGATCGATCGATGTGTCGAGTTTCGAGTTCGCCCACCGCGCGCCATCCTCGCATGCGAAGGTCACCCTTGCCGGCGCCCCGCCCGCAGTGATTGGACGGTTTCCCGTGCGGGCCGATGGAAGGCGTGCAATCGGTGATCGCGGATGAGTTGGTCGACCGGCTCGGTAGCGTGGGCATGTGACAGACCCGCGCGACCCGCGCGACCCGCGCGAACCGTACGGGCTCGACGACCGCTTCCGCGCCCTCACGACCGATGCCGTCGGGGTGCTCGGCCGGGTCACGCGCGTCGACCGCGGGGTGTACACGGTCGTCGGTCCCGACGGGCTGCGCCGCACCCGGCTCTCGGGCGAGCTGAAGGGCGCCTTCGAGCCCGAGGATCGACCGGCGATCGGCGATTGGGTCCTGTTCGATGACGACGTCATCGTCGAGGTCGTCGCCCGCCGGTCCGCGTTCCGCCGCGGCGACGCGGAGCGACTTCAGGCCCAAGTCGTCGCGGCAAACATCGACGTCGTGTTCGTGCTCCACCCCACTGCGCTCTCGCTGAATCTCCGACGCCTCGAACGCGAGCTCGCCCTCGGCTGGGAGAGCGGCGCGACCCCAGTCGTCGTGCTCACGAAGGCCGACGCGTGCGATCATCCCGAAGCAGTCGCCGAGCTCGCCGGGTCGAGCGCCCTGGGTGTCGATGTTGTCGTCACGAGCGCCTTCGACGGCCGCGGTGTCGAGGAGCTGGCCGAGTACGCGCGGCCGAGTCGTACGGTCGCGTTCATCGGCGCCTCGGGTGTCGGAAAGTCGACCCTCGTCAACGCTCTGCTCGACGACGATGTGCAGCAGACCAACACGATCCGCGAATCGGACGGTCGCGGCCGGCATACCACGACACATCGAGAGCTGTTCCTGCTTCCGGGTGGCGGCGTCCTGATCGACACGCCTGGTCTGCGCGCCATCGGTATGTGGCAGTCCGACGACGGCATCGCGCGCGCCTTCGCGGACATTGATGCACTTGCGGAGGGCTGCCGGTTCTCCGACTGCGGCCACGACGTCGAGCCCGGCTGCGCTGTGCACGCCGCCGTCGAGTCGGGTCTGCTCGACAACGATCGGATGCAGAACTACCGGGCGATGCTCGCCGAGCTCGACGCACTCGACGTCGAGGCCCAGCACCGCGCTCGCCTCGAGAGAAAACGCAGTGCCAAGCTCCTCAGCAGGGCAGTCCGCTCCCTGCCGAAACGGGAGTAGCCGGCAGTCGGCAGCCGTCGCCGGTCAGCGTTCGCCGAGCGCGGCGACGATGCGGCCCAACGCGAGCAGCTGTTGGCGTTCGCGGAGGCGGAACGGGGGCGACGCGCGGCCGACCAGCAACGAGCCGGCGCTGCCGATCGGCGCGACCAGCAAGTCGTCGGGTCCGGCCTGCCCGCTCGCGACGAGGGGAGAGGCGCTGGTGCCCGCACCGAGCGCGACGAGGTTCGCAGCGTCCGGCGCGTCGCCGGCTGTCGCCGCCACCGCACCGTCGCGAAGGACCGAGGCCCAATCCGCACCGAACTCCTCGCGGACGCGAGCGGCCAGGGTGCCGTCGGGGTCGGTGGTCGCGATCAACAGCTCGACGGTATCGAGCGCGTCGAGGCGGGGGTCTGCGAACTGCTCGACAACGAGGCATTGCTCGACCGTCGCGCCATCGACCTCGCCGATCTCGCGCACCAGCAGGTCGACGAGATTGCTCCGCGACAGCACCACCGAGAACTCGTCGACCGCGACTCGCTCGCCGCGTTCGAGCACGTCGATGCCGACGATGTCGGCGCCGAGCGAACCGATCCGGCTCGCGACGAGCCCGAGCGCACCGGGCCGGTCGGGGAGCCAGACCCTGATGCGGAGCCGAACGAGATCCTGCCCGTGGCCTTGGTTCGCGGGGCTCGGATCGACGACGGGGTTCGGGTCGTCAGCGGCCCCCCGGCTGTTCGACGCCACGGAAGAGCACACTAGGGCGCGCCGTGGTGCACACTGGATTGGTGGTCGAGCGGATCGGCATCTTCGGCGGCACGTTCGATCCGCCGCACACGGGTCATGTGATGGTGGCCGCCGAAGTTCGCGACCGTCTCCGGCTCGATCGGATGCTGGTCGTCGTTGCCGGTGACCCCTGGCAGAAGGCAGACGCGGTCGTCGCGCTCGCGCGCGATCGGCTCGAGCTCGCCAGCGTCGCGTTCGGAGACGTCGCGGGCGTCGAGGTGAGTGCGATCGAGGTTGACCGCGCTGGACCGACCTACACGATCGACACGGTCGAAGAGCTGAGTGCTCCGGGTCGAGATCTCGTTGTCGTGCTCGGGGCGGACGCGGCCGCGCGGCTTCCGACGTGGCATCGCGCCGCGGAGCTGGCTCGGCTCGTCACGATCGCGATCGTTGCCCGAGCTCACGAACACATCGAGCACATCGATGGGTTCCGCATCGAACATGTCGCGGTGCCGATGTTCGAGATCTCTTCCAGCGAGGTCAGGGCGCGGCTGGCAGCCGGACGCCCCATTGATGGTCTCGTGCCGGCGGCGGTGATCCGCGAGGTGCGCGCGCGCCGTCTCTACACTGCTGGCGATGACGCAGGCGACGAACGAGGGTCCTGATGGAATCCCCGGCGATCGCGGCGCCAGTGCCCTGAGCTCGACATCCGCGCGACCAGGATCCGGGCGAGCGCGGAGCCGGCGGTATCGCCTCGCGATCGACCGGCGTCGCAAGTGGGCCGTCGTCGCGATGGCGGCCGTCTGTGGTTCGTTCGCTGCGCTCGCGAGCAGTCCGAACGGTGCCCCTGCCGCCGAGCCCGATGGCACGGCGACGAGCGCGCCAAGTGGTGTCAAGTTTCGAACCCTGCTCGTCGTGCATCGGGCGGTCGACGGCACGCTCGATCTCGCGGTGGTGTTCGGCATCAACGAAGGGCGCGACCGGACCTCGGTGCTGCTCCTGCCACCACCGACGATGGTCGAGGTCCCGGCGCTCCAGAATCGGATCCTTGCGGATCTTCCGGCACTCGTCGACGACGACGTGTTGCGCATCACGGTGATGAACGCGACCGGCGTCCGGATCGACGAGGCGATCATCGCCGACGACGACGCGCTCGCGCGCCTGCTCGCGCCCGCCGACCCGCTCCCTGTCGACTTCCAGCAGGGGATCAGGATCGACGACGACGCCGGCACGCTCGGTTACCCGTCAGGAGCGCGCGATCTCCCGTCGGCGGAGGCATACCGCGTGTTGCTCGGCGAGGAGGCCGGCGGCGCCCTCGCCCACCAGGTGACGGTGCAAGCAGTGTTGCAGGGATGGCTCGAACGGCTCCGCACACCTTCGGTCGCCGAGGCGACCACGGCCCGCGAACCAGCGGCCGCGCTGCTCGCCGCGGCGGCCAGCCACACGGCGACGTTCGAGACGCTGCCCGTCGAGAAGGTGGACGCCGGCGACACCGAGCTGCTCCACATCCGCGACGACGAGACCGCTCGGCTGGTTCTCGAGCAGTTTGGCGGCGCCGCGCTCGGTCGAGGCAACCGGCCTCGTGTCGATCTGCGCAACGGCACGGGAACCGTCGGATTGACCCAGCGGGTCGCCGCGTTCATCGTGCCGGCCGGCGGCGAGGTCACCCGGACCGACAACGTGCGCGGGTTCGGCCAGGACGTGACAACGGTCGTCTACTACCGAGACGAGGACGCCGATTGGGCCCGCCGGTTCGTCGAGGTGCTCGGGGTGGGAAGCATCGCGAAGGCGCAACGCGAGGTGGGTGTGATCGACATCACTGTTATCGTCGGGGCCGACTTCGAGACGGCTCACCCCGAGCACTAGGCGACGCAAGCGAGGCACAGCGATCGATCCTCAGGCGAAAGCGCACATCGCCGCTGACGCGGCGGCCGAGAAGCTGGCCCACGACATCGTCATTCTCAATGTCGGCGACATCATCGGGATCACCGACGCGTTCGTCGTCTGCAGCGCACCCAACACACGCCAGGTGCGGACGATCGTCGACGAGGTCGAGTCGCAGATGCGTGCCCGCGCCGAGTCGAAACCTCGTGCGGTGGAGGGGCTCGACACCTCGACCTGGGTGCTGCTCGACTACGGCGACATCGTCGTGCATGTGTTCCTCGCGGAGACGCGCGAGTTCTACGGCCTGGAGCGTCTCTGGGCCGACGCGCCCCGCGAGCAACTCGTCGGCGGCGAGGCCCGCGGCGCCTAGCCGGCTCGAACCTTCCACAGCAGTGTCACACCGAACCGCCACATCTGACGGTGTCCGATGACAGCGCGGCGCTCGCTGTCACACCGAACCGCCACATGTGACGGTCTCGAGGGACACAGCGCGTCTCGGGTGGGTCAACCGCCGGCTCGGTGTTGGGTGAGCGCGCGGTTCAACCGCTCGGCGTCGAGCGCCACCACCTCGATCCGCGCGCGCCTGGAGGGCGCACCGTGGCGCCCGCGACGCACGATGTGCGCCGTGATCGCGGCAACGCCGGCGAGCGCGATCAGCACGGCGACGCGCGCGGTCGGGGTCTGTGCACCATCCGTGTTCGATCCCGAGATCGCACCCGCACCACCCGCCGCGCGCGGCGTTGCCGACGAGACCGCTGAGGCCGCGCCGGATGGCGACACGTGGATCGAGAACACGATCTCGACATTGTGCGCGGCCACCTCGCCGGTTCCCGCCAGCGAGGCGCGCAGCGTGAGCTCGACCTCGCCCCCGGCGTCGTCGGGAGGGTTGATCGACCATCGAACCGCTTGCTCCTCGCCGGGTTCGACTTCGACCTGTGCGACCGCGGGCTGGAGCCAGTCTCCGTGCAGACCGGCGCCCGCGAGCGCGACGGTGATGCGTTCATCGTCGGTCTCGTTGCGGATCGTGGCCTCGCGCCACACTCCTTGACCTGCCGTGACGAAGACGGGTCCTTGAAGGTCGGCGGCATGCAGGGTGAACAGCGGGGCCTCCGACGCGCCGACGGGCGTACTCCAATGAGCGAGCGCTACTACGCCTGTGACCACGACTGCGAGCCCCGCTCCCCACCGCGCCACGCTCCCTTGATCGGCAGGGTGCGGCAGCCGCTGAGCCGCACCGGCGTGTCCCCGGGCTCAGCCCAGTCCGAGCTGGCGGAACAGCGCTGCCGAATCAACGTGGTGCACGTCCTCGATCACCAGGATCGCGGCGCCTCGAACACCGAGCGTCGTGAAGGTCGCGCCCTCGACCCGCACGGCGCGGCCGGTCGGTGCGACGCCGAAGAACTCGCCGAGGTGCGTCCCCGAGAGCACCCACCGGTCGGCGTGGTTCGGTCCGTCGATCAGGAGCGACTGGCGCTCCAGGCCCAGATCAGGGAACGCGGCGAGCAGTGACGCTGCGCGCGCCCGCACCGCGTCGCGCCCGACCTCCCATGTCGACGCGCTGCTGTCGCGCACTCGTGCGTCCTCGGCGAATACCGCTGCGACGCCGTCCGGATCGTGCGCGTTCCATGCTGTGTACGTTGCGTCGTTGATCTCCACGGTGCGTGCTCGCCAGTTCATCACGGCACCCTACGCCGAGTGCGAACCGAGAAAGCGGGCCCGCGAAGTCCGGGATAGCGTGGCACCATGAACAGTGATCGTTGGGAATCAACCGGCGATGGTCCGTCGCGCCGCGCGCCGGACCGGTGCGGTGCGGGAACGGTGTTGGTGGTCGGCACTCGCAAGGGAACCTGGGTGTTCTCTTCCGACGAGAGCCGCCGCGCGTGGTCGGCCGCGGGCCCTTCGTTCCTCGGTCACATCTGCCAGCATGTGATGCTGGACCCGCGCGATCGGCGAACGTTGTTGTGCGCGTCGAGCACAGGGCATCTCGGGCCAACGGTGTTCCGGTCGACCGACCTTGGCGCGACATGGAACGAGGCGAGCAAGCCCCCGGCGTTCGCGAGCGGCGATCAACACGCGCGCAGCTTGCGCAGCGTCTTCTGGCTCTCTCCCGGCCATGTCGATGAGCCGCGGGTGTGGTACGCGGGCGGTTCGCCGCAGGGCTTGTTCCGCAGCAACGACGACGGCGACACGTGGGAGCCGGTGTCGGGTTGGAACGATCATCCGATGTGGGACACCTGGGCCGAATGGCCCGACGAAGGGACCCCCGACGGCTCGATGCTCCACTCCGTCAACATCGACCCGCGCGATGCGTCGCATCTCTACATCGGTCTCTCGGGCGGCGGGGTGTTCGAGAGTACCGACGGAGGTACCGATTGGAAGCCGTTGAACGCGGGGTCGGTCGCGACCTTCCTCCCCGACCCGGAGCCCGAGTTCGGGCACGATCCGCACTGCGTGCGCCTGCACCCGCACCGCCCCGACCGTCTGTATCAACAGAACCATTGCGGCATTTACCGGATGGAACGGCAGGAGGGACGCTGGATCCGCATCGGCGACAACATGCCGGCGGACGTCGGCGACATCGGCTTTCCCGTCGAGCTGCACCCGCGCGACCCCGACACGGTGTGGGTGTTCCCGATGGACGGCACCGACGTGTGGCCTCGAACGAGCCCCGACGGCCGTCCGGCTGCCTACGTCACGCGCGACGCGGGCTCAACGTGGACGCGATGCGATGATGGCCTCCCGGCGCGAGCGTGGTTCACGGTGAAGCGCCAGGCGATGACGGTCGACGCCCAAGACCCGGTCGGCGTCTACTTCGGGACAACGAGCGGCGAGCTCTGGGGAAGCGCCGACGAAGGCGCATCGTGGTTCTCGATCGCACGTCACCTCCCCGAGATCTACTCCGTCGAGTTCGCCGACCCGATCGACCGCGAGTCGTGACGACGTGAAGGTCCGCATCCCGACCCCGCTCCGGTCGTACACCGATCAGCGTGCGGTCGTCGATGCGAACGGCTCGACGATCGACGCAGTCCTCGGCGATCTCGAACGGCAGTTCCCCGGGATCCGGTTTCGCATGATCGACGAGCAAGACCGGTTGCGGAAGCACATGAAGGTGTTCGTCAACGACGAGGCGGTGCGCGACCTCACGACCGCGGTGTCGGAGGTCGACGAGGTCACGATCATGCAAGCGCTGTCGGGAGGCGGCGGGGCGACGCCTGCGTTTCAGGCGTAGGTGCGGACCAGCTCGAGCACCCGCTCGGCGTCGGGACCAGTTCCCTCCAGGTCAGCGTTCGCGGGCTCGAGTCTCCTCGCCGCGACGAGGCACAGATCGAGCGCAGGGCCACGGATGGTGGTGACTGGAGCGGTCTCGATGCCGAACTCCCATCGGTCGTCGTTCGGACCGTGGAGCGCGAACGCGACCGGCCCCGTGAGCGACTCGCCCGCTCGCGCGAACGCATACGGCAACGTTCGCCACGCCAGCCGGGCGATATGACGGAGCCGTCCCGTCGGCGCGGGGACGACGCCGAACGCGTGCGCGACGTCGCCGGCGTGGATCCAGGTCTCGGCGATGCGCGTCGTGGCGAGTGTCAGGACCGACAGCTGTCCGACCACCCACTGCACTCGATCGCGCGGATCACGATCGAGGAGCGCGGTCCGAAGCGTGTCGACTGAGACGCGCCACCGGTCGGCCACCTCGCGCCCGGAGCCGGCGCGTTCTTGTTCGACGCGTTGCGCAGCCACATCGTCGATCGTCGTCGGCCGACCGCCCGCCCGCGCGAAGTCGTCCGCAACATCTGCGAACCGGTCGCGGGCGCTGGCCGTTGCGAGCTCGTTGGTCTGCGCGAGATGCAGCACCACGTCGGCGACGGTCCATCCGGTGCAGCGCGACGCTCGTTGCCAACCCTGTTCGTCGAGACCTGAGATGAGGTGGTCGAGGTCGTCCTGTTCGGCACCGAGGGCGCTCACGATGGTCTCCATTGTCGTCACAGTAGGTGCGACGAGCGCGGGTGGGCGCCGGGCCCCCGGCAATCGTGGCGGCCGCGGTAGCGTCGCTCGATGGCCGAGCGGATCCCGCTTCCGCAGCCGGGAGACCTGCGCGACGACGTTGCAGGGCTGTTGCCGTTGATCGCCCCCGAAGGCCGCGAGCCGGCTCGCACCATGGCAATCCTTGCCTGGCAGCCGGAGCTGTTCTCGCCGTTTCTCGGCTGGGCTGCCGCGCTGGCGCTGCACGGCCTCTTGAGCCACCGCGAGCACGAGCTGCTGGCGCTCCGTGTCGCGTGGAACTGCCGGTCCGAGTTCGAATGGGCCGAGCACGTGGAATACGCGCGTGATGCGGCGATCAACGACGACGAGATCGCAGCGATCTCCCTCGCGGCGACCTCGCTCACTGATGGCTCACACGCTGGTGGTTCGCACGCGTGGACGCCCCGCGAGGCAGCCCTGCTCGCCACGGCCGACGCCCTGCACGGGCGGTGCGATGTCGACACCGCGACCTGGGTGCGGCTGGCGTCGCAGTTCGAGGTCGCGGAGCTGGTCGAGATCCTCTTCGTCGTCGGCCAGTACACGATGCTCAGCATGGTGGCCAACGCCGCTCGCGTCGGCGTATCGCCCGGCGCGCCGTCGCTCCCGGAGCGTGCGTGACGCTCAGTGCGTGTCGAGCGGTAGCGCGCGGGTCCTCAGGTGGTCAGCTCGAGGCTGAAGCTGATGTCGGAGCTCGTCACGCTCGCCTGGTGGATCTCGACCGCGATCGTGTTCGTGCCGGTCTGCAGCAGCGCATGATCGATGTCGAACGTGACCGGTGTCGACGCGTCGCCGATCGTGGACGACGCCAAGGTCGTCGAGCCGATGGTACCGCCGGGCATGTTCGTGCGGACGACCTCGACGCCGTTCAGGTACACGACCGCGCCATCGTCGCGCACGAGGCTGATGTCGAGGTCCGCGACGCTCGATGGGCTGCCGACCGTGAAGTTCCTCCGGAAGTAGGTCGTGACGTACTTGTTCGACGCGCTCGGGCCGTAGCTGACAACCGTCGCCTCGTCACCTTCCCCGTAGCCGAGCTCCGCAGCACCCAACGACCACGACGAGTGGTCGAACGTCGTCGCGCGCCATGCCGTGCCCTGGTTGGACCCGTTGTCGAGGTAGCGCCAGCTCGAGTCACGGGGGATCCATGTCTTGACCGACGCCACCGTGGCGGGGAACACGGCGATGCCGCGGGTCGCGACCCCGTTCACGGTGTTGAACTCACCGGCGAGCGCGAGCGCGTCGGAACTGCTGTCGATGTCGCGGACGCCCCAGAAGCTGTTCACGGCGGGCCGGAACGCCGTCAGGGCGCCGGTCAACGCGTCGGCGGCGAGGATCTTCGTGGTTGTGTCGCCCTGGTAGCCCTGATGGAAGCCGAAGTACACGTTTCCACCCGACTGGTGGACCGCCTGCACGTCGCCGTCGACCGTCTGCGACCACTGGCGTGCACCGCTGTTCGCGTTCCACGACACCACCTGGTTCGAGTCGCCGCCAACCGCGCCGAACACGCGCATGTTGTCGCTCGCCACGTCGACGTCGAGCACCTGGTGGTTCAGGCCTGCGAACGTCGGTCCGATGATCGTCCCGTTCGAGCGCCGTACGGCCGCAAGTCGCGGCCGGCTCGAGAAGGCGATCCCGACGAACTTCCCGCCGACATAGACGCGAGCGCCATCGGGCGACACCGAGACGGTGTTCGCGGTCGCGTCCGCAGACGGGTTGAACGCCGGATCGATCGCGCCTGTCGTGGTGTCGACTGCACCAACCGCGCGCCGCGGCGCGCCGGCGAGCGTCGTGAACGCTCCGGCGACGTAGACGCGGTTGGAGTAGGTGTCGAGGCCGTACACATTCGATGAAGCGTTCGCCTGGAAACCGGTTCTCACGGCACCCGTCTCGAGATCGACGGCGGCGAGTCGCGCCTTCGCCGATCCGTTGATCGTTGTGAACAGGCCACCGACGAACAGGCTGGTTCCATCGGACGCCAGCGCGCGGACGTGACCGTTCGTATCGGCGACGAAGCCGGTGCGTAGCTCACCAGTTGCCACGTCGTACGCGGCAAGGTTCGCGCGCGGAACCGTCGTGCCGGTCGAGGAGACCGCAGCGCTGAAGGAACCACCGACGTAGACCGTGTCGCCGACAACGAGGACGGCGCGACCGATGCCGTTCGTCGACCACCCTGGGTGGGGTTGGGTGGCGTAGAGCACCGGTGCTGCGCCGACGGGTTGGGCCATGGTGCCGCACTCGAGAACGGCGATCACGACCAGCAGCGCACGACGCATCGGTTCACCCACCCCTCTGGCCCCATCCGGGGACGCCCCCAAGCCGACAACACGGACTAGCCGTGCTATACGACCATATGCCATAAAGGGTGTGTTCCGCACCTCGCGTCTGGCAGACGCGGCCTCAGAAGTCGCGGCGGAGGGGGAGATGGCTCGTGCCGTCGGCGTCCGGAGCGACACCGAGGACCTGGTGCACCGAGATGCCGCCGTCGTCGAAGCCCACGATCGAGCCAGCCATGTAGAGCCGCCAGACGCGTGCCCTCGCTTCGCCGGCCTCGCGTACCGCGGCGGTCCAGTTTTCCTCGAGCGAGGCGACCCAGGCGCGCAGCGTGCACGCGTAGTGCTCGCGCAGCGATTCCACGTCGCGCACCTCGAACCCTGCGCGCTCCATCGCGCCGACGACGCCGGCGAGATCGACGAGCTCAGCATCCGGGAACACGTACCGGCCGACGAAGCTCCGACGGCCCAGCTTGGAGTTGCCGACCGAAGAGATCGCGTGGTTCAGGAATCGCCCACCCCGCCGCAGCCGCCCGTGCAACGCAGCGAAGTAATCGGCCATCCGATCCTCGCCGACATGCTCGAACATGCCGATGGAGCTGATCGCGTCGAACGTCTCGCCGCCGAGGTCGCGGTAGTCCTGGAGGCGGATCTCGATGCGACCGTCGAGATCGGCCTCCTTCACCCTCAGGCACGCGAGCGCATGTTGCTCCTCGCTGATCGTGATCCCGACGACCTGGGCGTCGTGGACCGCCGCAGCGTGCAGCGCCAGCGAACCCCAACCACAACCGACGTCGAGCAACCGGGCGCCCGGCCGGTCATGGAGCCCGAGCTTGCGGCAAACGAGCTCGTGCTTTGCCGCCTGCGCCGACTCGAGGTTCTGCGCGTCGCCGCCCCAGCGGGCGCACGAGTAGGTCATGCTCGTTCCGAGGACCAGCCGGTAGAACTCGTTGCCCACGTCGTAGTGGTGCGAGACCGCCCGCGAGTCGCGCCGTTTCGAGTGGCGCCGGCCGCGCAGCCGGGCCTCCTCACGGGGCGGAGGAACCGGCCTGCCGATCAAATGGAGCTGCCGGGCCGCCCGGAGCACGGCGGCGATCTCTCGTGCCCCCAGCTCACCGCCGCCTACCGCGCTCGTTCGCAGCCGCCGCAACATCTCCGGCAGGTCGCCATCGAGATCGACGTCGCCGGCGACGAAGGCGCGTCCCAGCCCGAGCTCGCCCGGCGCCCACAGGATGCGTCGCAGCGCATCTGGTGATCGCAGCCGCACGACGCCCGCCGAATCACCGGCCGCCGGTGAGATGTGGCTGCCGTCCCAACACTCGAAGCGCAGTGGCGGGGGGCCGCCGAACACGGCGGTGAGCAGGGGCTCCAGCACGGGAGCGACCGAGCCCGTCACCGCTGTTGTCGCGGGCGATTCGTGGGAGCCATCGAGCGCCATTGGGACCTCCTCGGCGGAGAACACCAGCCACTGGTGTACCAAATTCGGCGCCGCGCGCCTAGGCCTGCCTACGGAGCGGGGGCAAGCGGTGCCCGATCGTCGACCTCGCCGAGGATCGCGCCGCCGGCGATGCGCGCGTTCAGCGAGGCGTACCGTCGTGGCTCGAGGTCGCGTCCGGCGAGTCGCCCGTCGCCGATCCCGAGCTTGTACGCGCGGAAGACCACCGGCGTCGGGCCGAAGCGGCTCGGGAGGATCCATGGGCTCACGTATTCCCATGCGATCTCGTGCTTCGGCGTGACCTCGAACAGTCGCCCGCTCGCGCCCTCCGTGATGAGCGTGTTGCCGTTCGGAAGTCGCTCGCAGCCGCTGACCATGAAGCTGTAGAAGGCGACGATGGGTTCGCCGAAGTAGCTCCACACGACCTCGCACGTCGACGGGTCGAGCTCGACGACCTGGGAGAAGGATGGTGCGCGACGCCGGTGGCATCCGTTGTCGAACACGAGGATGCGATCGGTGTCGAGCCACGTCGCGTGATGTTGGTGCGACAACACCTCACGCCCCCAGCTCCATGTCACGGAGCCGCTCGCCGGGTCGACGATCGCGATGGAGCTCGTCAGCCGGAAGCTGAGCAGCCAGTCGCCGGTTGGCGTCAGCTCGATCGAGTTGCAATGCGTCCACTCCTTGCGGCTCTCGAGCGGACAGATCTGGTGCTCGTCGAACGGGAGGTGCTCCCACGAACGCCACGTGCGTACGACCAACCCGTCGGGCGCGATCTCCTTGATGACATCCGCCCACATCTGCTCGGGATCATCCTCGTGCTCGTGCCCTCCCAGGAGGTCCGCGTGGAGTTCGGCAGGCAGCTTGTCCCATGCGATGACGAGATGGTTGCCGTTCGGAAGGCGCTGGTAGTCGTGGTGCAGGAACCGGTCGCGGTACTCCCAGATCACGTTGCTGTCCCAGTCGAGCTCGACGAGCGATCCCGCCGAGCCCCCGATCAACTCCGCGCCGCCGGCGTCATCCGGCGGAAGTGTGTGCGCGAGCAGGTTGCCGTTCTCGAGCAGGCGCAGGTGTTGGATCCCCTCGGGATGGAACCATGAGTGCACGATCTGACCGAGATCGTCGAGCAGGAGCGCGTGATGACCTCGCGCGGAGGCGAAGAGCGTGTAGCCCGAGAAGGCGACGTCCGCGTCGCGGTAGGTGAGCCCGATCGGTCGGTTCCGGATCCACGCCATGGCGCAGCACTCTAGGTACTGCGCCGAGGCGAGAGCCGCTCGCGTTCTGACCGCGTGGGACGCCCACATCGGGCACTCCTTTGCGTAGAGAACGCGCGAACGTCCCGGCACTCAGACGATGAGCGCACGCGCCCGCGCGAGCGCCGGGGCCATGCCCAGATCGCCGGCCCGCTGGACCGTCGTGGTCAGCAAGTCCGTCGCGCGGTCGTTGTCACCGGCGTGGTCACGGCGCAACAACACGACCGCGAGATCGAGGCCGCTCTCGACGCTGAGCTGGTGCAGCTCCAATCGTTCATGGAGGGCGTGGCCTTCTTCGAGCAGGCTGACGGCGTCATCGAGCTCGCCGCGCGCGAAGGCGAAGCGCCCGCGTGCGACGTCTGCTGCGCCCCCGATGGCGGCATCGGAGCCGAGCAGCTCCCCCGCGAACCCGTCGACGTAGTCGGCCATTGCAGCGAGCCCGGTCGGCGATTCGAGGCCGAACGCGATCATCGAGGCGAAGCTCACGATCGAGTAGCGCATGAGCTCGGGCATGAGCGGCTGGATGTCGTGCACCCATTCCGAAAGAGCCGCTCGCGCTTCGTCCTCGCCCCCGCTGTCAAGTGCGCCCAACGCGTCGGAGGGCATGAGGATGCCGACCGCCGTGCCGGCGCGCGCTCGCCGCCAGTGTCGCTCCGCAGCGAAGTCGCCGGTCAGGCGGGCCAAGGTCCAACGTTGCAGCGCGTGCACGCCCTCGTTCGTGTCGCCCAGGGCGCTGCCGAGACGATGTGCGTTCTCCGACAGCTCCTTCGCCTCTTCGAATCGGCCCTGCGCGATCGCGAGCGAGCAGTGAAAATCCGCGATCGCCCAGCCCTCCAATCCACCGCGGAACTCCGACGTCTGGAGGAACCCCGCGGCTGCACCATCGAGGTCGCCCTGGTTCAGCAGCGCGTTGCCGAGGTGGTATTGCGACGACAGCTCGCGGAAGCGGTCACCGTGCGTTCGCGCGAACGCGATCGCCTCCTCGGCGGCTCGCTGACGATCGGCCGCGGGGAGGACGCCGCGTACCGCCCACGCCCGCACGAGGAGGGCATGACACAGTGCGAGGTCGTCGCCGGCCACGCGCGCAGCGGCGATCGCCTCGTCGGCCTCGGGCAGTGCGCCGCCGGGGGAGAGAAGCAGCCCATGCGCGAGCGCCGACAGCGCGCGGGCACGGATGTCGGCCCGAGTCGTACCGAGCGCGGCGAGACCTTCGCGAATGATCTCGGCTCCCACCGGATCGCTCGGGCTCGCCCACATACCCAGGCTTCCCTGGTAGGCGATGCCCGCTTCGCAGAGACGTGCCGCATCTCGTTCGCCTCGCGCGAGCTCGGCCGCCGCGAGGGCATGCTCCCGTGCGACCTCGGCTTCGCCGGCGCCGTGGTAGGCGTGCGCCATCTCCGCCAGGATCTCCGCTCGCAAACCTGGATCGTCGTCGTCGAACGAGTCGGCGGCGTCCAGCGCGCGTGCGTAGAGGCGGATCGCGTCCTGCCACGCGAAGCGATTGGTCGCCTGGAGCGCCGCCTCGCGCGCGCACTCCACTGCACGCGGCGCGACGCCGGCGACCGCAGCCTCCAAGTAGTGATGCGCCAGCAACTCGATCGGAGTGCCCCGCCGCGCATCGAGCAGCTCCGCGATCCGGCGGTGGAGCCGGACGCGCTTGTTGGTGGTGAGCTCCTCGAGGAGCGTCTGTCGCACGAGCGCGTGCGCGAAGCTCAATCGACCGGGGCTCCCTTCGACCTCGTCGACCAGCCGGGCAGCGACTGCCTCGTCGAGCCCGTCGACCGCACGTTCGTCGTCGACCTGCAGCACGGCGGCCACGAGATCGACGTCGAACTCGCGCCCGACAACGGCGGCGGTGCGCAGGAGGTCGTTGCTCTGCTCGCTGAGCCGCGAGAGGCGCTGGCCGATGACATCGCGAACACCCTCCGGCAGCCCCGCCTCGCCAGGCTCGACTGTCCCCACCCACATGCCGTCCCGCTGCACGAGTGAGCCGGTCTCGACCAGGTGGCGCAACACCTCGGTGACGAAGAACGGATTCCCGTCGGTCTCGGCGGCCAGACGCTGCGCGAGCGCGTGGCCCTCTGCGGCGAGCGGATGGCCGCCGGCCGCTTCGAGGAACGCGCGCATCCCTGCTTCGTCCAGCCCGCGGAGGGCGATGCGCTCCGCTCCGGCAGCACGGTGCAGGTCGGCGAGTGCACCGGAGAGCGGGTGGCTGCGGTCGATGTCGGTGTCGCGGTAGGTGACGATCACGAGGATGTGCGTGTCGGGATCGAGGTGGCTGACGACGTGACGGAGGAGATGCACGCTGCCCGCGTCCGCCCAGTGCGCGTCGTCGAGCAGCACGACGACGGGCTGACGGAGAGCCGATATCTGGAGGAGGTCGACGACCGCCTCGAAGAGCAGGAGGCGCTCGGTGTCCGGGTCGGTGATCGTCGGCTGGGGTGCGCTCGGAGCGCGGCGGGCGAGGTCGGGCACCAGACGTGCGATCTCACCGCCGTGTCGGTCGACGTGGTCCGCGATGACGTCGTCGTCGACCGTCGTCACCAGCAGTCGCACGATCTCGGTCCAGGGAGCGTGCGGCGCAGCGACGTGCTCGTCGCAGCGACCCAGCAGTACGTGCGCGCCGTTGTCGTGAGCGTCGCGGGCGAGTTCGGCGGCGAGGCGCGTCTTGCCGATCCCGGGCTCACCGGCCAACAGCACGATGACCGTGCCGTCCACCTGGGCGCGCTTCCACGCTTCGGCGAGGCGGAGCCGTTCGGCGTCGCGCGCGGCGAACGGCAGCTCGCCGGCCTGGCGGCGTAGCGGCGGCGGGAGCGGCGTCGCCGACGCGAGGGCCGCAAACCATGGCACCTCGAACGTGACCACCGCCTCGGGCAAGCCCTTCAGCGCAATCTCGCCAACGAGCGTGAAGCTGAGCTCGGTGTGTCCGCGCGCGAGACCGCGCACGAGGTCGTCGCAGAGGATCTGCCCGCCGTCGGCGGCATCGCACAACCGTGCGGCCGTGACAACAGGCGTGCCGTGACAGTCTCCGCCGTCCCACGAGACATCGCCCGCGCTCAGCCCGACACGCACCTCGATCCGGCGGTCCTCGCGCGCCTGGTGGTTCGCGCGGTCGATGTCTCGCTGGATCTCGTGCGCGGCGGTCACCGCCTCGGCCGCGGCGCCGAACGCCGCGAGGATGCCATCGCCGAGCCCCTTGACCACCGTGCCGCCGTGTTTGATGACGACGGCTCGGAGAATCTCGTCGTGACGCCTTCGCAACAAGTCAGCCTCGACGTCGCCGAGACGCGCCCGCATCTGTGTGCTCCCGACGACGTCGGTGTACAGGATGATCGCCGTACCCGCCGCGGTCTCTCTCGCCACCTTCGCAGGCTAGGCGGACGCTCGATGTCCCCGAGATGTCCCCGCGTCGATCCGAGTACGCTCCCGCAGCCACGGGCCGCGATGCGGGGGGTGTCGGTGGCCACGTCCGGCCTCATCACAATCTTGTTCACGGACCTGGTTGGCTCGACGGACCACGCGTCGGAAGTGGGCGACGTCGCGGCCGACGAGTTACGCCGCGATCACTTCGCGTCACTGCGTGAGGCGGTGGCCGCCACCGGCGGCACCGAGGTGAAGACCATCGGCGACGCGCTGATGGTGTCGTACCCGGGGGCGGCCGACGCGCTTGCCGGCGCCGCGACGATGCAACGTGCCGTCGAGCGCCACAACCGACGCCTCGACGATGGCCGGCTCTCGATGCGCATCGGGCTCAGCGCGGGCGACGCGACGTTCGAAGACGGGGACTGGTTCGGTACGCCGGTCATCGAGGCGGCGCGGCTGTGCGCCGCGGCCGCGGGCGGCCAGATCATCGCCAGCGAGCTCGTCCGCGCGCTCGCGGGTTCTCGAACCGAGCTCGAGCTTCGACCGCTCGGCGCGCTGGAGCTGAAAGGCCTACCCGCGCCGCTCGCCGCGTGTGAGGTCGTGTGGCATGTCGCGGCAAGCGACACGCAGGTGCCGTTGCCGGCGTTCGTCGACATCGATCCGCCGTTCCCCTTCGCCGGCCGCGTCGACCAACTCGAAGTGCTGATCAACGCCTGGAAGGAAACGATCGAAGGGGCACGCCGCGCCGTGCTCGTTTCGGGAGAACCTGGCATCGGCAAGACGCGCCTCGTGACCGAGGCCGTGCGCGCCGCACACGACCGCGGCGCGATCGTGCTGTGGGGTCGCTGCGACGAGGAGCTCGGCGCCCCGTACGAGCCGTTTGCCGAAGCGTTGCGTCACTACGTATCGGTGACGCCGCCCGAACGGTTGCGGGCAGAGCTCGGCCCGCTGGGCGGCGAGCTGGTGCGTATCGTGCCGGACGTCTCGGCGCGAGTGCCGGGGCTCGCGGATCCGATGCGCGCCGACGCCGACACCGAGCGCTATCGCCTCTTCGACAGCGTCGCCGACCTGCTCGCGGAGATATCGGTCGCCCATCCGGTCGTGCTGGTGCTCGACGACCTCCACTGGGCCGACAAGCCGTCGCTGGTGCTGCTCCGCCACCTGTTGCGCTCGGCGACACCGATGCGCCTGTTGGTGCTGGCCACCTACCGCGACACCGACCTCGACCGCACCCACCCGCTCGCCGATGTCCTCGCCGACCTGCGGCGCCAGCCCGGCGTCGAGCGGCTCGATCTGCAGGGGCTCGACGAGGACGAGATCGCTGGCCTGATGACGAAGACCGCGGGCCACGACCTCGACGCGCCCGCGCGCGACCTTGCGCGAGCCCTGCATACCGAGACCGAGGGCAACCCGTTCTTCGTGGGCGAGGTGCTCCGCCACCTCGCCGAGTCAGGCGCGATCGTGCAGGTCGACGGTCGTTGGACTGCTGCGGCCACGCTCGCCCAGGTCGGCATCCCCGAAGGCATCCGCGAGGTCGTCGGCCGACGTCTCTCCCGCCTGTCCGAAGCCCTGAACCGCGCGCTCGCGATCGCGGCTGTCATCGGACCGGTCTTCGACCTTGCCACCGTCGAGGGTGCGGGCGGGCCCGCAGGCGACGAGCTGTTCGACGCGCTCGACGAGGCGACGCAGTTCGGCCTGGTCCGCGAGGTCCCCGGATCGGCTGGAAGGTACGCGTTCGCGCACGCGTTGGTGCGCTCGGCGCTCTATGAAGAGCTCACCACGAATCGAAGAGTGCGCATGCACTGGCGGGTGGGTGAGGTGATCGAGGCGCGACACGCGTCGAACATCGACGTGCATCTCGACGAGCTCGCGTATCACTTCGGCGAAGGCGCGCTCGCCGGTGATCCAGCCAAGGCGGTCGACTTCGCAAGCCGTGCCGGAAACCGTGCGATCGAAGACCTCGCCTTCGAATCCGCGGCTGCGCACTTCGAACGCGCGCTCGGCTCGTTGGAGCTCGTCGATGACGCCGGCCCGGTCCCGCGCTGCGATCTGCTGCTTGCGCGCGCCGAGGCGCTCCAGCTCGCCGGCGACGACCGCCGCCGCAGCGTCGTGTTCGAAGCGGCGCGAGCGGCGCGGGCGATGGGCGACCCTGATCGGCTCGCGCGGGCAGCCCTGGTGCTCGTGAGCACATCCTCGGCGTCGACGCGCGGCGGCAACATCGACGACGAGCTCGTCGCCCTGCTCGAGGAGGCGCTCGCCGCCCTCGACGCCGAGCCGTCGCCCGCGCGCGCCCGCCTCCTGGCTTCGCTCGCCGTGGAGCTGCAGTGGGGGCCGGAGCGCGATCGCCGCATGCGGCTCGCAGGCGAGGCGCTCGAGATGGCTCGCACGACGCGCGATCCCGCCGCACTCGGCCACGTGCTCAACCGGAGCTGGGCAGTGCTCGACGGCTCGCACCCGTGGCACCCGGAGTTCGCGCGGCTCAACGACGAGGCTGAAGCGGTTGCCCTCGAATCCGGCGACGCACGCGCGCTGCTCGCGGTGCACAACTACGGGCTCTGGATCGCGGCGATGCTCGGCGACCGGGCCGAGATCGACACGCGCTTCGACGCATACGTCCGCCTCGCCGACCAATTGCGCCAGCCCGTCACGAGGGTCTTCCGGCGCTGGAACGAGGCCGCGCTCGCGGCCTACGACGGGCGGCTCGCCGACGCCGAGCGGCTCACGATCGAGGGCATGGAGCTCGCGCGGCGCACCGACCTCCCCGATGACGTCGTCAGCAACATGATCGGAGGCCTGTTCTACGCGATCCGCCTCGGCCAGGGACGCATCGGCGAGCTCGTCGGCACGCTCGAGGGTCTCGTCGAGTCGTCGCCCGGCGCACCGGTGTGGCGGGTAGCGCTGGCGGGCTCGCTCGTCGAGAGCGACCGCGTCGAGGAGGCCCGCCCGCACTTCATGTGGCTCGCCGACGACGACTGCGCGAACGTGCCGCGCGACGTCGAGTACCCCGTCACCCTCTGCGGGCTCGCGCGGATGTCGTACCGCGTCCGTCCGCCGGCGCCGGCCATGCACTCCATCTACGACCGGCTCGCTCCGTTCAGCGGCATCTTCAACTGGAGCGGCCCGACGGTCACCGACGCCAACGACCTCGGGCTCGGCATGGCTGCGGCGACGCTCGGACGCGACGGCGACGCCGATCGGCACTTCGCGACGGCGATCGACCTGTGTGAGCGGGCCGGTGCCCGCGCGTACCTCGCGCGCTGTCACTTCGACTGGAGCCGCGTCCTCGCCGACCGCGGTGAAGCGCAGCGCGCGCGGGAACACGCCGAGACCGCGGTCGCGCTCGGCGAGGAGCTCGGCATGTCGGGGCCGTCGGGCGTGGTCCCGCGTGCCCTCGCGGTGCTCGCTGAGCTCGCGGGCTGAAACTGCCTTGGCGCCTCTCCCGGCGAGCGATACCGGAGGTGAGGTCGAGCGCACGGTCGGCCTCCCGGGGACCGCGAGAAGTCCCGGTCGACGCCACCGGCGCGGCCGGCGCTTGGCAATGCGGTTGTGACGCGGCAACGATGGCGCCGTGAGCAACACCTCCGGTCCTGTGGCAGCGCCGAAGAGCCTGCCGTTGATCCTGGCGCGGGAGTTCGCGTCGAACCTCGCCACTCCGATGTTCCTGATCGACGCGAACGGCATCCTGGTGTTCTACAACGACGCTGCCGCGATCTTGCTCGGCAAGCCGTTCGCAGAGGTCGGGGAGATCCCTGCGGGGGAGTTCGGTGCGGTCCTGGAATTGGCGACACCCGACGGTGCCGCGGTGAAGCGCCGCGACTCACCCGCGGGTGTCGCATTCTTCGAGGGGCGGCCCGCGCACGCGACGGTCATGGCGACGGCCTACGACGGTATGCGTCGCATGTACGAGGCGACTGCGTACCCGCTCTATGGTGCAACCGGAGAGATGCACGGGGTGATCTCGGTGTTCTGGGAAGGTGCCGTCGTGGAGAGCGGCGGCTGATGCGTGTTCGCATCTGGGGATGCCGCGGATCGTTGGCCGCGCCGGGCGCCGACACGGTCAGGTACGGCGGCAACACGTCGTGCGTCGAGGTGCGTCTCGCGAGTGGCCATTCGCTCGTCCTCGACGCCGGTACGGGTATGCGTCCGCTCGGCGTGTTGATGCAGGACGACCTGCCGGTCGAGCTGCACATCCTGCTGACCCACCTCCATCTCGATCATCTCCAAGGCCTCGGGTTCTTCCGCCCACTGTTCGGTGCCGGCCTCGACATCCGGATCTGGGGCCCGACGTCGCCGGTGCAACACCTCGGCGAGCGCATCGCGCGCTACTTGTCGCCTCCGTTGTTCCCCGTGCATCTCGACGATGTCCCGTCGAACATCTCGTTCCACGACGCACCCGAGACGGCGGTCACGATCGGATCTGCCACGATCCGCGCTGCGAAGGTGACACACCAAGGTCCGACGGTCGGCTATCGCATCGAAGAAGACGGGCGCGTGCTGGTGTATCTCCCCGACCACGAACCGTCGCTCGGCAACGACCTGAGCGTCGTGCCGGCCGACTGGATGAGCGGGTACGAGCTCGCGCGCGGCGCCGACGTGCTGTTGCACGACGCGCAGTACCGCGACCACGAGTACGGTGCACACGTCGGGTGGGGGCATTCGAGCATCACCGACACGATGGAGTTCGCCAACAAGGCCGGTGTCGAGCGGGTGATCCTGTTCCACCACGACCCGTACCACAACGACGACGACCTCGAGGAGCTTCTCAAGGACGCCCGCGCCAAGTGGCCGGGGATCCCCGAACGAGTGCAGCTCGCGTGCGAAGGAATGACGATGATCCTCGATCGCAGCGGTGTCGAGACGCTCGCCTGACCCCGCGTGGGAGGTGTGATGACGGCGCAGCGGTGGTGGTGCCTGCTGATTGCATCGTTGCTCGCGGTGCCGGCGTGCTCCAGCAACCCCGCTCGAGATCGTGCCGCAGCGACGACAACCACGGTGGCGGGATCGCCCGCGAGGAGCCCCCTGTTCGATCTCCCGCTACCGCCGCCCGTCTCGGTTCGACAGGACCCCGAAGGCGTGGCGCTCGCGGACCCGGCCTTCGAACCGCTCCCAGGTGCGCGCGCCGACTTCGGGACGCTCGCCGGTGCCGCGTATCAGATCGAGATACCCGACGCCTGGAACGGGAGTCTCGTGCTGTGGATGCACGGCTTCGAGGAGTTCGCACCGGAGGCGAAGGCGACGCCGCCGGACTTCCGCCGCTACCTCATCTCCCACGGCTTCGCGTGGGGCGCATCGAGCTTCAGCAGCACGTCCCTCATCCCGGGCCGCTCGGCGGACGAGACGGCCGCCCTGTGGGACTACTTCGTCCGCGAGCACGGACGTCCCAGTTGGACGTACGCCGCGGGGCTGTCGATGGGGGGATGGTCCGCGCACATCACGGCCGAGCGATACGGCGATCGGTTCAACGGTGCGCTCGGGCTGTGTGGTGCGGCTGGTACGACCCCCGGACTCTGGGTCAGCGCGGAGCTCCTCGTCGTTGGGGCCTTCGTCGCCGGGGTGACCCAGTCAGAGTTCGACGCGACCCAGAGCATCGAGGACTTGATCGAGCAACGGATCCAGCCGGCGCTCGACGATCCGGCCAAGCACATGCTGTTCGAGAACATCATGATCGACCTGACCGGCGGACCGCGGGCGTTCGCTCGCGAGGGATTGCATCTCGAGGAAGAGACGAACTGGCGCCGTGCAGGTGTGCTCGTGGCGGCGCAACTCGCGCCGCAGCGCGACGAGCCCTACGAGCTCGGTCTCGACGCCGGGGTCACGAGCGAGGAGTTCAACCGCAACGCGATCGAGCTGCCGACCAACGACGCCGCGTTCAGCGCATTCTCGGAAGGGATGGATGTCAGCGGCGATGTCCAGATGCCGCTCGTCACGCTCCACACGACCGGCGACGGTCAAGTGCCGATCGAGCAGGCCCAGATCCTGCGCGAGCGTGTGCACACCGCGGGTCGAGGTAGCCGGCTCGTGCAGCGCGTGATCGAGGACCCGGGCCACTGCGGGTTCACGACGAGCGAGCAAGAAGCTGCATTCGCCGCGCTCGTGGAGTGGGTCGAGGGCGGCGACGAACCAGCAGGCACCGACCTCGACGTCGACGACCTGACTTCGTTGGACCAAACGTTCGAGCTCGCACCTCGTCCGGGCGCAGCCGACGACCAGGATGCGGCCAAGGCGCGAGCGGTCGTCAGTGGGAGCGCTCGTCTCGACGGTGACGCGTTCGATGCGCGGTGGATCGGGGCCGTCGTCCTCGACGATCAATTGGTGACACCTTGCCAGTACACGCTGCCGCCCGTCGACGGAGGGCAGTTCGAGATCACGGTGTACGGCGAGCGTGAATCGGCCGGATGCGGCCGGCCGGGCGCCGGGATTCTCCTCTGGACGTTCGTTGACGACGAGAAGCTGTTCACGACCGAGGCGATCCCATGGCCCGACGACGGCACGGCAGACGTCACGGTCGACTTCGCGACCTCCGAGCCGGCCGGTGCGGCGCCGGCGACGACCGACTTCTCGGGGGAGGTCTATCGATCCGACGGCGAGCGCGCCCCGACGGGATCCCTCGTCGAGGCGTACGTCGACGACACGCTCTGTGGTGTCGCGTCGATCAGGGGATCGGGCAGCTTCATCGGCTACATCCTGAGTGTCGTCGGCCCGGACTCTGTGCCCGGGTGCCGGTCCGGGGAACCCGTGACGTTCCGTGTCGACGGAGCTCGCGTGGTCGAGAGCGCCACGAACTCGCCGGGGGCATCGGCGCACCTCGACCTGACCGTCACGTAGGCGCACACGTCGATGTGCTGCCTTGTGCCCGGCACGCGGCATCGTGTGAGATTGCTCCGTGATCTCGATCATCGTCATCGGCGTCGATCCTTCCGAGACCGGCGAGCGTGCGTTCCGTGCGGGCGTCGAGCTCGCCGAGGCGGTGAATGCGCAAGTGCATCTCGTCACCGCGTTCGTCGACGGCCCGAGCGGTGGCGTCGAGATCACGCCGCAACGCCGTGAGGCGGAACGAGTCCTCGAAGACGCCGCGAGCAAGGTCGGTCCGAACCGAACGCACGTGCGAACGCACGCGATCCCAGAAAAGCCCGCCGACGCGATCATGCGGGTCGCGACCGAGACCAATGCCGATGTCATCGTCATCGGCAATCGCGGAGCGCAGGGCACTCGGAGAGTGCTCGGAAGCGTCGCCAGCGCGATCGTCGGGCACGCTCCCTGCGACGTCCTGGTCGTGAAGACGTCCTGACCAGCGTTCGGCGGTGGAGTCTCGAGCCACTAGGGTGGGGTACGCGAGTCGGCGGAAATTCCTCGGTCGATCGTATTCTCAGAGAAGAGTTGATTCTGTTGCAGCAAGGCACTGTGAAGTTTTTCAATGCAGACAAGGGCTTCGGCTTCATCTCGCGCGAGCAGGGCGACGACGTGTTCGTCCACTTCTCCGCGATCCAGTCGGAGGGTTTCAAGACGCTCGAGGACGGCCAGCGGGTCGAGTTCGACACCGTTCCCGGCCGCAAGGGTGAAGAGGCGCAGAACGTACGCGTCATCTGAACCAGCCTGACGCTCGACTGGAGGCCGCCGGCGACCCCGGCGGCCTCCTTTTTCGTTGACGCGATCGGTTCGTGGGCACATCCCCTGGAAATGGCCCAGGCGATGTGCCCACGAACGTCCGCAGGAGGGAGAACACGATGCCGAAATTGCGCGTGCACAACTTCTCGATCTCGCTCGACGGGTATGCCGCGGGGCCGGATCAGAGCCGTGACGACCCGCTCGGTGTGGGCGGCACGCGACTGCACGAATGGGCATTCGCGACACGCAGCGCTCGGCAGACGCGTGCGGCACGTCCACCGCGCTGGCCGACCCTGTGGAGGGGTGCCAGCACCACTCCTTGCCCTCCTGCGTCCTCTACGACCTGTCCGCTGTGGCCCTCGCGGGCTCGTAGGTGAGGATCACGGTGCCAGATCCGAGTCGTTGTACATCGACGAGGCCGAGGATGGTTGCGTCAGGCACGTCGTCGAAAACCCCAGTGATATGGAGCTGGCGGGACTTGAGTCCGGTCAGGACTCGAGCTGGTCGCCGAGTGATTGCACCGCTTCGATGAACTCGTCGATCATGTCGAATACCACTTGTGCAGATGTCTTCGTCGTGTTCATGCTGCCGACGATCTGGCCGACGAAGTAGTTGCTCAGCTGCTCGGCGCCGGAGCCCGCTCGGTGCGCGGCACGGTCAATACGAGCGAGGGCCTCGGCGACGAGCATCGGTTGCATCGGCATCCCCAACGGTGTCGGCGTCGCGGGGTCGTCCCACTCGTCGGTCCATGCGGTTCGGAGTTGCCGTGCCGGTTTGCCGGTGCGCGAGCGTGAACGCACCGTGTCGGACGACGTGGCAGAGAGGAACTTGCGCTTCACGACCGGGTGCGTCTCGGCTTCCTCGGTCGTGAGCCACACCGATCCACACCACACGCCTTGCGCGCCGAGCGCCATGGCCGCTGCCATCTGACGGCCGCGACCGATTCCGCCCGCGCCGAGCACGGGTACCGGCGCGACTGCGTCGACGATCTCGGGGATGAGGACCATCGAGCCGACGTCGCCGGTGTGACCTCCGGCCTCTGCGCCCTGGGCGATGATGACGTCGACGCCGACGTTCACGTGACGCTCCGCGTGTTGGGCCTTGCCCGCCAATGCTCCGACGAGCCGATCCTCTTGCTTCGCTCGTTCGATCATGTGCGCGGGTGGCGGCCCGAGGGCGTTGACGACCAACGACGGCCGGTGGGCCAGCGCGATCTCGAGGAGCGGATCGGCCTGATTGGCCGAGAACGGAATCGCAGCGCTTCCGCCGCCGGTTCCGCCGAGCACAGACTGCGGGGCGTCATCGTCGGCCAGCGCCGGCACGTCGTAGCGGCGCAGGATGTCGTCGACGAACGCGACATGCTCCGCCGGGATCAGACGACGAACGTCGTCGATCGTGTAGCCACCGACGTCGGAGCCGGCGTACTTGGCGGGCACGATGACATCGATGCCATACGGCCGGCCGCCGATCTCCTTCTCGATCCAAGCGAGGTCGATCTCGAGTTGCTGCGGCGTGTGCGCCACCACGCCGAGGACGCCCATCCCTCCGGCCTTGGTCACCGCCGCGACCACATCGCGGCAGTGACTGAACGCGAGGATCGGGACATCGATCCCGAACATCTCCGTGATGGCATTCTTCATCGAGCAATCGCCTCCTACGGGGCAACATTGCTGCTGAGAAAACACCGTAGCTATGGTCGACTGATGGAGCGAACTCTGCTGGCACCGGCATTGCCGTCGAGGCTCGACACGAACGCCGCACAGTACCTGCAGAACCGTGCCGACATGCTCGAGCAACTCGCGGTGATCGACGAGTTGCTCGATCAGGCCGAAGCAGGCGGCGGGCCGAAGGCGATGGACCGCATGCGGGCCCGCGGCAAGCTCCCGGTTCGTGAGCGGATCGCCAATGCGCTGGATCCCGACAGCCCGTTCTTCGAGATCAGCGCGCTCGCGGGCTACAAGTCCGACTACGCGATGGGTGGTGGCATGGTCGTCGGCGTCGGGGTCATCGCGGACACCGAGTGCGTGATCATCGCGAACGATCCTTCGGTGCTCGGCGGGGCGCTCACGCCATATGCCCAGAAGAAATGGACGCGTGCGCTCGAGATCGCGCGTGACAACCGCATCCCGTACGTGAGCTTCGTCGAGTCGGCCGGAGCCGACCTGCGCGTCGAGACCGGTGGCGGCGGCCGCAGGGTGCACACCGAGCACTTCGCCGAGAGCGGGCGCTTCTTCTACGAGTTGATCGAGCTGTCGAAGATGCGGATCCCCACGGTGTGTGTGGTGTTCGGATCCTCGACAGCCGGAGGCGCGTACCAGCCCGGTCTGTCGGACTACAACATCGTCGTGAAGGAGCAGTCGAAGATCTTCCTCGCCGGACCGCCGCTCGTGAAGATGGCGACGGGCGAAGAATCCGACGACGAGACGCTCGGGGGCGCGCAGATGCACGCCGAGGTCTCAGGCCTCGGCGACTACTTCGCTGAGGACGAGATGGACGCGATCCGCCTGTGTCGCGAGGTCGTGTCCCACCTGAACTGGCGCAAACCCGGCCCCGGTCCATCGCTCCGCGCCGACGAACCGGTGCACGATCCCGAGGAACTGCTCGGTCTTGTCAGCCGCGACCTTCGCCAACCGGTCGACGTGCGCGACATGCTCGCGCGGGTCGTCGACGGATCACGCTTCGAGGAGTTCAAGCCGCGCTACGGCAGCACGATCGTGTGCGGATGGGCGAGCATCCACGGGTACCCCGTAGGGATACTCGGCAACAACGGCGTGATCTATCCGCGCGCCGCGGAGAAGGCGGCTCACTTCATTCAGCTGTGTAATCAGATCGACGTGCCCTTGGTGTTCGTCCAGAACATCACCGGCTACATGGTCGGGCGTGACTTCGAGGCCGAGGGCATCATCAAGAAGGGTTCGCAGATGCTCAACGCCGTCACCAACTCCACCGTTCCCCACCTCACCGTGATCATCGGCTCGTCGTACGGCGCCGGGACCTATGGCATGTCGGGGCGGGCCTTCGGCAACCGGTTCACGTTCTTGTGGCCGACGGCGAAGATCGCGGTGATGGGCCCCAAACAGATCGCGGGCGTGATGTCGATGGTGCGGCGCGGTCAGGCCGCGCGCCAAGGTCTCGACTTCGACGAGGAAGAAGACCGCGCGATCGTCGAGCAGGTCGAGGCGATCCAGGAGAAGGGTTCGCTCGCCCTGGCGGCCTCCGGCGCAATCAGCGATGACGGCATCATCGACCCGCGCGACACCCGTACGGTGCTCGGCATGTGTCTGTCGGTGGTGCGGAACCGCGCGATCGAAGGCGCCGACGGCTACGGAGTGTTCCGGTTGTGAAGATCTCCACGCTCTTGGTCGCCAATAGAGGCGAGGTCGCTCGCCGCGTCGTTCGCACGGCGCAAGCCATGGGTATCCGCTGCGTTGCCGTGTTCGTCGACTCCGACGCGGTCGCCCCGTTCGTTCGCGACGCCGACGAGGCGATGCGCCTGGACACCAGCTACCTCGATGCCGCGGCGATCATCGCGGCGGCTCGAGCCACCGGCGCCGACGCGATCCACCCCGGATACGGATTCGGTGCGGAGAACCCGACGTTCGCGGCAGCGGTCGTCGCGGCAGGGATCACATGGGTCGGCCCGCCGCCGGCGGTCATCGCCGAGATGGGCGACAAGCTCGCCGCGAAGCGAGCTGCCCTCGCCGCCGGAGTGCCGACGCTCGCTTCGACCGACGACCCTGGAGGGGCCGACGGCATCGGTTATCCGTTGCTCGTCAAGGCGGCGGCCGGTGGTGGCGGCAAGGGCATGCGCGTCGTTGCGAGGGCGGCGGAGCTCGACGAGGCGATCGAGTCGGCTCGCCGCGAGGCCGCCAGTGGGTTCGGCGACGACCGCGTGTTTCTCGAGCGTTACATCGAGTCGTCGCATCACATCGAGTTCCAGATCCTCGGCGACACCCATGGCAACCTCGTGCACCTGGGCGAGCGCGAGTGCTCGATCCAACGTCGTCACCAAAAGCTCATCGAAGAGTCGCCGTCACCCGTGGTCGACGACGCGTTGCGCGCCGCGATGGGTGAGGCGGCCCTGCACCTAGGTCGCGCGATCGGTTTCCAATCGGCGGGTACGGTCGAGTTCCTCCTCGACGACGCCACCCACGCGTTCTTCCTTCTCGAGGTCAACACGCGACTCCAAGTCGAGCACCCGGTCACCGAAGAGGTCACGGGTATCGACCTTGTGCGCGAGCAGATCCGGATCGCGGCGGGCGAACCGCTCGGCTTCGACCAGAGCGACATCACCTTCAGCGGCCACGCGATCGAGGCTCGGCTCTGCGCGGAAGATCCGAGCGCCGGGTTCCTGCCCGCCACCGGCACCATTGTCGCCTTCGAACCGGCCGACACTCCGACCGTTCGTTGGGAATCGGGCGTGGCGCCCGGCTCGGTGATTGGCGTGGCGTTCGATCCGATGCTCGCAAAGGTCGTGGCGCACGCCGCCACCCGGATGGAAGCCGCCGGGGTGCTCGCGCTCGCGCTCGAACGACTGCATCTCGGTGGCGTCACGACGAATCGCGATTTCCTCGCGGCCACGCTCCGCCATGAGCGGTTCATCGCCGGCGACACGACGACCGACTTCATCGAGCGCGTTCAGCCGGCGTGCTCGTTGCGGTTGGGCGACGGCGAGCTGGAGCGTGCCGCGACCGCAGCGGCGCTGTGGATTCAAGGCGAGAACCGCACCGCCGCGGCCGTGTTCGCTCCTGTCCCCAGTGGATGGCGCAACGCGCGATTGCCCGCGCAGCGCGTCTCTCTTCGTCACGAGGATCGTACGTTCGACATCAACTATCTGTCGCAGCGCGACGGGTCGTTCCTTGTCGGCGATGCCGGCAGCGCGCGTATCCATCGGCGATCGCCGCTCGATATCGACATCGAGATCGACGGTCGGCGCGCCGAGGCGCGCATCACCCGCGCGGGCGATCGACTGTTCATCCAGACCGTGCACGGCACGGTCGACTTCGCTGTCGTGCCTCGGTTCAGGGTGCCGGGCGGCGATGTGCCAGGCTCACTCGAGGCCGGCGGTCTCCTTGCGCCCATGCCCGGTGTCGTGCTGGAGATACGAGCTGCAGTGGGCGATCATGTCGTCTCTGGCATCACGTTGGTGGTGATGGAGGCCATGAAGATGCAACATCACATCAACGCGCCGGCCGATGGCATCGTCACCGAGGTGTTCGTGAGTGTCGGCGACCAGGTCGGCACTGGCGCCGTGTTGCTGCAGATCGACGCCATCGACGTTTCGCCCGACGATCGGGGCGACGAGGTCGTGCGATGACATCGCCGATCCGTATCGCCAACTGCTCCGGGTTCTACGGCGACCGTCTGTCGGCCGCCAAGGAGATGGTCGAAGGCGGCCCGATCGAGGTGTTGAGCGGCGACTGGCTGGCCGAGCTGACGATGCTGATCCTCGCGCGCACACAGGCCAAACGTCCGGGCGGTGGTTACGCACGCAGCTTCGTCGCGCAGATGGAACACGTGATGGGCACTTGCCTCGAGCGCGGCATCAAGGTGGTGTCGAACGCCGGCGGTCTCGACCCGGCCGGATGCGCCGCGGCCGTGGCCGAGCTCGCCGCGAGGCTGGGGCTGGTGCCGACAATCGCCTACGTGAACGGCGACGATCTGTTGCCGAGATTGGACGAGTTGCTCGCCGCGGGGGTCGACCTGGCCCACTTCGAGTCCGGCGAGCCCATCGGCGACACGTCGCGCTTCATCACCGCGAACGCCTACCTCGGTTGTTGGGGCATCGTCGAGGCGCTGGAGCTGGGCGCCGACATCGTGATCACCGGGCGAGTCACCGACGCGGCCGTCGTGTGCGGCCCCGCGGCATGGCGTCACGGTTGGGAGCGCGACAACTGGGACGCGCTCGCCGGCGCGGTGGCGGCAGGACACATCATCGAGTGCGGCGCGCAGGCGACAGGCGGCAACTACTCGTTCTTCACCGAGGTACCCGGCATGGCCAGGGTCGGTTTCCCGTGGGCCGAGGTGGCGAGCGACGGATCGTGCGTGATCGGCAAGCACGACGGCACGGGCGGCGAGGTCTCGATCGGGACCGTGACGTCGCAATTGCTGTACGAGATTGCGAGCCCCGCCTACCTCGGGCCCGACGTGACCGCTCGCTTCGACACGATCCACCTCGACCAGATCGACACCGATCGCGTGCGCGTCAGCCAGACGAAGGGCGAACCACCGCCGAGCACGTTGAAGGTGGCGATGAACGAGGTCGGCGGCCACCGCAACGACATGGCGGTCGCTCTCACGGGGCTCGACATCGAGGCGAAGGCCGCACTCGTCGAAGAGGCGTTCTGGGTAGCGTGCCCCTACACCCGTGACGACTTCGCGAGCGTCACGACACGGTTGATCCGCACCGACAAACCCGACCCGGCGACGAACGAGGAAGCCGTTGCGTTGTGGCGGATCACCCTCAAGGATCCCGACGAGCGCAAGGTCGGCCGCGCCGTGGCCGACGCGGTCACCGAGCTCGCGCTCGCGACGATCCCGGGGCTGTTCGGTGTCGGCGGCGGGCGCGCCGGCGGTTCGGCCTACGGCGTGTACCGGCCCGCGAAGGTGCCGGCCGAGCTGGTACCGCAGCACGTGGTCGTGCTCGGCGGCGCACGCACGGTCGTCGAATCGGTCGCTCCGACAACGCCGGCCGCGTCGGTCGTCGGCGACGGCGGCCCGGTGGTCGTCGCACCGCCGAGCCCGACCCCTACCGTCCCTCTCGTCCAGACCGTCGCGGTCCCGATCGGTCGGGTGATCGGTGCTCGATCGGGCGACAAGGGCGGCAATGCCAACCTCGGCGTGTTCGCCCGCAACGACGACGCCTGGACGTGGCTCGATGGTTTCCTCACGACCGACGCGTTGCGCCGGTTGCTCCCCGAGGCGGCGCCGCTCGCCATCGACCGCTATCGCTTGCCCGCGCTGCGATCACTGAACTTCGTCATCCACGACCTGCTCCAAGAGGGCGTCGCCGCCGCCACCCGTCAGGACGCGCAGGCCAAGAGCCTCGGCGAATGGCTTCGCAGCCGCGTCGTCGACATCCCGGAGTCACTGTTGGAGGCATGATGACCCAGACGACGCCACGGAGCGATCTCGAGGATGTGCGGGCCGACCTGTTCGCCGAACAGGACGCGCTCGATGCCATCGTCGCGGGTCTCGCCGACGAGCAATGGGACTTGCCGACGCCGAGCGCGGGCTGGAACGTGGCCGACCAGATCGGTCACCTCACCTACTTCGACGGCACCGCGGCGACGGCGATCATCGCCCCGGAGGCGTTCAGCGCGGAGGTCCAAGCGCTCTACGCAGCCGTGGGCGAGGGCGCGGTCGGCGGTGACGCATTCACGCTCGGCGAGTTCAGGCAGTTGCCGCGAGATCGACAGCTCGAAGCGTGGCGTGCGAGCCGGCGGCGTCTCGCAGAGGCTGCGGCGGGGCTCACCGACGCCACGCGCATCGTCTGGTACGGGCCGTCGATGGGATCGAAGTCGTTCCTCACGGCGCGGTTGATGGAGGTGTGGGCGCACGGCAACGACGTCATCGAGGCGGTCGGGGCAACTCGCGAAGCGACCGATCGACTGCGCCACATCGCCCAGCTCGGCTACATCACCCGCGGTTGGTCCTACGCGGTGCGCGGCGAGACCGCGCCGGAGGGAGAGATCCGGCTCGTGCTCACGAGCCCGTCGAGTCGGACGTGGACGTGGGGTCCGGACGACGCCACCGACACCGTTCGCGGCTCCGCCGAGGACTTCTGCCTCGTCGTCACCCAGCGCAGACACGTCGACGACACGCAGTTGCAGGCGGGTGCGCTGGGCAGGCACTGGCTCCTGCGAGCGCAGGCATTCGCGGGCGGCCCCACTGACGTGCCGGCTCCGAGGAGCGCGTGATGTCGCTTGTCAAGACCGATCTGCGCGGCGGGGTCATGACGATCACCCTGGCCGACGAAGAGCACCGCAACGCGTTGGGCCGGCAGCTGACCGCAGAGTTGGTCACCGCGCTCGATGTCGCCGATCAGGACCCCGAAGTTCGGGTGGTCGTGCTGACGAACAGCGGAACCGTGTTCTGCGCGGGCGCGAACCTTTCAGAGCGCTCCGCGCCCGATCCTTCCAGCACACCGGTGAGCGCGATCGATCCCAGGGCATTGTTCGGGCGGTTCCGTCATTCGCCGAAGCCCTATGTCGGTCGGATCGCCGGACACTGTGTGGCCGGCGGGATGGGCCTCGCCGCTGCGCTCGACATCTCCGTCGCGGTCGACCACGCCAAGTTCGGTTTCACCGAGGTTCGCGTCGGCGTCGCGCCGGCGATGATCTCGGTCGTCTGCCTACCGAAACTGCGTCTCGCCGACGCGCAGGCCGCATTCCTGCGCGGCAACCGCTTCTCGGCCGATGACGCAGTGCGTATGGGCCTCATCAACAGCGCGGTACCCGCGGATCGACTGGACGCGGAAATCGATGCCATCGTCGTTGATCTGCTCGCCGGCGGGCCGAATGCGATCGCCGCGGCCAAGCAGCTGATCGCGGTGGTGCCGACGATGTCGGAGGACGCCGCATTTCGGTGGACGGCCGACTTCTCGGCCAGCCTCTTCGCGAGCGACGAGGCCCGCGCAGGAATGTCGGCCTATCTCGAGAAGCGACCGGCACCCTGGATCCCGTTGAAGTGACATCCGGCGCCCGCGATCCGACGAGCCGGCGTGTCGGGCGCCGTGCGATCGAAATCTCCGTCGGGTCGATGTCGGAGTAGAAGTGCGTTGGCCGACGAGGTCGACTGGGCGGACATGGCTTGTCACCCGCGCTCGAAGTGCCCTTCAACGCTTGCTTCGTCGAGTGAAGAGCGTTCGAGCGGCGCCCGTTGTCGCCCGGGTCGGTTCAGCGGAAGACAAGGGTGGTCCTGGTTCACGTGATGAGGAATGTTGATGTCGACGATCGAGTTGACGGCTGCGGCCGGTCGACCCGCAGCGCCCGGTCACGTCGGGACCTCCGGCCCTTCTCTCGGGGCGTTCACGGCGGGACGCTGAACGAGTCCCGACCGGGAGGTGACGCGGTGATTGGGCTTGCGCCCGGAGTACGGAACGCGGGAAGAGAACGTTGGGTGGCGGTTGGCCTCATCAGCGAGGAGCAGGCTCGCGCGATCGACGCCTACGAGCAGGCGCAGCGTGCGATCCGTCCGGCGCCACGCGTCTCTCCCGCGATCGAGGCTCTCGCCTACGTCGGCGGTGTGCTCCTCGCGGTCGGCGCGGGGATGCTCGTGGGCCAGTTCTGGAAGGACCTCGGCGTCGGTGGGCGGATCGGCGTGCTCGCCGCCGGCGCACTCTTCGCCGGTGCGATCGGCGCGGTCGTGGGCGAGAGCGATCCCGTGACGTCGCGGCTCCGTGGCTTCCTGTGGGCGCTGTCGACCGCCGGGACGATCGCGGCCGCGGGCCTGTTCGCGCACGAGCTGCTCGACCTGAGCGGCGAGCCCGTGGCGTTGTTCGCCGCAGGCGTAGGCACGATCGAGACGGCCGGCTACTGGATGCTGCGCGATCGGCCGCTGCAGCACCTGCTCACATCCGTGGGGCTCGCAGTCTCGATCGGTGCCGCGATCGCGTGGGCCGGCGGCGAAGGCGGGCCCATCGGGCTCGCTCTCTGGTTGCTGGGCGCCGCGTGGACGTGGCTCGCGTGGCGGCAGCGCATCCCGCCGCCCCTCGTCGGGTTCCTGCTCGGCGCAGCGCTCACGCTCGTCGCATGCGGGATCGTCGGCGCGCAGGTCGAATGGCTCGCGCCACTGCTCGGTCTCGCGACCGCGGCCGCGTGGATCTGCGCCGGCGTCGCGCGCAACGAGCTGCTCGTGCTCGCCCCCGGCGTCGTCGGCGTGTTCGTGTTCCTACCGTGGGCGCTCGGCTACTACTTCGGCGAGACGTTCGGCGCGCCCGCCGTCGCGATGCTCTCCGGTGGGCTGCTGCTCGGGGTCGTCGGGTTGCTGATTCGTCGTGCTGGTCACCGCAACGGCACGACGGGCGGCACCCCGGGTGGACATTTCCGTCCGATCGCGCGTCCGCAGCACGAGACAGCGTCGTAGCGGTCGCCGAATAGTGGCTATACTCGTGGTATGACTGCGGCTACATCCTCAGACGGGTCGAGCGTCGGCGTTCGTGACCTCAAGAACCGACTCAGTGCGTACTTGGAACGCGTCAAGCGCGGTGAGGCGATCACGGTGACCGAGCACGGTCGACCGATTGCGCGACTGGTGGCGGTCGACGCCGACGTCGATCGCTTGGCCGGGCTCGTCGCGGCGGGCATCGTGAGATCCGCCCGCAGCCCGCGCCGTGCGGCGCGGGCGCGGGTGAAACTTTCCCGAGGAGCGTCACTGGCGGAGGTCGTCGCCGAGCAGCGACGGTGATCGCCTACATCGACACGTCGGTGCTGCTGAAGTTGTTCGTCGTCGACGAGCCGGGCGCCGACGCGGTCGAGCGACTGTGGCTTGGTGCTGACCGGGTGACATGCGCAGAGATTGGCTATGCGGAGGCGCGCGCGGCGCTCGCGGCAATGCGTCGAGCGCGTCGATTGGACGCTCGGGCACTGCGCTCGGCGAGGGACGAACTCGACTCACTCTGGGAGCAGCTTGACGTGGTCGTGATCGACACGGCGCTCGTGCGCGCGGCCGGGGATCTTGCAGAGGCCGAAGGGCTGCGAGGCTACGACGCCGTCCACCTTGCGGCGGCCATTGTGGTTGGGGCCACGATCCTGGCGAGCGCCGACACTGACCTTGTTGCCGCGGCGACGCGACGCGGCTTCAACGTCGCGAATCCGATCATCGATCCGTGACGCGCGCGACAGGGCACGCGTCTCCTATTGCTGGTGCGGTGCGATGCCGGTGTTGGCGACGCCGGCTGCGAGTTGGATCGGGTCGCGTGGAGGATCGGGGAGGTCGCCGGCGGGGCGCGGCCACGCGATCGGAGTCGCGTCACTATCGATCGGCTGTCCGACCGCGATCGAGCCGCGGTCCACACAGAAGTGCGGGAATGGATACCCACGCCGGCTGCCGTCGGGGAAGTAGATGATCGTGAACACGGCGCGATCTCGATCGGTTGTGTTCGGCTTTGCGAGGTGCACCGTCAGGCCATGGTGGAACGCCACGCCGCCCTTCGGCACCTCGACGAACATCGGCTCGATTTCGGTGATCTCGGGGTCGGCGAGGATGTCTACCGGCTCGCCGAAGAAAATGTTGACGAACTTGCGTAGGCCGATCGCGTGGCTCCCCGGCACGTACCCCATCGCGCCGGACGCAAGGGTCGATCCCTGAAGCGGAATCCACGCGGTTACCGACGCAGTCTCCTGGATTGGCCAGTACGGGTGATCTTGATGAGCGACGGTCGACGGCCCGTTCGCCTCCTTGTACAACGCCTGATCGTGCCAGAGGCGCACGCTCGGCACACGAAGGAGTGTCGCGGCCATGCGGCCGAGCCGAGCGTCGAAGGTGAGCGACCGTACGGCGGCAGAGTCTTCCCACAAGTTCATGCACTGGATGAACGACTGCTGGTAGCGGCTGCGTTCCTCGAGCGGTCGTAGTTGACTCCCGACCCGCTGGCGAACGGCAGCCGTCACCGCCTCCTCGTACGCGTCGAGCTCGTCGGCGGAGAACACCTCCGGGACGACCAGGTAGCCGTCGCGCTCGAAGGAGGCGACATGCTCCGGGGGCAACTCGGCCGAGTCGCGGAGGGTCATAGCGGTGACGTCAACCGTCGAGGTGCACGGGCAGATACTTGATGCCGTTCACGAAGTCCGATCGCATTCGGCGATGCTGGCCGGCGGCGTCGACGTTCGGGAACCGTCGCAGGAACTCCCGCATCATCACCTTGATCTGGGCGCGGGCGAGGTTGGCGCCGAGGCAGAAATGGGCTCCCCCGCCGCCGAACGTCAGGTGTTCGTTCGGTGAGCGACGCGGATCGAAGGTGTTTGGTTCCTCGAAACGCGATGGGTCGCGGTTGGCCGACGCGAAGAAGATGACGACCTTGTCGCCCGCCTTGATCGGCTGGCCGGCGATCTCGGTGTCGCGTGTCGCCGTACGCCGGAAGTTGTGGATCGACGATCCCCACCGGAGAAACTCCTCTGTGGCCGAGTCCCACAACGCGTCGTCGCCGATGTTGGCGACGAGGTCAGCCTTGACATCGGGCCGCTCCAACAGCGCCAGCAGCGAGTGGGCAATCAGGTTGCGGGTCGTCTCGTTGCCGGCGACCGCAAGCGTGACGAAGAACATGTTGATCTCGTCCGGAGTGAGGCGATCGCCGTCGATCTCGGCGGTGACCAAGGCCGTCATGATGTCGTCGCGGCCAGTGTTGCGGCGATCGGCGGCGATCGCCTCGCAGTAGGCGTAGATCTCGGCCGCGGCGAGTTGGCCGTCTTCCTCGGACGTGCGGAACTCGTCGTCTTGGAAGCCGACCAGCCGGTTGCTCCAGTTGAAGATCCGATGGCGGTCCTCGTCCGGAACGCCGATCATCTCGCAGATCATCTGCAGCGGCAGTTCAGCCGCGACGTCTTCGACGAACTCGACTTCTTCGCGTCCCTCGACGCTGGCGACGATGGTCAGCGCACGCTCTTGGATACGGTCGACGAACCGGTTGATCATCCGCGGCGTGAACCCGGCGCTCACCAACCTTCGGTAGCGGGAATGCTTCGGCGGGTCCATGTTGAGGATCGTCATGCGGATCAACTCGAGCGTTTCCGGCGTCTGATCCTCTATGAACGTGGAACCGAGCTCCGCCGAGAACGTCTCATGGTCTCGGCTGACAGCCCGCACGTCGTCGTATCGGGTGACGGCCCAGAACCCTCGTGCCGTCGGATGCTCGTGCCAGTAGACGGGCGCGTCGCGTCGCAGCCGATCGAACTGGTCATAGGGGACAGACCGTGCCCAGGTGTCTTCGAGCAGGTCGATGTCGGCAAGCGTTCGTGTCACGGTGCGACTCTTTGGGTTTGTGTGCGCGCGGGTTCCGGTTCGGGCGGGACGCGGAGGTCGAGCTCGTGCGAGCGAGAGGAGAAGCGAACCGTGAGGACCGTGTCATCGTCTGCTCCGCGGTCTACCACCTTCGCGTAGAACACCGCTTCGGCGCCATCGGCCTCGACCAGTTCGATGCGAAGGTCCGCGAGCTCGTGTACGTCGACGTCCGTATGCAGGCGGGCGCCGGTCGAAGAAAGTGCTGAGACGGTCCCGTCGTAGAAGGTTCCGGAGACCGACTTGCCTTCGAGCACAGTGAATCGAACGCCGATCGGTTCGTCGAGCTCGATGAACTGCGAGCGATCGACCGGGACCGTCAGATGGTGAATACCGCCGATCGCGCCGATGCGGTGCACTCGCACTGGGGCATCGAATCCCTTGGGCCAGACCTCGCGCACACGGTCGACGCGTACGAGATCGACGACATCTTCGAACGTCGCTTGTGATGCCAGGATTTCACCACCGAGCGTGTAGCCCTCGATTCGCGAAGCGAGGTTGACGGCGCTACCGATGGCCGTGTGCTTGGATCGCTTCTCCGAGCCCACGTTGCCGACGATGACCTCACCGGTAGCGATGCCGATTCCCATCTCGATATGCGGGAGCCCCCGTTCGCGATTGAGGCGGTTGACGTCTCCGATCGACTGTTGCATCGCGATCGCGCACGCGACGGCTCGCTCGGTATCGTCGTCGCGAGTAGTGAGCGCTCCGAAATGAGCGAGAATCGCGTCGCCGAGGAATTCGTCGACCGTGCCCTGATACTCACGAATTACGTCTGACATGGTGGCGAGATAGTTGTTGAGAATCAACACTGTCTCGACTGGGGTGAGCGCTTCGGTGAGCGAAGTGAACCCGCGCAGATCGGCGACGAGGATGCTGACGCGGCGTCGTTCACCTCGGATCTCGAGCCCTTCGTCGCGTTCGAGCAGGCTGGAGACGACGTCGTCCGATAGATAGCGCCCGAAGGTCTGGCGCAGGAACGTGTTACGGATCTCGAGTTGCTGCACCAGCGTCTCGATCTTGCGAGTTGCAGCGCGCAGCTCGAGTTGGGTACGGATCCGGGCGATGACTACGGCGCGGTCGAACGGTTTAGTCACGTAGTCGTTCGCACCGAGATCGAGTGCCGTGACCATGTCGTCGCTTCCGGCCAGCGACGTCGCCATGATCACCGGCAGCTCGGAGACCGATCGTGCACGTCGAATCGACTCGAGCGTCTCGATGCCGTCGATGTCAGGCATCATGACATCGAGAAGGACGAGATCGAAGGTGTGTTGTTCGATCATGCCGAGCGCGGCTCGGCCGCCGGGGGCTTCGGACACGTCGTAGCTGGCGCGCGTGAGCCAACGTCGGAGCAGCTCGCGGTTGTCCGGCTCGTCATCCACGACGAGCAATCGGCCGGAGCGGTCGGTCGATGTCGGCTCCTCGCTTCCGGTCGCGGGCGTCTCGAGCGCGGAGGCCGGTTCGTGGACCTCTTCAGAACGGAAGATGCCGTCCACGAGCCCCAGCAGCGTTGTCGCGGCTGAGCCGATGCGTTCGAGATCGGGGAGCAGCTCGGCAAGCGCGCGGTCGCGCAGCTCTTCGTGGAGCATCTCGCTGTAGCCCAGAATTTGGCCGAGTGGTGTTCGCAGGTCGTGCTGCAACCGGCGCATCGTCGTGCGCGTCTCGCGCCAACCCTCGCTGCCGTCGCTCATCTCCTGGTAAGCATACGAGGATGCGTGAGCCGCCGGGGGCGAGGCCCGCGCGTTCCGGCTTGCGGCAGGGAGAGGTGCCCGGGGGTGGCGCGAGTGGATGAGCAGCAGGCGATGACGCCGGACGCGTTGCGTCTCCGGCAGCTCATTCGCTTCAACGAGCCTGCGGCACCGATCGCGATGCCGGCGCTGCTGACGCTGTATTGGTTCTACTCGTCATCGGTCTTGCTGATCCTCGCGGCGTCGATTGTGCCGACCCTCGCGCTCCAACGGATCGCCGTCCACTACGCGAATCGCAATCGTGTCGCCGAGGGGATCACCGCACTGTCGATCGCGATCTGGTGCCCAACGCTCGGCATGGCGATCTTCGCTCCCGAGGTTTGGGCGCTCACCTGTGTGTTCTCCGTGCTCTCGGTGGTACTGGCACTGCCGTTCGTCAACACGGTGCTGCTGCTCCGGCTTATCTACGCAGCATCCGGCATTCTGGTGGTCGGCGCGTTCTTCGCCTGGATCAATCCGCTCATCGGGCTCGACCCCGTGCCGCCGAAGTTCCTTGCCGGGCTCGTCGCCATCACCGCGCTTGTCGGTGCGATCCTGTGCATGCTGTCGATCTGGCAGTCCAACTCGCGGCTGCGCGACACGCTCCAGGAAACCCGTGCCGCGAACGAGGCGCTGCGTGAGTCGGAGCGGACCTTGGAGCGCAAGGTCGAGGACCGCACGGCTGAGCTCGCACAGTCGCACCGCGAGCTCGCGGAGGCCCGCGATGAAGCGCTCTCGGCCAGTCGGGCGAAGAGTGACTTCTTGGCGAGCATGAGCCACGAACTCCGTACCCCGCTGAACGCCATCATCGGCTATGGCGAGATGTTGCAGGAAGAGGCGCGCGAGAACGAGCACGACGAGTACCTCCCCGATCTCGAACGTGTCGTGGGCTCGGGTCGCTATCTCTTGACGCTGATCAACGGTGTGCTCGACCTCTCCAAGATCGAGGCCGGCAAGATGGAGGTCAACGTCGAGGTGTTCGACCTCGACGAGTTCGTGCGTGGCGTCGAGGGCACGATCGCTCCTCTGGTGCGCACGAACTCGAACACGCTCGAGGTTCGCAGGGCCTCCGAGCTCGGCTCGATGCACTCGGATGTCACGAAGATCCGCCAAGTGCTGCTCAACCTCTTGAGCAACGCGACCAAGTTCACTCGTAACGGCGTGATATCGCTCCAGGTGGAACGCGAGGGCGGGTCCGCCGAGGACGACTGGGTCGTGTTTCGGGTACAGGACTCGGGCATCGGTATGACGCCCGAGCAACTCGGGCGCGTGTTCGAAGCCTTCAGTCAGGCGGAAGAGACGACCGCGCGTGACTACGGCGGCACGGGCCTCGGGCTGGCGATCACTCGCCAGTTCTGCGAGATGCTCGGCGGCGTCATTCACGCCGAGAGCCAGCCGGGGACCGGCTCGACGTTCGAAGTGCGGCTTCCCGTGCGTGCTCCTCTCGCCGCTCACGACGCGGACGAGAGAACGGCCGACCGAGGCACAGGCGCGACAACGGTGTTGGTCGTCGACGATGACGCAGCCGCGCGTGACCTCGTGAGTCGCTTCCTACGTCGCGAGGGATTTCGCGTGCTCACGGCAGCCACGGGTGAACAAGCGCTGCGGCTCGCGGGTGAGCAGCTTCCGGACGCGATCACGCTCGATGTGATCATGCCAGGAATGGACGGCTGGGAGGTGTTGCACGCGTTGAAGGCCGATACGACCCTCTCGGACATCCCGGTGATCCTGTTGACGATCACCGACGACCACAACCTCGGCTACGCGCTCGGCGCGGCCGAATACCTCACCAAGCCCGTCGATTGGGGGCGGCTCGCGACCGTCCTCGAGCGCTTTGAGACGGGTGGCAGCCCCATCGCGATGGTCGTCGACGACGATGCATACGCGCGCGACATGGCAAGTCGCGCGCTCGAGCGCGCCGGGTGGCGCGTTCGTAACGCGGACAACGGACGGGCTGCGCTAGCGGCGCTCACGGCATTCGCGAGCGACACGCCGTCGCTGATCCTCCTCGACCTCATGATGCCCGAGATGGACGGATTCGAATTCGTCGCCTCGTTGCACGAGAAGCCCGAGTGGCGGGCGATCCCGATCATCGTGATCACGGCCATGGACGTCTCGGCCGCGGACCGCGCTCGCCTCGGCGGCGGCGTCGCACGGATCTTCCAGAAGGGCGCGTACCACTTGTCGGACCTGATCGAGGAGATACGCCGCATCGTGGCCACAGACATGGAGAGGAGCATCTGATGGCGCGCATCCTGCTCGTCGAAGACAACGAGCTCAATCGCGACATGCTGTCGCGGCGCCTCACCAAGCGCGGTCACGACGTATCGATGGCCGTTGACGGCGCGCAGGGTGTCGAAATGGCTCGCTCGGATGTGCCGGACCTGATCCTCATGGACATGAGCCTTCCGGTGCTGAACGGCTGGGACGCGACGGCCGAATTGAAACGGGACGCGACGACCCAGGCAATCCCGGTGCTCGCGTTGACCGCGCACTCGATGTCGGGCGACGAGGAGCGGGCGATTGCCGCTGGGTGCGACGACTTTGATACCAAGCCGATCGATCTGCCTCGGCTGCTCGACAAGATCGAAAGACTACTGGCTCGTTGACGTCGGCCGAACGTTCGATCGCCGCCCGAGTGCCCGACTCACGCCGGAATGGTGAGGGTCGGGTCAGCAGCCAGTGGCGACGGCGAGTGCGCGGCACACTTCGTGCATCCGCTCATCGCTCAAGCGACCGACCCGTTCGGTGAGGAGTGCGATCGGGACGACCTCCGGCGTGTCGAGATTGAGGACGCAGCGCCGTGGCACGGGATCGATTTCGGGATCGAGCGTGACTTCGCTCGACAACGAACGGACGTTGGTCGTTGCCAACGCGACGAGCGTCCGCCGCAGCCTCGGGATCGCGACATCGCGAGTCAACACGACGCACGGTCGTCGTCCGGCGTCGGGGCTCTCGCACCACCAGAGCTCGCCGCGTTCCGGAGTCACGAAGCGCGTCGAGTTGAGGGCTTGCGAGCACGCCCGACCGACTCGCGGAACGCGGCGAGATCGCCCCAGTCGTCGGGTTCGTCAAGAGGCACCTTGATGCCGGCGAGGCCGACCACCGTCGCGGCGACGTCGAGGTGGTACTGCAGCCCGTCGTGCACCTGCGGGGCGATCCCCGGCCAGCGCAGCACCGCGGGGATGTGGCAGGTGGACTCGTCGGCGCCCTGATGGTCGGCGTACACGCCGAGCTCGCCGAACGCCTCGCCATGGTCGCTGCTCACGAGGATCGCGGTGTCGTCGAGCACGCCGAGACCATCGAGCTTGTTCAGCAGTGTTCCGAGTGCGTCGTCGGCGTAACGGATGCCGACGTCGTAGCCGTCGACGATGCCCTTGACGCGTTCCATGTCGCCCGCGTCCCACGGTTGACGCGGCGGCGGGGGACCCCACTCGTCGGGCGTGAAGCCCCACGGTTCCTGTGCTGAGTGAGGCCCCGACAGTCCCCAGTTGTGGGCGCGTACGTCCTCGGTGTGCCACGCCGCGACCGGTTCGCCCGCGAATGGGTTGCCGTAGTCATCGGGTGTGTTGTACGGCGTGTGTGGATCCCACAGGTGCACATGGAAGAACCACCGATCGTCGCGGCCGCGCCGGTCGAGCCAGTCGAGCGCGCCCGGGAGTACTTCGTCAGCGCGCTCGCCGCCCATTCCCCGCATGAGGTTCATCGCCTCCATGAAGCCTGAGTTCCACCACGTGGCGGAGTGCCGGAACGGGAAGCTCGAGAGCGACGCGGTGTGCCAGCCGGCGAGGTAGAACACGCTCGCCCACGAACGCCACGCCCACATGCTCACGAACTCGCGGTCACGACCGATCAGTCGCAGATCGGCAGCCGTGCCGCCGTGGTTCACGACGCCGTTGCGAATGCCGAACGCGCCGGTGATCAGCGCCGTGCGGCTCGGCAGGCACGGTACGTCGGACGCGTACGCGTTCGCGAACCGCACACCATCGCCAGCCAGCGCGTCGATGTTGGGCGTTGTCGCTCGGTGATAGCCGTAGCAGCCGAGATGATCGGCTCGCAGCGTGTCGATGTCGAGATACAGGAACCGCACGGGGAAGGTCAGTGCCTCGTCGCCTGGGCCTGACCGTCGAGGAAGTCTGCCAGTTCGGCGATGAGGTCTTGCGCGTCGTCGCGGGCACCGTCGATGAAGCTCGACTTGCGTCGACGCAGGAACGGCGTGCCGATCAGATACATCCCCGGCGAATCGACGACACCACCCTCGTGCCGGACCATGCCCTTGCCGTCGAGCACCATCACGTCGAGCCAGGAGTAGTCGGGGTGGAAGCCGGTCGCCCAGATGATGGTCTGGATCGCCCCACCGGCAAGATCCAGGTCGAGTGTCGGCGTCTCGGGCACGACCGTCGATGCGAACCGGTGCGGCGGCGGTGTCGCGTCGTCGATGCCGTTCGCCGTCGCCCACTCGTCGATAGTGTCGAGCAACCGGTCGAGCTTGAGGTCCGCCAGGTCGCACTTGTTCCGCAACGATCCGGAGAATTGCGCGCAGCCATCGCGGATGCCGGCGAGGCGGCCGACCAGTTTCACGCCGATGCGGGTGAGCGCGTTGAGGTCGAACGTGGCGAGTTCGGGCGATCCTGCGAGCTGCATCGACGGCACGCGGCGCGCTCGCACGATGTCGTCCACCTCGTCGTAGCGCTCGTCGAGCACACCGGCCGCCTCCATCCACCAGTGGATGTCGCTACCCCGGTAGACGCGGGGCCCCCGGACGTGTTCTCCAACGGCCAACGTCACCGGACGGCCCGAGCGCTGGATCTCGTGAGCAATCTGCACCCCAGTCGCCGACGCGCCGACGACCAGCACGCCGCCCTCGGCGAGCTCGTCCGGATGGCGGTACTCCATCGGCGTGAGCGTCGTCACCGATGCAGGCACTGCCTCGGAGCAGGCAGGCACGCGCGGCACGTTGAACGCCCCCGTCGCAAGGACGACGGTCAGGCATTGCCATTCGTCGTGATCGGTCGTGACGCAGTATCCGCCATCGGTACGGCGTACCGAGGTCACCGTCGTGCCGGATTGCACCGGGGCCGCGATGTCCTTCGCATAACCGGTGATGAACTCAACGACCTCCGGCATCGTCATGAACCCATCGGGGTCGTCGCCGTGATACGCGTAACCGGGGAGCCGGCACTGCCAGTTCGGCGTGAGCAGGCGCAGCGAATCCCACCGCTCGGTCCGCCACGAGTTGGCGACCTCGCTCCGCTCGAGAACCACGTGGTCGATCGAGCGGTCGGAGAGACAACGACTCATCGCGAGCCCACCGTGCCCGGCCCCGATGACGACGGTCGTGGTGCGCACGGCGGCCGCCCCTCGTCGTTACGACGCCGTCAGCTGATCTCGACCCGGACGTCCGTGGGGTTGGTGATGATGTCGTACACGGCCGAGCGCTTCTGTGACTGCGCAACGAGCGCCTTGATCTCGGCGGGCGTCGCATCGGCGTCGATGTCGTACGTCACCTTGATGCCACTGAAGCCGTTGCGGACGTCGCTGTCCACGCCGAGGATTCCCCGCACGTCCATGGCACCTTCGATCGTCGCGGAAACCCTGCGCAGCTGGATCTCCCGATTCTGGGCGACCGCCGCGACGCCCGCCGTCAGGCAGCCGGCCAAGCCGACGAGCACCAACTCGACCGGCGTCGCACCGTTGTCCTCGGAGGCGAAGATCTCGGGATGATCGACGTCGAACGAGTACCGGGTGCGGTGGCGCTGCTCCTCGCCGAGGCCGAAGAAGCCCTCCACGGTGGAGTTGCTGTGCGTTCCGTTCTGCCACTCGCACGTGGCTCGCCACTCGAACTTCGCGGCCTCGGGCGCAGCCGTGAGCGCCTCCCGCGCGCCGAGCAGTGCTTCGACGTTGACGCCGTTGTTGACAGGGGTTTCCGTAGCGGTCATTGGCCTACTCCCTTGCTGGTGTCCCGCGAGGTGATCCCTCGGAGTCGCGCTGGAACCTACTCCTCGCCGGCGCGCCTGAGTAGGGGGCGGATCTCGGGCGATCGCCACTCGCGCCTGCGAGGTTGAAACTCATCCACTGTCACGAGTCGGCGATCGGACGCCCGACCGTCACCTGACGCCGAACCTCGGGATCAAACGTCTCGCCGAGTTGGACGTCCGCCTGCACGCCGAGCGCGTCGAGCACCTTGGTGAAGAAGGCTCTTGCCGCGGCAGCGAACACGACATCGACGATCTCAGGATCGCGGAGACCGTGGTCGCGAAGCTGTTGCACATCGGCGGCGGTGATCGACGACGCGTCTCGCGCGACCTGGGTGGCGAAGTCCATCACTGCTCGGTCGGTGACGTCCAGGTTCGCGCCGGTCGGGTCGCCGGCGACGGCGCGCATCGTCGACTCATCACCGCAAGCGTCACGAAGGAACTTGCAGTGGGCTGCCATGCAGTACGTGGAGCGGTAGGCGCGGGCGGCGGCGATCGTGGCGAGCTCGAACCGCCGACGCTCCATGTGGCCTCTGACCGCGTTGTTGAGTGTGTTCCAGGCTCGGGCGACGTCGGGCCGTGTCGCGAACGCCGGCGCGTAGTTCGGCAGATAGCCCCACGCGCCTCGCTGCTTCTCGTACCAGTCGGCGACCTCGTCGTCGACGGCGGATTCGTCAGGTGTTTCGATGAACATGGTTCGCCTCCTCCTCTCCCCAGATCACGTGGCGGTAGCTGCCCACCCGGGTGGTCGTAGCCTCTCCAACGAGGAGGTTGCCAGTGACAACGACCGAGGCACTGGGGGCGTGGGGAGCCTACGACCGCGACAATCCCTTCCCGCTGTTCGCCGCAGTCCGCGAGCTGGGCGCGGTGCATGCGGTGACGCTCGCCGACGGGCACGATGCCTGGCTCGTGGTCGGCTACGAGGAGGCACGGATCGCGCTCAACGATCCGCGCCTCTCCAAGGACATGCACGCCGCGCTGGCGACGGGCACCGGCGTCGTGGCCGAGGGCCTGCCGGGTCCCTCCTTCGCGCGGCACATGCTCACCGTCGACCCGCCGGATCACAGCCGGCTGCGCCGCCTCGTCTCGGCCGCCTTCACGCCGCGCCGCGTCGAAGAGCTCCGCCCGAGCGTGCAGAGCATCGTGGACGACCTCCTCGACGCGATGGCTGCTGCCGGACCGGACGCGCGGATCGACCTCGTCCGTGCGTTCGCGTTCCCGCTGCCGTTCACCGTCATCTGCGAACTGCTGGGCGTGCCCGACCCGGATCGGGCCGACCTGGGGCGGGGGCTCACCGCGCTGCTCGTCCCCACCTCGACCCCGGCCGAATACGCACGGGCGAAGCAGGCTTCCGACGCTGTTGTCGCGATGCTCGAAGCACTCGTCGACGCCAAACAGGCCAGCCCCGGCGACGATCTCGTCAGCGGGCTCATCAGTGCCCGCGACGGCGACGAGCGGCTGAGCACACAAGAGCTGCTGTCGACGATCTTCCAGCTGATCGTGGCCGGGCACGACACGACTGCAAGCCTCATCGGCAACGGTGTCGTCGCCCTGCTCCAGCATCCAGAGCAGCTCGACGATCTGCGGTCCGATCCCACCCGGCTCGCCGTCGCCGTCGAGGAGCTCCTTCGCTACGACGCGCCCGTTCCCCACTCGACGTTTCGCTATGCAGTCGCACCGGTGGACATCGGTGATGCGACGATCCCCGCCGGCTCCCAAGTCATCATTTGCTTGGCCGCGGCGAACCGCGACAGCGGACAGTACGCGGACCCCGAAGCGCTCGACCTCGATCGAGCCGAGAGCCGCCACCTCGCGTTCGGGCACGGGATCCACCACTGTCTCGGTGCGCCGCTCGCGCGCATCGAGGGTCAGCTCGCCCTTGGGTCGCTGCTGCGTCGTTTCCCCGCGCTCCGCCTCGCCGTCCCCGCCGACCAACTGCACTGGGGCCACGGCGACGGACTCGTGCTTCGCGGGCTCTCCGAGCTGCCCGTCATTCCCGGACCTGCGCGAACGAGGACGTGACCGCGGCGGGAGTTCCCTTGCCGAGTCGCCTGTAGGTCAGCTGCTCGCCGGTGGCTGCCACCGGAGTCCGGCGGAGTCCGGGAGGACCGTTACGCCGACCGACTCGGCAACGCACACGTCGAGCAGGTGGGGATCCGAGGTTGCCAGCGACGTGGAGAGAGCGCGAGCGGCTCGCGTTCCACGGCGCGTCGGGGGAGGGTCGATCGTCGTAACTGGTGACGCGCCAGACACCAAGGAGGCGACGGCCCGGATCGTCCATGCGGCGACGCTACCGAGCAGGTGGTCGTCACCGCGGATGCCGCAACCGAATGGCGCGTCGATCAGGGATGTGCACCTGCTACAGCAGCCGCCGCTCTCAATTGGCCGCTTCGAGGTGCGCGAGGTCGCGCTGCGCGTAGCGGTTGTGCCAGAACTCTTCCTCGAAGACGGTGTAGATGCACTCTTGCAGCGGGTTCGTGCCGTTCTCGAGCACGTCGACCGGCCGGCCGAAGTCGGCGGTCGCGACGGATGCGAGGAAGTCGCGAAAGCGCGTGGCGCGATCCGCGCGCACGGCGAGCACTTCGGCGAGCGTCGGCGTCAGGTCGTAGTCGAGGCCGGGCCACGGGAAATCGACGGAGCCGGTGTTCGGCAACCCGATCGGGTGAAACCGTTCTCCGAGGATCGGCACCGTGAACCACTTGTCCATCGCGAACACGAGATGTCGCAGCGTCTGGACGAAGGACCACTCGTCGTTGACCGACTCATGCAGCGTGTCGCCGCGGAGCGCATGCGCCCGGCTGACCGTCTTCGCCCACTCGGCTTCGAGCGCCGCGCACGCCGCTCGCATGCCCTCCGGGTCCGAGGCACGCAGCATCGCGCGCAGCGGGTACCACGGGTCACGTTCGTTCACGTAGGCCGTGACATCGACACCGTTGATGACGACCGAGTCGATCAGGGCATCGATATCCACGTTGACCAGCCAGGCGTGGCTGATCCTCGCGTCGGTGAGGTTCACGTCGCGGAAGCGGGCGCCACTCAGATCGGCACCCCAGAACACGGCTCCGGCCAGATCTCCCTCGAACTCCTCCCTCATGCTGTCTCCCAAGGCGTCGCTACGGCATTATCGCTGACTCCCGGCCCGAGTACGTGCAGGTGGCTGTTCGCGTTCGGCATGATCTGAGCGTGGGCGAGGATCCAGGTGCCTATTTCATCTCGAGCTCCGGCGGCTTGCAGCCAGTGCCGGAGGCTCGAAGCCCGTGGGCTGCGGACATGCTGCACGGGCGACTGCTGGCGGGTTTGGCGGCACGTGCAGTCGAAGGCGCTGGCCACGACCGTGCGCTGAGGGTCGTCCGGCTGACGGTCGACATGTTCCGCTCGCCGCCCATGTCGCCGCTACACGTGGCGTCGCGCGTCATTCGCGACGGCCGTCGCGTGCGCGTCGTCGATGTGTCGATCCGCAGCGCCGAGGTCGAGGTCGCGCGCGCCCGCGCGCTCGTGCTCCGCACCGGTCCGCACCCCGGGGGTGCGATATGGCGTGCGCCTGAGTGGGATGTCCCGCTCCCCGAGACGTTGCCCTCCGCCGGCGAAGGCGGCGACGGCGGCGACGGCGGGTGGGACATCCGGCTGTTGAGTCCGGGCGGGTTCTGGACCGCGTCGCGCAAGCGTCTTTGGGCCCGCGATCGCTGGCAGCTCGTCGCGGGAGAGATCCCGTCGCCGGTGGT
>Ga0247727_10001811_pt1 | contig 49726 bp, 41 predicted proteins | sample WisWelCaveWW1625_FD_202498 | JGI IMG/M metagenome (GOLD analysis project Ga0247727, IMG submission 202498) | Biofilm microbial communities from Wishing Well Cave, Virginia, United States - WW16-25 | ecosystem: Environmental > Aquatic > Deep subsurface > Groundwater > Cave microbial mat | place...
GCGACCACGACCTCGGCGTCGCCGAGCCAGATCGCCTTCGCACCGAGAATCACGGACTGCAGGCCCGAACCGCAGACCTTGCCGATGGTGGTCGTGGGCGTCTGCACCGGGATCCCGGCGGCCAGCGAGGCCTGTCGTGCCGGCGATTGCCCGATCCCTGCCGCCAGGACGCAACCCATGTACACCTCGCCGACCTGGTCCGGCGCGACCTTCGCCTTCGAGAGGGCCGCCCTGATCGCCGTCGCACCGAGCTGCGGCGCCGCCACGGCGGACAGCGCTCCCTGGAAGCTGCCGATCGGCGTACGAGCCGCACCCACGATGAAGACGTCGCGCGTGGTCATTCGAGCACCTCCGGTCCGAGCGATCCGTAGCAGAACCCCGCGCAGCCCGCCATGAGCGCCGGGGTGCGGACTCGCGGTGCGTTCCATTGAATGGAACGGCCATGGTCTGGAATTGCATGACGAAAAAGGATGTCAATACGAGCCCTTGAGAGTCATCTCTCGAAATCACCCGAGAGGTGACCGCAACCCCTCGAAAGACCTTCAAGTTCTACGGAGCAGGTCCGCGGAATCACGGAGCGCTCGGGCGAAATCGTGGACCTCTTCGGGCCGTGTGGACGGTCCGAGGCTCACCCGCAAGGCGCCCGCCGCTCGCCACGGCTGGTCCGGGTAGAGGGCGCGCAGGACCGGCGACGGCTCCCGCAAGCCCGAGGCGCAGGCGCTGCCCGAGGAGACCGCGAACCCCCGAAGGTCGAGGGCGATGACGAGCTCGTGCCCGTCGATCCCATCGAGCGACAGGGAGAGGGTGTTCGGCAGGCGAGGCCCCCCGAGGCCGTTCACGGCTACCCCCGCGACGGTTCGCAGGATCTCTCGCTCCAGGCCGTCGCGAAGGCGACCCATCGCGGCCGCTCGGCGCTCGACCGCGTCCGGCGTCAGGCCCTCGCAGGCAGCTCCGAACGCTGCCTGGACGGCGAAGGCCTCCGTCCCGCCCCGTCGACCCCGCTCCTGTCCCCCTCCCCCGAGCACGGGCTCCAGATCGAGCCCCTCCCGCACCCACAGCGCGCCGGACCCCGGAAGCCCTCCGCACTTGTGTCCGGAGATCGAGAGCAGGTCGACGCCCAGGGCCCGGACATCCAGAGGCACCCGACCGAGCGCCTGCGCCGCGTCCGCGTGAACGAGAACACCGCGCGCCCGGCAGCGGTCCGCCACCTCGCGAACCGGAAGGAGGTCTCCGGTCTCGTGTCCTCCGAGGGGCATCGTCGCGAGGGCGGCGCCTTCGAGGCTCCGGTCCAGGGCGTCCTCGAGGCGACGCGCGTCCAGGCGTCTGATCTCGCGGCCGCAGGCCGCCAGCGCGCCCTCCACGGCCGGATGCTCGACGTTCGTCGCGACGATCGCGCCCGCAGGCCGCACGCCGCGGATCGCCAGATGGACGCTCTCGGTCGCGCCCGAGGTGAAGACGATGGAGCCAGCAACGGCGCCGATCGCGCGCGCCACGGAGTCCCTTGCACGCTCGAGTTCGGCCCGAGCGGCTCTTCCCGGCCCGTGCACGGAAGACGGGTTGCCCCCGCCCTGCGCGAGCACACGTTGCAATGCACTGGCCGCCTCCGGCGCCGGAGGCGAGCCCGCGTTGTGGTCGAGGTAGATCACCCGACGGGGCCGACGATCGCAGGGTTGCGCGGCACGATGAACACGACCCGCGTCCCCTTCGCCTCCCATCCATCCGGCACCCGCGCCGGCGGGCTCTCCGCCCAGATCCGGCCGCCGAGCGCCTCGACGACCCTCCGCGCGTAGGTCAGGCCGAGCCCTGCACCCCCTTGCTCGCGCGTGACCGATCCGTCGACCTGGTGGAACGGATCGAACACACGGTCGATGGCCTCCGTCGGGATGCCGCTCCCGGTGTCGACCGCCATGAACCCGAGCCGCGAGATCCCCTCCTCGAACACGCTCAGGCGCAGGCGCCCTCCGGGGTCCGTGAACTTCACCGCGTTCTGCGCCACGTGAGAGATCGCCCTGCCCAGCTTGTCCGGGTCGCCGCGCGCCGACAGGGGCTTGTCCGGAACGTCGATCTCCGCCGTCACGCCCTTTTCCTTCGCGGCCACGACGGCGGACGCCGTCACGTCGCGTGCGAGCGCCCCGAAGTCGTATTCGCGATAGTAGAAGTGCATCTTGCCGGTCTCGAGCGCCGTCACGTCGAGGAGGTTCTCGATGAGCCCGCGCAGGCGCGCCGTGCACCCTTCCACGGACTCGAGGGTCTTGCGCTGCACGACCGTCAACGGGCCGAGGCGCTCGTCGAGCAACAAGCGCAGATACCCGACGACGGGCGTCAAGGGCGTCGACAGTTCGTGCGACAGGTTCCGGTAGAACTCGACGCGCAGCCGTTCCAGGTCCCTGAGGCGTTCGTTCGAGCGCTCGAGCTCGGCGACCTTCGTCTCGAGGTGACGGACGACGTTCTGCAGCTCGCGCCGCAGGACGTCGTCCACGGCCGCGGGCTGCGCGGCGCCCCTGTCTCGGTGCCCCCCCAGGAACTTCGCGATGCGTCCCGCGAAGGTGCGGACGTCGATCGGCTTGCGGATGAACCCGTCGCATCCGACCGCGAAGCTCGTCGCGGACTCGCCCTCGGCGGTCAGGGCGACGATCGGCGTCCCTTCGAGGTGCGCCTCGGACCGCAGGCGCACGGTCACCTCGTAGCCGTCGAGGCCGGGCACGTTGATGTCGATGAGGACGAGGTCGGGCCGATCCTCGATCGCGCGCTTGACGCCCGTCGACCCGTCCGGCGCCTGCATGACGTCGTAGCCGGCCGCGCCCAGGATCTTCGAGACCAGACGCCGGTTCGCCGGATCGTCCTCGATGTGCAGGATGCGCTTCGGCACAGGAGAGGATCCTACCCGAACCGCCGTCGATCCTCGGCGCCACCTTTTTTGCTACCTTTCGGGCGTGTCCGATCTCGGCCCCCGGCTCGTCCGCGAAGGGCTGATCGCGCGCGAAGATCTCGCGCTCGCGCTCCAGGCGCAGTCCCGCGAGGGGCGCACCGTCACGTACCACCTGCTCGCGATCGGCGCGATCCACGAGGACGCGCTCGTTCGCTACTTCTGCACGCGATTTCCAGTCGAGGAGCTTCGACCGGACCAGGTGGAGCGGATCGATCCGGGAGTTCTTTCGCTCGTCCCCGGTCCGATGGCGGGCGAATTCCGCGTCCTGCCCGTGGGACGGCAAGCCAACGTCCTGACGCTGGCGATGGGCGACCCCTCTGATACCCACGCGCTCGACGAGGTTCGCTTCTACACGGGCTGCCAGGTGGTTCCCTTCGCCCTGCGCGAGTCGATCCTGACGCGGGCGCTCGAACGCTGCTACGGGGTCGTGGACGCGGTCGCTGCCTCGGCGATGCGGATCAGCGGCGCCCCGCCGGGCGACGAGCCCGTCGTCGAGCTCACGCGCCGCAGCGGCGCCCTGCGCACGACGGACCGGAACTGGACGAACGACGGCGGAAGGCTCGACGAGGACAACGTCGTCCTGCTCACGAAGAAGCGGCCCGGCGCCGCGCTGCTACCGGAGGCGCCAGAAGAGGAGCGCGAGAGGCAGGACACGGTGCAGGATCTCTCCGCCGCGATCCTCGCCGCGTCCGAGCTCGCCTGGGACGCCAATCCCGACGACGAAGCGGGCCGGCTCGACGTCCTCGCGCCCATGGTCCGCGGTCGAATGGACACGGCCCCGCTCCCTGCAGCGCCCGAGCCGCCCGCTGCAGTGCCCGGGCCGGTCTCGCCGTTCCCGCCGGCGATGGACCCGCCGCCGCGTCGGCGCACGATCCCCATCACCCCGCAGCCGATGGTGGCGGTGAGGCCCCCCGCGACCGCTCCGCCCGCGCCCGCCCCGGTGGTCGCGGTCCCCCCTCCCCCCTCCCTCGACGCGATCCACGCGGCGCCCGACAGAGACCAGGCGATCCTGCGCGCCCTCGAAGCACTGTGCGCCCGCACGCAGCGTGCGCTGTTCTTCGTCGTCAAGCGCGGCGTCGCCGAGGGCTGGGACGCCCACGGCGGCGGCCTGACGCGCGAGCGCGTACGGAATCTCTGGGTCCCGCTGTCGTCACCGTCCGTGCTCAAGGACGTCGTGGCCACGCGATCGACCTTCCTCGGACCCGCGCCGGACACGCTCTCGAACGGGATGCTGCTCGCGGCGCTCGGCGGGCGCCCGGAGAGTGTGCTCCTCTGTCCCGTCCTGGTCCGCGCGATGCCGGCAGGCGTCCTGTACGCGGACGGACTTCGCGAGGGCGCCGACGAGAGCTTCGCGCAGTCCGTGGCGACCGCACTGGGCGCCGCGATGGAGCGGCTGATCCTCCTCCAGAAGCAGGCGAAGGCGACTCCATGACCGGCGGGAGCCTGAAGGGGGCCCTCGCACGATGGCGCGCGGAGGTTCTCGGGCCGGCGCTCGGGGGCCTGCGCACCGGCGTCGCCGGACCGGATCTCTTCACGCCCCTCGATGTCGTCCCCGGCGAGGACCTGGACGACGTTCGTATCCCCGAGCGGATCGGTTTCCCGGGCGAGCCGCCGTTCACCCGCGGCGTGCAGCCGACCATGTACCGCGGACGGCACTGGACGATGCGCCAGTACGCGGGCTTCGGGACCGCGGAGGAGTCGAACCGGAGGTATCGATACCTGCTCTCGCAGGGTCAGACTGGGCTCTCGGTCGCATTCGATCTGCCGACGCAGATGGGGCTCGACTCGGATCACCCCCGGGCGCGCGGCGAGGTGGGGCGCGTCGGCGTCGCCATCGACACGTCGTCCGACATGGACCGCTTGATGGACGGCATTCCGCTCGACGGGGTGTCGACCTCGATGACGATCAACTCGACCGCGCCGATCCTCCTGGCGCTCTACGTCGCGGTCGCGGACGCGCGGGGCGTGCCCCGCTCGGCGCTACGGGGCACGGTGCAGAACGACGTCCTGAAGGAGTACGTCGCGCGCGGGACCTGGATCTATCCGCCCGGGCCCTCCCTTCGATTGTTCACGGACCTCCTGTCCTTCTGTGTCGAGGCGGTGCCGCGCTGGAACGCGATTTCCATTTCCGGATATCACATGCGCGAGGCCGGCTGCACGGCCGCGCAGGAGATCGCCTTCACGATCGGCAACGCGATCGCGTACGTGGAGGCGGCCCGCGCGCGGGGCATGGACTTCGACCGGTTCGGCCCCCAGATCTCGTTCTTCTTCAACGTCCACAACGACCTGATCGAGGAAGTGGCGAAGTTTCGTGCCGCACGGCGCCTGTGGTCGGACCTGACGGCCGCCCGCTTCGGCTCGAAGAACCCGAAGGCGCGCGCGATGCGTTTCCACTGCCAGACCGCCGGCGCGACGCTCACGGCGCAGCAGCCGCTGACGAACGTCGTTCGCGTCGCCTACCAGGCGCTCGCGGCAGCCCTCGGCGGGGCGCAGAGCCTGCACACGAACGGCTACGACGAGGCGCTCGCGCTGCCCACCGAGGAGGCAGCGACCCTGGCGCTGCGGACACAGCAGGTCCTCGCGCACGAGACGGGGGTCGCGGACGTCGTGGACGCGCTGGGCGGATCCTGGGCCGTGGAAGCGACCACGGACCGGCTCGAGGCGGAGGCCCGGGCCACGCTCGCCCGGATCGACGGGTTCGGTGGAATGGTCCCGGCGATCGAGCAGGGGTTCGTCCAGCGCGAGATCCAGGCGGCGGCTTACGCCGATCAGCTCGCCGTCGAAGAAGGCCGACGCGTGGTCGTCGGCGTGAACCGGTACGCCGCGGCCGCAGAGGAGTTGCCGGCGCTGCTGCGGGTCGACGACGCGCTCGAAGCTGCGCAGATCGAGCGACTGCGCGCGGTCCGTGCGGCGCGCGACGGCGCCCGCGCAAACGCTTGCTTGCTGCGGGTCGCGCGGGCTGCGCAGGGGAAGGACAACTTGCTTCCCCCCTTGGTCGAGGCCGTGCAGGCTCAGGTCACGCTCGGCGAGATCTCGGATGTACTGCGGGAAGAATTCGGCGAGCACCAGGAGGTCAAGACTCTTTAGGCAACGGAAGAAGCAACAGGAGACAGGCGACGGGCAACGGGCAACAGGCAATGAACGTCGCTCGCGCTGCGAGGGTTTCTAGTTGCCTGTTGCCTGTTGCCTGTTGCCTGTCTCCTGTTGCTTCTCACTCCCTCGTGACCATGACGGGCACCGAGACGCGGACCCGCGCGCGTCGAGATCCGGTCGGAAAGCCCCAGGCCGCGACTGCATCGCGGATGCAGGCGACGGTCTGTTCTTCCTGCAGGGAGTCGACCTCGATGCGGACGTCGCTCGCCCGGCCGCTGCCCTCGAGCGCGAGATCGACCACGAGCGTCCCCGAGGGGCCTTCGCTCCGGACGCAGCGTCGGATCTGCTCGGCCAAGCGGTCCGCGCCGCCTTCACGGAAATGGGCCTCGATCGCCGCGCCGTAGGCACGATCTCCCGTGAGGTTCGGGGGGGCGACGGTCACGTGCAAGGCGTGCGCCGCCGGCACCGTGCCGGGCTCGAGCGTGTGCGCGTCCGCGAGCCGCGCGGTGTCCTCGCGCGCCAGGACCCGACCCGAGTCGTCGACCAACTCGAAGGAGGCCACGTCGGCCTTCACGATCGGGGGCACGCCAGGGCGTAGCAAGCACGGATCCGCGTTCGGGTCGTCGTGGCCCAGCAGGAACCCGAGGCGGAGCTTGATCGCTCGCCGGCGATGCTGCTCGACCACCTCGCGCGCACGATCCGGCGCCATGGGAAAAGAGAGCGAATCGCCCCCTGCGGGATACAGGCCGATCCGTCCTTCCCAGAGGCGCAGGTTGCGGCTCGTGTCGACGGACAGGACCTCGCCCTCGAAGTCGTACTCCACGAACGAGAAACTCGTCGCGGGGATCTCGACCTCCAGGAGAGCCCCTCCGATGCGTTCGCGCGCACGTCGCTGCTCGGCGCGGGCGCGTCCGCGTTCGTAGGCGTTTCCGCCGATCGGCAGCCGGTCGGGATCGCGGGCGTCGAGGCACGCTCGGTACAGCGATCGGCACGTGACGCGCGTCGGTGTGGCCGGCGGCGGATCCTGCGCGTCCGCGGCGCTCGCAGGAAGGAGCAGGATCGCGACGATCGCGGATCGCACCGGACTGTGGTCGATGCTACGATGCGGGTCCGATGCGGGCAAATTCCGGGCAATGGCTCGGCTCGCTCCTCGTCTTCTCTTTGGTTGCCGCCTGCGGCCTGAACCGCCGTGGGATCTCCCCCGCGGGTGGGGATTCCGACTCGGACGCCGACGCCGACACCGATTCGGGGTCGGATGCCGATGCAGACTCGGACACGGATTCGGATTCGGACGCCGATACCGATTCCGATTCCGGTTCCGACTCGGATTCGGACTCGGAATCGGACACCGACTCGGACTCCGACACGGGCACGGGCGTCTGCGTCGGCGAAGGTGCCGCGTGCTACGACGGCGCGGCGGCGACGCGCGGCGTCGGCACCTGCCGGGACGGGACGATCGGGTGCCCCGGCGGCGGCGCGCCGCAGTGCGAGGACGACCTCCTGCCCGGGGAAGCCGACACCTGTGACGGGCGCGACGACGATTGCGACGGGACGGTCGACGACGGCTTCGCGTGCGTCCAGGACGCCGTCGGCGTGGCCTGCAGCCTCGGAGGATGCGACGGCGTCGCCACTTGCGGCGCCGACTGCCTCCTCGGCGCATGCGTCGTCCGCGAGTCCGGCGACGACGACTGCGACTTCCTCGTCGACGTGTCCGGCGGCGGTGTGTTCGACGGATCGACCTGCGGTGCAGGCGACGACCTGGCGCGCTGCGGCGGGGCCGGTGGTGCCCCCGACCTCGTCTACGCGTTCAACCTGCAAGGGGCCGTGCACATGACCGCGACGGTCGATGCGGACGGCTGGCGCCCGACGGTGAGCCTGCGTGACGGGGCGCTACTCGCCGACTGCCCGGGCGGTGTCGACTTCGACTGCGCTTCGGACGACGACGGCGACGGGATCGTCGTCCTCGAGGGCGACTACTCCTGCACCGGGGCCTGTCCCGACGTCGCGTGGATCGTCGTGGACGGGATCGGTGCGGCGGACCAGGGAGACTTCACGCTCACCGTGGAGGTCGAGCCACAGGCAGGGTGCGACGCCGCCGCGTACGTCGAGGACGTGTCCGCCGACACCTGCGGAGCGGGAGACCAGTGGCGGGGCGAGTGCGTCGGCATCATCGACACGGACGGCTCCGACCTGGCCTACTGGTTCACGGTCGACGCGAACCGAGACGTGACCTTCGAGACCTGCGGCGACGGCTTCGCCTGGGACTCCATCGTCTACGTCACACACGAGTGCGAGAGCGTCGCGGCCGAGACCGTGGGATGCAACGACGACGCCTGCGGCGGCGGCCTGCGTTCGGGGGTCACGGTGAACCTCGACCCGGGCCTGTACTACGTGGTGGTCGACTCGTTCGTCCCGGGGATCTGCGGGGACTTCCGCCTGTCGTCCGATCTCTGACGGGAGCGCGCAACCTCCTCGCCGGTTTGACCGATAACGGGGCGTGCGCGTCCTGCCCATCGGAGCCCCCTTCGAGGTCCCTGCCGTCAAGCCCGTCCTGTCCCGGGTGCCCTTCTCACTGTCCGCGTTGCCTTCCGGGCCGGATCGGCTCGCGTCCGAGGCCGGCCGGATGTGCAGGCCGCCCGGAAACGAGCTGTGGTCTCCCGCGGGAGTCCTGTCGCAGCGGGAGCTGACGATCGGCCTCGAGGTCTCCGCCCGCGGCGGCCAAGCGCGCTTCAACGTGCAGGACGCTGGTGGCTTCCGCGGTCGGCGCAAGTGCAACCTGTTCGCGCTGGAACTGGCTCACCGAGCCGGCTTCCGCGTCCCGCTCGTCGCGCGGGCGCGCGGGCTGGGGTTCCCCGGTGCGGACAGGATCGCTCGCGACGCGGGGCGCGGAGCCGTGGCCCGCTGGGCGGCGGTCGCGGACGCCTGGGCACCCGAGGAGGTGGCAAGGGCGCGCGCGAAGGGCGCGTGTTTCCTGCTGGTCGCATCGGCGCCCGGTCGACGCCCCGGCCACGTGGTCGTGGTCGATCGCCTCCTCGACGTGCAGCAAGATCCGCGGGGTGCACTGACGCGCATCCGGTACGTCGGATGGGATGCGGCGAGGGCCGGTGCTCGACACGCAGAAGGCGTCCTCTCCCTGAGAGCCTGCGGTGGACGCTTCGACGAGATGCACCTGCTGGCGCTGCAGGCGGGCGGCGGCCCCGAGCTGGCGGCAAACGTCCGTCCCGGCCCGAGCCGCCTCGACCGACGTCCGGCCTGATCCGCGAATTGCGATATCATGCCGGCCGATGGCCGGCTTCTGGCTGCGCTACGAGGGAACCCGCTTCCCCATCCGACGAGGAGAGACGCTGATCGGCCGGAGCGCCTACTGCAGCATCGTCATCAGCGATGCATCGGTCTCTCGCGAGCACGCGGCGCTCCGGCTCGCCGAGGACGCTCTCGTCGTCGCCGATCTGGGCAGCCGCAACGGGACATTCGTCAATGGCGAGCGCGTCGCCGAAACGCGGCCCCTGACTCCTGGCGACACGATCGTCCTCGGCCGCGCTCTTCTCCAGGTGCTCGGGGCCGACGAGGTACCGCGCTCGAAGATGCACACGACGGGCATGCTCGAGTTGAAGGAGCCAGAGCCCTTCGAGGATCCGACCACGCAGACCGAGCCGATCACCCTCGCCCTGATCGAGACCCTGGTCGGACGTGCGGACGGCGCGGGCCGGTCGGCCGACGTCGCCACGGCGATCAAGAGCGCCATCGACGCCCTGATCCTCCAGAGCCGCCGCGGGGCGCACCCGCTGGAAACCTCCGACCGGGATCGGCTCGCGGCGACCGCGGTGACCATCGCGACCTGGGCGACCGATGGATCGCTCGACGGCTGGCGCGACGACGTCGTCCGGCAGCTGCGGGCCAAGCCGTGATCCTCATCGTCTCCGGGGACGAGGACGCAGCCCGTCCGCTGTGCTCGGCCCTCGAACGTGCGGGCCGCCCGGCGCGCTGGGAGTCCGATCTGGATCGCGTGCGCGCGATCACGGCCGCCGACCCGCCGCTGGTCCTGGTCGCGGACGCGGCGGTGCGCGGGGTGACGCCCTTCCTGGCCGAGTTGCAGGGCTCGGTTCCATGGACGCGGGTGTTCCTGATGGCCGTCCCGGCCGCCGCCCCGTCGACCTCGACGCCGGTGTTCTTCAAGCCCTTCGACGCCGCAGAGGTCGCGAGCCTGCTCGGCCGCGAGCTCGAGCTGGCCGAGCTGGATCGTCTGCGCCGAGGTCTCGAAGCGCGAGCGGACGAGCTGGCACTCCTCGTGGAGGCCTCGTTCGAGGCCATCGTCGGCCTGGCCCCCGACGGGACGATCCGATCCTGGAATCCCGGCGCGACCGCGATCTACGGATACCGGCCCGAGGAGGTCGTGGGACGCTCGGTCGGTTTCCTGGAGTCCGAGCCGAACGCGCTCCGGGCAAGGCTCGAGAAATCCGATCGGACCGCGTCGGAGGTCCACCGTCGTCGAAAGAACGGGCTCGAGATCGTCGTCATCCTCTCGCTCGCGCCAATCGCCGGCGAGTCCGGCTCGACCCTCGGCTACGCCGAGGTCTCCCTCGACGTCACCGAGCGCCGGAAGCTCGAGCGCGCCCTCGAGCACGGCGAGCGCCTGGCTGCGGTGGGGAGGCTCGCCGCGAGCATGGCCCACGAGATCAACAATCCGCTGTCCGTCATCCGCGCGGCCGGCTCGCGGATGAGCCACATCGCGGCGACGCTCGATCATGCCGAGCTGGCCGAATGCGCATCAGACCTCGATCTCGCCGTCGAGCGCATCGCGAGCTTCGTGCAGCACGTGTGCGGATTCGCCCGGCGGGACCGTACGATCCTGTCCGACGCGCCCATCCGCGCGACGATCGACATGGCGATCCGCCTGGTTCGACCGCGCGCCTCCTCGAGGGGCGTGAAGCTCGAGGTGGAGCCGGGTCCGGATCCCCGCGTGCAGCAGGATCCACCGCGCCTCGCGCAGGCGGTCGTGAACCTGATCGCGAACGCGGTCGACGCGGCGGCGACGGGCGGAAGGTCCGTCACCGTGCGGTCCGTCGAGGAATCGGACAGGGTCCGCATCGAGGTGGACGACGACGGACCGGGGGTCGCGCCCGAGATCGCAGCGACTCTCTTCGAGCCCTTCGCGACGACGAAGCCGCCCGGGGAGGGAACCGGGCTCGGTCTCTCGATCACGAGGCAGATTGCGCTCGATCATCGCGGCACCGTCGATCTCGTGGCACGCAGCGGCGGCGGGACTCGCGCGCTTCTCGAACTGCCCCGCCAGGACCTCAAGCGTTATCTCGTTCTCGTGGTGGATCGCGACCCCGCGGTCCGGCGCGCGCTCGCCACCGACGTGGGCAGCGCGGGCTTTCGCGTCCGCAGCGCCGGGTCCCTCGGCCAGGCCCGCGAGATCCTCGCCGACGAGGACGTCCGCGTGGTCCTGACGGACGTCCTGCTCCCGGACGGCCCGGCGCGCGATTTCCTCGCCGACATCGCGCGAGACAAGCCGGACGTCGGCCGGGTCGTCGTGACCGCCGATCGGTCGCAGGCGCCCGATACGGCAGCACTCGTGTTCGAGAAACCGTGGGATCGCATTCGCCTTCTGGCCGCGATCCGAGAGATCTGCTTGCAGGCGTGAAGGGCGTCGCCTAGGCTGCGCCGTCGATGAAGATCGCGGTCGTCCAGTTTCCCGGATCGAACTGCGATCGCGACGCGGTGCACGTCTACCGCGACGTCCTCGGGCAGGAGGCGCAGCTGGTCTGGCATCGATCCGACACGCTCGCCGGATACGACGCCGTCATCGTTCCGGGCGGTTTCACGTACGGCGACTACCTGCGAGCCGGAGCACTTGCTCGCTTCGCGCCGGTAATGGAAGAAGTCCGTCGGTTCGCGGCGCGCGGCGGGCCCGTGCTGGGTATCTGCAACGGATTCCAGATCCTGTGCGAAGCGGGCCTGCTGCCTGGCGCGCTCGCTCGAAACGCGACCCTGCACTTCGAAGGACGCGAGGTCACGCTGCGCTGCGTCGGCGACGGAGTCTGGACGCAGCGCGTCCCGCGGGACAGGAACCTGCGAATTCCGATCGCACACGGCGAGGGCCGCTACGTTGCGGACGAGGCCACGCTGGACCGCCTCGAATCGGAGGGGCGCGTGGCGTTTCGCTACGACGGGACCAACCCGAACGGCGCATTGCGGGACATCGCCGGGATCTACGACGAGGGGCGTCGCGTCCTGGGCATGATGCCGCACCCCGAACGTGCCTCCGAGGATCTGCTCGGATCGATCGACGGGCGATCCATCCTCGAATCGGTGCTGCAGTGAGTGCGCGCAGCGATCCGACCGTCGACCTCGCCCTCGCGCGCGCACATGGCCTGTCCGACACGGAATGGGCGCGCGCCTGCACGGTGCTCGGCCGGACGCCCGCCTGGCCGGAGCTCGGCGTCCTTTCCGTCATGTGGAGCGAGCACTGCAGCTACAAGAGCTCGAGGGTCTTCCTCCGCCGCTTGCCGACCCAGGGTCCCCGCGTGCTGCAGGGGCCCGGAGAGAACGCCGGCGTCGTCGACATCGGTGACGGCTGGTGCGTGGCGTTCAAGATGGAGTCGCACAATCACCCGTCCTTCATCGAGCCGTACCAGGGCGCCGCGACCGGCGTCGGCGGGATCCTGCGCGATGTCTTCACGATGGGCGCGCGTCCGGTCGCCTCGCTCAACTCGCTGCGCTTCGGGCGGCCCGACCATCCGCGGACCGCGTCCCTCGTGTCCGGAGTCGTCGCCGGCATCGGCGGATACGGCAACTGCGTGGGGATTCCCACGGTCGGCGGCGAGGTGCAGTTCGACCCGTCCTACGACGGGAACATCCTCGTCAACGCGTTCGCGGCGGGCGTCGCCCGCACGGATCGGCTCTTCTTCGGCCGCGCGAAGGGCGTCGGCAACCCCGTGATCTACCTGGGCGCCAAGACCGGCCGCGACGGGATCCACGGGGCCACGATGGCGTCCGCCTCCTTCGACGACGGGAGCGAGCAGAAGCGACCGACCGTGCAGGTCGGCGATCCCTTCATGGAGAAGCTGCTGCTCGAGGCCTGCCTCGAGGTGATGTCGAAAGACCTGCTCGAGGGCATCCAGGACATGGGCGCCGCCGGGTTGACGTCTTCGTCGGTGGAGATGGCGGGCCGCGCGGGGACGGGTATCGAGATGGACCTCGACGCCGTTCCTCGCCGCGCGGCGGGCATGACGCCCTACGAGCTGCTCCTCTCCGAGTCGCAGGAGCGGATGGTCCTCGTCGCCAGGAGTGGCTGCGAGGAGGAGGTTCTGACGATCTGCCGGAAGTGGGACCTCGACGCCTGCGTCGTCGGTCGCGTGACGGACACGAAGCGATTCGTCGCGAAGAGCGAGGGGCGCGTCGTCTGCGACCTGCCGGTCTCGCTCCTGACCGACGAGGCGCCACGGTACGAGCGCCCGGTGCGCCGCCCGGCCGATCTCGACGCCCTGCGCGGCGACGATCCCGGCGAGCGCCCACCGCCCGAGGACCTGTCGGCGTTCCTCTTGCAGATGGTCGGATCTCCCAACCTCTGCTCGCGCGCGTGGGTCTGGCACCAGTACGACTCGACGGTCGGAGCCTCGACAGTCGCCGGACCGGGAGGCGACGCCGCCGTCGTCCGCCTGTTCTGCGGCGAGATCGAGAAGGCGATCGCCGTCGCGGTCGACTGCAACGGCCGGCACGTCTTGCTCGACCCTCGCCGGGGAGCGGCCCTGGCCGTCGCGGAGTGCGCTCGCAACCTCGTCTGCGTCGGGGCCGAGCCGATCGCCGTCACGGACTGCCTGAACTTCGGCAGTCCGGAGCGTCCCGAGATCCTCTGGCAGTTCGCCGAGGCCGTCGAGGGAATCTCCGAGGCCTGTCGTGCGCTCGAAACGCCCGTCGTGTCCGGCAACGTCAGCTTCTACAACGAGACGAACGGCGTTGCGATCCTCCCGACCCCGACGATCGGAATGGTCGGTCAGCTCCGGCGCGCCGCGGACCGCGTGGGCGCGGCGTTCCTCCGTGACGGCGACGTGATCGCCCTCGTCGGCGAGTCCACGGACGGCTGTCTCGGCGGCAGCGAGTACGCCTTCGTCCGCGGGTGGCCGGTGTCCGGACCCGCGCCCGCGCTGGACCTCGATCGGGAGCGCGCTGTCCAGCGCACTGTTCTGGACGCTGCGCACGAGGGCATCCTCTCCTCTGCCCACGACTGCTCCGAGGGAGGGCTCGCGGTGTGCCTCGCGGAGTCCTGCGTCGCGGGGCAACTCGGCGCACGCGTGTCGATCCCGGGCGGCCTCCCCGAGCACCGAGGACTCTTCGGCGAGGACCCGTCGCGGATTGTCGTGTCGCTTGCTGCGGGAAACCTGTCGAAGCTGGTCGAGATCGCACGCAACGCCGGCGCTGCCGTCGCCGAGATCGGACGCATCGAAGGCGATCGCCTCGTGATCGACGGCGTGGACGTGGCCGTCAGCGACCTGTCACGCGTCCACGCCTCCGGGTTCCAGGCGATCGTCGACCTGTGAATGCGGTTGTCTTTTTTCCGGTATTTTGGCAACATTCCAGCACAGGCATAGGAGTTCTCGGGGGGGAACGCCAATGACCGCCTCAGGACCTCCGAAGGACCCCCACGTCGGCACCGTCGTCATGGGGAAGTACGCCGTCCTGACGAAGCTCGGCGAGGGCGGCATGGGCCGGATCTACGAGGCCGAGAACGCGTCGATTGGCCGGCGAGTCGCGCTCAAGATCCTGAACCCCGCCTTCGCGACCAACGAAGAAGCAGGCAGACGCTTCGCGCTGGAAGCGAGAGCGGCGGCGCAAATCGGACACCCCAACATCATCGACGTCCTGGACATGGGCCGCACGGAGGAAGGCGTCCCGGTCATCGTGATGGAACGCCTCGAGGGCGAGGACCTGCTCGCGCTCATCGGACGCGCCGCCCCGATGCGACCCGCCCTGGCCATCGACATCGCACAGCAGGTGCTCGGCGGGCTCGGAGCCGCCCACGCCGTCGGAATCGTCCACCGCGACCTCAAGCCGGAGAACGTCTTCCTGACGCGCAAGGGACAGCGCACGGAGTTCGTCAAGATCCTCGATTTCGGCGTCGCACTGTTCCATTCGGCCTCGGACGCGAGGTCGAGCCGCATCACCCGAGACGGATCCGTCGTCGGCACCCCGGCGTACATGTCCCCCGAGCAGGCCGCGGGCGCGACGGACGTCGATCGCCGGACCGACGTCTACGCTGTGGGGGTTTTGCTCTACGAGATGCTCGCCGGCCGCCTGCCGTACGACGGCAAATCGTACAACGAGATCATCGTCGCGATCGCTTCGCGCGATCCGGCGCCGCTCGCCGAGGTCGCCGGCTGGATCCCGTCCGATCTCGCCGCCGTGGTCGCACGCGCGATGGCGCGAGATCCGTCCGGGCGTTTCCAGACGGCGCACGAGCTGTCGGCCGCGCTGGATCCGTTCGTCGACGCGATCGAGATAGAGGTCCCGGCCTCGCTGCCCGTGCGCCCGTCCATCCCCGGCCTGGCCATTCCCCGGGAGAATGCCCCGACGATGGACGCGCCCGTGCCGCTTCCTACGCCCGCGATCGGTCCCCGCCCGCGGCGCGTGGGTCTGTACGCGCTGGCTGCCGCCGTGGCGGCCGCCGGCGTCGTCTCCGCGATCGCTCTGGGCGGATCGAGCGGAGACGCCACGCCGCGCGCACGCCCTGCGCCCCGCGCGGCCCGGACCAACGAACCGGCGCGCTCGACTGCTCCCGAGGCCCGATTGGTCTCGCTCGACGTGTCGTCGAACGTCGCCGGGGCCCGCGTGCTGCTCGACGGCCGGGAGATGGGGACGACCCCGCTGCACTCCGTGGTCGCCGAAGACGACGGCGCGCACGTGCTTCGCGTCGAAGCCGAGGGTCACGTCGCGTCTGAGCGCACGGTGCCGCTCGCGGCGCCCGTCCAGCTCGTGGTGGACCTGTCCCCTGTCGCGCCCGCAGCACCGGCGAAGGGCGCGCGGAAGGGCCGCAAGCGCGGCCTCATTTTCGATGAGGACGTCTACTAGCGCCTTCACGCTCGTGGCGCTGCTCGGGGTGGCGGCCCCGGCGAGCGCCGACCCTTCGGACGATGCGCGCGCGAAGTTCCGCGAGGGCCGGGCCCTCTTCGCGCGTCGCGAATACGCTGCGGCGCGCGCGGCCTTCGACGAGGCCTACAGGATCCTGCCGAACCCTCGCGTGCTCGCCAACGTGGCCGCTTGCTTCGCGGAGGAAGGGCGCCCCGCCGAGGCCGTGCACGCCTATCGACGCTTCCTTCGAGAAGGCGGCATCGACGCACCCGAGGCGGCGCGGCGAGAGGCGCAGCGGGAGATAGAGAGCCTCCGTCCCAGAGTAGGGGATCTCTTGCTCGCCGTGGAGCCGTCCGGCGCGGAGGTGCTGGTGGACGGAGAGCGGATCGGAGAAGCCCCGCTCCCGTGGCCGCTCGCGCTCGCTCCCGGAGAGCACCTGGTCGAGGTGAGAGCGCCGGATCTGGCGCCTTTCTCTCGCACGCTGAACCTGGAGGCCGGACAGGAAGCGAACGTGTCGGTCGTTCTCGAGCGCGTGGCTGCGCAGCCCGCCCCGGCGGCAGCGGTGCCTGCAGAGCCGGAAGGGCGCACGGCCGCGCCGAGCCGCCCAGCTGCGCCGCGCGAGACCGAGGCGCCGCTCGGCCGCGGTCCTCTGCTGTGGACCGGCATCGGGCTGACGGTTCTCCTCGCCGCGGGCGGAGCCGTCACCGGCCTCCTGACACTCTCGCGCAAGAACGAGTACGAGGATCCCGAGACCTCCCTGCCCCGTCGCAACGATCTCTACGACTCGACCCGGACCCTGGCGCTCACGACGGACATCCTGGTCGACGCGGCCATCGTGACCGGCCTGGCGACCGCCGCGCTGTACCTCGTCGCGGGGCCGGACGACCCCGAGGAGACCGCGGTCGCCACGCTCCACCTCTATCAGGGAGGCGCGACATGCGGCATCTCGCTCTCGTTCTGACCGGCCTGGGGTCGTCAGGGTGCCTTTGCTCGTCGCTCGCGAAGCTCGATCCAGACCTGCGCCACGCGGACTCGGACTCGGACATCGACGCCGACACCGACGGAGACACCGACACGGATCTGGATTGCGCGCCCCCCTTCGAACCTTGCGGCGAAGAGTGCGTCTGGCTGGAGGGCGATCCCGATCACTGCGGGGCGTGTGACGTCCCCTGCAAAGGCGGCGACCGCTGCAGGGAGGGCGTCTGCGCAGCGGACTGCGGGAGCCTCTCCGAGTGCGGCGAACTTTGCGTCGATCTCGGGGTCAATCCCCAGCACTGCGGGGCGTGCGACCGCGCCTGCGGCTTCGGCCAGGTGTGCTCGGGCGGGAGCTGCGCCTGTCTGAATCTGGATCTTACCCTGTGCGGCGGCGAGTGCGTGGATCCGCTGTCCGATCCTGACCATTGCGGAGCCTGCGACGCTCCCTGCGCGGAGGTGTGCCTCGACGGTGCGTGCGCGGCGGGCTGTGGCGCGCTGACAGACTGCGCGGGCGCCTGCGTGGATCTCGTGACCGACGAGCTGCACTGCGGTGCGTGCGAGGGCGCGTGCAACGTCGATCAGTCCTGCGTCGCCGCAGACTGCGCCTGTGTGGATCCGGACCTTTCCCTGTGTGCCGGCGGGTGCGTGGACCTCGCCTCCGACGGGGATCACTGCGGCGCGTGCGGGGCCGCGTGCGACGCCGGCGAAGTGTGCCTGTCGCGCGCATGCGCTGCGGACTGCGGCGCGCTGACCGCCTGCGGCGACGCCTGCACGGACCTGCAGACGGACCCGCTGCACTGTGGGGACTGCGCGACCGCATGCACCCTGGCCGAGGACTGCGTCGCCGGCGGGTGCGTGTGCGACCCGGGCCTGACGGCCTGCGGAGCCCTCTGTGTCGACCTGCTATCGGATCCGGATCATTGCGGCGCCTGCCCGAACAACTGCGATGGCGACGAGGTGTGCCTGAGTGGATCCTGTCGGAGTGACTGTGTTGACCTCGACGAGTGCGCCGGCGCCTGCGTAGATCTGGAGTCCGACCCTACCCACTGCGGCGACTGCGCGATTCAGTGCACGGGCGGCAAGGTGTGCGGGACAGGCCTCTGCACGTGCCCGGCAGGCCTCACCGACTGCACGGGAACCTGCGTGGATCTGGAGACGGATCCCTCGAACTGTGGAGCCTGCGGGACGAACTGTGTCGGCGGAGACGTGTGCTCCGCGGCGGCCTGCACCGCGGAGTGCGGGGCGGGCGAGGCCGAGTGCGCCGGGGCCTGCGTCGATCTGACGATGGACCGGAACAACTGCGGCGACTGCGGCGTCAGGTGCCGGGGCGGGACGGTCTGCCAGGACGGAGCCTGCGAGTGTCCACCGGCGCTGACCGAGTGCGACGGAAAGTGCGAGAACCTACTGATCGATAGGAACCACTGCGGGGATTGCGCCACCGTCTGTGACCCGGACGAATCCTGTACCGGGGGCGGTTGCAGCTGAGGCACCCTTTACAGTGGCGCTGGACTGAGCTAAAGGGCCGTTCCGAGGGTCATGCAGGACGAGCGCCTCGGAACTCTGCTCTCCGCCAAGTACCGGCTCGACCGTGTCTTGGGCGTGGGGGGAATGGGCACCGTCTACGCGGCGGAGAACGTCGCAATCGGGCGGCCCGTCGCCGTCAAGGTCCTCGCGGCCACATACGCGAACCATCCGCACGCACTGGCGCGATTCGCCCGCGAGGCCCGCGCAGCGGCTCGGATCGGTCACCCCAACATCGTCGACGTGCTCGACATGGGTTCGACCGACGACGGCCTCCCGTACATCGTCCTCGAGCGGCTGGAGGGACAGGACCTGCACGCCCGCCTGTCACGGACGGGCCCGCTCGATCCGGCCCTCGCAGTCGACACCGCGTGCCAGGTGCTTTCGGGCCTCGGCGCCGCGCACGCGGCCGGGATCGTCCACCGCGATCTCAAGCCCGAGAACGTCTTTCTGACGCCGCGGGGGTCACGGCTCGACTTCGTCAAGATCCTCGACTTCGGGGTCGCCAAGTTCCACGACGCGCTCGAAGCGTCCGCGGTCCGCATGACTCGCGACGGGACCATCCTCGGGACACCCGGATACATGTCCCCGGAGCAAGCGGTTGGCTCGACCGCGGTCGATGCCCGCAGCGACCTGTACTCCGTGGGAGTCCTCCTCTACGAGATGCTCTCGGGCGAACTTCCCTACCCTGGCCAGAACTACAACGAGGTGATCGTCGCGATCGCGATGAGCGATCCGCGCGCGCTGCGGGAGATCGCACCGCAGGTGCCAGTGGGCCTCGCCTCGATCGTGGCACGCGCGATGTCCCGCGCTCCGGCAGACCGCTTCCAGACTGCAGCCGAGTTCAAGGACGCGCTCGACCCCTTCGGGGAAGTCCTCGACGTCGAGGTCACTGACGGCAACGGGAAGCCCTTCGGACGCATCTCCATCCTCTCTCCCATCCCCACGCCGCCGGACTTCGTCCGCCCCGCGGCGCGCCCCACGCCGGACCGCGGGATCCTGCCGACGATCACCGCGACGAACCCCTCGATGTCGCCGAGGCGTTCCCGGCGCAGCGGTTGGATCGCGCTCGGGGTGTCCGCGATCGTCGTGGCGAGCGGATTGTGGATCGCGCGCGGGACACAGCGGTCGGCGAACGCGCGCACGACGGCGCCCCTGCCGACGACGACTCAGCAGGCCTCCGAGAACCCGGCGCCCCTGCCGGTGCCGAGACTCGTCTCGGTCGACATCTCCTCCACCGTCGCCGGGGCACGAGTGCTGCTGGACGGCCGTCCCCTCGGCGACGCCCCCGTCCACACCGCGGTCGCCGCGACGAACGACATCCACATCGTCCGCGTGGAAGCGGACGGATTCGATCCCGCGGAGCGCCGGGTATCCATCGAAGGCCCCGTTCAACTCGTGGTCGACCCCATCGCGCAGGCCGCCGCGCAGGCTCCCGAAACGGCACGACCGCGGCGCAACCGACGCCCCGGGCTCGTCTTCGATGAGAACGTCTACTAGCCTCGCAGGGACTGCGCTCGTCCTCTGCGTCGTGACGCCCGCATGGGCCGAGCCGCACGAAGAGGCGAGGCGTGCCTTCCAGAGCGGACTCGAGCTCTTCGCGGCTGGCCACTTCGCGCAGGCACGAGCCTCCTTCGAGGAGGCGCACCGGATCCTCCCGAACCCGAGGGTCCTCGCGAACATCGCAGCGTGCTTCGCCCAGGAGGGTCGGGCGCCAGAGGCGGTTCGAACCTACCGTCGCTTCTTGCGGGAGGCGAGGGACGCCCCCGATCGCTCCCGCAGGGACGCGCAGCGCGCGATCGCCGCCCTCGCGCAGGATGTGGGCGACGTCGTCCTGATCGTCGAACCGAACGGCGCGACGGTCCTGATCGACGGAGAAGAGGTCGGGACGGCGCCACTGCCCGGACCGACCGCGGCCGAGCCCGGGACCCGAACCGTCGAGGTCCGGGCCGCCGGACACTCGCCATTCTCGCGCAGCGTCACCGTCCCAGCCGGCGGTGAAGTGAACGTCTCGATCCTGTTGCATGCCCTCCAGCAGGAAGACCCGCAGGACGCCGACGCTGCACCGCCTCGCCCGCCGGAGCAGCGGCCGGCCTCCCCGCCCGCCCCGGCTGCCTCGGCGCCCTCGAATCGCGCGACGCTCCTGTGGGTAGGTATCGGAGTCACGACCGCGCTCGCCCTCGGCGCCGCCGTCACGGGGAGCCTCGCGCTCGCGGGCGAGAGCGAGTACGAGGACGCGGACACGAGCATCGCTCGCCGGCAAGCGTTGTGGGATTCGACGGGGACGCTCGTCACCGTGACGGACGTGCTCGTCGTCGGCGCCGTCGTGTTGGGCGTGGCGACCGCCGCCGTCTTCGTCCTGGGCCCTGACGGGCACGAGGAAGAGCAACGCATCGCCTGCGCGGCGGGACCCGGAGGCGCGTGGTGCGGCGGCTCCTTTTAGGACTCTGCGCGGCCCTTGGCGGCTGCTCCGCGATCGTCAGCCTCGATCGCGACCTCATGAAGTCCGACGCCGGATCGGATCCCGCCGACGGCGGGCTCGACTGCGCGCCCCCGTTCGTTCCCTGCTCCCGCGAGTGCGTCTGGCTCGACGGAGATGCCGATCACTGCGGCAAGTGCGGGAATGCCTGCGGGGAGGGGCTCGTCTGCCTCGAAGGAGGGTGCGCCGCAGACTGCGGGGCGCTCTCGGACTGCGACGGCGCCTGCGTCGATCTCTCCGAGAGCCCCGCCCACTGTGGCGCCTGCGGCAACGCCTGTGGTTCCGGACAGCTGTGCGCGGGCGGAAGCTGCGCGTGCGTGGACCGCGCCCTCGAGATCTGCGGCGAAGGCTGCGTCGACCTGGGCGCAGACCCCGCACACTGCGGCGGGTGCGACGCCGCCTGTCCCGGAGGTGAGGTCTGCCTCGCGGGAAGCTGCGCGGCGAGCTGCGGCGCGCTCGAGGACTGTGCGGGCGCCTGCGTCGATCTCGACTCGGACGAGCGGCACTGCGGCGCCTGCGGCGACCCATGCGGCGACGTGCAGGAGTGCTCGGCGGGCTCCTGCGCCTGTGCGAACCCCGACCTCGGAATCTGCCTCGGTCTGTGTGTCGACAAGTCGTCCGATCCGGACCATTGCGGCGCCTGCGCTTCCGAGTGCGCCGCCGATGAGGTTTGCGTGGCGGGCGGCTGCTCGGCCGGGTGCGGCGACCTGACGGATTGCGATGGTGCCTGCGTCGACCTCGCGCGAGATCCGCTCCACTGCGGCGACTGCGCAACTTCGTGCGGACCCGGCATGTCCTGCGATGCGGGAGGCTGCCTTTGCCCCGGCGGCGAGACGGAGTGCGGGGGCCTGTGCGTAGACACGGACTCGGACCCGGATCACTGCGGGGCCTGCGCCGCCCCGTGCCCTTTCGACTGGGTGTGCCTCGCGGGCGCCTGCGCGGACGCGTGCGGCGACCTGACGAACTGCTCCGGCGCCTGCGTCGACCTCGACACCGACGCGTCGAACTGCGGAGACTGCGGCGTCGGATGCGCCGGCGGACGGGTCTGCGGCTCTGGGTCGTGCGATTGCCCCGCGGGATGGATCGACTGCGCGGGAGTCTGTCGCGACACCGAGACCGACTGGCGCAACTGCGGCGGCTGCGACGTCCGGTGCCGCGGCAACGAGGATTGCGTCCTGGGCGAGTGCGTCCCGGCCTAGCCCGGATTATTCGTGAACTCGCGTAGCGAAACACGCGAGACGGTGAGGGGAGGCGTGAATACGCGAAGCGAATTCACGCGCCCCGTCAAAATCCGCGCGTCCCGGAGGTTCCACACCGCAGGCGTACTGGATGTACGTCGAGGTGGGGAACCGAGGAAACGCGCGGAGATTGCGCCGTATCGCGGGTTGCAGTAGCGAGGTTCACGAATAATCCGGGCCAGGCGCTAACGCGTTCGCCCGGCGAACCAGGACACCGCCGCCTGGAACTGCGTCGGATCGCCGTGGACGTCGCTGCCCGCGCCGTCGTACGGCGCAGGCTCCTCGATCCGGTAACCGGCATCCCGCATCCCGTCGACGATCGCGTTCGCATCGGGCCAGTCGCCGCCAGGCCCGGCGTTCCCCCAGGGCTCGAACCCGAGGTCGTCCGAGGTCTGCTCCGGCACGTCGGATGCGTTCACGTCGTTTGCCCAGAAGGCCGCGAAGAAGCTGGGTCGCAGGTGAAACCCGATCTCGAGGCCGCTCTGCGTGCCTGCGGACTCCGACAGGAGCCAGGTGCGATCGTTGTCCACGTCGTACTGTCCGCGGACCTCGTCGAGGACGCTCACTCCCGGATCGCCGTCACCGAAGTACGTCCGACCGTCGAGGATCGCGAAGATCACGTCGTCGCCGGCGAGAAAGCCCATCGCCTGCAGGTTCCTCATCATGTTCACGGCGCCCTCCGTCCCGGAGAAGACGATCATCAGGGGGCATCCGCCCGCTCCGTTGCAGCCCGCTGGCGCGATGATCTGGTAGTCGATCCCGTCACCCGTGCTTCGCGCCTCTCCGGCAGTCGCACCGCCCCCCGAGCCGCCCGAGGTGGCACCCGCGGGCGGATCGAGGACGGGTCCGCCCGTTCCGGTCCCCGTGTCCGTGCCCGTGTCGGTGTCCGCATCGGTGTCCGCGTCGGAATCCGCGTCCGTGTCCGCATCGCCGGAGTCCCCGACGATGTCGTCGTCGTCTCCCGATCCGCCCCCGCCCGCTCCCCCGGAGCCGAGACAACCCGTCAGCAGCATCAGCGCGAGAGGCGTCGGTCGACCAGTCATCGGCACACAGGATACCCGATGTCCCTTGACACCCCCCTTACAGCCTCTTAAATGTGGCCGAGTCACTTCCCCAGGACCGCCCCGAGGAGCCACGCGATGCCGCAACTGAAGGGATCGAAGACCCACCAGAACCTCAAGGACGCCTTCGCCGGCGAGTCACAGGCGAACCGTCGCTACCTCTATTTCGCCAAGGTCGCAGACGTCGAGGGCCAGCCGGACATCGCGGGCCTGTTCCGCGACACCGCGGAAGGCGAGACGGGCCACGCGCACGGCCACCTCGACTTCCTCAAGCCGGTCGGCGACCCCGCGACGGGCGAGCCGATCGGCGACACGACCAAGAACCTCAAGGCCGCGATCGTCGGCGAGACCTACGAGTACACCGAGATGTACCCCGGCATGGCCAAGACCGCCCGTGAGGAAGGCTTCGTCGAGGTCGCCGAGTGGTTCGAGACCCTGGCCCGCGCCGAGAAGTCGCACGCCGGGCGCTTCGCCAAGGGACTCGAGTCCCTGAAGGGGTAGCGCTCGTCCCCCGCCGGTGCGCAAGATCCGCCGCGACGAAGTCCTTCCTCTCGGCGCCTACGAAGAGGTTCGAGACCGATTTCGAAACCGGGTGATCGCCGTCAAGGTGCACCGCCGCGTCGGCGTCGGGGACCGCGTGACGTTCGTCTTCGAGAATCGCGACACGATGCTCTTCCAGATCCAGGAGATGCTGCGCGCCGAGCGGATCACCGGCGAGCGGGAGATCCAGGCCGAGATCGACGTCTACAACGACCTCCTGCCCGGCCCGCGGGAAATCTCGGCCACCTTCTTCGTCGAGATCACCGACAAGGAGCGGATCCGTGAAGACCTGCACGGCCTCGTCGGCCTCGAGGTCGCCCTCGTCCTCGGCGCACGCCGCATCCTGGCGCGCTTCGAGGAGGGCCGCGCGACGCCCGAGAAGCTGTCCGCGGTGCAGTACCTGCGCTGGCCCCTGGACGAGCTCGCCCGTTCGGCCCTCGCCGACCCCGAGGTCCCCGCACGACTCGAGATCGCACATCCACGCTACACCCATGCGACCGACCTCGGGCCCGAGACACGCCGGAGCCTGCTGGACGACCTCGACGACTGGAAGTGACGATTCGCGTCGCCGCGAGTGACGAAAACCGTCACCCTGACACGGTCAAACCCACGAAATGACGCACGGCATGGCTGTTGCTCGTCACGCCGTCCGTGCCTGCGCGACTCGCACTGGGGTACCTCGCTGTCTGCAGCGGTTGCGGCGCGGGCGTCGTCGAGTTCGCTTCGTCGGACTCGAGCCCGCCCTCGGACTCCCCACCCGATTCGGGCACGGACGCAGGGTCCGATGCCGGCCAGGGGGTCGAAAACGTCGACGCCGCCCCGGATCCCGACCGCGACTCGGGTCCCCCAACAGGGGACTCGGGCGTCGCACCGGACTCCGGATCCGATGTCGACGCCAACCCCGACCCTTGCCCGATCTCGGACGCGGACGGCGACGGGCACGACGCCACGACCTGCGCAGGCGACGACTGCGACGACGCCGATGCCGACGTTCATCCTGGCGCGCCCGACGGCGAAGGAGTCGGCGACTGGATCGTCGAATCCGTGCAGGAGGGATGGGATCCCCCCTGGCCGGAGCGCAACCCGATCGCCGCCGACGCGGACGGGCTCCTCCACGTCGCGTACGTTCATGCAGGAGCCGCGCTGCACGCCACCAACCCCGCTGGCGTCTGGATCGCCGAGGAAGTGGACCGCGCCTCGGGCGGGCCAGACCTCGCCGTCGGGCCGGACGGCACGGCCCATCTCGCCTACGAGCTCGACGGCGAGCTGCGATGGGCGACGAACGCCGGAGGATCGTGGGAGTCGCTCGTCATCGCGGCGGACGGCACGGGGCCGGCGATTGCGCTCGATCCGGACAGCCGAGCGCACCTCGCCTGGTACGACGACGTCGTGGGCGACGTTCGCCATGCGAGCGAGCTGGACGGCTGGACGGTCGAGATCGTGGACGCCGCCGTCCGAGGAGATATCGGCACGGTGCTCGACCTTCAGGCGGGTCCCGACTCGCTGCATCTCGCCTACTCGGACTTTCCGTCCGGCGAGGTCCGGTACGCACGGCGAGAGGCCGGTGAATGGACCGTCGAAACCGTCGCGGAAGGCGCGCAGCCATCACTCGCGCTGCAGGATGGCGCGACCGCTCTTGCCTTCTGCTCCCGCTCCGACGACGACCGCACGTGGGAGGTCCGCGTCGCCAGCTTGGACGGCGGATGGGATACGCGCACCGCGGACGATGTGCCCTGGTGCGCCGGCCCCGCCTTGGCGGCGAGCGGAGGCGGTTTCCACGCGGCCTTCCTCGCAGACGAGCGCATGATCGTAGCCACGGACGCGAGCGGTGAATGGGCGCCAGTCGCAGGCCCCGCCGCACAGTCCACACAGCCGGGGATCGCCATCGCTCCCGGCCTTGGCGGCGATGCCGTGCACTTGACCTACTCGAACTGGGACTTCCGCGATCTCGACTACGTCCACATCCTGCAGCATGCCTCGAGAAACCTCTCCGACGGCATCGACACGAACTGCGACGGCGTCGACGGAATCGACGCCGATGGGGACGGCCGCGCCTCGGTCGCGACAGGCGGCGACGACGAGGACGACTAGGCCGCTGCTGCGGCGGACGCTTTCGCCTCCGTCAGCTCCTTGAGCTTGACGGACACCGTCCGGCTGACGCCGGGCTCCTGCATCGTGATGCCGTAGAGGCCGTCCGCGATCTGCATCGTCCGCTTCGAGTGCGTGATGACGATGAACTGCGAGCGCTCGGTCATGGAGCGGACGAGCTCGCCGAAGCGGTCCACGTTCGCCTCGTCGAGCGGGGCGTCGACCTCGTCGAGGAGACAGAAGGGGCTCGGCTTCCACTGGAAGATGGCGAAGATGAGGGAGACGGCCGTCAGGGCCTTCTCGCCGCCGCTCATCAGCTCGATCGATCCGAGCCGCTTGCCGGGCGGCTGCGCGACGATCTCGACGCCCGCCTCGAGCAAGTCCTCCTCCCCGACAAGCTCGAGCTTCGCGCGTCCGCCGCGGAAGAGCTTGGGGAAGAGAACCTCGAAGCGCTCGTTGACCGCATCGAAGGCCTCGCGGAAACGGCGTCGGCTCTCGCGGTTCAGATTGCGGATCGCGCTCTCGATGTCGCCCAGGGCCTTCTCGAGGTCCTGCTTCTGCGCGGCGAGCGACTCCGCGCGCTTCGACTGCTCCTGGTACTCCTCGATCGCAGTCAGGTTGATCTCGCCCATCCGGTCGACGAGGCGCTGCAGGTCGAGGACGCGGTCGTGCACCGTCGCCTCGGGCGGCGGACGCACGTGGTAGTCCCCGATCACGGACGGCAGCTCGACCCGGTGCTTCTCGAGCACGTTCTGCCCGAGGTGCTCTGCCTTGAGCTGGATCTCCCGCGCTTCGACCTCGAGATCGCGAATCGCCTCCCGTGCCGCGTCTACCGCCTCTCGCGACTGCCTGATCCGAGCCTCGCGCTCCGAGACCACGCCGCGCAGGCGATCGCACGCCTCTCGTGCGAGCGCGACCGCTTCCTGCGCCTCACGTGCCTGCGTGACAAGACCCTGCAGTTCCTCGCGCCCGAGCAGGAGCCTTGCGGCCGTCTCCCCTTGCTTTGCCGCGCCGCGAGCGACCTCGCCGCGAAGTCGCTCGATGCGCGCACGCAGGTCCTCGAGCGCGGATTCCACGCGCCCGATCGCGCCGCGCACGCCCTCGGCCTTCTCGCGGGCCTGCGCCGCCCCGACCTTGAAGTCCGTCAGCGCCGCGAGCGCCCGTTCGGCCTCGTCCTTGCTTCCGGCAAGAGCCGCCTCTCCTCGCGACGCCTCCGCGCGGGCGATCTGCTGATCCGCGAGCGCCTCGACCCGCACCCGTTCGGCCTCGCCACGCTCGTGCGCCGCCTCCGCGAGACGACCCGCCGCTTCGGCCGATTCCGTGCGGACCACTGCGAGCCTGTCCGAGATCCGCATCCGGGCGTCGTCGATCCGCTGGGCGGACAGGGTCCGCTCCATCTCGTCGAGATCCTCCCGGTGCTCGCTCGTGGCCAGTTCGCCGAGGAAACCCACGACTTCGTTCACCGAGGCGCGCAGCGTCGCCTGGCGGACCGACAGCTCCCGGTAGCGTCCGTCGAGATCCTCGACATGGGCCTCGAGCGTGTCGATCTCGCGCTTCGCCGAGAGAAGCCCTGCCGCCGCGGCGGGACGGCCTCCCCCCGTCAGCGCACCCGACGGCTCGACGATCTCGCCCTGGAGCGTGACCAGGGTGTGCCTCAACGATCCAGCCTCCCAGAGTCGCACGGCGTCCTCGAGCGATCGGACGACGAGGACTCCCTCGAAGACGGCGTCGCAGAGCCCGGCGACCTCCGGCGCTGCCTGGATGCGCGGTCGAATGGCGCCGAGGACGCTCTCGTCGGAAGGAACGTCGCCCCGATCGAAACCGGGTGCGCGTGCAGAGGCTGGCAGGGCCGTCGCACGTCCGCGATCCTCCGAGGCGAGCCAGCGCGCGAGATCCGCCGCGTCGCGGATGCCGCCGACGAGGACTCCCTCGGTCCGGTCGCCGAGGACCGCGGCGACCGCGACCTCCATGTCCGCGGGAACGTCGATCGCGTCGGCCAGGATCTTCCCGAGCCCGGACCCGCCTCGTTCCATCGCAGCGCGAGGGCCGCGGGTCAAGCTCTCCCGGCGCGCCCGGATCTCGACGAGTGACTCGAAGCGGCTGCGCTTCGTGGTGAGCTCGGCGCGAACCGCCTCGAAGTTCTCTTCCACGTTCGAGAGCTCCGCCCGGAGCGACGTCAGGCGGCTCTCTCCCTCCGCCCGGCGGGCGAGCAGGTCTCCGCGCAGCCGCGCGAGGTCCTCCATGCGAGCCGCGAGCGACTGCGCCTCGGCCTCGAGCCCGCCGTCCTGGATCTCGAGTGCGGCCCTCTCGCTCCGGCTGCGATCGAGATGGTCCTGCGCCTCGCGTACCTGACGCTCGAGGCTCCGCAAGGCCCCTTCGGCCGTGGCGCCGCGCGAAGAAGCGTCCAATTCGCGGCGAAGGGCACCCGCGATCCCTGCTTCCTCGGCCGCTTGCGCCGCTCGCGCCGCGCCCAGCGCCGCCTCCGCCACGCCCAGCCGCTCGACCGTCCGCACGACCTCGGATTCGTGCCCCGCGAGGCTCGCCTCGAGCTCGGCACGCTCCCCTCCGAGGCCCCCGGCCTGGCCGTCCAGCCCGCGAACCTCACCCTCCGCTTCCGCCTCGCGCGACTGCAGGGCGCGCAGCTCGTCCGTCCGGTGAACGAGCTCGGATTCGAGCAGCCGTACCTGGTTGTCCACCTCGTACGCCCGCCCCTGCAGCTTCTCCGTGTCGCCTTCCTCAGTGACGAGCTGCGCACGCAGCGCCTCGACCTCCGCCTCGGCCGTGCCGAGGGCGGTCTCCGCGTCGGCATGCGTCTCGCGGGCCTGCTCCGTCCGCAATTCCACGCCGACGCCCTGCGCGCGGAGCTCGAGGAAGCGGTGCGAAGCGACCCACAGGTCCAGGTCGCGCATCTCGGACCGGTAGCGCTTGTAGCGCTCTGCCTTCTCGGCCTGCCGCTTGAGCGAGGCCAGGTTCTTCTCGATCTCGGTCAGCACGTCGGAGACGCGCAGCAGGTTCTGCCGCGTCGAGTCCATCTGCCGCTCCGTCGCGCGGCGCCTCGCGCGGTATTTCGTGATCCCGGCAGCCTCCTCGATGACGAGCCGGCGATCCTCCGGCCGCGAGTTGACGATGCTGCCGATCTTCCCCTGCTCGACGATCGAGTACGCCTTCGTCCCCACGCCGGTTCCGAGGAAGAAGTCCTCGACGTCCTTGAGGCGGACCTGCGTCCTGTTGATGTAGTACTCGCTGTCGTTCTCGCCCTCGACGCTGCGGAAGAGCCGCCGGCCGATCGCGATCTCCGGATAGGCGGCGTACTCGGGAGGCGCCATGCCGTCCGCGTTGTCGAACGTGAGCGTGACCTCTGCCATCCCCGCCGGCGCGCGCCCCTCCGAACCTGAAAAGATGACGTCGTCCATGGTCCGGCCGCGCAGGTTCTTGGTGCTGCGCTCCCCCATGACCCACCGGATTGCGTCGACGATGTTCGACTTGCCGCAGCCGTTCGGGCCCACCACCCCCGTGATGTCCTGATCGAAGCGGAAGTCGGTCGGGTCGACGAAGGACTTGAAACCCTGGATCTGCAGGCGCCGGATCTTCAAGAGGGCCGCCCCACATAACACCGCAACCCCGTGTGGCGCAAGGACTTTGCACCACAATGGGTAGGGAGGGTCAGCGCCGACCGTCCCCCGGCCTCCGGCCCACCTCGCATGCCCACAGGTCCAGCTCCGGATGGCCAGGGCGAGGGGAGTCGGTGGGCAGCTTGGTCATCCGAAAGCCGCTGGAAGTACTGATGATTTCGCGCAACCAGCAGGCCCAGTCCGCCCCTGCGTGCCTGCCCACCACGAGCAGCTCGTCGATCGCCTCGGCGGCCTTCTCCAGGCCGCGCTGACCCGGAAGCAGCCTCGCGGCTCCCCGGGCGCAGAATCCCCTGTACGAAGAACCCACGAAGCGTCCCCAGGCGACCCGGGTAGCCTCGAGGTGCCGCCGCTCGGAGCGCATCTGCTCGGAGAGCACGAGGCGCGAGGCGCCGTCCCATTGCTCGTCGATCTCCGCATCCGAAAGCAGCTGGGCCCCCACCTTCGCCGGATCGCCGCTCGTCAGCGCGTCGTGAAAGCTGCGCGCGATCTGGTCGAGGCCGCTCACGGAGCGGATCGTCCCCGTCCGGATCTCCGGCTCGCCGGCGCCGCACGCACAGAGCAACGTCGCCCATGCGACGAGTCGCCCGCGGATCGCCCTCGAAGGAGACATGCGCGAAATGTAGCCGCGCGCTCCCCCTCATGCCAGGAAATCTCCGTCGCGGATCTTCTTCGGGAGATACTCCTCCGAGATGAAACTGATGCCCTTCGCGCTGAGCGCCTCGAGCTCGTACTTGGCGCCCGAGTCGAGCATCATGCGGATCTCCTTCTGCCACGTCTTCTTCTGGAACCAGGGGTACGCGAGCATCTGCTTGGCCCGCGCGACGTCCTGGTCGTTCATTCGCAGCATCACGCGGCTCGGCAGGTCGTACTTCTTCGCGTCCCCCGACGACAGACCCACGAACCGCGCCGACGGGACCGCCATGCGCATGCTCTCGTACGCGAGGTTGATCGAGCCCTGCTTCACGACCGAGTAGATGTAGAAGCCCCAGGGATCGTTGTCGACGAGCACGTACAGCGGCAGCGCGAGCTCTTCCGCCATGCGCTGGCACAGGCGCCGCACGCCGCGCGGGGCCATCCCGTTGCCGTGGAGGAGGACGCAGGGGTTCTTCTTCCAGAACTTGTCCTCGTTGAGCCGCTGCCAGACTGCGTGCTTCTCCGCGAGGAGGATGAACTTCGCCTTCGTGTCGACGAACTTGATGATGTCCGCCTCCACGATCGACGGGACGCTCCATCCGCCCGAGCCCATCCGGCGCAGGTCGATCCGGTCTCCCGAGTCGATCAGCGTCATGTCGCCGACCATCGAGCCCTTGTTCGACGCGAAGAGGTTCAGCTCCTCGCGCAGCGCGTCCACGCCGACCTCGAGGTCCTCGATGATCGGATCGCTCTCCTCCTGCTCGTCGAAGGTGTTCGTCCGGTCGTCGGCGAGCGTGTGCTTCGTGATGTAATACAGGTCGCGGATGCTGGTGGTCTTGCCCGACTCGACGAGCTCCTTGCAGGCCCCCGCGACGAGGTACGTCTGCATGAACTTGCGCGCCATCGACGCGTTGAAGAAGTAGCGGCGCTGCTGATCGTCGCCCAGCTCGATGATGTGCTTCTTCTCGTTGAAGCTGACGTTCGACAGGGAGCGGATCGGGATCGACACCGACGGGTTCTTCCCCGACTTGATCTCGCGCACCGCCGCGGCGCCCAGCTTCTCGAGCTTTCCGATCGTCTTCTTCGCGCTCGCCTTCATCGGTCGCTCCTTTTGTCCTTGCGGCTACGCGGCGTCGGCGCGATGCCGTCGAGGCCCAACTGCTCGGCCGCCTTCCCCTTCGCACCGGCGGACTTCGCCGCGGGCTCCGGATCCGCATCGGCGTCCCCGTTTCCCGGGCCATTTCCGTACGACGCCTCGGACTCCTTGAGCTTCTTCGCCGGAGCCTCCGGGGCCTCGTCGACGCCTTCGAGTCCCGTCGACTTGCCGGCGAGCTTGCGCAGGTCCTTCTCGAGCCTGTCGGTCGACGCACCGGTCAGCAGGCCGAGCGAACGCGCGACCTCGGGCAGGTACAGCTCGAAGATGCCGAATCGCTTGCGCTCGTAGTCCGCGTGGGCGCGCGCCCGCAGGAACGTGCCGAGCCTGCGCCCGCATTCCTGGAGCCCCAGCTTCATCTCCTTGATGATCTCCGGGTAATGCGCGACCGCTTCCTTGCTCTCGCTCGTGAACGGGACCCACACCGACGCGACGTGGATGAACACCCCGAGCGGCCCGATCGGTAGGGATCCGCGCGGCTGCTGCAGCGCGTAGGCCTTCCAGTTCGTGTCCTGCACCGCTTCGGTGATCGCGCAGGCGCCCGGCTGGTACTGCAGCGGGACACGGTTCGCGAACCGCATGACGTCCGCGGTCTCCTCGGCGGGAAGCTCTCCGCCGAACGCGATGCCTACCTCGACGACGAACGGATTGCCCCGGTACACCGCGGGCGGGCGCGTGGAGGAGGTGAAGAAGTCTGCCTTGTAGCGGCGCTCGAGACCTTTTCTCACGAGCTCCTCGCCGATCGGCACTACGCACGAAGCGGGCGGCGCGAGGATCTTCACCTCGCTCATCGCCTTGTGAATCCGCTCCACCTCTTCGCCGCGAAGCCCGCTCGGGCGCGCGCGGACCGACACCCCCGCCTTCGCGCAGATCTCGGCCGCGACCTTCGCCGACACGCGAGAGAAGTCCGCGGACAGAGTCCCCGCCAGCGTCCGTCCCTTCGCCTCCTGCAGCATCTTGAGGAGGATCCCCAGCTCCACGCCGTACGGGTGCGGCTTGATCTCCGCCGGCTCGCGCGGCAGCTCTTCCGTCGTGCGTTCGTAGACCACCGGCTCCGCCTTGGGAGCGACGTAGCGGATCGTGGTGTGAGGGTTGGCGATGGCCGTTTGCTCGACGTACGCGTCGACGCTGCGCGCGCCGCCCCGGTAGGTGCCCGTCAGGTCGATCGAGACCCGCGTGCCGTGCGCGGCCTCCCACTCGACCTCCTTCTCGACGAGAACCTCGGGCTTGTTGTGCTGGGTGTCGATCCGCAGTTCGTAGTACGCCGCAGGGCGCCCCTTGCCCGTGCGCGTCGTGATCAAGATCGGATGACCGGTTGTGAGCTGCCCGTACATTCCGGCGGCCGAGATCCCGATCCCCTGCTGCCCGCGCGACTGGCGCAGCCGGTGGAACTTCGAGCCGTACAGCAGCTTCGCGAAGATCTTCGGCACCTGAGCCCGGACGATCCCTGGCCCGTTGTCCTGAACGGACACGCGGAACCGATCCGTCCCGGTCTCCTCGATCTCGATGGAAAGGTCCGGGAGGATCCCGGCCTCCTCGCAGGCGTCGAGGGAGTTGTCCACGGCCTCCTTGACGGTCGTCAGAAGGGCCTTCGCAGGGTTGTCGAACCCGAGCAGGTGACGGTTCTTCGTGAAGAACTCGGAGACGGAGATCTCCCGCTGCCGCGCCGCCATGCTCTCGGCCGTCGCGCGCCGCGGGGCCTTCGCCTTCTTCGGCTTCGCCTGGGGCTCGTCCGTCACGATCTCCTCCTGCGTCGCCACGGGGCGCCGGGGATCATCCAGAGTCTTCACGCATACTTGCGTAGTGGTTTCTCGCGCCTTCGGTCAACTTTTTGCCGAAAGCGCTACCGGCGGCCGGGGCTGGTCCTCGGGCGATCCGACAGGAGCTTCATCAGGCGGCGCGCCCTCGGACTGTCCGGATCGAGCGCCAGGACCTGCGAGACGATCGAACGGACGCCGTCCACGTCCCCCCTCTCGAAGAGCGCAGCTCCCAGGCCGTAGAGCTCCTCCGTGGCGAGCGGCACCAGCTTGCTTCCGACGAGGAAGTCGATCACCCGCCTGCGAAGGAGCAGGTCCTGGGGGTAGAGCTTGAAGACCCGACGGACCTCGCCCGCGACCTGCTCGCCATGGCCGTACTTCACGAGGGTGACCATCTCGTGAAGGAACTCGTCGAGCCCCGCCCCGGACATTTCCTCTGGCTGCGGCCGCAGCGAAGCCACGGTCCGCCGTGCCGTCGTGTCCCCTCGCTTCGGCGGCACCGGCATCTGCACGGTGTCGTCCGTCGGACGCACGGCCGCCTCCTCGACCTTGAGCAGGATGACGTCGGTATCGTCGTCCTTGCGCCTCGTTGCAGCCCGCGCCTTCGGCTTGGAACCTTTCTTCTTCGCGTTCCGCAGGAAGACCGCGAACAGCCCCTCCGCCCACTCGGGATCGACGTCCACCTCCCACCCCGGCGACGCGTAGACGTGAACCTTTCGCTGCGACACAGAGCCGAAGCGATAGCACGACGCGCCTCCCGCTGGCCACGCCGCGTCCTCAGGGCCCCGCGTCCTCCCACCTGTCCACGTCGTAGTCGTCGTTCTCGTCCCACCCGACGCGCCGCACACCGCCGTCGGGCCGCAGGTACTCCCACCTCTCGACGAACCCGTCGAAGTCGACGTCGAATCCGCGCTTGAACGTGCGGCCGGCGGCGTCGAACAGCTCGATCTCCTCGCGACTCCCGTCGCCGTCCCGGTCTCTCAGGTGCGAGTGGAGCCCGCCGTCGTTCTTGTAGGCGATCCGCAGCTCGAAATCGCCGTCCTGGTCTTCGTCCTTCTCGCGGCGCTTGACGTGTCCGCGCTCGTCGGGCCACTCGATCTCCTCGAACACGCCGTCCCCGTCGCGATCCCGGGAGACGGACACGACGCGGCGCGACCCCGCGAGCGCGCGGAAGACCTCGGGATGGCGGTCCTCGTCGGCGTCGATCCACTCGTTGACCACCTGCCCCTCCCGATCGAGCGCGATCCAGCGTTCGTACGTCCCGTCTTCGTCGCGGTCGTACCACTCGCCGGTCTTCCACCCCTCGGGCGCGAACTCCTGGGAGATCTCGAAGCGCCCGTCGCGATCACGATCCACGTCGATGGACAGGACCCGCCCCCCCTCCCAGCAGCGCCGCTCGTCTACGAGCCCGTCCTCGTCGCGGTCGACGTCCGCGCAGCCCTCGCGGTCGCCGGGCCTGCCAATCCACCACCCCGCGGCCGCCCCGGCTCCCGCAACCACGAGCCCGATCGCGACGAACGCCGCGCGTTTCACCGGCCCACCAGCTCGCGGTAGAGCAGGCGGCCGAGCTCTGCCGCAAGACCGCGCATCGCACGTTCCCGCGCGGCAAGGTCGGTGGATGCGGTCGGGCCCGCGATCCTGGGCGCGCGTGCCTCCACGGGTCCGATCGACAGGCCGGCGGGCTCCAGGACTGCGCTCGCACGGGCCGAGGTCGTCCACGACGCAGCCCGGGGCGCGCCGCTGCGGGTCCGGAAGGAATCGGGGACGTCGTCGGCCGCCTCGACGGTTCCGCGGACGATCGCGTCCGCCTCCGCGGCCGGCGCCAGCCGCAGCGCGCTCCCGCTCGCGATCTCGCGCTGCAGCGCCGCGGCCACCAGCGCCCCGAGCTCGGGTTCCGGCGCGTGGGTCTCGAAGGGCGCAACCGCCACCGTCCGGATGCCCGCAGGGGGCTCCTCGACCACGGGACGGTAACCGCATCCCGTGGCAAGCAGGGCCAGGGCCGGGAAAATCACCTCAGACGACGACGACGTTCAGGATCTTCCCCGGAACGTAGATGACCTTCTTGACGGTCTTCCCCTCGAGGTGCGTCCGGACGTTGGCATCCTGTCGCGCAGCCTGCAGGGCAAGCTCCTGGGCAGCGCCCGCCGGGATGCGGATGGTCCCGCGGACCTTGCCGTTGACCTGTACCGCCATCTCGATCACGTCCTCGCGCAGCGCCTCCGGGTCCGCCACCGGCCAGGGGCGCTGGATGAGGCACCCCAACCCGCCGAGGGCCTCCCACATCTCGTCACTCAAATGGGGAGCGAACGGCGACAGCAGCGTCACGAGGGTCTCGGCCGCGAAGCGCTCCACCGATCGGCCGACGTCGTCCGCGGCCTCGAATCGCCCGAGATCGTTGCATAGCTCCATGCAGGCCGAGATCGCGGTGTTCATCTGGAAGCGATCGAGCGCGTCCCGGGTCACCTGGTCGATGCTGCGGTGCGCCCGCCGGTAGAGCGCCTGCGCAGGTTCGCCCAGAACGGACGCCTTCCCGGTGAAGGGCATGGCCCCCCGGAGCCGCTCGACCCGATCGCCGACGATCCGCCACACGCGTTGCAGGAACCGGTGGGCGCCCTCCACCCCTGCGTCGCTCCACTCGAGATCCTTGTCCGCAGGGCTCGCGAAGAGGATGAAGACTCTCGCCGTATCCGCGCCGAACTTCTCGGTAATCGAGTCTGGCTCGACGAGGTTCCCGTGGCTCTTGGACATCGCGTGGACGCGCCCGCAACCTTCGCGGGTGCACATCATCGTGACCATGCCCTGGTTCTGGTAACGCTCGAACGGTTCGTCGGGGACCTCGGGCGGGAGCATCCCGAGCTCCTTGAGCACGCGGGTCCAGTAGCGGGCGTAGATGAGGTGCCCCGTCGCGTGCTCCGCGCCTCCGATGTACTGGCGGACGGGCATCCAGGCGCGGGCGGCCTCCGGATCGACCGGCCCCCCTTCGTACTTCGGGGACAGGTAGCGAAGGAAGTACCAGGACGAGTCGATGAAGGTGTCCATCGTGTCCGTCTCGCGGCGTCCCTGCTTTCCGCAGGTCGGGCAGGCAGCCCGGACGAAGGCCTCATGCTTCGCGAGCGGGGACGCTCCGGTGCCGGTGAACGCCACGTCCTCCGGAAGCACTACGGGGAGGCTGTCCGGGGACACGCCGACGGGACCGTGGTCGTCGCAGTACACGACCGGGATCGGGCACCCCCAGTACCTCTGCCGCGAGATCAGCCAGTCGCGCAACCGGAAGTGGACGTCCTCTTTGCCGAGGCCCTCCGACGCCAGATGCGCGACGACGCGCTTCTTGCCCTCGTCGCTCGGCAGGCCGTCGAAGAGACCGGAGCGGACCATCGTCCCGACGCCCTCCCAGGCCTCGGTCATGGTCTGCGCGTCCAGCGTCTCGCCGTCCGGCTGGATCACGACGCGCACGGGCAGCCCGTACCGGCGCGCCAGATCGAAGTCGCGCTGGTCGTGGCCCGGGACGGCCATCACCGCGCCCGTCCCGTACTCGACCAGGACGAAGTTCGCGACCCAGATCGGGATCGCTTCGCCCGTCACGGGGTTCTTGCAGTAGGTGCCCGTGAAGACGGCTTCTTTCTCGAGCGAGTCGCTCGTGCGCGCGAGGCGGTCCAGCGATCGGACCCGATCCACGAAGGCACGCACGTGCTCCTCGCGCTCGGTCCCGCGGACGAGGCGGAGCGTGAGCGGATGCTCGGGCGCGAGCGACATGAACGTGACGCCGCAGACGGTGTCGGGGCGTGTCGTGAAGACCTCGACCTCGCGCTTGTCGGGATCGACGTCCGCGGCAGGCGGGATCAGCGGAAAGCGGATCCGCGCGCCCTCGCTGCGGCCGATCCAGTTGCGCTGCATCGCCAGGATGGAGTCCGGCCATTTGCCTTCCAGCGCGGACAGCCCCTGCAGGAGGTTCTGGGCGTGATCGGTGATTCGCAGGAACCACTGCTCCAGGTCCTTCGCCTCGACCACGGAGTTGCACCGCCAGCAGCGGCCGGAGACCACCTGCTCGTTCGCGAGGACCGTCGCGCAGCTCGGACAGAAGTTGACGGACGATCGCTTGCGATACGCGATCCCCCGCTCGTACATCTTCAAGAACACGAGCTGCTCGAAGCGGTAGTAGTCGGGCGAGCAGCTCGCGACTTCCCGGGACCAGTCGTACGAGTAGCCGAGCCGCTGCATCTGCGTGCGCATGTGCGCGATGTTCGACCAGGTCCACTTCGCCGGATGGACACCGCCCTTGATCGCGGCGTTCTCCGCGGGCAGGCCGAAGGCGTCCCAGCCCATCGGGTGCATCACGCGCTTGCCCTGCATTCGCAGGATCCGGGCGAGCACGTCGCCGATCGAGTAGTTGCGGACGTGCCCCATGTGAATGCGCCCGGAGGGGTACGGGAGCATCTCCAGCAGGTAGAAGCGCTCGCCGTCGCCCTGCCCGGCCGTCGTCTCCGCCAAGAAGAGGCGATCGGCGGACCAGCGGGCCTGCCATTTCGGCTCGATGTGCGCGGCGTCGAAGCGGTCCTGCATGGACGCTGTTATAATCGAAGCCGCGGGTCTTTTGCGCGACTGGAGAAGGGCCATGATGCAGGCGGTCGGTTGGGTCTCTTGTTTGCTCGCGATCGGCGTGGGGGCTGGCTGTGGGACGCGCGCCAACCCCGACTTCGACGAGGGGCCCTCGGACGCCGACGCCGACACGGACGGGGACTCGGATGCAGATGCGGATGCCGACGCCGACGCCGATGCCGATGCCGACGCGGATGCCGATGCCGACGCGGATTCGGACACGGACTCCGACGGGGACACCGACTCGGGCACAGGCACGGGCACGGGCACGGATACCGGGCCGGACGTGTGCCGCGAGCCGTTGACCCTGTGCGACGGCGAGTGCGTGGACACTGACACCGAGGAGAAGCATTGCGGCTCCTGCGGAAACGACTGTGCGATGCCGGCGGGCAACGAGTGCGTCGACGGTCAGTGCCGCTGCGGAGTTGCACTCGGGTGCGACGGGACGGACACGGACACCTGCTGCGACATCGGCCTCGGCTTCGCCTGCGCCGACCTGACATCCGACGCCCGCCACTGCGGCGAGTGCGGAACCGTCTGCGAGGACGGGCGCGTCTGCAACGACTCCGCGTGCTTCTGCGAGTGCGACGTCGTGGGCTCCGACTGCGCCAAGGGCGAGTTCTGCTCGCGAGACGGCGCAAACACCTGCGGGGTGTGCATCGACATCTTTGGAGGGTAGCCGGGGGGGGTAGCCCGAAATCGGTCGCGGCGGCATGCTCCGCCGCCCATGTCCTTCCTCACCCACCTCGAGTGCTCCTCCTGCGGCCTGCGGCACGACGCGGACCGCCCGCAGGGGCTGTGCACGGCCTGCGCGCGTCCGCTCTTCGCCCGCTACGATCTGGGCGGCGTGCAGGAGGCGCTCGCCCCCGACCCGCTCTCGGCGTGGCGCACCCGCAGCGCGGACGAAGGCCTGTGGCGATTCTCGGAGGTCCTTCCCGTCCGCGACGACGCGCACGTCGTCAGCCTCGGGGAGGGCGCGACGCCGCTCTTTGCGGTCCCGCGCCTGGCCGCGCGCCTCGGCCTCGGTCCGGAGGACCTGCTCGTCAAGGACGAGGGCAAGAACCCCACGGGCAGCTTCAAGGCCCGCGGGATGACCACCGCCGTGAGCCGCGCGATCGAGCTCGGCGCGACGGCCCTGTGCGTCCCTTCGGCCGGGAACGCCGGTTCCGCGCTCGCGGCCTACGCGGCCCGCGCCGGCCTTGCCGCGCACGTCTATCTGCCTGCCGACGCGCCCGCGGTGAACACGCGCCTGTGCGAAGAGCACGGTGCGACCGTGGTCCAGGTCGCGGGTCTCATCTCCGATGCCGGCGCCGCAGCGCGCAAGGCGGCGGTGGAGAACGGATGGATCGACCTTTCGACCCTAAAGGAGCCGTACCGGGTCGAAGGAAAGAAGACCATGGGTTACGAGATCGTCCTCGCGCTCGGCGAGGTTCCGGACGCGATCGTCTACCCGACAGGCGGAGGGACGGGGCTCGTCGGGATGTGGAAGGCGTGGGAGGAGCTGGAGGCAATCGGCTGCATCGGGCCGAAGCGCCCGCGCATGATCTCGGTGCAAGCGGCGGGATGCGCGCCGATCGTGCGGGCCTTCGAATCCGGCGCGACCGAGGCCGAGCCCTGGAAGGATGCGAAGACCCGCGCCGCAGGACTGCGCGTGCCCGGCGCGGTCGGTGATCGGATCATGCTCCACGCGATCCGCGCGAGCGGCGGCACGGCCGTCGCGGTGACCGACGAAGAGGCCTTCGCGGGCGCCCGCGACGTCGCGCGCCTCGAAGGTGTGTCGGCCAGCCCCGAGGCCGGCGCGGCAATCGCGGCGCTGCGGTCCCTCGTCGCGAAGGGCGCCGTCCGACCCGGGGAGCGGACCGTCGTCTTCGTGACCGGCTCGTCGCTCGTTGGCCCGGACAATTCATGAACTCGCGTAACGAAATTCGCGAGACGGCGAGGGGAGGCCTGAATTCGCGGAGCGGATTCAGGTCCCCGCCAAGATCCGCGCGTCCCGGAGTTTCCGCACCGCAGGCGTACTAGACGTACGTCGAGGATGCGGAAACGAGGAAACGCGCGGAGATTGCGTCGTATCGCGGATTGCAGTAGCGAGGTTCGTGAATTGTCCGGGCCTAGCCCGTGATCGCGGCGTCTCCGTCGTCGCGCAGTCGATCCTCGGACCAGTCGAGCATCGCCTGCGGGCCCTCGATTTCCCGCGCGGGGTAGGTCTGCAGCTCCATGCGCAGCTCCGATCCCGCTTCCGCAACGGCACCGATGAGCGCCCGGATGCGGCCGAGCAGCTTCTCCGCGACCGGTGCACCCGTGTGGGGGAGCAGGACGGCAAAGCGCCGCTTGTAGAGGAAGACCATGTCGGTCCGGCGCAGCCGCTCCTCGAGCGCCCCCACGATGGAGTCGAAGACGGACTGGCTCTGCTCGGAAACGAGGGTCGCGACGACGAGTGAGAATGGCGTCGCGTACCGCTCCGCGCGCGCGATCTCCTCCTTGAGGCGCTTCCTCAGGTGCCGGCCCTCGAAGATCCGGACCGGAGGCAGCTCCGAGCGGATGGCGAACTCGACGACGTCTCTGAGGTCCTCGAGACTCCACTCCCGATCGGGCACCATGCGGGCCGCATGGGCGACCAGTTCGCCGATGACTCGCTTGACCGCCTCGGGATCCGTCGTGACCGTCGCGAAATCGAGCGGCGCGTTGGGATCCGCGGGCTTCTTGGGGCGATCGACGTTGGTGACGGTGGTCATGGGCAGCGGAATCGTACCCCGAACATCACACGAAGCGCGAGCCGACGTTGACGAGTTGATGCGTCGTGCCCGAGGACGCGACGAAGACCTCCACGACGTCCGCCTTGCAGTCCATCACTTGGATGAGCGCGCGGGCGACGATCGGGACGACGTCTTCCGCCGCCAGGTCGTCACGAGCCAGCATCACCTTGACGCCCCACCGGACGGGATCGAGCACGGCGACCTCGAGATGCCCGAACGGCCGCGTCTCGTGCGCCTCGAACATCCAGAAGACCCCCGCCGCGCGCGGGTCGCGCTCGACGCGCGCGTAGTCCGGCTCGAATGTCGTCATGCGTCGGCGAGCCGCTCCTTGAGGAGGAGCACGACGGCGTCCTTCGCGCACGAGTCGCAGTAGTGAAACCGATCCCGCAGCCTCGCGAGCGTCTCCATGGCGGCCTTCCGATCGTCGGCGGAAGGCGCCGGCGCCGATCCCTCCGCGAGGACTGCGAGGAGTGCCCGCGCGATGGCCGCGATGGCCTTCTTGCGCTCGGCGTACGTCGCCTCGCGCAGGCGCACGAGGTAGTCCGCGAAGATCTCGGAGTACACGACCTTCTTGCCCGGATGGTCGATCGCCCAGGCCGCGACCTTCGAGATCACGTTGCGGCGGAACTCGACGGGGTCGCCCTTCGACTCGAGCGCCCTCTCGACCTCGGCCATCGTCGCGGCATCCGGATCGGCGGAGACGCCGGTCACCCGGTCGAAGATCTTCTCCCCCTTCACGAAATGCGAGACGTGGACCACGTAGCGGTCGAGCATCTCGAGGTAGCGCTTCTCGTCGACGACTCCGGTGGCGCTGCGCAGCTCGTCCTCGGCGTGGTCGGCCAGTCGATCGCGCAGGGTACGCAGGAAGGAAGCGTGGTCGTGGTAGCCGCCGGGGAGCGCTTCCTGCTTGAGAAAGTCGTACTCGTTGACCCGGCGGCACAGATCCTCGAGCTCGTCGAGAACGGCCAGCGGCGAGAGGCAGGCGTACCCGGGATGCTGGGCGGCGTCGAGCAAGACCGTCCGGATCTCCCGCGGAGAAGCGCCGAACCTCCCCTCGTAGTGCGGGTAGTCGTCCGACTCGGCCGCGATGTCGGCGACGTGGGCGCGCAGCTCCTTGGCCTCCTCGGTCGTCAGGCGCGACGGTACGGCGCCCGATCCGAGCAGCTCCGCCTTCTCCAGCGGCGTCAGAGATCCGACGACGTCCGCCAGCTCCTTGCCGTACCGGTCCGACTGCGGCTTTCGCATGCGCGAGAGCACCGCGAAGAGCGCGGCCATCTCGGTCGCATGCGGCGCGACGTGACGCGCGACCTGCGGAACGATCTGGCGGTCGTAGATCTCCCTTTCGTCGTTCACGTCACGCAGGTAGGGAACGCGGATCAGTTCGAGCCGGCCCCGGAAGGAGTTGAACTCCGGGTGCTCCTTGAAAGCGCCGAGGTGCCCCTCGTTGGAGCTGGCGATGAAGACGGTGTTGAGATGCAGGATCGACGCCCCCAGGGTGACCTCCCCCGTCTCGATCGTGAGGAGCAGGTACTTGAAGGCGTCGAGCGGCCGCTTGAGCAGGTCGGAGAACTCGCAGATTCCCCCGGACGCGTCGACGAGCTCTCCCATGGGCTCGAAGAGCGAGACCGTCTGGAGCGAGGCAGGCAGCGCGGCCAGGCTGCGGTCCGCGGTGATCTGCCGCTCGGACGCATCCACGGTCATCTGCGGCCCGATCGTGGCAGTGCCCACCCGGTAGCGGCGCGAGAACGTGTAGCGCTCGACGCGAACGTGGCGCAGGACTGCCTCCAGATCGCCGTCGTTCGCGGCGAGGAGCGCCTCGTGGATCCGGTTGCACTTCGCGCACAGCCCGCCCTTCGCGATCCACTCGGGGACGTCCGGGGATCCCAGCTCGCGCAGCAGCTCGTCGCGCTCGCCGAGGGGCAACAGGAGCAGCGGATGGTCTCGCAGCTCGCACGCGATCCGCGCGTCGACCTCCTCGTCGGGCAAGTGAGCGAAGCCCGCGGTCCCGCCCGCCTGCGTCCCCCTCCCGCCGAAACCGATGTTCCCGCGCTCGGTGCGCGCCGACGGGAACACCCAGCTGAACCGATAGACCGCACCTTCCGGCAGCGTCGAGTACTGCTCGATCCCTTCGATCAGACACCTCGCGAAGGTGCTCTTCGCGCTCCCGTTCGGCCCGTGCAGCAGGATGAGCCGGTTCATCCGTCCTTCTCGCGCGAAATTCTCGAGCGCCCGGTACACCTCCATCTGTACGCGCTCGTGCCCGACGAGGGCGCCGCGGCCGTCGTTCCATGGCTGGTCGAAGAGCGCGAAGCGGGTTTCCTCCCCGGTGGCGCGCCGGACAGTCCGCCGCCCGTAGTGATCGAAGAGGTCCTTGACGTACCGCGTGGCGTCGCGCAGGTAGCGCGGCGGAGCGGTCGCGATCAGATCGAGATACTCGGCGAAGGAAAGGACCCGCTTCTCGACCGCGAACCGCTCCTTCGCCTTGCGCCCGATCCGTTCCAGCAAGCTACTGCGCCGTCACGGACCAGCGGAGGTTCTCCTGCGGCAGCAGGCACGTCTGCGGGTTGCAGACCGAGAAACGGAAGTCTGCTGTGAACAAAGCCTCTCCGGCCGCAGCGGGGGTGAAGCGCACCCCGAAGATCGCGCGCGGGTCCCCGAACTCCTTCGCGGCGGCCTTGTCGAACTCGGAGCGCGCCAGGGTCACGCCGGCGGGCGGCGTCACGCGCAGGCGGATCGGGTACTCCGCGTTCACGTGGTAGCCGTTGCGCGGGACGAGCCGGATCTCGACCTCGCCTTCCTGCGCCACGGTGGGTGTGCCCTGCGTGACCGCCTCGATCACGTAGTTCTCGTTCGTCGCGATCACGCTCCCCCCGCCCGGCGCGGCCGTGCCGGGTGTCGCGGTCGTCGCAACTTCGGGCGCGGTCGTGGTCGGCTCGGGGGCGCCGGTGTTCGCGGCCGTGGCCGGATCACTCGATCCCGACTCGCCGGTCGTTCCGCTGCAGCCTTCGCCGCATCCCAGAAGTGACGCGAGAACGACGAGGTGGACGATCACCGCCTTCTTCATGCGAACCCTCCGAACGCTCGGCAATCTAGCACCGGCCCACGGGGGCTACAATTGGGCGCGTGGGGAGCCGCTGTCCGTTGTGTGCGCAGCCGCTGACCGGGGGCGACCACGTCTGCCGCGAGGACGCGACCGTGCAGGCCTCGCCAACCGCCCGGCCGCCGATGCCCCCGGGCCCCCCCGAACCGCTGCGAGGCGATCTGCTCGCGGGCAGATACGAGATCCTCGAAAAGGCGGGCGAGGGAGGCGGCGGCCTCGTCTATCGCGCGCTCGATCGCCGACTCGGGATCGTGATCGCCCTCAAGCTGCTCCCGCCGGGAGGCCCGATCGAAGGGCTTCGCAAGCGGCTGGAACGCGAGATCCGGATCACCCGCGACGTCGATCACCCGAACGTGTCGCGCGTCTTCGACCTGGGCGAGGACCGCGGCCGCACGTTCCTGACCATGCGCTGGATCGACGGCATCCCGCTCGGAGCGCGGGTGAGGCGGCAAGGGCCGCTCGTCGGCCGCGAGCTGGCGCGCTTCGCGCAGACGCTCATCGCCGCTCTGGCGGCAGCCCACCGCCTCGGGATCGTCCACCGCGACGTGAAGCCCGCGAACGTCATGGTCTCCTCCTCCGGCGACGCGGTCCTCGTCGACTTCGGTGTCGCAACGTCCGAGGGCACCTCGCCGGTCGCGCAGGCGCGGCTCGGCGAGAGGATCACGCTCGACGGACACACGCCGGGCACGCCCGCTTGGATGTCTCCCGAGCAGCTGAGGGGCCAGCCCACGCCTCCAGCGACCGATCTGTGGGCCCTCGCGCTGACGCTCGGCCACGCGGTCACGGGCGAGATCGGCCGACCCGAATCTCCCGAACGGTCCTTCGCCCCGTTCGAGCCGGCGCTGCGAGCGCTGCTCCACCGCTGCCTCTCGGACGACCCGACGCACAGGCCGCGGGACGCCGTGGCGATCGAGGAGGCTCTCGCACGCAGGGCGCGGAGAAAGCGCGCGCTGCGGATCGGTGCCCTTGGCGGGCTCGTCGCGCTCCTCGTCGCGGGCGGCAGCGGCCTCGCGGCCTGGCGCGCCGGGACGCGCGCGTCCGAGAGTGGCCTCCCGGCCGTCCACGTCGGGACGCTCGAGAACGAGACGGGCGATCCGTCGCTCGACTGGCTCGAGCACGGCGCGCAGGACCTGATCCTCTCCGCACTGGAGTCGTCGGGTGCGGTGCGCATCGCCCCGGACCGCGACGCCGCGCGCGCCCACGTGAAAGGCGTAGTGCAACGTCGTCCTTCCGGCGCCGCGGTCGAGCTCGTCCTGACATCGGCGGACGGTCGACTGCTGGCGCGCCACGACGTGCCGGGTCCGACCGGGGATGCGCTCTTCGCCGGGGTCGACTCCGCCGTCGCCTCCTTTCTGATCGTCCTCGGTGCGAAGGCGCCCGCATCGTCCGGACCGGCCGGCGTCGCCCAATCCCTCACCCGCGACGTCGTCGCCTTCGAGCACTTCGCCCGCGCGCAGGATCACCTGCGCAATCACCGGATGCCGGAGGCGCTCGCCGATCTTCGCAGCGCGACGGACCGGGATCCGGGCCTGGCGCTCGCGCAGATCGAACGATGGGTCCTGGCCGGACTCGATCATCACGGAACCGACGCGGAGGCCTCGGCGGCCCGCGATCTCGCCGTCCGCAACCAGGCGCGTCTCGCGCGGAGCCAGCAGGAGCTTCTCGCGGCGGTCCTCGAAGCCCACCCGGCGTCCGGTCCTGCCCGAACGGACCGACTCCAGGCGTACCTGCGTTCCCACCCCCCCGACGGCGCTCTGTACTGGATCGCCACGCGCGTCGTGTCCACCGACTCGCTCGTCCGGCGCGCGATCCTCGAGGAGTGGGCAGCGCGCCTGCCGACCGATGCGGAGCCGCACAACCAGCTCGGATACCTCCTGCTCACCTCGTTCGAGGATACCGACGGCGCGGAACGCGCGTTCCGCGAATACCTGCGCCTCGCGCCGGACGTGCCGAACGCACACGATTCGTACGGAGACTTCCTCAAGGACCGCGGGCGGACGACGGAGGCGCTCGCCTCCTACGACCGCGCCCTCGCAATCGACCCGGGCTTCGCCTCCGCCGCCGTCGGGGCAGTCGACGCCGCGGTGCGCGCGCGCGACTTCCCCGAGGCCGGGCGGCGGCTCGCGGCAGCGCGTCCCATGTTCTCCGCGTCTTCGCGGGAGTTCGCCGCCTGGGCGGACTGCCACGTCGCCGTCCCTCTCTTGCAGGGAGACAGCCGCGCGGCGTTCGCGCGCCTGGACGCGCTCGCCTCGGACCCGACCATCGGGGCGCGCGCTCACCTCGTGCTGCGCACGCGCGCGATCCTGCTGGCGCTCGCTGGCCACTCCCGCGAGGCGGACCGAGCAGCGCAGGAGTCCGCGCGGCTTCGCGCGCTCTACGAGGGCGAGACCGATCCACACCCGAGTCTCCCTCCGTACGTCGCGCTCCTCGCGGCAGCGCGCCGCAGTGACGTCGCCGGCCTTGCAAGGGCAGAGGCCGGCCTGGCCGCAGCGGACGAGCGCCTCGACCCGCAGCTCTCGGCCCGCCGCCTTCTCGCCGAGGGCCTCCTGCTGGCTGCGCGCGGGGATCCGAGCCGCGGCGCGGAGAAGGTGCTGCCCTCCTCCGCAGGCTTCGGCGGGCTCGCGATGCTCATGGGTCTCGAGCGCGCGCGCATGCTCCTCGCCGCCGGGCGGCTCGACGAGGGATTCGCGGCCCAGGAAACCGCCATGATCTCCGGCGCCCGCTTCGGCTGCACTCCCGAGGTCGCTTCGGAGTGGCGCGCGGCCGTCCGCGAGACCGCGGATCTGGCGACCCGGCTCGGCAAGACGGACTCCGCCCGCACCTGGGAAGAGGAGATCGCGAAGTTGTAGGGACTAGATCCCGTACCCCAGCGTGATCTCGGGCGACCCCGTCGGCTTCGCCGCGACGAGATCGATGCCGAGCAACAGGTGCAGGCCGAGCGTGAGGTTTCGGAACCACCGAACTTCCATCCCGACACCCGTGCCGAGGTTCAGGGACTCGTAGTCGTCGGGCTGCCCGTCCTGGTCGGGATCCGTGTCCCGCGCCGACAGCCAGCCGATCCCGCCGAGCGCGAGCCACCGGACGATCTCGCCGCCCGACAGGTCGATGATCACCTCGGTCCCCAGCGACGCTCCGCGCGTACGCAGGCCGCCGCGCTCCTCCGGATCGAGGTCGAGGTACCCCGCGGTGAACGCGACGGCGATCCGCTCGGGGAACCTTCGCGCGGCGCGTACTCCGATGCCGGAGAACAACCCCGCGGCGGCGCCGACGTCCCAGGTCCACGGCGGCTGGTTCGCGCTCGCCCCGGCGGGCACGAGCAGGATCGCCAGGGCGATGCCGAGGCGCCTCAAATCAGCACCGTCAGTTCTAGCTCCGGGAAGAGCAGCCACCGCGGGACTTCTGGCGACCATCCGAGGGTCGCGCCGAACGACGTCGCGATTCGCCAGAAGACGTGGATCTCCGTCGTGAAGCCCGCGAGGAAGTGCAGGCAGCCATCGGGCTCGGGGATCTTGTCGTCCTCCGGGTCCACGTCCGTGAAGAACCTGCAGGCGACCCCACCGCGCACGAGAAGCGCGGTCCGGTCTGTCTCGTGCACGCGCGCGCCGGCCGCGACGACCCCGCCGGTCTGCCGTTCGCCCTGAGCCGTTCCGGTGGCCGCCGAGACCTGCGCGAAGAAGTCGTCGACGAGGTAGAGCCGTCCGAAAAGCCCCAGGGAGATCTGCGGACCGCCAAGGCCCACGGCGAGCCGGTGCGGTCGGAACCGTGCAGGTTCGGCCTGCGCGTCGTCCGCGCCGGCCACGCGCGCGGCGAGCACGAGCGCCAGTATCACCGCCGGCATCACCACGAAGACGACCCCGGCCCGGCGCATCGGCCAACGTGTACCATGCGCGCCGCGGTGAGGGCCTAAGGACCCGGGAGAGAGTTAATCTGCCAATATGGGCGTCGAGACGCGAGCCGAGCCGGAGCCCTCGTTCGGCACGCTCGTTTCGCTCGCTGCCGACGCAGGCGTACTCAAGGTACGTCGAGGAAGGCGGCGCCGAGAAGGCCCGGCACAGGCCGCGAATCAGGGTGCCCAGGGCGGCGCGGCGCGAGCGGAGCGAGAAAGCGCCGGGGCCCCTCGGCATGGCCAGATTGACAGATTAACTCTCTCCCGGGTCCTAAGGGTGCTGCCGCTGCTCCTGGCCGCCTGTGGCGCCGCCCAGGACCCCTGCGCCCTGTCCTCCGAGTGCCCCGCCCCGCTCGCCTGCGACCGCGGCCGCTGCGAGGACCCGACGAAGATGCCGAGCCCCGACCAGATCGCCGCGCGGCGACATCGCCTCGCGCCCGCGTCGGACGCCACCGCGCTTCGCGGCGAGGCCGGCCGCACGCCGCTGGGCGGACACGACTTCCTCGTCGTCGGCGGCTCGGGTGCCGAGTCCGCCTGGCGCGCCTATCTGAGGTTCGACCTGGAGTCGCTCGGCCCCGCGCCCCGGGTCACGCGTGCGGATCTCGTTCTGCAAGCCCGCGACGACACCCCGGCCCTCCCTCGCGGGTCGGTCCTCGTCGGCATCCACCGCGCGGCGCGCCCGTGGAACGCAGCGTCGATCACCTGGGCGTCGCAGCCCGGTCCGGCCGACCGCGAACGCGCCCTGGTCCGTGTCCCGACTGCGCGCCGACTCCGGATCCGCGTCGATCTCACGTCTCTCGTCCGGGACTGGCTGCGCCGCGTCCACCCGAACCAAGGCCTCGTGCTCGTCGCCCGCGACGAGTCCGCGAACCTGCGCGCGATCTTCCACTCGTCCGAATCCCCCGACGAGCGCTCCCGCCCGGCGCTCGAGGTGTTCGTGCGGTAGGATTCCCCGTGGTCAGAACGGGGATCGGCCTTCTGGTTCTGGCGCTCGGATGCGGGGCGTCCGGATCTGGCGGCGGAGGAGATGCCGACGGGGATAGTGATACCGATACCGACTCGGGCACGGGCACGAGCACCGCGACGGATTCAGACTCGGACACGGCGTCGAAGACGGTCACGGACTCGGAGACGGGCACCGAGAGCGAGACCGACAGCGACACGGACACCGACACCGGACCTCCGCTCGGACCTTGCGACGGAACCGGGAACTGCGGGGCCTGCGTCGTCTGCGCCGAGGGAGACGGCGGTCCCTGCGCCGACGAGGTCGCGGCTTGCCGCGCCGACGCCGGCTGCGTGGTCATTTCGAGCTGCGCGACCGACTGCGACAGCTCAGCCTGCGTCGACGCCTGCGTCGACGCCTCCGCAGCGGCCAGCGGCGTCCTGTTCCGCGCATTCGTCGACTGCGAGGTCTGCACCGAGTGCGCGTCCGACTGCGCCGCGCGCCGCGACGTGTGGTGCGAGTGACGGAGGCGGACTTCGGCCGTCTGCGGTGTGCTAGGGTGGAGACGTGGCGCGCGGTTTCACCTGGGTCCGAAAGTGCGCATCCTTCGAAGAGGAGGCGGCTGCGGATCGCGCGTTCTGGGCGCTGCTCTCGCCCGACGACCGCGTCGTGGCCCTGGAGGACCTCCGGAGGGAGGCGTGGAGGGTGACCGGTGAGCGTTTCGAGCGACTCCGAAGAGTTGCTCGCGTGCTTGAACGCGAGAGGCGTTAGGGCCGTCGTCGTCGGCGCCCACGCCGTCGCGTTCCACGCAAAGCCGCGGTTCACGAAGGACCTCGACGTCCTCGTCGAGCCGACGGCCCAGAACGCGCGCCGCGTGGTCGCCGCACTGGTCGACTTCGGCGTCGCCGATCTCGGCGTCGGCGAGGCGGACCTCGCCGTCCCGGACCGGATCGTCCAGATCGGCATGCCGCCGAACCGGATCGACCTCATCACATCGATCACGGCTGTCCCCTTCGAGCAGGCCTGGGCCGGCAAGGTCGCGGGCCGGTTCGGCATGGTGGACGTCTTCTACCTGGGAAAGGCGGATCTGATCCGGAACAAGGAGGCGGTCGGTCACCCGCAGGATCTCGGCGACCTCGACTGGCTGCGCAGATCTTAGCGCCGGATCGCCTCGCGCCGAACGATCGCCTCGAAGGCCTCTCCTTCCCTGCGCAGCTCGATCACTGCCTCCGTACCCTCCGGCCCGGCCAGCGCGGCGGCGGCGGCCGCGCCCGT